>Ga0082212_10008425_pt1 | contig 13458 bp, 9 predicted proteins | sample TergutNt197P3_FD_71548 | JGI IMG/M metagenome (GOLD analysis project Ga0082212, IMG submission 71548) | Neocapritermes taracua P3 segment gut microbial communities from Petit-Saut dam, French Guiana - Nt197 P3 | ecosystem: Host-associated > Arthropoda: Insects > Digestive system > Gut ... | reverse complement strand
GATCGTATGCGTCGCGCCCCACTCGCGGGCCAGTTCGAGCCTGTTGGCGGGGGCGCCTACTACGATCACCTTGCCCGCTCCCGAATGGGCGGCCAGCAGTGTCGAGTACAGGCCTATCGGCCCGCAGCCCTGGACTACTACGGAGTCCGCCGTCCCTATCGCGCTGTGCCGCTGCAGCCTTTCAAAGCCGCTGACTACGGTGCGGAACGCGCAGCCGACGCCGAGCGCCTCCTCGTCCAGCACAGAATCCGGGACCCGTACTACTTCGGTCATCTCGCTGATGTATACATACTCCGCAAACCCGCCCCACAGCAAGTCGGGCGGCGCGAATCCATAGCCTGTGACGTTGCGTTCGCACATATACCGTTTGCGGTGGACTTTGCAATAGTAGCACTCCCCGCAAAACGGGTGCGCCCACATGATGCGGTCGCCGGGCTTCAGCGGCTGGCCGGCGATATCGCAGACCCTGCCCTCGCCCAGTTCGACGATCTCGCCCAGCGTTTCGTGCCCCTGGATATTCGGCAGCGGCGGTTTGAACTCTATCGTGCCGTTGTGCTGGTGGACGTCTGTCCCGCATATCCCAGCCATCAGCACCTTCGCCAGGATGCAGTTCGGGCGTACTTCCGGGACCGGCACGTCCTGAATCACGTCAGGCTGCCCGTACTCGACCAGTATCGCAGCCTTGCAAGTTTTCGGGGTGTCGCTCATAGCTTATCCCTCCTAATCGTTTACAAGCGCCGCTTTCAGCGCCACGCCTGTGCGCATATCTTCGAGAGCCTGATTGGCGTCCGCCAGCTTATACTTCTTCGAGATGATCTCGCCGAACGGGTATTTGCCCCTGTTTGCCTGTACGAACTTCAGGCATTTGATGTAGTGGCGTATATCGCCGCTGTGGCTGCCGATGACGACCGCGCTCTTGCGCTGTATTTTGTTGGGGACTATCGGGATCTCCGATTCGCTCGTCTGGCCGACGATGACATATTTACCATAATATGCCAACATGTCCAGGTTCTCCGCGAACACCCCCAGCGATCCCGAGCATTCGATCACTATCTCAGCCCCGCGTCCGCCGCACAGATCGCGGATATATTTGACTTTCTCAGCGGAGTCCTTGAAATCGGCGGCGTTGACGACGTCGGTCGCGCCCCATTTCTTCGAGAACTCAAGCCTCGTCGGGCTGATATCGACGGTGATGACCTTAGACGCGCCGGTTTGCGCCGCGAGGACAGTCGCGAATAATCCGACCGGGCCCACGCCGGTTATTACGACAGCGTCGCCCTGGCGGATGCCGCCGCATCTGTTCAAGCCTTCAAAAGCGTTTACGCATGTACGCCCCGCGCAGCATGCCCCGACAGCTTCTTCTGAAGTGACTTCGTCGGGGATCCTTATGAAGTCCGTGCCCGAGAGGACGACTTCATACTCCGCGTAGCCGCCGCGAAGCTCGTAAGCGTTCGAGAACCCGTAGCCTCTGCTGCGCTCGCACATGACAGGCTCGTGCAGGACTTTACATGAGTAGCAAGTTCCGTCAAAAAGATGCGACCACATTATCCTGTCGCCGACCTTTACGGGGACGCCGGTGATATCGGCCGTCACGCTGTCGGGCAGATAGAAGATCTCGCCGACCGTTTCATGGCCCATTATGATCGGCGTAGGCGGATGCATGCTCAGTTCGTCGCGCGCGAGGTGGACGTCCGTGCCGCATACGCTCGCGAGATTGACCTTGACGAGCATATCGCCCGGGCCAAGCTCCGGTACCGGAATGTCAAGCAGTTCCAGCGGCTTTTTGAACTCTGTGAGAACCATCGCTTTACTTGTCTTCGGGATATCCATTTGTAAGTTCCTCCTTTAAAAAAATGTAGAATGTAGAATGTAGAATGTAGAATGCGAAAACAGATAATAGTTCTTAATTGGTAACTGTTAATTGTTAATTGTTAATTGTTAATTGTCAACTGACAACTGTCAACTGTCAACTGACATCACCAGGCGAGCAGTTTTGCCAGCTCGCTGATATCGCCCATTTTGTCAAGCGCTTTCACTATTTCGACGATCTCGTCCGCCCTGCCCGCAGGCATCGGGTGAGTCGTGAAATCTACGCATCCGTAGAACTTGCTCACGCACTCGTCGAACGTTACGGGGTTTTCCGGCGAGCCCGTCGCCGTCAGTTTCTCAACGGTGCAGGTCTTTCCGTCTTTCAGAGTTACGGAGATGCGGACGGGTTCGAGGCCGCCCGTGTCATATTTAGGATCGTAAGTGACCTTGACCTTCGCGGCGAGGCTCAGTATATCGGGGTCGAGGATAGCTTCGGGCGTAAACGACTCGAGCGTCACGCGTTTTTTGACGATCCCTGAACACGCCACCCACGCGAGCGAGAACTGGCCGTCGACCACGTTACGCGGCTTTGCCTTGTACTCAAGCGGTTCGCCCAGAAGCTCCAGCGTGCCTTTGCCGCAGAAGATCTCAATGCTATCAACATTTGCCGCCTCTACGCCGTGTTCGCGCACAAGGGTGAGCGCCGCGTCGGCCGACGGGTGAGTGCCCCGGCAGCACGGGTATGGTTTGATCGAAGTGTTCTCGGACTCAAAACGTTTCCCGAGGTCGCCTATAAGGATTTCCTGCGAGTAATCGTTACCGTGATAGACCTTGTAGTAACCGTTGACGCCTTCTATGGAGTTGGTCGCGCCCGTCACGCCCCTGCCGGCGAGCAGGGCCGCGGCGACGCCGCCCCTTACCGCGAAGCCCGGCCCGAGCCGTTTGGTCAGCGAGCCGTCCTTGACGGCCTGGCCGTTGCCGGCGGACTGGTGATAGGCGATGCCTATGGCGTTTATCATCTTGTCAAAATCGCTGCCCATGACCCACGAAGCCACTGCGGCCGCAGTCATATAGCCGTTTATCGACGTGAAATGCCATCCGAACTGGTGAATGTCCTTCCCCGGATGCGTGGCGAGCCCCATGCGGCTTATCATATCGCCGCCGACGACTATCGCTTTGATGAAATCTTTGCCCGACAGTTTGCCGGCGTATTCGCCGACCGCCAGGGCCGTTGGTATCGTGACGACGCCGGGGTGCATGATCGCCGCTTCGTGGACGTCGTCAAAATCCAGCGAATGCGTCATCGTCGCGTTAGCCTGCGCCGCCGCCGGCGCCGGTAACTTGACGTTGCAGCCGATAACCGTGCTTTGCGGGGCTCCGCCCCATTCAAGCGCCAGTTCCCGCGTCTCGGCCGCGCCGCCCTGCCCGAATCCCGCGGTGGCGACGCCGATCAGGTCGAGCACCTGTTTCTTTGTTTCCTCTACCGCTTTTTCGCTCAGGTCTTCAAATTTCGTGTCGTAAAAGTTTTTCGCGAACAGATTACTTGCGTCCATATGATAACCTCCAATAGAATTGAGTATTGATTACTGATGGAAACACTGAAGAAAGATCCTTCACATCGCCTCCTTTGGAGGCGTTTTTCAGGATGACACCGGTATGGCATTAATCAGCGTATACTTAGGGGTTTGGGCTCTATACCATTCTCTCCCAAACCGAACCTCCGCTTTCATTTTACATTTTCTTCAGGTATTTCTTTATTATCCTCAACGCCTTGCCGGGTTCGCTCTGCGAGAGCAGCCCTATGGCGAACATAATATACTTCTCATCGAGCAGAAACTCCGGCGATTGCGGCTTTAGCACGTATGGCTCCGCATCGTCCGCGGCCGCGCCCTCCAGCACATGCCGGGGATCCGACGAAAACGCCAGCGGCCCGCCCGCGCCGACTACAATGCCCACCTTGCTCAGATCCTTGCCTCTTTGCACCCAGACGTCGCCGTCGCTCCTCGGAACCGGTTCGAGCCTGCCCGCGTGGCGGTCGACGGCCGTCTTGACCGCAAGCCGCGACAGCGCGAGCTGATAACGCGTCTGCTCGTCCCCCTCCGGGATGCTCAGCAGTTTTCTAAGGTCCTCGACCTGCCTTTGGGCCTGTTCACGCAATTCGGGCTCTTCGCGCGTGTAAATATCGGCCAGTGAATCGAGGTTGTGGTACAGGCCGAGATCGCCTTCGACTGTGCGTTTCGCGAAAGGCTCGCGCAGCCCCAAAATATGGACGTCTTTACGGGACGGCGTCCCGGACGCGATAGAGTAAATGTCTGTGGTCGCCCCGCCGACGTCTACCATCATAAGCTCTCCAAGCCCCGGCTCCGCCTTAGTGCCGGAGGATATGAGCTTTGCCGCTTCCAGTACGGCCGACGGCGTCGGCATGAGGACACCGGTGATCATCTCCCGGGCGCGGGCTATGCCCTTTGCCTGTGTGATGCGCCCGATGAACAGTTCGCGGATCTTCTCGTTGACCGGCCCAAGTTCCAGTACGCCGAACTCCGGCATGACGTTGCTTGTGTAGGACACGTCGAGGCCCGTTCCGTCGAAGGCCGCCGCGATGTCGTCATACGCCGATTTGTTCCCGGCGACGATCACGGCCGCGAGGCTGCCCGCTATCCCGGCGAGCCGGCTGGCGTTGTGGGTGATGATGGCCTTGTTGCCGCCGTCCGTGCCGCCGGTCAGCAGGATTATATCCGGTTTAAGCGCTTCGATCGCGCTCAGCTCGCTCGCGTAAAGCTCATATGAAAACGTGCCCGCCACTTTCGCGCCGGCGCCGAGCGCTGCCATATGGCCGGCCTTCGTCGTATAGTCCGGCACGAGCCCGACGCAAACCATACGCAGCCCGCCCGCGGCGCTGCTGCAGGCTACGGCTCCGCGAAGGTCGCCGTCGCTGACGGACGCGGCTTTACGCAGTTCTGAGAACGCCCCGGCTAGCCCGATAGTGATATCAGTATCGACGGTGGACGGCGCCTGTACCCGCGCCACAAGCTCTTCTTTCTCAAGATCAAATGCCGCGACCTTGGTAAAAGTGCTCCCGAAATCTATAAAAACACGGATGTCGGTGATTCCTTAACACCTCACTCCCTCGTCTCCCAAACTCATATCAACCCATATTACACGCGCCGCCGTCGACGACGATGGTGCTGCCCGTTACCCAGTTTGCCTCGTCGGACGCAAGCCAGACCGCGGCGTACGCTATGTCGTCCGGCTCTCCCAGCCTGCCGACCGGACAGACCGCCGCGCAGATCTCGGCCTGGATCTCAGGGCTGTTGCGGACATACTCGGGGGTCAGGTTCGTCTGTACGGGGCCCGGGCATATCACATTCAGCCGCACGCCCTGCGGCGAGAACTCGCGTATCATGTCGCGCGTCATCTTGTTGACGCCCGCCTTCATAGCGCCGTATAAATACGAATCTGTCTCCGGCTTCATGACAGAAATCGACGCGACGTTCGTGATAGAAGAGTGCCCGTTCTTTACAAGCGTCGGCAGGAATTCCTGCATCATCCAGTAATAGCCGCGGAAGTTCGTCTCGAACACTTTTTCAAGATCCTCGTCGGTTTGATCCAAAAACGGCGAGTGCACGAGGATCCCGGCGCAGTTGAAGAGCGTCGTGACGTCCCCGTACGCTTCGAGTGCCTTCGCGTGAAGGACGGCGATATCAGCCTTATTCCGCACGTTGGTCGGAACGTAGACGCCCTCGCCGCCGACAGCCTTTATCATCGCGAGAGTATCGGCGCCGTCGGACTCCGTCCTGTTCGCGCAAACGACTTTCGCGCCTTCTTTCGCGAACATCACCGCCACGGCCCTGCCGATGCCTGAACCGGCGCCGGTCACGACCGCGATTTTCCCATCCATTCTGCCCATATGCTAAACCTCCTGGTATTGTAATATAATTTTACATTCTACACTATACTGCCGGGAGTTTCCCTATCGCTTCAAGCTCGTCGGCGACGTATTTCAGCCCGTATTTTTCATAGACCGCGCGTGTCGGCCAGCCCGTTTCCCTGTCCCATCCGCGCAAATCGTAATATATGTCCACGAGATCGTTCCAGTCTTCCCATGAGACTGTCTCCCCGAGCGGGTCAGGGAACTGCATCGTCGGGAATATCGCGTTGACCTCCGCCTCGCGCGCGCGCCCGTGGTTTCGTATCAGTATCGCCCGGAACAGCAGGCGCGAACGCACCGCGGCTTCGTTGAGGTCTTCCGCAGAAGTTTGGATCCCCGTCGCGGCGGAGAACATCTCGGCCTCCATACCGGGCCAGAACAAGTCCGGGCTTTGCCAGTCGCAGCATGTAACGGCGTCCTTGATATCCGCCTTATCCTCATTCATTATGACGCCCTCCGCGAGAATCCTGCTGTGGCAGGGGTCGTCCTTTATTAACAGATAATTCTGATAAGTGTCGTGGTGGTGCGCGTTCGTCTGCGTATCGCGGGAGGAAAGCATGAGGCTCAGCGACGTGGCGAGCCATCCGACCTTATTGATCGTGCCTTCAAAACCGCGCCCCTGCCAGTGATAGCTGTGGCCCCACGCGGTTTCAAGGCTGACGGGAATATCGAGGCGTTCGCCGGTCATCTGCGAGTATCTGCCCTGATATATCGTGTCGCCGAATTTCTCTTTGCCGAGGGTCCTGACCGCCCTCGCCATGCCTTCGGCGAATATCGGTCCGTACTTACCCTTGCGGTACGTTATCATGTCAAGGAAGTATTTGACGAACTCCTCGTTTTCGACGTCGACGTCCATCCCGAAGTCCATATCGTCGAGCAGACCTTCCTTTTTTGCCATCGCAAGCCATGTAAAATACCATACTATGACGTCCCATTTATCGATGCCATACTCGTTGCACATGTCCATCATTACACTGCCCTTGTCAAAATCCGGTTTCCAGAAGTTGACAAGATCGCCGCGCACCTGTTTGAAAAGCTCGTCGAAATGCGGGTCTGACGGATCGGGCTCAGGCATTTCGCGGCTGAGCATCTTGCAGGCGAGAAAGTGGTTCTGCGACGTCTCAAAATTCTGTATCGGCGACCATGAACAATCCTCTTTGTAGCCGTAAGCGAAGATCCCGACGCATTTTTCGACCTGATTGACGCGCTCGTCGGAAAAAGCCGACTTCATGTCCATCATCACCCTGTTGCAATGCTGGTTGCAGCCGTGGCTGCACGCGACCTGCCCTCTGAGCCAGCCTCCCTCGACCGGGATCTCGTTACCGTCCATCCCGTGCGTCATTTCCCTGATGAGCGGGCTTGGGCGCATGTACGGGCGGCCCATTTTCAGGCGCAGCTCGAAAATCTTTTCGATATCGGCCGGGCGTACCGTTCCGGTACCCTTTATCGTTATGGCTTTGAGGTTCTTCGAGCCGAACACAGCGCCGAAACCGGCCTTTGCGGCTACGTTGTCGTTGGACGTCGTGATGCTCGCGTTGCGCATGAGGTTTTCGCCGGCAGGGCCGATGACCATGCTCTTGACGCTCTTGCCGTGAAGTTCTTCCAGTTTGCGCTGCGACGCATGAACAAGCAGCCCCCACAACGGCGCGGCCGGGTGGAAGCTGATCTTGTCGTCCTCTATGAATATATATGTCGGTTCATCCGCTTTCCCTTCGATGATGAACCCGTCGTACCCCGCGAATTTCAGCTCCGACCCGACGAAACCGCCGATTCCGCTCCAAGAATACATTTCGGGGTAGCTGTTCGGTGAAATGCCGGTCATCTCGCTCCTGCCGCCGGTCGGTATGCCCGTCGCTGTGGTGGGGCCGGTCATGAATATTATCTTGTTTTCAGGGCTGAGCGCCTGTGTTCCGGGGAGTACCTCGTCCCAGAAAATCTTGTTGCAAACCGTCCGGCCGCCGATATACCCGGGGACATAGTCCGACGTCGGGATGATCGAGGTCGTTTTACTCGTCAGGTTGATGCGGACTATCTTACCGACATATCCAAAGGGGAGAGAGGTCATAGTGATACCTCCGGTGAATGTAGAGTGTAGAGTGTAAAGTGTAGAGTGTAAAGTGAGGAGTGTGGAGTGTGGAGTGTAGAGTGTGGAGCGCAAATCTCAAATCTCAAATCTCAAATCCTAATTGACTACCTCTAAAAACCTGTTATTAAACCTGTCATTCTGAGGGGGCGAAGTGACAGAAGAACCTTAGAGCTTATATATTGCAACGGGAGAAAGATTCTTCGCTGTACTCAGAAAGACACTTCGTGTGGTTTATAGAGATACTCAGCTCGCAATTCTCAACTCTCAACTCTCAACTTTCAACTCTCAACTCTCAACTCTCCTGAATGCTCAGGCAGCGTACGGGGCACCACTCGACGCATGCGGGCCCTTCGGCGCGGCCCCTGCATAAATCACATTTTTTCGCTTTGCGGAGCGACTTATCGGGGCTTTTTACCATGTTGACGCGCGGAGGGTCAAAAACGCAGGCCCTCGCGCACAAACCGCAGCCGATACAGTTTTCCTCGTCAATATATACGACGCCGTCGTCGCCGAGCGTCATCGCCTCGCCCTTCTTCGGGCAGGCGTCATAACAAGGGTGGTCCCCGCAGTGCATGCACGCCAGGATCGTATGGATCATAGTTCGCGCGTCTTTTTCCACAAATATCCGGTTGTAACACGGCCCGACCAGCCCGTCATGCGTGAGAGAGCAAACGACCTCGCACGTGTTGCAGCCGGCGCAAAACGAGTATTCAGGCGGCGCCTGCTCAATACGGCGCCCAAACTGTTTTATCAAATCTTCCATATCTCTTTCGCCGCTGCCTTATACTTTTATTTTGTAGATTACTTAAACGTTGCAGTTGCCTGAACTTTAGAATAGCATATATCTCAATGTATCACACTGGACAATGCGCTAAATGGAGACGCCGCAATTTGTGAATAAGCACAAGACCGTCGACGCGGGTCGCTGCTCGCCGAAACTTGCCGCAGCTCACAGTAATGAACGCAATGCACGCAATGGCTTTTCTTAGCGTGCCCGCGCTTTGCTCTTGCAGGGTTTTTGAGATTAATCAGGCGACGGCCTATGGCCTCTATGCGTGTCCGCGCAGCTACTCTTCCGCAATCAGCAGCGCAAACCTATGGAGCATTGCGGCGGCCTGCGCTCTCGTGGCGACTCCCTTTGGATCTATGATCGCCTGCCCGTTTGCGTTATCGCCGACACCGTCAATGACGCCAAGCTTGAACATAGTCTGGACAGCGTCCGACGCGTAATCGGAAATATCCTCAGCGTCCGCGAATATAATGAACTGCATCGTCACAGGCACGACGATATCCATGTGAGCCATGTACCGGAGAAATATACAAGCCAGATCCTGCCTCGTGATATTATCATCCGGGCCGAACCGCCCGTCTCCGTATCCGGTTACTATTTTACTTGCCGACGCCCATTGCACCGCGTTAAAGTAGTATTTTTGCCAGTTAACGTCACTAAACGGGTTTTGATAGTCGGCGAGCATAGGGCTTCCCCTCAAGCGCCACAATATGGTAACGACCATGCCCCTTGTCAGGGGAGCGCCGGGGGAGAACAACATGGGATCATCGCTTGTACCGGTCATCAGTCCCTTGTCGTAAACATAAAGTACATCTTCAATAAACCAGTCTGTTCCGAACACGTCGGCGAACGGATTGACCGGAACTTCCGGTGTGACAGGCGTCAAGGCATCCGCTGCCGTGAACTGCGCACCGGCGTCTGCCGCGCTAGCGTTTCTTGTAAACTCCGGCGCCAACGCAAACAATAGTATAAGCGTGAGCAGTATGCATATAACTTTCCCTGTTAACTTCTGAATACTCATTTTCCCTTAACCTCCTTTTAGCGTGTGGTTACATTCTACTACAAAACGCAGGTATTAGCAAACAATGTTCATTCGAAATCGCATGGGTATATATGGAATCAAAATCACTGTCACAGACACCATATGTTGTGGCGCGTTAACGGTAAATGCTCAGCGACACCTTTATAACAATATCACGAACGTTAAATATGGTACGATGAACCGATGATAAGGTACAATGACTGTACTTTGAAATAGGAAAAAATGGCAAAAAGACGCAAAAACATAGGCGTTGTAAGCTCTTTAAGTGGTAACGGATACTCAAAAGTGTTGACAAAACGATGATTTTCATGTAGAATACGAATTCGGGCGTCTGCAGAACTATAAGGATATGTAATCAAAACCTGTTTTGACGCGACGGATTATTGCGCAAGTGATGTTTATTATTGAAAGGGAGCATACATGACTGAGAAAGAGCTGCGATCCCTCTCCAAACTTGAACTTCTTGAGATGCTGCGCCAGCAGGAACTTGAAATAGAGCATCTGACCGTTGAAAAAGAAGAAACGGCAAAGAAGCTGGACGACCGGCGGGTATCATTCGAGCAGGCCGGATCCCTTGCGGACGCGTCAGTGGTCCTGAGCGGAGTTATGAAAGCCGCGCAGGACGCCGCCGACGTATACCTTGAGAATATAAGGACACTGGAAGCCGAGAAAAAGGCTCTCGCGGAGAAACTGGAGCGGGAGACCGTAGATAAGATTGCGTCCATCTACAGCGAAGCCGAAAAAAGGCGGGCTGACGCGGAAAACGAAACAGTGCAGATACTTGTCAACATGCAAAAATTCCTGGACTGGCATTCGTCGCAGCTGACGGCAACGCGCGCCGGGTTCGTCGACGCAGTTGAGAAAATGGGGATGACGGCCGCTGTGTACCATGATCAAATGAATGCAGCGCAAACTCGGGCTGAGATCGCCGGCGGGGAAGCTCCAAAGGCCTACGCCGCAGCCGATACGCGGGTGCAGGGCATATATTCATCCGGTACTGCGCCTTCCGCTGTCACCGCGGCCGGCACAGCGCCTCAGACTGAATATTCAGCAGTCCCTGCGGCTCAGGCGAGAGTTACCGATTCTGTCGCTGCGCAAACGATGATAGCGAATGTAACCATGGATCATGCCAGAGCGGTGACAGCCGACATGCCGGCGTCGCAGTACGATGGGCAGCAGTGATCCGGGCGGCGCGAGCGCTCCAAACCCGGAGCGCCCGACGAGCGAACAGCTTGAGAAAGAACTCCGGCGCGTTTGGCTGAAACAGGAAACGCTCAAAGCGCTTTGGGGCGCAGTCAGGACGCTCATAATATTCGCAGCTGTTGCCGTACTGCTGTCAACGCTGCTATTCCCGGTGCTGCGCGTGCAAAAGGGGAGTATGACCCCGACGCTGCAGGAAGGGGAGCTTCTCGTATTCTCGTCGGTGGGAAAAATCAGCAGGGGCGACATCATAGCGTTCCACTATAATAATCAGGTACTCATAAAAAGGGTGATAGCAGTCCCGGGCGACCATATAGAGCTTGCAAGCGACGGCGCGGTGATACTAAACGGGATGCGCCTTACAGAGTCGTATGTTTCAGAGCTTGCGCGAGGCGAATGCACCATTGAAATGCCGCTACAGGTTCCTGCTAACCGCTATTTCGTTCTTGGTGACCACCGAATGACGTCACTTGACAGCAGGCTTTTTGAGATAGGGCTAATAAAAAAAGAGCAGATTGTCGGAAAAGCGATTTTACGTTTTTGGCCGATTGCGAAACTGGGGCTGCTGTAAGGCAAAATGGCGTTTTTAGTTCAGAAAAATACGAATTTTACACCGGAAAATTCAAAAACTGATGAAAAAAAAGTAGAACATGTGACATTCATGTGACATTCGTGTGACAAACACGATATAAGATAGCAGATAGTATGAGGGAAGTGTCGAATATAATCGGAAAACCAAACGCGGGTCACGCCTGCGAAGCGGGATCCACCCGCAGCAAAGAAGTGAGGAATGAGATGAAAAGAAGTGAGCAAGCGCTTCTGAACAGAGTCGCTCACTTCTTTGCGTTTTTATTTGCGTTGTTTTAGCTATAAATCCGCATATACCATTATATATTAATCTGCAAGTTCAACGCGATTCCGGCAAGTCAAACGCAAAACTCGAACAATATGAAACCAACGCTCTGCAATGAGTAATCATATCCAAGGAGGGCACAACAGTGATTAGTAACTGGATGCGCAAGATTCAAAAGGTTATCGTGGCAAAAGAGAACAGACGCAGGATCGGGACGGTCGTATTAGCCTTAGGGATGGTCGTCGCTTTGATCACAGCGTTTTCCCTGAAGACGCCCGGCCTCACCGACGAGCCGGACTATATCTGCGGGGAGATCGGCCACGAACACACTGAGGATTGTTATGTATATGACGACCTCATATGTGAACTTGATGAGGTCGAAGCACACTGGCACGACGCTGACTGCGAAGAATGGGTATCGCAGCTCACATGCGGCCTGGACGAGACGCCGCACGAGCACGGCGTTTCCTGCTATCCGATGGTGCTTGCCTGCGGCTTCGCGGACGACGACGAGGAACATGAGCACGGCCCGGAATGCTACGAGCTTTCGGACACGCCGGACTGCGGACTGGAACAGGGCGAGACGGCTCATACGCACAGCGAGGACTGCTACTCGGAAGTGCTCACTTACATCTGCGGTCTTGAAGAGACAGCAGGCCACCAGCACAGCGTGAGCGCCGGCTGTTACGCGATCGCGATGGAACTCGACTGTGATCTGGACGAGGAAGACCCGGAGCACGTACACGACGACAACTGCTACCGCCCGGTAACGGCCTGCGGGCTTAACGAGCACGTGCACGGCGACGATTGCCGACCCGATGAAGGCGAAGGGCAGTACCAGGGGATCATGGCGCTCGGCGGCGAAGAAGAAGGCGGGGGCGGGTTTAGCCTGTTTAGCCTTGTTGGAGGTTACGGCTCGGATCTTGAGGATTTCATTGACGACATAACAATATATGCTACTGAGAAAGTCGGCGAAGATCTTCTGAAAAAAGAACCCGCGCTAGCGTCATTGCACGACGGAGATGTGAAAACGATTGAAGCGGTATATGGCGATTCGTACATTTTCGTGATAGAATTTTCCGAAATACCTTTGGAAAGGCAGTTTGCATACGCTACCGGAGGCAGCGTGCACGACTACTTCCTTGATTATACCCTACCAGACTTCATAACGCTTCTTGAGCCAACTTTAGAGACGCCTATAGATGTAAAGGTCACATATAACGGTATCGAGGATACTGTGTACGCAGCGGGCCACTATGTCATGGGTACGAATAATGATGTATTAGTATGGTTTGACACATGGGTGGAAGTAGTCTCAGAAACCGAACTGAAGTTCCATAAGGTTCCGGATCCATACGTTCCCGGGGTTGAGTTTCCTAACTTTATTGACGCTTTCCCGGATCTCTCGTTTACATTAGAACTTACCACAACTTTTGAAGCCGGGGCGGGCGCTGGATCGATCCATTTTCCCGGATTCGCCGACCTTGTGGTAACTATGCCTGTACCTACGCCGCAAGCAAGCGTCGTTAAAGCTTCTGACTATGATAATGACGCCGAGACAATCGACTATACGATCACCATTACGGCAGATCCTGATAACATTCACAAATGGGACAAAGATTATGAAAATAATATCGTAATAACGAAAATCACCGACGTGCCTCAATTCTTTTCCGGCGTCGACGGAAGTTCGTCGATATCGTATGATGGTGAGCGCCCGGAGGCGATCAAAAACATACTCTTCAGTATT
>Ga0082212_10008424_pt1 | contig 13459 bp, 8 predicted proteins | sample TergutNt197P3_FD_71548 | JGI IMG/M metagenome (GOLD analysis project Ga0082212, IMG submission 71548) | Neocapritermes taracua P3 segment gut microbial communities from Petit-Saut dam, French Guiana - Nt197 P3 | ecosystem: Host-associated > Arthropoda: Insects > Digestive system > Gut ... | reverse complement strand
TTTTAGGCTTCCGTCAAAAAGATTTTGACTCTGAATTAGAAGTTGATTTTGTTTTTTCTCCCATTGCAAACGGCGATGAAGCCGGGGTTTCGGTATTTTATAAACACGATGCCCATATGGATGTCTTCATTACCCGTGAAAACGGACAAAACCATCTTTGCTTTCAAAAAGCGGTTGGCGACATCATTCACAGGAGTGCATATCTGCCAATCTCAGAAACTGAAAATGTGACCATCTTAATTCAGTCAGATAAGCTGAAATATTATTTTTCTGCCATCTTAGGCGGCGCAAAAATAAAGCTTGGCGAGGGGTTAACCCGCTATGTTTCGACCGAAAGCCATCAATTAGGGTTTACCGGCACTTTTTATGCCTTATATGCGACCGGAAACGGAAAAAGAGCTTCAAGTGATGCTCTCTTTAAAAAGTTTAGTTATAAAGGGTATGATTTGTAGGCTCAAAAACTACTAACGATGGCTTTGGTATCACGTGCAATCATTAATTCCTCATCGGTTGGTATCGACAAAACCGCTACTTTGCTGTCCTTGGTCGAAATGATAACGTCTTCACCCCGGATGCCATTCGCTTCCTGATCGACGGCGATGCCAAGAAATCCAAGATACTCACAGACTTCATTTCTGACAACATCATTATTTTCGCCGATTCCGGCGGTAAAACAAATGATATCTACTCCATTCATCGCCGCAGTATACGCACCAACATATTTGGCGATCCGGTAAACATAAGCTTTCATCGCCCTGACCGCTTCCGGCTTCCCATCAAGGTAATCCGCCGTGATATCACGAAAATCGGAAGAGCCGCCGCCTTGCAGCCCGACCACGCCAGAATCTTTATTCAGGATTGTGGTTATCTCTTCGATTGTTTTCTTTTCTTTGTGTGACAAAAATTCAATGATCGCCGGGTCGATATCTCCTGATCTTGTCCCCATGATCAGGCCTTCCAAGGGCGTAAGACCCATCGAGGTATCAATGCTTTCGCCATTTTGCACAGCGGTTACACTGGCACCGTTACCAAGGTGGCAAACAATGATTTTCAAATCTTCGAAGCTGCGTGAAGAATCAATTTTCATTTGATAATACTGGGCTGCATGCCGTGAAACATAAGCATGGCTGGTTCCGTGAAACCCATAACGACGCACTTTATATTTCTGATAGTATTCATATGGAATCCCATAAAGGTAGGCTTTCTCCGGCATCGTCTGGTGGAAAGCGGTATCAAATACGCCAACCATCGGTGTCTTCGGCATCAGCTCCAGACAGGCATTAACCCCGATCAAATTGGCAGGATTATGTAAGGGGGCCAGCTCATTACACGCTTCGGTGGCGCGGATGACATCATCGGTAATCAAAACGGATTGATTGAATTTCTCACCGCCATGAACCAGACGATGGCCGACCGCCCCAATTTCATCAAGGCTTTCCAACACTCCATTGACTGGGTCGGTCAAGGCACTTAACGCCATCTTGGCCGCAAGCAAATGATCTTTCATCGGCACTACTTTGACGATCTTATCTTTGCCGCTGGCCGCATATACTAACTGGCTGCCGGTGATGCCGATTCTTTCACAAATTCCTTTGGCGATTGTCGTTTCGTTTTCGCTGTTGATCAATTGAAATTTCAGCGACGAACTGCCGCAGTTAATCACTAGAATATTCATTTTCTTGGTTACTCCATTGGTTTATTAGTTCGACTCTATTTTTCGCACATATTTGCATATCCTTAATAGTTTAGCTTTAATCTTTATTATACAATCATACTGACATTATAACCCATTCTTCTGAATTTGTGTACTTTTTCAGAAAAATAATTATACGATATAAAAATCATCGTTGCTGTTTACAGCAAACCGTAAACAGTAACAAGCAAAAAGACAAGCCCCGGCACATAAAGCATCGCCACCACCGCTGTCACGGCGACCATTTGGGCGGCAAGACGATGGTTGGCTCCTTTGCTTCTCGCAAGCAGCATACACTGGCTCATGACCGGCATCGCCGCCTCTAAAGTAAATACATTCGTAACCATCGCCGGAGCTTTAAATATTAAGCACAAACCCAAGGCAATCAGCGGTGATACAATGAAGCGCCCCACCAAAGTGAGTTTTCCTTCACGAGTCAGATGAAGCATCCCCTTACCCATGTTAAACACTGTGCAACCAACCAAAATACAGGCAATCGGGGTAGTCAAATTGCCCAGGTAACGCATTGCATCGACTAAAAAGAGCGGCAGCGGAATACTTGCCAGAGCGAATATTGCCCCGAATATTGCCCCGATCAGCGGCGGGGAAAACACCTGCTTAACCGCCGCCAAGCGAAGCTTTTCTTTCTTTCCGACATCCACCGCAATCCCAGCCGCCCCAATCGTCCAAAACAAGAGCGCATTAAAAGGAAAATAAGCCGCAACCAGTGGCAGTGCTTCTTCGCCAAAAATCATCAGGCAGATCGGAAGGCCAATAAAAATCGCATTTGACATTGAAAACATCACGCAGAATAAGCCAAAATTCGCCCGCTTAATCCGGAATAGTTTTCCCACCGCAATCGAGATCAGATAGCCGCTCAAAATGATCAGGGCCGGTATCAATAATAAGAAACCAAGTTCCAGAATCAGCTCGCGATTGATATGGTTTAGGCAGCTTACGAACAGTAAACAAGGCACTGAAAAATTGAGGGTCAGCTTTGACAGCTTCACCTCGGTTTCTTCCTCAACAAACCCAAGCTTTGCCGCCAAAAAACCGACCCCGATAATAATGAGCATCGTCAGCACCGCCGATATCGCCTTTGCAAAAAACATTTAACTTTGTCTGTTCCTTTCCTCCAAACAGGAAGTAAAGAATAAATTAAAAATATGGGTCAATTAATTCCGGCAAGTCGTCCTTCGCTTTTGCCGTACTCTAAGTAATGCTTGATGAATGAAGCACTGTCATCAAATCCCGCCGTTTTTAAGTCTTGATAAGCTAACATATAGAAGGAAATGTCAAAGAAATCACAAGCGGCACGGCCTTCTTTTAGTCCGAAATTAACGAAATGATTAAACAGCCGCCTGCTGTTATTGCCAAATGCCGCCGTCAAATCGGGGTATAATTTGGCATAGTATTCGGCATCAAAAATTTGGCGCAAGTCGGCATTTGAAATTGCGCCCAAGTTTTCTAATTTGTCCGGAAGATATTCAACAAAGACAATCGAAGTCGCATCACCGGTCAATCGTACCGTTACTTCGCCGGTTTCAATATTGACCTCGGCTGGGACGAAATTATACATACCGTCTTTATTCATCACCAAGGCGGCAATTTTCTTGCCATGCGCGATGTTGGCAATCTCAAAATATGCTTGTTGGAGGCCATCGGTATCTAACGCAAGGTCAACCGCACCTAAAATACTGATTCGATCCGAAGTCATTCCAAGTTCTGCCAAAGCATTTTCGGCAAATCCTTTCAGGAGAAAACCGTCCGGCGGATATTTCATCAGCGATTTCGTAACGATTTTACCTTCTTCACCACTGACCGATTTAATATTGGCTCCCCAGATTCCGGCAAAGTCGGTCTTGGGCAGTTCCTGAATTTCAATTTTGGACGGCTTTTTGCTTGGGGTCGGCGGTTCTTCTACTGGTGGTTCTTCTGCTGGTGGTAATGGTACTCCTTCGCAGCCGCAGCCGCAAACACCGGGGCTTGGGGTGGCACAAGAACAAGAAGGGTAGCCTTCACAAACATCGGCATATACCGCTGTTCCACCAAAAAACCAAGCTCCTAAAAAAACTCCAATGCATATCATGAATGTCAGATTAAATACTTTAAATTTGATTTTCATACATATTCTCCTTTTGAATTCGATGGTGATTACTAACTCTTTCGTAATTGTCTTTATTTTACTACAAAAAATGTCCTAGCGCAACTTAAGCCGATGCCCTGGACACCCTTAGAAGTTATCAGCTCTGAGAATCAAATAGTTTTTTGGAAAGAGATTGACCGTCTTGTTGACGAAGCGGCAGACGAAGAAATGCCTGACTTTCCCCGCTTGAATTTCGGGCGTGAGCTTATCACGTTTTCAGAGGAGGGATCGTCATGCAATACGCTTTAGACACAAACATTATTAAATAACGTAAAGGACTTCACCAATATAGCCGATTTGAAACTGGAAGATTGGACAATGTAGAATGAAAATTATTATTTTTTTTATTTCCTTATAAATCCATTCCGCATTTGACGGACATCATTTACCGTTACCAAAGCCTGCGGTGTATGACTGCGGATTAAATCAAGTGCTTCCTGAACGCCTTTACGTTTTAAGTAAATCATCATGATATTCACTTCGCGATCAAGGCCTTGCGCCGGAACCGTCGTTACACCAAAACCACGGTCACGGAGCAATATCTTCAGATCATCATGATCCGTTGCCACTGATAATCCATTGCTGTCTGCTTCGCTTGTTTCTGCTTCAGGTTCCTCTTCTGCTAACATTACCTGAATGAGAGCCGTGCCGATCGCCAGCTTTCCTTCTATTATAACCCCAAGATAATTGCCACAAGCAAAAGCCAGGCAGTATACCAAAGCTTTCAATGGGTCTTCCGACAAGCTTCCCAAAACATTACTGACAACGATAATCCAAATCATGACTTCAACAAAACCAATTAAGGCCCCCAGCAATTTTTCGCCTCGATTAATCAGAACATTCCGCACTGTTGCCAGTGCCACTTCAATTAGTTTAGCAAAAAAAATCACAAGGTAAATTAAAATTGAAATAAACACGATTCTTTCCTTTCTGAACTCCGCCGGAATCATAAACCTCCGGGTGATGTGTACTAAAGCCGCGCAGATATAATGTGTTAACAGACATTATATCATGATTTGCAAGCAAATCATGAGCCTCCGGCGGATGCGTACTAGAACTGCGCTGATATAATGTCTTAGCGACATTATATCTTAAATTCATCCGATTCACAATTGCATTTGCATAAAAAAGTGCATATACTATCATTATTAATAAACCAAGCACTTCAAAAATATGGGAGCCTTTCATGAAAGCATTGGATTATGTGACTTTTACTGATGTTGTCCGGGAATATCATTCCGGCACTATTTCCGTTCGGGCTGCAGACGGTATATCTTTTTCATTAGAGCAAAGCAAATTTAGCATTATCGTCGGGCCGTCCGGGGCGGGGAAAACAACCGTGCTGAATATCTTAGGCGGTATGGACATCGCTACCTCCGGAGCTGTTAGTGTGGATAGCCGGGATATCTCACGCCTATCCAAGCGGGAGATTGGCGTCTATCGCCGAAATGATGTGGGCTTTGTATTCCAATTCTATAACTTGATTCCCAATCTGACCGCACTCGAAAATGTCGAGCTTGCTTCCCAAATCTGTAAAGACGCGCTTGATGCACGGGCGATTTTACAAGATGTCGGTTTGGGACATAGGCTTGATAATTTCCCCGCACAGCTTTCAGGTGGTGAACAGCAACGTGTTGCCATTGCCCGCGCCCTCACAAAGAATCCAAAGCTATTGTTATGTGATGAGCCAACCGGTGCGCTTGATTATGAAACCGGTAAAAGTATCCTTAAGTTGCTGCAAGATACTTGCCGGGAGAAAGGGGTAACGGTGGTGGTCATTACGCATAATATGGCAATCCGCCCGATTGCTGACCGGGTGGTGAAAATTAAGAGCGGCAAAGTGGAAGCAATAACAGATAACGAAAATCCAGTTTCCGTATCCGAGATAGAGTGGTAAGCATGAAGAGATTTTCTAAGTTTGCGTCCATTGGAACGCAAACTTAGAAAATCTAAAACTTCATGCTGAAAGAACGCAAAAACGCGTTCTTTGTCGTTTTTTGAATTAAATTTTCTAAGTTTGCGTCATTGGAACGCAAACTTAGAAAATCTAAAACTTCATGCTGAAAGAACGCAAAAACGCGTTCTTTGTCGTTTTTTGAATTAGGGGTCAATGTGAACGCTTATTTAAAGGATTTATTCCGTGAAATAAAGAATACACTGGGACGATATCTTTCTTTGGTTATCATCACGGCACTTGGTGCGGCCTCCGTTGTAGGCATCCAGGCCGCATCCATCGATATGCGGAATATCGCCGATAAAACCTACAAAGAGCATCGCTTATATGATTTACAACTAAAATCCACCGTCGGCTTTGATGAAGCTGATCTTGTCGCGCTAAGAGATACCGAGGGAATATCTGCCGTGATGCCAACGACTATCTTCGATGTATTTGTCAGCGTTGATGATGATAAGCGAGCCGCCCGCACCTATGCTTTGCCTGATGGAATCAATACCATTCAGCTCGTGCATGGCCGGCTTCCGGAAAATCCCGGTGAAGTTATTGTTGATGCCCGCTTACTGCGGGATGGGAAGCTGGATATCGGTGGGACAATCACCCTTAGCCTTGATGATATGGATAAATATTTTGATGTTTTGGCGCACTGGAGCTTTACCGTTGTCGGCGTGGTCGCTTCACCGCTTTACATATCGCGTGAGCGCGGTAATACGACGTTGGGCGACGGATCACTTAGCTATTATTTGTATCTTAATCCTGATGCATATATTTTAGATGTTTATACAGATGTTTACCTGCTGATGGATGGCTCACATGACATCGATAACCTAACTGATGATTATTATCGCGCTGCTGACGAATGGAAATTTTCGGTCGAGCAGACCGGAATGCAGCAAGTTAAGGCAAAGAAAAACGAGCTTGCTGATGCCCAAATTGAAATTGATGAAGGCTGGGGCAGCTATTACGATGGAGTAGATGAATTTGAAAAACAAAGTGCGGAAGGAATGGCAAAGCTTGAGGAAGCAGAAAACGAGCTAATCGAGGCCGAAATCAAGCTAAAAGACGGACAGCAAGAACTTGATGAAAAGATTGCCGATGCAAATTTAAAAATCGATCAACAGGCCAAGGAACTTGCCGATGGGCAAAACGAATTGGATACTCGCCGTGCTGAGCTAGAAATCTGGCAGGCACAAATTGATGTGGCATTGGCGCAGCAAACGGCGGAAGGACTACAGCAGTTAGCATTTCAGCAAGCGATGTTAGATGAAAGCTGTACTGCTCTAGATGCCGCACAAGCAGTCCTTGATAATGGTTCTAGGCAAATCGAAGCTGCACGCAAAAAACTTGAGACCGAACGCAAAACAGCCCAGGATGAAATTGATGAAGGTTGGGAAGCTTATGAAGAAGGCCTGATTGAATATCGTGATGCGCTTTATACCTTTCACACTGAAAGGACTGAGCCACATTTAGAGCTGGAAAATGCAAGGCTTAAGCTTATAGAAGCACAAGAAAAACTAGATGATGCCCCTACGCCGGAATGGTTCTTTTTTACCCGCAAAGATGGTTTAAGCTTCGACTCCTATTATCAAGATACGTTAAGACTACAAAAAATCGGCTATGTCTTTCCCTTGGTCTTTTTCCTAGTGGCAATCATGGTATCACTGACTTCCATGTCGCGGATGGTCGAGAGCCAAAGAACGCAGATTGGTATTTATAAGGCACTGGGCTACCGTCCGACGGCTATCATGATAAAATATCTGTTCTATGCGTTCAGTGCCAGCCTGATTGGTGGCATTGTGGGGGTACTCGTAGGAAGTACGCTATTCCCGCTCGTTATCACCGACGCATATGGGCATATGTATAATATGCCGCCGATCGAAACCCCAATTCCCATGCTTATCGCTTTGACCGCGATTATTTCGGCGGTTCTTTCGGTTTTATTGGTCACGTTTTTCACCTGCATGGGTTCATTGGTCGGATCGCCGTCCCTGTTAATGCGCCCGAAACCTCCGGCCAGCGGAAAGCGCGTCCTTTTGGAAAAAATCCCATTTTTATGGAACCGGCTTAATTTCTTCGGCAAAGTCACGGCAAGAAATATCTTTCGCTATAAGCGGCGTTTTATCATGACATTAGCCGGAGTTGCCGGATGCTCGGCACTTTTGGTCACTGCCTTTGGTTTGAGCGACAGCATCGGCAGCGTTGCCAAAATGCAATATGGGAATATTGTCGAATACGATGCGCGGGCATATTTAAAAGAAATTGAAACTGAAAAGCAGCGCAGCGAAATCACTTCGCTCTTGCCGGATGCTCATTTATTTATCCGGGAGGAAGCAGTCACTGCCGCCGGCCCAAGCGATGCCTTGCCTGCGTCCATTATCATTCCTGATCGCCCTGAAAATCTGGCCAAATTTTTAAGCCTGCATTCTCCGGTTTCATGGGAACCTATCCCGATGCAATCTGACAGTATTCTGCTTACTGAAAAATTGGCTCGTGTCATGGGAGTGTCCGCCGGCGACCGTTTTACAATGACCTATAGTGACGGAAGGGCTTTTACCGCTTATGTAACAGGAATTGTCGATAATTATATTCATCATCATATTTATATGTCACCTGATGTCTACAAAGGATTATTTGGTGAAGAATTAAAGCCAAACAGCATCTTGATTTTTTACGAAAACGGACGGGAATTTGCCATAAATCTGCTAAAAAATGATGATGTCAGGGCGGTAATCCATAATGATGAATTGCTATCGCAGCTTTCCGATGCGACAGATGCGATGAATGTCGTAACCATTGTTTTAATTGTCCTTGCTTGCGCCTTGGCATTTGTAGTACTGTTTAATCTCACGAATATCAATATTTCTGAGCGGATTCGTGAACTGGCAACGATTAAGGTCTTGGGGTTCAATGAGCGAGAATTGGCAATGTATATTTACCGCGAAAATATGATTGTTACTCTTCTTGGCATTCTCCTGGGAATGATCGGCGGCATTTTTCTGCATGGCTTTGTGCTGGCTACCGCCGAAATCGACATCCTTAAATTTCCCCGGATTGTCACTTTACAAAGTTATCTTCTTTCGGCCTTTTTATCAATGATTTTCGCACTGTTCGTGAATTTCGTGATGAACTTCCGGCTTTCGCGGATTGATATGGTGGAGTCGCTTAAGAATGTGGAGTAGGTAAATAACTAAATCTTTTGAATTTATAATGTTGGAGGATAATAAAAATGAATGATGCAGTATTAAGCCAAAACGCTGTTTAGTTCTCCTGTTTTAGAAAAAAAGACCTTGTTGTTTTCGGGCAGACATGTTATACTGCGGGTGTGCCGCCATAAAAAAAGCTGTGATGGTACTTACGAAAGGAAGAAGCCATGAATATCTATGTAATATTACTTATTGCCAGCATTATCTTTTTTATCTCATCTTTGGTAATTCTCCGACGCTCCACAAACTCATTTAAGCATAAAGAACAGAAATTTTCAGAAAAGCTGCACTGGTATGAAAGCGCGTTGCATGCGATTCCGTTCCCGGTTTCCATTACCGACATGGATTTGAAATGTACCTTCATAAACAAACCGGTCGAGGATATGTTGGGCGTGAAATTTGCCGATGTCAAAGGCAAGCCTTGCGCTGATATCTGGAAGGCAGCCATTTGCAATACGCCGAACTGCGGTGTTAATTGTTTAAGGAAAGGCGAATTATCGACCCAGTTTAATCAAGGCGGTTTTGACTTTAAGGTCGATGTCAGCTATTTGCATGACATGAACCGCAAGCCAATCGGCCACATTGAGGTAGTACAAAATATTACCGAGCTCGTCCAGTCGAAACAGCAAGAAAAATTGATTGACGCCATCCATGATACGACCCATGTTTTCCTGGAACAAGCGAAGCAAATTTCTAATGGGGCCGCGAATTTGGCGAATGGAGCCACGGGACAGTCGGCGGCGATAGAAGAGCTTTCCGCTTCGATTAACAATATCAAGGAAACAACCATTGACAATTCCAGCCATGCCAAAGAAGCAGCGGCAATGTCCGCTACCATAACCATAAACGCGCAGACGGGCAGTGAAAAGATGGACAAAATGATGGAAGCTGTCAGGGAGATTGACGAGTCAAGCAAGCAAATAGAAAACGTCATAAAAGTAATTGATTCCATTGCTTCCCAAACAAACTTGCTGTCACTGAATGCCGCGATAGAAGCCGCCCGGGCCGGGGAAGCCGGCAGGGGGTTTGCCGTGGTGGCGGAGGAAGTGCGTGACCTTGCTTCGAAAAGCGCGGAAGCGGCGCGGGATACCGGAAAACTTATTCTAAGCACAGTTGAAAAAGCGCAGCTTGGCCTTGAGATGGCGGCCGAAACATCAGACTCCCTTAATGAAATCGTGACCGCAATTAACCGAAACGCCGCTTTTATTGATGATATTGCCAAATCATGCGAGTCGCAGGTGGAAGCACTCGGACACCTCAACGCTGGCATTGACGAAGTATCGAAAATAGCCGAAGACATCAGCTCGGTGGCGGTGGAAAATGCCACAATCAGCCAGGAAATGGGCAATCAGGCAGAACGGCTGGAGCAATTAGTTAAGGGCAAATAGACCGTCCTTACGACGACCAATCACAGCTTCGTATAGAACTTGAAACGAAAGCCAAGTTATCTATTCAGCAACAGATTGCAAAAGTTTTAAAAATCGGCGAAAACATTATGTTTTCGCCGATTTATGTTGAGTAAAACTACTAATATGCCACTTTTGGCGTTATTTAACCATGGATCACTTTGCCGGTGCTGTCTTTGGCATGTAAAGCTGCCTGAGCCGCTGCCAATCTGGCGATCGGGACGCGGAACGGTGAGCATGAAACATAGTTAAGGCCAGCTTTGAAGCAGAATTCGATACTACTGGGATCGCCGCCGTGTTCGCCGCAGATGCCGAGCTTTAAGTCAGGTCTTTGCTTACGGCCTTTTTCACAAGCCATGTTTACTAAAACACCAACGCCATTTGCATCTAAACGGGCAAAAGGATCAGATTCATAGATCTGGTGTTTGTAGTAATCATCGATGAACTTACCGGTGTCATCACGGGAGAAACCGAAGGTCATCTGGGTTAAGTCGTTGGTACCAAAGGAGAAGAATTCAGCCGTTTCAGCTACTTCATCGGCCATGATACAAGCGCGAGGAATTTCCATCATCGTGCCGACCATGTATTTAAGGTCTGAGCTCTTTTCTTTCTTTACTTGCTCGGCAGTCTCAACGACTATTTTTCTTACAAATTCAAATTCTTTCTTTTCGCCAATTAGCGGAATCATGATTTCAGGAACGATATTGATGCCCTTTTCATTACTGACTTCGATTGCCGCCTCAATAACCGCTCTCGTCTGCATCCGGGCAATTTCTGGATATGTAACCGCCAGACGGCAGCCACGATGACCCATCATCGGGTTGAACTCATGGAGGCCAACGATGATTTCATTGACTTCTTTTACGCTCATGCCCATATCTTTAGCGAGTTTCTCAATATCTTCCGGATTGGTCGGAACAAACTCATGAAGGGGAGGATCCAAGAAACGGATGGTCACAGGCAGTTCGCCCATCACTTCATAAATCCCTTTAAAGTCACCTCTTTGGAAAGGAATCAAAGCATTTAGAGCTTTTTCTCTCATTTCAGCATTCGGGGCAAGAATCATCTCACGAATTTTGGGGATCCGATCCGGTTCGAAGAACATATGTTCTGTTCTGGCGAGACCGATGCCTTCGGCACCAAACTCAAGGGCGGCTTTGGCATCTTCGGGAGTTTCAGCATTGGCACGGACACCCATGGTACGGAAACGATCTGTCCATTCCATGATTTGGCCGAAGTTGCCATCGATGCTGGCTTCCACTGTCGCGATGTCGCCGTCATAAACATTTCCGGCGGTACCATCTAATGAGACGTAATCGCCTTCGTTATAAACTTTGCCGCCGAGTTTGAAGTTTTTCGCTTCTTCATCAATGATGATATCGCCACAGCCACAAACGCAAGCAACACCCATGCCACGTGCTACCACAGCCGCGTGGGAGGTCATGCCGCCACGAACGGTCAGGATACCTCTGGAAGCGTGCATTCCTTCGATATCTTCCGGCGTTGTTTCCATCCGGACAAGGATAACTCTATTACCGGCATCAGCAGCTGCTTTTGCTGAAGCTGCGGTAAAGTAAACGCGGCCGGCGGCGGCACCGGGTGAAGCCGGAAGGGCTGAACCGATAATGGTGCCATTTTTGAGGGCAACCGGATCAAAGGTCGGATGTAATAATTGGTCAAGTGATTTCGCATCAATCCGAAGAACAGCATCTTCAACGGAAATCATGCCTTCATTCACCATGTCAACCGCGATTTGGAGCGCGGCTGGAGCGGTACGTTTACCGGCTCTGGTCTGTAAGAAGTAAAGGGTACCTTCTTCAATCGTAAACTCCATATCCTGCATATCCCGGTAATGTTTTTCCAAAGTCTGGGTAATTTCGATGAATTTCTTGTAGCATTCCGGCCATGCTTTTTCCATCTCGGAAATCGACAGCGGAGTGCGGATACCGGCGACCACGTCTTCGCCCTGGGCATTGACAAGGTATTCGCCGTAGATTTTGTTCTCACCATTCGAAGGGTTACGGGTAAAGGCAACACCGGTTCCGGACAAATCGCCCATATTGCCAAAGACCATCGCCTGGACATTGACAGCGGTGCCCCAGTCACCGGGGATATCATTCATCCGACGGTAGTAAATCGCCCGTTCGTTGTTCCATGAACGGAAAACGGCCCTGATTGCTGCCATCAACTGTTCTTTGGGGTCTTGGGGGAAGTCTTCGCCTTTGTGGTCTTTATAAATTTGCTTGAAGCGCTCAATTACTTCTTTCAAATCATCGGCGGTTAACTGGTTGTCAAATTCAACGCCTTTGGATTCTTTGATTTCGTCAAGGACGCGCTCAAAGAATGTTTTGCCGACTTCCATAACAACGTCAGCGAACATTTGAATGAAACGACGGTATGAATCGTAGGCAAAACGCGGATTGCCGGATTTTTTGGCCATTCCTTCGACGGAAACGTCATTGAGGCCGAGATTCAAAACGGTGTCCATCATGCCTGGCATAGAAGCGCGGGAACCGGAACGAACTGAGACTAATAAGGGTGTTTCGACATCTCCAAATTTCTTTCCTTGTTTCTTTTCCAGTTCTTCGAGGCATGCAAAAATCTGATTCTGCATTTCATCTGAAACTTTTTTGCCTTGTTCGTAGTAATCGGTACAAGCTTCGGTGGTAACGGTAAAACCTTGGGGAATCGGCAGACCTAAGTTGGTCATCTCAGCCAGGTTGGCACCTTTTCCTCCTAGCAGATTGCGCATTTCCGCACTGCCTTCTTCAAAATTGTAAACCCATTTCGCCATTCTAAAACCATTCCTTTCATAGTATTTATTTTTTAGTGAAAGTTTGATTTTTCACTATTTTTACGCTTATCTATAACTATAACATATTTTGGTAATTTGTACAGGGGGTAAGGTGGTTAAATTTTTATAAAATTCATATAATTCTTGGATATCTTCCTAGGGTAGTCCGTTGGCAAGGTATGTGAATCTTCCTAGGGTAGTCCGTAAGCAAGGCAAAAAATGTCTCTCGCCAACCTTTGGTTGGCGAGAGACATTTTTTGCCA
>Ga0082212_10008423_pt1 | contig 13460 bp, 12 predicted proteins | sample TergutNt197P3_FD_71548 | JGI IMG/M metagenome (GOLD analysis project Ga0082212, IMG submission 71548) | Neocapritermes taracua P3 segment gut microbial communities from Petit-Saut dam, French Guiana - Nt197 P3 | ecosystem: Host-associated > Arthropoda: Insects > Digestive system > Gut ... | reverse complement strand
GGAACTTCATTTCGTTGAAGAAATGTTCGTAATGCGCATCGCCTGAACCAAGAACAACAACTTTAAAGCCTTTTTGAATGATTTTATCAAAAACATGTTTAATCAGGTCAAGCCCTTTATGCTCAACAAGGCGTGAAATAATGCCTATAACCGGCTCGTCGCCCTCCGGCAGTCCGACTTCTTTAAGAAGCGCGGTTTTACAGGTTTTCTTGCCTGTCTTAGCCTTAATTGAAAAGGTTGCGGCGATGTCCTTGTCGGTTTCCGGATTGTGCATATCGGTGTCAATGCCGTTGAGGAAGCCGCAGGTTTTATATTGTTTGCTTTTGAGGATTCGGTCAAGCCCGTGCGCAAACCACGGGTCTAAAATTTCTTCCGCGTATGTCGGCGAAACGGTGGTTATTTTATCGGTGACTTCAATTGCGCCTTTCATATAATTTATATCGCCGTCATATTCAACAATGTTCGCCATGTGCCGCGGGATAGACAGAATATCTTCAAGCAGGTTCATGCCGTACTGCCCCTGATATGCGATATTATGAATGGTGAAAACGTTTCTGATGTTTTTGAGTTCTTCGTTATATCGGTAAAAAACGTGGAAATAAACCGGAATTAAAGCGCACTGCCAATCGTTTGAATTGATAATGTCCGGTTTGTAGTCCATATTCTGAAGCATTTCAATCGCGGCACGTGAGAAGAACGCGAATTTTTCCGCGTCGTCATAATAACCGTAAATCCCGAAATCGCGTTTGAAGTAATACTCGTTGTCAAGGAAGTAATATTTTACCCCGTTCAACTCGTATGTAAACACACCGCAGTATTGCGTACGCCAACCCACGGGAACATTAAAGCTTGTTACAAACTTGAATTTTTTCTGATATTCTGGTTTAATCGAATTCTTGTAAAAAGGCATAACCACAGTACATTCATGCCCTTCTTTCACCAATGCCTTGGGCAGAGAACCGGCAACATCCGCAAGTCCTCCGGACGCTACAAAGGGTTGGGCTTCGCTTGCCGCGTATAAAATCTTCATCAATGCTCCTCCAAATTTCTTTTATGTTCTAATTATAGTTTACCATATTTTCAAAAAAAATCAAGTTGTTTTTAAAAATTATTAATTTAAAATTACCTGCATATAATTCTTACGTATTTCTCCCCGCCGCAGGCGGGGAGAAATACAAAATTTTATTTTTATAATTTGACAGCTAATAAATTTTTATGATAAAATAAAAAATGAGATAATTTAACTTCCTGAATTGTATTACTGATAAGACGTCTTAATTGATTAAAAAGGAGGCGGGAAAAGTGGAGCGTGAAATTTTAACAGACATGATTGAAAAATACCGCGGGGTTGTTTTCAGAGCCGCGCTCGGTTATATTAAAAATATCCACGACGCCGACGACATCGCGCAGAACGTTTTCGTAAAGCTGATGGAGAAAAATAAAACCTTCTTGTCCGAAGAGGAAAAGAAAGCATGGCTGATTCGCGTGGCAATCAACGAAGCAAAGAACCTGCTTAAATCCGCGTGGTTCAAAAAAAGAGCAGATTTGGAAACGCTTGACGAAAGCCTTGCTAATCCTGCAGGCGATAATTTTAAACTGCACGATTATATAAAAGGCTTGAAACCGAAATACCGCACGGTGATTTTTCTGCATTATTACGAAGGCTACACAGCAAAAGAAATCGCGGGTATTTTAAAAATTCCGCAATCCACTGTTCTGACGCAATTACAGCGGGCAAGAGAGCAACTAAAAATCATCATTACAAAGGAGGAAAATTATCATGGGAAAAGCAACACAAAGCTACAGGGAATTATTTGATATAGCAGAACCCACAAGCACCGAAGCGTTTGCGGACGCGGTTTACCGGAAGGCGGCGAAAACAAGTTCAAAGCAGTTAAAATCACCGCAAAAACGCGCACTGCGTTTTGCCGCAATCGCCATGGCGGCATTTATCGCGCTGACAGTTACGGTGGGTGCGGCGACCAACTGGCAGTACTCGGAGTTAGTCAACCGCTTTTTCGGAAACAATCCGAACGTGCTTGACAACATGCACGAAAAAATTAATTATGAAGTAACGAAAAACACCTTTGAGGGATTCACGTTTGAGGTATCGGCACTTTATGCGGACAGCGACACGGTTTTTGTCGCTATAGATGTCATATCGGAAGAACAGGTGTTTAACACCGATAAGGAAACAGAATATTATTTAACGGTGATACCTCGTCTTTCTGATTATGGCTTCTATACAAGCCCTTATGTGATAAGTGAAAACCATTTAACGGCATTTTTAAATATGGACACATTACCGGAGTCAGTTTCCGTAAATCAGAATTATATTTTTGATTTAACAGAAATATACGTAATGGTTACAGACGAAAACGGGGTTGTTTTACAAAAAAATATCGCTGAAGGCAAGGCTGAGATAGAATTTACTGTTGATAAACTGGCAAATGAAAACCTTTTGACTGCCGTTCCGAATGTTACGCTTGAATCCGGGAATGTTTTAACGGAAGTAAAGATAAATCCGTTTACCATTTGGTTTTCTTTTAACGGCGAAGAAGAAATATACCAATATGAGAAAGGAAGAATTTTCTTTAAAACGAAAGACGGTGAAATAACAGATTTAACGGATATGACAATATCTCGCGTACTTCCGGAAGGTGATTTTCTTATTCCGGTCGCCAGCAGAGTATCAAAGTGGTACAAAAACGGTGAATGGAAAATTTCACTATCAGTCGTCAAATACGACTACGGTCATACATTTGACACAAAGAACATTGAAGCTATTATTTTCAAAGGCGTTGAAATTCCGTTGAATTAATGTGATGTTTGTAAGGGACGCCCTATGCGGCGTCCCGTTTTATTATTCGGATAACCTATGTGATTATTCGGGCGACCGGTACTTAGTGAAACTAAGTACATGGGTCGCCCCTACTACGGGAGCAGGTTTTTTTTGAATTTATAATACTCGTTCACTAAACTTTTATATCCCAATTCTTTCATCTTGCTGTAAGTTGTTTTATAATTCTTTTTGCCGTGACAACCGGTCGGAATATATCTTATATATTGCTGTAAATAAGAATCGATTTCCTGAAAACCGTTTTTTTCGGTAACAACAGGGAAAAACCATTTACTCCAAGTTAAATCATGCTTATTGCCTTTTTCAAAAAACTTTCTGTTGAAAACCCGTATCATTACTTTCATTGTTTGGTCGCCGCCGGCGTTCTTTTTTAATCTCCAGCGGCGCAGTGCCCTTGCTTTCCTTTTAATTTTTCTTTTTAATTTTTGCTTTGTTGCAGACGATAAATCTATTCTGCCGCGCTGGTATTCCACGCCGAGATATTCCCATGCTTCGCCGGGCTTCACGGTTTTTTCTTTTTTAACATTCACGGTCAGCTTATATTTATTTAAAAATTCATAAAGGATTTCTTTGTATTCGGTCAGTTTTTCTTCTGTTTCCGCAAAGATAATTATATCGTCCGAATATCTGGCGTATATAATTTTACGTTCACAAAAATAAGTATCAACTTCTTTTAAATAAATATTAGCAAGAAAAGGTGATATAGGCGTTCCGGCCATTACGCCGCGGTTTTCACGGATGATTTTCTCTTCATAAACCGCTTTATTTTCTGAAAGCACTTGATATAAAAATTGATATAACAGCTTGTCACCGCTTATAACCGGCTCTAATACCGATAATAAAACCGGTACGGATATGCTGTTAAAATAATTTTTAATATCTGATTTATAACACCACATTTCAGAAATGCCCGGTACATTTATAATTTTACGGATTGCTTTATGCGCGCCGAATCCTTTTCTGAAAGAATAACACCCGGGCGATTGCTGATTATCATATCGGTAAAGCAAATAGGAAAGAAGCTTTAAAACCATATTTTCGTCATCATTAAAGCTGTATACAACTCTTTTTCCGCCGCCGAGCTTATTCACCAAAATCTTTTGCGGTATACTTAAATTCCCGCTGTTTAAAATAACAGATACAACATTCTCATATTTTTTATTATTAATAAATTCCGATAATTCCTTTGTTTCTTTTTTTGTAAAATGATTTTTTGCGGATTTATATTCAGCATATTCTAACCACACAGGTTGTTTATTTAATTCATATAAAAGACTTTCCATAACGTCTCCTTGTTTATATTTAAAAATATTCTCCGGCATGATTAACACCGGAGAATTTATTATTAAAAAAGGGAAAATATTTTCAGGACATCATCTGATGTCACAGGAACGAACTGTTTTCGGTTACCTGCAAAACCTGTTGATAAAAACAGCTTACTCCCGCCGCAGGTACAAGCGAAGCTTGTGTTCCCCTTTTTTAAACTTATTTTAAGCTTTTTTCATAAACTTATTGATTCTGCTGATTACATAATCCTTTTCGTTAGGCATATGGGTGTAGAATTTAATAAACGGAATCTTCAATTCTTTTGCCTTTTTTTCGGAATTCCAGAAAGGATGATTGCGCGTGTTGTTCAGACCGGGCAGAACAATCACTGAAACAAGCCGTTCGTCCTGAAACAAACCGAAATCATACGGACGCCCTTCACCGCCGAATTCGCTTAAAGGAACATTCTCGCGGATTTCATACCCGCTGAATTCGTTTGTTAGAATTTCTTTAAAATGGGCTTTGGCTTTAATATGATTCGCTGAGTTTAAATGCCGGTCAACAAATACTTTTTTGACTGGTTGATTTTGATATGTATCCGCAGGCGTGGTTTGATTTACAGTTGTATTTTGGGTTACGGGCGGCGGTTGAACTTGACTCGTGTTTTGGGTTGTGTTTTGGTTATTTGTGCTTTGATTAGCGGTTTTTACAACTTCTTTTACAACCGTTTTTGCTAATTTATTAAAAAATCCCATTTCCGTTCCTTTCTGACAATGATACTAATATAATTATTAACTGCACCGACTCGGCACTGCGCCTTCACGGACTCGAACCGCGGACCTACCGGTTATGAGCCGGTAGCTCTAACCAACTGAGCTAAAGGCGCGAATCTGCGGAGGATAGCCCTTTAATTTTACAATAATCCCGCAAAATAATCCCGCAATAAATTGTAGTATAACATAAAAAGATTGATTTGTCAATCTTTTTATGTTTCAGCAAAAAGCTTACGTTTATGGGTTTTTGTGCGAATTTTTTAGAAAGCTTTTAATGAGGGATTAGTATCAAATCCTTAAAATCTTTTTTAGAGCCTGTTCAGCTTCTTTTTAATCTACAGCCGTTTTCGCAAACGCCGCCGTATAAACCTCACCCGCGCCGTTCTTAATAAGCGCCCGCCTTGCTTCCTCAAGCGTCGAGCCGGTTGTGCTTACATCGTCCACAATCAGCACATTTGAGCCTTGCAGTTTAATCCGCCCAACCCCGAATGCGCCTTTTAAATTTTCTGCGCGCTCTGCCGCCGAAAGCTCTTTCTGTTCCTTGATTTCCCGCAGGAGAACCAACAGCTTTCGGGAATATTTCGTATTTTGAGCGGACTTTCCGTTTGGAGCAGACTTTCCGTTTTGAGCGGACTTTCCGTTTGTCATTTCTGCAAGCTCCTTTGCTAAAAGCGCGGGAAAGCTGTAACCGCGCTTTTTCATCGAATTTTTACGCGGAGGAATCGGCGCGATTATATTTATTTTATGCAAAACATTTTCTTGCAAAAGTGCATCATAAAGAAGCTTAGCAATCGCCGAAACCGCATAACCGTCGGCGTTTTCTTTTGCTTTAGTAATCAAGGGCTTGCATTTGCCGTTGTAAACACAGCAGAAAATATCCTTGCCGCTGTTTTTGTATAAATCAAGATGTACGCAACCTTTATGGAAGAATTCATCGGATTTGATGAGTTCATCGCAGAAAGGACAGCGGTTGGGGTAGAGGAAGCTGATGAGGTTTCTTTTTATTTTATATAAATTCATTTGCATCATCTCCTAAAAAGTTCAACACTTGTTTTATACAATTATACCATAATTATGGTGAAAAGTATATAAATTATTAAAGCGGGGAGGAATAAATTTTACTTGCCGCTTTGGGAAGCAAGAAGGGTGCTTTTAGAAAACGACGATAAACTAAAAAAAATAAGCCCTAACGGGCTTCTTTTTTTGGATTTATTAAAATTTTTCTCCACAGCTGTTGCAAAAATTTGCGGTAATTGCGTTTATAAAATTACAATTTTTACAAATCAATTCTTCCTTAAATTTTTTCCCGCAACTGTTGCAGAAATTTGCTGTAGGCGCGTTTGCAAAATTACATTCTTTACAGATTATTTCTTCTGTAACCCGTCTTATAATATACTTATACGTTTCGCCAAAATATTTAAAGTGTCAACGGATTATCTACTCGGTGTTGAAAAAAAGAAAACCCTCAATATTGAGGGTTTAACTAATAAACAGGTTGATTCGCTGATTACTATAGCGAATGAGTATCAGAGGCTGAACGGGTCGTTCAATAAGTAAAGGCGGGTTTTGAACCCGCTTTTATTTATTAAACTCTTCTATTGTTAATCCCGCTTGTTTTATAATAGATTTTAACGTACCTTTAGCGACAATATCGTGCATTGGTATAATAACCGTCTTTGTCGGACTGTCTTTTTGAATTTTTACATATTTTGCATGGCTTCCTTTTTGGGATTTAAAAATAAAACCCAAATTTTCAAGAATCCTGATAATCTCTTGAGGTTTTAATACGGGGTATTTAGAACCCATTATACTGCTATCTCCATTGTTGTAATAAAAGTTTTTTGAACAACCGGAATATCGTCGGAATCTTCGTAATAAAGCTCCAGTGCTTCCTTTAAATTATCCGCCGCTTCATCAAGCGTTTTTCCCTGTGAAGCAATATCGTTTTCTAAACATTTTGCCACATACCAGTCATCTTCCTGCTGTATAACAGCAGTTACGCGAATACTCACAAAATCACCTCTAAGTTAAATATACCATAAATATTAATTCATGTCAACATTTTAAACCACCTCCGCCTCAAACGCCTCTCCCTCAGCCCTCACTCTCAGCTTCTGCCCCTGTTTAAATTCGTTTTCAACAATCCTCTGCGCCAGCATATCCTCAATTTTAGCGGTAATCATTCTCCTGAGCGGCCTTGCGCCGTACTTATCATCATAACCAAGCTCCGCTAATTTTTCAATCACATTTCCGTCAAAGCTGATTTCCATGCCGAGCGAAAGTGCGCGTTCGGAAAGCTCTTCAAGCATATTGCCGCAGATTTTGCTTATATCTTGTTTTGATAATTTATTAAAAATAATCACATCGTCCAAACGGTTGATGAATTCAGGTTTAAACGTGCGCTTCAACTCGTCTGTTACCTGCGTTTTTTTATCATCGCTTTCGTTTTTATCACCGCCGGCGAACCCCAAACTGTGCTTATTCTCACTGATGATTCTCGCCCCTACGTTCGAGGTCATAATCACTACTGCGTTTTTAAAGCTTGCCTTGCGCCCGTCGGACGCGGTCAGCATGCCGTCCTCCGTGATTTGTAAAAATATATTGAAGATGTCGGTATGGGCTTTTTCGATTTCATCAAAAAGCACTACTGAATACGGCTTGCGGCGGATTTTTTCCGTTAGCTGTCCCCCTTCGTCAAATCCGACGTAACCCGGCGGCGAACCTATTAACTTGGAAACCGCGTGCTTCTCCATATATTCGGACATATCAAAGCGAATCAGCGCGTTTTCGTCCCCGAATAAAACATTTGCCAAAGCCTTACAAAGCTCGGTTTTTCCCACGCCCGTAGGACCTAAAAAGATAAACGTACCTACCGGACGGTTGGGGTTTTTAAGCCCCGCTCTGCCCCTGCGAACCGCCTTTGCCAGTACGCTGACAGCTTCTTTCTGCCCGACGACACGCTCGCTTAGCGTTTCTTCCATGTCAGACAGCCGTTTTGCCTCATCCTCCTGCAAGCGGTTAATGGGGATTCCCGTCCACTTTGCAACCACTTCCGCTATATCTTCCTCAATAACAGTCCCGAAGCCCTCATTTTCGGCTTGAAAGGTTCTTTTATAACCCGAAAGCTCTGTTAAAAGCTCTTTTTCCTTATCACGCAGTTTTGCCGCCGCTTCAAAATCCTGAAGCCTGATTGCGGCGATTTTTTCTTCCTCAACGCCTGAAAGCCTGTCTTCCAATTCTTTCACGAGCGGGGGAGCGGTAAACGCCCTAAACCTTTTTCCGGACGCCGCTTCGTCAATTAAATCAATTGCTTTGTCCGGCAGAAACCTGTCGCTGATATACCGCACAGACATCGAAACCGCCGCCTTAACGGCGTCGTCCGCGATTTTCACCTTATGATGCGCCTCATACTTTTCCCGCAGTCCGAAAAGAATATCAAGCGCTGCCTGTTCGCTCGGCTCATCAACCATGACCGGCTGAAAACGGCGTTCAAGCGCGGCGTCCTTTTCAATATACTTTCGGTACTCGTCAATGGTCGTCGCGCCGATTAACTGCAATTCACCCCTTGCAAGCAACGGCTTCAAGATATTCGCCGCGTCAATCGCACCCTCCGCCGCGCCCGCACCGATAATCGAATGAAGCTCGTCTATAAATAAAATTACATTCCCGTCCCTGATGATTTCATCAAGGGCGGTTTTAATGCGCTCTTCAAAATCCCCGCGGTACTTTGCGCCCGCAAGCATAGAAGGTATATCAAGCATAAAAACCCGTTTGTTCTTCATGCTTTCGGGAATTTGCCCCTCCGCAATGCGAAGCGCGAAGCCCTCCGCAACCGCAGTTTTCCCCACACCGCTTTCTCCGATAAGGCATGGGTTATTCTTGCGGCGGCGGAGCAGGATTTGAGTAATACGCTCAATTTCGTCCTGCCTGCAAATCACGGGGTCGATTTTCTTTTGCTTGGCAAGCTCAGTTAAATCCCTGCCGTATTTATATAGAGTACCTTTGCCGCCTTTACGGCGTTCGGTGCAGGAATAACCGTCATCAAGCGGGTCGTCGCTGCGGTTTTTCAACTCTTTGCCGCCGGAAGAATCACAGTCGTTATAAACCGCGTTCAAATTAATGCCTAATTCTTTTAAAAGTAAAACGGCATAACAGTCGGTGTCTTTGATAATCGCCCGCAGAAGATGCTCTGTTCCCACGTAATTCTGATAAGAACCGCGGGCTTCCGTAAGCGCGGCTTCCATAATGCGTTTGCTCCGCGGCGTAAAATCATGCAGACCTAATTTGGTGGGGACTCCGCGCCCCACCGCTGTTTCGATTTTTTTCATAACCTCGCCGAGAATAACGCCGTGCTTGGACAGAACCAAATAAGCCACGGTGTTATCGGCGTTTAAAAGTCCGCACAGAATATGCTCGCTCCCTATATAAATGTGTCCGAGTGACATAGCTGTGGTTACGGCTTCTTCAAGCGCACAGCCGGCTTTTTCGGTAAAATCGCTGAATTCTATCATTTTTATACTTTTCCCTTTCCGTTCTTTTTAATTTAATGTAACAAATTTATGCGAAAGGCATACAATTTATTATGAAACGTTTCATACACCAATAATCAAGGAGGAACATACTATGTTTTTCGGTAACGGCGGCGGTAGCTGCTGCTGGATAATCATCATCTTACTGCTTCTTTGCTTCTGCTGCGGCGGTAACGACGGATTTCTCGGCGGTGCTAACTGCAACAACGGTTGCGGATGTAACACCTGCGGCTGCTAATTGAACCACGCAAAAATCTATGCAAAAAAGTGCGCGGTTTCATGCAATTACATACTGTATCGTGCACACGGCGGCGGGAACTCCCGCCGCTTTTTCATCTTATATTTCAGTATATTCACTATATATTGAGAAAAATTACGCTCGTTATTTTGTAAAATGTGACAGAAATATGTGAAATTTTAAAAAATTTTTACATAAAAAAGTCATTTTGTATTGACAAGGTTAAATGAATGTGTTATTATGTTTCTAAGATTGCATTTCGTAATCTTAGAAGATTGCATATTTGTAATCTATAATCTTTCAATAAAATTTATGAGGTGAAAGGCATGAAAAGACTTTTAGCACTTATGTTAGCCATGCTTATGGTTCTCGGTCTTGCTGCGGGTTGCGGCGAAAAAGAAGGCGCGAGCAATGAAGGCGACGAAGGCAAAACAAATGAAACCCCAAAAGACCCCAACAAAAAAGACCTTAACGTTTGGTCATTCAACGATGAAATCCCTAACGCTATTAAGCGTTATCAGGAAATGTATCCCGATTCCGTTGTAAACAATTTCAACATTGTTGCAACAATCGCAACAGACCACACCGGCGAATACGAAGCCGCTATTGAACCCGCTTTAGAAGCACAGGGTTCTAACGCTCCCGACCTTTACGCAGTTGAACAAGCGTTCGTTCTTAAGTTTACAAAAGGCTTATATTCAAGCTTCGCGGCAACTTATGAAGAACTCGGTATTGAAAACCTTTCTCAAAAAATAAAAGATGCTCAGCTTGCACAATATGCGGTTGACGCGGGAACAAGAGATGGCAGCGTTGTTGGTCTCCGTTTCCAGGAAACAGGAAGCTGTGTCATTTATCGCCGTTCCATCGCGGAAGAAGTATGGGGAACATCAGACCCTGCTGAAATCGCTAAAAAAGTAGGCCCCGGCTGGGATAAGTTCACAGAAGCAGCGGCAGAAGTTAAAGCTAAAGGTTACGCAATGATTCACGGCGACGAAGACCTTTGGCAAGCAATGAGAGACAGCGCGACCAACGGTTGGGTTAATGGAAACAAACTCGTAATTGACCCTGTTCGTGATTCCTATTTTGACATCTCTAAAACTTTCTACGACAATGATTATATCGTAGGTGACGGCGCTTGGAACGAAAGCTGGTATGCGGCTATGGGCGGCACAACCACACCTCCCGTATTCTGCTTCCTCGGTCCTGCTTGGCTGATTAACTACACAATCAATGATAACGCTCTCGACGGCGTTTCGTTCGGTGACTGGGCAGTAACCACTTCTCCCGTAGCATGGGCATGGGGCGGAACATGGGTACTCGGCAACAACAACCTTGAAGGCGAGAAAAAAGAAGCTGTAAGAGAAATTATCGAATGGATTACTCTTGATACTTCTAATACAGGCTTCCAGTATCATTTCGCAAACGGCACACTTTTCAAAGACAGCAAACTGTTCCCTGACAAAGCAAAACAGGTTACAGAGGGTACAGCAGGTAAAGACGCTGTTGCTTCAAAAGTTGTTATGGAAAAATCAGTAGGTGACATCGCGGTTGTTGACGGACAGAATATTTTTGAATATTTCCTTCCCGCAGGTCAAAACGCAAGGTCTTCTCACTGGAATGAACACGACAGAGCTCTTAACGGAGAATTCCAGCAGCAATGCCGTATGTATTATACCGGCGAAAAAACCAGAGAAGAAGCTATAGCTGACTTTAAAACTTGGGCAAATGATACCCTCGGTCTTGATATAGACTAAAATTTCACAAAAGCATTTTACGTTGCTCCTGAAATCGGAGCGGATGGAACTCTGTCCGCTCCGATTTTTTAGGCAGAAAGGATATTTTGCTATGAAACGCAAGAATTTCAGTTATGCTAAGTTCGGCTATATTTTTTGCATACCGTTTGTTGTAGTATATTTAATATTCTCGTTTTATCCGCTTATTTACACAATCTCAATTAGTTTTTCCGACAGAGAAGGTCCTATGCTGGCAAGTGCGGAATACGGTATTTATAAAACCCTGCAAACTGATAAAAACGGAAATGAAGTCCTGAAAGCAGACCCGTTCGGAAACTACAGGGAAGTATTGGGGATGCAAACCTTTAAAAGGGCGGTTGGAGTTACTTTTAAGCTTTGGATAATCAATTTCATTCCGCAGGTAATTCTTGCGGTTATTCTTGCCGCTTGGTTCACAAACCGCTGGACGCAGATTAAAGGGCAGGGATTGTTTAAACTGCTTTTCTATATGCCTAATATTATAACGGCGGGAAGCATTGCCGCTTTGTTTAGCGCGTTTTTTATGTTTCCGGTCGGGGTGGTTAATAACACCCTTATCAGTATGGGTGTGCTCGAAAAAGCAAAGAATTTCGGCGTGGACGCAACAGCCACCCAGCTAATCGTATCGTTTATACAATTCTGGATGTGGTACGGTTACACCATGTTGATTGTAATATCAGGTATAATCGGGCTTAATCCGCAGATGTACGAATCTGCCGATATAGACGGCGCGGGACCTGTCAAACAATTCTTCTTCATAACCCTGCCGAATTTAAGAACGATTCTTTTGTATATGCTTGTTACCAGTGTAATCGGCGGATTGAATATGTTTGATATTCCGATGATGTATGTAGATGGCGGACCTGCCGGGGCTACAAGCACCGCAAGCGTTTTCATTTACAGACAGGCGTTCGCGGGGGCAAAACGGTATAATAAAGCATCGGCGGCAAGTGTAATCATGTTTTTTATCATCGGCGCATTCTCGGTGGCTCTCTTCTTCATCATGCGCGATAAGGATGCGGCGAAATTGAAAAAAATGCAAAAAGCAGAAAAACGCGCTTTAAAAAATGCGGCGGGGGTGAGATAAATGACAGCTACTAAGAGCAGAAAGACTTTAAAAATCGTTTTTAAAACTTTTATTTACATAATTTGTATTTTTCTTTCGGTATTAAGTGTGCTTCCGTTTTTGGTTATGGTTATGAATTCGACCAGAAACTCTGTCCAAATTATGCAAAGCCCTCTTTCATTGCTTCCTTCCGGTCATTTGCTTGATAACTTCAAACCGCTTACAAGAGGAAATTTTAACCCACTTGTGGGATTTAAAAATTCTATGATGATATCGGTAGGCGCAACCGTCTGCGCAACTTATTTTTCTTCTATCACAGCATACGCGCTGTCCGCATACGATTGGCGTTTCAGAAAAGCGTTCTTCTCCTTTGTTGTCGCTGTTATGATGCTTCCGGCGCAGATTTCCGCAATTGGTTTTTATCAATTTATGTACAGACTTGATTTGGTGAACAGCTTTCTGCCTTTTATTCTTCCGGCAATCGCTTCACCGGCAATTGTATTCTTTATGCGGCAATACCTGCTGTCAACATTCTCTATAGATATTGTAAACGCGGCAAGAATCGACGGTGCGAATGAATTCTACACCTTTAACAGGATTGTTCTGCCGATGATGAAACCCGCAATAGCCATGCAGGCAATCTTTGTCTTTGTTGGTACATGGAATCAGCTTTTACTGCCGATGATACTCCTCACGAATCAGGATAAACAAACCATGCCCATCATGGTCAGGCAATTAAACGGTAACTTCTACAGAACGGAATATGGTGCGATTTACTTAGGATTGACGTTATCGGTTTTACCGTTGTTCGTTGTTTATTTTTCATTATCAAGGTATATCATCGCCGGCGTACAGTTAGGCGGCGTCAAGGAATAAAATTCTTGCAAAATATAATAAATTATAAGCTCGTTTCAATACGGGCTTGTATTTTTTGGGAAAATATGGTAAACTAAAAT
>Ga0082212_10008422_pt1 | contig 13462 bp, 10 predicted proteins | sample TergutNt197P3_FD_71548 | JGI IMG/M metagenome (GOLD analysis project Ga0082212, IMG submission 71548) | Neocapritermes taracua P3 segment gut microbial communities from Petit-Saut dam, French Guiana - Nt197 P3 | ecosystem: Host-associated > Arthropoda: Insects > Digestive system > Gut ... | reverse complement strand
CAGCTTGGTGTCAGTGGGAAAGGTGATATTCTTCTCCTGCACGGTAGTGTCTATGACCACCTCCCGTTCAAGACTTGCTTCCCCATGAAGCACAACCGAGGCCTGGAAAATTTTCTCTACTCCAGCCTCGCCTATGCGCTTGCGAAAATACACCAAGTCCGTTGGGTCACAAGGCAAGTCCCATTGGAAATGTTCTAACCCACAAAAGGCCTGGTGGTAAGGATTCTGCACCCAGGCTTGAACGACACGCTCATCGCTCAGGTTTTCAATCTGCTTTAGCAACAACAGCCCCACCATCAAGCGTATCGGCTTGGCCGGTCTGCCCACCGAGGCATAAAGCGGGGCAAATTCTTTTTCAAACAATTCCCAAGGAAGATTTTGGGCCAAGACCAGTAACGGATGCTTAGGATTCAATTGCCTCAGTAGATCCGGGTACAGAAGATGGCCTTGTTTCACGCCCGGAGATGGCTTGGGTTTCATCAAAACTCCTATTCCGCTTTAACCACTTTTTTGCAGATATTGTCACATTTCTTGTTCAAAATACTACCATATTTTCAATGCTTTTTCAATATATTTCAATGCGTTAAACTGTTTTTCAGGGCCGACTAATTATTGGCGAACTAATGACAGGAGAAGACGGGCGGCGAGCAAGAGGATCGCCAGCCCCGCTCCCAGGGGCATAAAGGCCCCGTCGCGGGGCCAGGCGGCCAGCCCGGCCAAGAGGGAGATAAGTCCCAGCCAGGCCAGGCTCAAGCCCAGAGTATATGTCAAAATGAGTTTCATAAGAGGGCAAAAAGATTATTTACAACCGAAAACAGAGGCACCCACCAGCCGGTCCACCCCCGGCCCGGCCTGGTAATAGCCTTCCGGCCCGACATAGCCGTTGACCAGATGAGCTATGACCCGGCCGCCGGGATAGAAGTCGGCCACGTTGACCGCGGCGAAATCCTGCTGGATCACGGACCAGGCCAGGGACGGAGATATTTTCAAAATCAGGGCCCAGAGCATTTTGCAAACCCCGCCGTGAGCCACCAGGGCCACCCGCCCCCCCTCGGGATGGGCATTCTTAAGGGCCTCCAGGGCTTCGGCCACGCGGCGGTGAAAACCGGCGGAACTTTCGCCCCCCCCGGGAAAGGGCTCATCCTCCCCCCCGCCGCCGGGTGAAAAAAGGCGGCGGATGAGGGCCTGGTCTTCAGAGGAGATTTGATTGTAGGTCAGGCCTTCCCAGCGGCCGAAACTCATTTCCCGCCACTGGGGGTCGGTGACCAGGGTGAGGCCCCGCTTTTCGGCCAGCCGGCGGCCGCCGTAAACGGCCCGGCTGAGATCACTGGAATAAACGGCTGTAAAGGGCACAGCCGCCAAGGCCTCGGCCACCTGGTCCAACTGGCGGCGGCCGTATTCGGTCAGCGAGGCATCACGCCAGCCGTTGAAGGGGGGAGTTTCGAAATTTTCAGTCTGGCCGTGGCGCACGAAGAAGAGGCGCAAGGGGAAATGTGACCCGGAGGCCGAATCAGGCATGGATGGGATCCGGGTTTTGGCTGCTCTGCTGCAAGGTGATTTTGCCGGTCTGGGCGTTATCCCAAATCTTCGTAACATCGTCGAGGTTGTCCAGGAGCACATCCACCACCTGGGGGTCGAAGTGGGTTCCCCGGCCGGAGCGGATGATGTCCACGGTCTGTTCCATGGTCAGGGGTGGTTTGTAAGGGCGCTTGGATCTTAAGGCGTCAAAGACATCGGCCACGGCCACGACGCGGCCGGCCAGGGGGATCTGGGTCCCGGCCAGACCGTGGGGATAGCCGGAACCGTCCCATTTTTCGTGATGGGTCAGGGAGATGACCTCGCCCAGGCTCAAAAAGCCGATGTCCGAACCCTCCAGGATCTGGCCGCCGTAAATGGGGTGCATGCGCATGATACCCCATTCTTCATCGTTCAAAGGGCCGTTCTTGGTCAGGATGCGGTCGGGAATGCCGATCTTGCCGATATCGTGCATGGGTGAGGCGTAAAGGATGCGATCGACCACCGTGGTGTTCAAGCCCAGGCATTTGGCCAGATGGGCCGAGATATGGCTCATGCTGATCAGGTGGGCGCCGGTGTCCTCGTCCTTGTATTCAGCGGCCCGGGCCAGGCGGAAGATGGTCTCCAGGGAGGCATCGCGCAATTTTTCGTGGGCCCGCCGAACCTCTTCGGTCCGCCTGGCCACTTCCTCTTCCAACTCCCGCCGGTAATTGGCCATGTGGTCATTGTAGGCCTTGACCTTCAAAAGGGAGCGCACCCGGGCCCGCAATTCCATGCGGTCCACCGGCTTGGTCAGAAAATCGTCAGCCCCCACTTCCAGGGCCTTGACCCGGTCGTTTATGTCCTGGAGGGCCGTGACCATGACGACGGGTATGACGGCCAGGCGGGCCTTGGCTTTAAGCTTGGCGACCACCTCGAAGCCGTTCATGTTGGGCATCATGATGTCCATGAGGATCAGGTCCGGCGGATCCACCTCGACCTGGGCCAGGCAATCGGCGCCGTCCACGGCCAGGCTGACTTCATAGCCCTGGGGCTTGAGCATGGCCTGGATGAGCTTGCGGTTCAGTATCTCGTCATCCACGACCAGGATCTTCTGAGGCCGAGCCCCGGCCCCGGACGACTCCGTCTCCTTGATCTCAGGCGTATTTTCAGGCTTGGTCAGGCCGACTGCTGGGATTTTATCAGACAAAATCAACCCCGTTTTAAATTAAGATTCCTTTGACAGAACCGGTAGGAATACTTTAACACAGTCCGGCCGCCCGGTTCAACTCTATTTTTACCCCGGCTGAACTTGAGTTTTCAGCTTCGATATAATAGTCTTAAAGGCCGTATATTGTGAAGTTGTAAGGTGCGGTCATGGCCCTGGTGAGTTTTTCGGAAGTCAGCCGGTTTTACGGGCGGCAGGACGTCTTAAACGGTGTGACCCTGACCCTCAGCCCTGGTGAGCGGGTGGGCCTGGTGGGCCGCAACGGCGCGGGCAAAACCACCATCATCCGCCTGCTTCTGGACCTGGAAAGCCCCGATTCAGGGTCGGTGACCCGGGCCAAGGGGCTCAGGTGCGGCTATCTGCCCCAGGAAATCCCGGCCAGGCGCGGCCTGACCCTCCTGGAACTGGTGTTGGACACGGCCGATGAATACCGGAGGGTGGAGGCGGAACTGGCCCTGGTGAGCGAGGAGCTGAACGCCAAAAGCCGGGACGGGACCCGGGAGGAACTCATGGAACTGGCCGGGCGCCAGGGGCGCTTACTCCAGGTCTTTGAAGCCCTGGGCGGCTGGGACAAGGAGCCCGAGGCCAAAAAGATCCTCTCCGGCCTGGGCTTTACAGAGAGCGATTTCGGACGCGACCTGGGCGAATTTTCCGGGGGCTGGCTCATGCGCGGGGTCCTGGCCCGGCTGCTTTTGGCCTCGCCCGACCTTTTGGTGCTGGACGAACCCACCAACCACCTGGACCTCGACAGCCTGGTCTGGCTGGAAAGCTATTTGAAGAATTCGGCCTCCGCCCTCCTTTTGGTCTCCCACGACCGGGTCTTTCTGAACAACGTGGCCCAGAAGATCATTGAGGTCCGCCAGGGCCGGGCCCATATCTATGCCGGCAATTATGACCGGTTCCTGGCGGAAAAGGAACAGCGCCTGACCACCGAGGCCGCGGCCTTTGAAAACCAGCGGGAACGCATCAAGCAGATCGAAAAATTCATCGAGCGGAACCGGGTGCGGGCCTCGACCGCCCGCAGAGCCCAGAGCCGGCTCAAAATGCTGGAAAAAATGGATCTTTTGCCGACCCCGGAGAACCTGGAGGAACAGAGCTTCAACCTGCGCCTGCCCTCCGGAGCCCGGGGGCCGGACCTGGTGGCGGAATTCACCGGCGCGGCCAAAAACTACGGCCCGGTCCGGGTCTTTGACGGCCTTTCGCTGACCCTCCGGCGGGGGGAGCGCCTGGCCCTCATCGGCCCCAACGGACGGGGCAAGTCCACCTTCCTGAAAATGCTGGCCGGCCTGGAGCCCCTCGACGCCGGGAGCCGGCGCCTGGGCCAGGGGATCAAAATCGGCTACTTCTCCCAGTTTCAAATGGACGGCCTGGACCCGGACCGCACCCTGGTGGAAGAACTAGCCACCGTGGCCGGCGACTTGGGCCAGGGGGCCTTAAGGTCGGTCTTGGGCGGCTTTCTGTTCTCCGGGGAGGATGTCTTCAAAAAAGTGGCCGTCCTCTCCGGCGGAGAAAAGGCCCGGCTGACCCTGGCCAAAATAATGCTCTCGGCCCCCAACCTCCTGCTCCTGGACGAACCCACCAACCACCTGGACATCCCCGGACGCCAGATGCTGGAGGACGCCCTGGGGGACTTTCAGGGAACCTTGGTGCTAATCAGCCACGACCGGCATTTCATAGACCAACTCTGCGGCCGGGTGGCCGTGATCGAGGAGGGCCGGCTCACGGTCTTTCCCGGCGGCTACGAAGACTACCTCCGCCTCTGGGGGGCGGAGGCGACCCGGAAACAGCCGCCGGAACCGGACCGGCCGGCCTCGGACAAAAAGGAGGCCCGGCGCGGATCAGCCCTGGCCCGGCGCGAGGCCGCCGCCCTGCGCCGGCCCCACGAACTAGCCGCGGCCGAGGCGGAGAAAAAACTGGCGGCCCTGGCCGGACGCCGGCGGGAACTGGAAAAACTCCTGGCCGACCCGGCCACCTACCAGGACGGGGGCCTGGCCCGCCGGCTGAACCTGGAACTGGCGGACCTGGACCGGGAAGGGCGCGCCCTGGAGACACGCTGGGAAGAGGCCCTGACCCGGCTGGAAGAACTTGACTGACGGGCCAGGTTTTTTATGTTAAAATACTTCGGTAACATTCTATAACCAAGTCGGAAGGCCTTGATTTGGAGGTTCTTCATTATGCCCAAAAAAAGCTTCAAGCTAAGAATCATTATTCCCACAGTCATTGTTTTAGTGGCCATGGTCCTGGTTCTGAATATGTTTCTGTCAATAAGATTTTCAGCCCTAAGCAGCGCCCTGATCGATGAAAAACTCATCGCCAACATAAACAGCCTAAAACTGCACCTTGAGGACAGCACGGCCAATTCCAAGGCGGCGGCCGTTTCCATGGCCTTCAATCCCGAGGTCGTAAAAGCCGTCCAGGAGCGCGACACCCTTGAGTTATTGCGGCTTTTCACCCCCAGGCAGGCCTTATACCGGGTAAATTTCTTCACCATCATGGACAACGAGGGGAACGTGCTGGCCAGGACGCATGAACCAGATAATTTAGGCGATTCGCTCCTGGATCTGCAAAGCGTCCAAGACGCCCTGGACGGCCAGACGGCCTCATATTTTGAAACCGGGACCACGGTCAAGGTTTCCGTCCACACCGTGGCGCCCGTATATGACGGGGAAGCCGGGCTGATCGGCCTGGTTTTGGCCGGGGTGAGATTTGATTCGGCCGCCGAGGTGGAGGAGCTGAAAAAACTTTTCCATTCCGAGGTCACGGTTTTTTTCGGCGATACCAGGATAGCCACCACGATCACCAAGGATGGGCAGAGCATCGTGGGAACGACGCTCGATCCGCGCATAGCGGAAATCGTCATTGGAGACAAGCGGGAATTTTCAGGCGAGGCTTATATCCTAGGTGAACAATACAAGACTTTTTACACGCCCCTTTTAAACGCCCGGGGCGAAGCCTTCGCCACCTTCTTTCTGGGCATCCCGGAGGCGGAGCTGATCGCGGAGTCGAACAAGTCGATCCGGGACGGAATGATTCTCGGCTTGGCCGGGCTGGCCGTATCCATACTGTTGTTGTTCAATATTATTTCATCCATCAGCGAGCCGATCATCAAACTGTCGAAGGACATGAACCATATAGCGGACGGCAACCTTTTGATCGACATAAAAGTAAAAACCGAGGATGAAGTGGGCCACCTGGGCCAGTCTCTGCAGAAGGTGGCGAATATTTTACATAAGCTGCTCGAAGACATCCATATCATGATTTTGGAACAGGAACACGGCAACACCGATTACTGCCTCAATGTCGAGGAATTTCACGGCGATTATAAAGTCCTGGCCGAAAGCGTCCTGGAATTGGCGGACTTCGGCATGAAAGACCAACTGACGGGGATACCGAACCGGCGCAGCTTCGATAACCGGATGGACCTGGAATGGAAGCGGTCCTCCAGGGAAAAAAATCCCTTAAGCGTCATGATCATAGACGTGGACAGATTCAAGAACTACAACGACACCTACGGGCACCAGCAAGGGGACGTGGCCTTGCAGACAGTGGCCAAGACCATAAAAAAATCGCTCAGCCGCTCCATTGATTTCGCCGCCCGCTGGGGCGGGGAGGAATTCGTCATTTTGCTGCCGACCACGGATTCGACCGGCGCGGCCAAGGTGGCCGAAAAGGTCCGCCGGGAAATAGAAAAAGCGGTGATCCCCTGCGCTGACGCGGGGGCCGGGAAAGTGACCGTCAGCGTCGGCGTAAACACCCAGATACCCGCCCGGGGTAGCACGATAGGCGGCTTCGTGGCCAAAGCCGACGAGGCGCTCTACAAGGCCAAGGAAACCGGCCGCAACAGGGTGGTCCACGGCCAGGACTGGGCGGCCGCTTGAAAAAAACGAGCCCCGGGTCACCCCGGGGCTCATTTTTCTCGTTTTTTTCGGGCTTTAATCGCGGGTTATTTCTATCTTGCGGGGCTTGGCCGGGGCTAGGCGGGGCAAGGCCAGCCTGAGCACCCCGTCCTTCAAGGCGGCGGTGATACCGCCCTGGTCCAGCCCCTCGGAGAGGGAAAACTGGCGGTGGAAGTGGCCGACCTCGAATTCGGTCAAAAGGGCCTTGCGACCGCCCGGCGGCGGGGTGATGCGACCGCTGATGGTCAAGACGCCGCCGGAGAGATCCACCTCCAGGTCCTCCGAGGCCACGCCCGGCAGGTCGGCCACCAGTTGCAGCCCTTCATCCGTCTCCCATATATCCACCACCGGGCTGAACATGGCCCGGTCGCGGGTGGATTCCGCCCCTCCCGGCGCGGCCCCCTGTTTTTCACGCACGTTCATATCAGGGCTCATAAGGGTCTCCTTGTCTCCTTCAATCGGTCTTGATGACCACCTGGCGGGCCTTGGACTCGGCCGCCTTGGGCAAGGTCACGGTCAAAAGGCCGTTTTTGAAGGCGGCCTCGATGCGGTCCACTTCCACCTTGACCGGCAGGGTCAAAACCCGGCGAAAGCTGCCGCCCTCCCTTTCCCGGCGGTGGAAATTCACTTCCGCGCCGACCTGGGCGGCCGGGATCTCGCCCCGGAGGCTCAAGGTCTCGCCCTTGACCGAAACATCCAGCTTGTCGGCCGCCGCGCCCGGCAGTTCCGCCGTCAGATAGAGGTGGTCGTCGTCCTCGGCCAGATTGACTGGCGGGAAAACTCCGGTATAATTGCCCCTGAATTGGGCGACACCGCCGGCCAGGGCGTTGTAGATGGTTTCCATGTGGCTGCGCATCTTTTCCAGTTCCATAAACGGCAGGCCCCCGACCCCGGCCCGCGGGGTGAATCTGAACATGGACATGGTTTCGCCTCCTTTCACTACTTCAAGGCTTGCGACTGAAGACCTTCAAGCGCCGCCGCCTTCGGCCGCGCCGTCTTTGTCCATAATTTAACCACGCCCCGGCGCTTGTCAAGAAGCGGAGACGATTTTGCTCGGATACACCTTAAGACGCCTGATGATGATGATCCCGGCCCTGTTCGGCATCACCGTCTTGAGTTTCGTGGTCATCCATCTGGCCCCGGGCGAACCCATCGACCAGATGACCGACCTGAACCCCAACCTCACCCTGGAAAGCAAACAACGGCTGCGCGATCTATACGGCCTGGACAAACCCCTGGCAGAGCAATACCTGGACTGGCTGGGACGCTTCGCCCGGCTGGATTTCGGCCGCTCCTTCGCCCCGGATCGCCGCCCGGTCCTGGAAAAAATAGGCGAACGGCTGCCGGTCACCCTGGCCCTGAACGTGGCCTCCCTGACCCTCATTCTGCTGATTTCCATCCCGGTGGGCATCATAAGCGCGGTGCGGGCCGGCGGCCTGTTCGACCGGGCCGTCACGGTCGTCCTCTTCCTGGGCTTCGCCGCCCCCCCCTTCTGGCTGGCCTTACTCGGCATGCGCTATTTCGGGGTGGACCTGGGGGTGCTACCGGTCTCCGGCCTCACCTCCCTTGATTACGACTCCCTGGGGACCGGGGGCAAGATCCTGGACCTGGCCCGCCATCTGGTCCTGCCCCTGGCCGTCTCCACTCTGGGCGGCTTCGCGGGCCTGTCCCGCTATATGAGGTCCAACATGCTGGAAGTCATCCGCCAGGACTACCTGACCACGGCCCGGGCCAAGGGTCTTTCCGAGGGACAGGTCATCCGGCGCCACGCCCTGAAAAACGCCTTGCTGCCGGTCATCACCATCCTGGGCCTGTCCGTTCCGGGACTCATCGGCGGCTCGGTCATCATCGAATCCATCTTCGCCATTCCCGGCCTGGGCCAGCTTTTCTACATGGCGGTCATGGGCCGGGACTACCCTCTCATCATGGCCGCCCTGGTCATCGGGGCCGTTCTGACCCTCCTGGGCAATCTTCTGGCCGACCTGGGTTACGCCTGGGCCGACCCCCGGCTGCGCGACTCCGCCTTCAAATGATAAGGACAAGCCCACGAAGACGGCTTGCCGAATGTTGACGGAGAGTTGGAGAGGCATATATAATACGCCAGGTCTTGGCATTATCGCTTCACGGGCCCCCCTTTGGAGGGCAGTCACAATGGGAAAATAAAAAATGGCGTCAATTTCAAATTTAAAGCAGAAATGGACAGACAACTCTGAAGGCTATAAAACAAAAGAGGTTGGTAGTGGTGTGCATAGTTTCATATCTGATATTTTGGAATCAAATGAATTTTTTAATCTGAAAAAAACCGTTACCAAATCTCACGCCAACTATACTTTTGTTCATGAGACTGAAAGCGGTAAAGCCGGGCGCCCTGACTTTGTTTTATATATTAATAAAGACATCATCATACCTGTTGAAGCAAAATGTTATGGACGCATTGAAGAAGGAATTACGCAACTTTATCGCTACCAAACCGGTTTTGACAGGCAATTCGGCATTTTGACGGATGGAAACGAATGGAGGTTTTACCGAGGTCCGAACTACAGGCGGTTTATGCTGGATAACATGCTGGCTAATCACAAAGATTTTTTTGTGTTTTGGACGGACTATACTAAGACTGAAAATTATTATATTGAACTGTTCAACAAATCAGGGCAGACAGACCTGTTTGAAAGCAAAATTGACTTGAACGATCCTGAAAACCGCAAGTTATTTTTTGACGATACCACCCGCTTAGTGAAAAATTTCAAAGTCAAGATGAAGGCCTTGGGTGTATGGGGGCTGGATTTTGATAAAATATTCGAAAAAACAGCAGTTGAAACGTCTTACGCCTATTTGATTCAATTTATCTTGTACAAGGTATTGGTGGATAATTACTATGGCAGCATGCGCGAAGAATATGAAGCGATGATGCGCCGGATGCAAAAATATGTTAAAGATGAAGATTTTTATGATCCAATTTTGAAAGAAGTTAAAGGTATTGCCGAATATGTTTCACGCAATATTTACAAACCTTTCAAAAAAGAACAAGAATCTATTACAGAAAGTCTGTTTAGCCAGTTTAAAAAAAATCTGACTATCGACGACATTGCGCCGTGGCTAGACATAATCGGGTATATTGATAAATACAGCTTTGCCAACTTAAGAAACGAAATATTTGGATTCGTTTATGAAAATTATTTGAAAGATTTATATTCAGACAGTAAAAGAGGGCAATATTTTACTGATCCCGCCGTCGTTAATTACATGCTACAAGAAATTGGATATGCTAAAAAAGCCTTGATCGCCGACCATGACAAAATATCTATCATAGACCCATCATGCGGGGCGGGAACATTTTTGTATAGCGCAACTGATCGAATCATATCCGCCATCAATGATGATACCTTGCAGGCCTCAAGATACATTAAAGACTTGATCAGCAAAAATATTTTTGGACTGGATATTGAGGAATTTCCGCTCTATTTAGCGGAAATGAGTATTCTGATGCGTTTGTTGCCCCTGATTGTCAATGATAAATTTAAAAATCCTGTTGACAACAAATTCAAAATTTTCAAAACCAGGGACAGCATTACCGAGTTCCTGGATACCGGCATCAATTCCAGAGAAGATGGCCAAGTTGACCTATTTAGTCATTTAAAAAATATAGCCCTGGATTATCCGTCTTTTATGCGGGATGAAAAAGATCTGGAAGAAATGATGAAGTCACTACAAACTAATATGGGAATTCGCAAGCGTTTTGATTATGTTATTGGAAATCCGCCTTATGTATCATATAACGAGTGCAGCAAAGAGGATTTAGAATTTATCAAAAAAATAAAGGATAAAAAAGATAACTCAATCACGTTGGGAAATGTCTATGGCGTTAATTTGCATTCAGTTCCGGAAAATCCTAAAAAATATCCCCCAAAGCCAAATTTATATGCGTTTTTTATTGCCTTGGGACTGGCGCTATTAAAGAATAACGGCAAGATATGTTATATCATCCCCCAGACAATTTTGACCGAACCAGATTATGATGTATTGCGTTATCACTTGTCTAAATTCACAACGATTGAAACAATTATAACCTTTGAAGGTAAATTATTTGTCGGCCGCGGATTAAAACAAACAAAACCAATAGCAACATCATCTTTGATTTTTGTGGCCAGAAAAATCCATCCTCGCGCAAACCACTCGGTTGAAATCATCAATTACAACCCATATACGGAAAAACAGGCGGATGATTTTGAAAAATATCTGAACTCCCGTAATAAGAATAAAAAAACAGTTCCGCAAACCGATTTGTTAAAGCAATTCAAAAACTGGAATTTTATCAAGCAAAATGACACTTTTTTGCGTATTTTGGAAAATTACCAAAATATGACAGATGATCTGGCCATATATTACGATCACAAACTCGCCAAGGCCAGGTTCAAGGATACATTCTGGTTTGACGTTGGTTTTATTATTGATAAAAAATATGCGCAAAAAGAACAGCATAAAACAAATGATTTGGCATTGCTTACGGAATACCCAAACGATGGATATGTTTTGTCCTCGTTCTCTCAATGGTATCCTTTTGTTGCGAAAAAAATAACTTTGCCTAAAGCTAATCAAGGCTTGGATAGTATTGATTTGCCATATAAAATTATCTGGCAAAAGGGCTACGGTAAAAAAAAGTTTTATTACACAGACAAGTCTATTTTGTTAAATATGAGCGATCAGCTATTTATAGCTTCAAGAAGCAAAAATGAAATCTTGTATCTTTTTGCCATTTTGAATAATCCCATTACAGCCCTTATACTGAAAAATCTATTTTCCGTAAGCAATGAAAAAGTGGGCATGTTTGTGGGTATAACGCGAATTAAACAAAATATTCGCATCCCCAAAGTCACACCTGAAAACGAAATCATCAAAGATGAAATCATCAAACAAACAGAGGCTATGCTGGCGCTTGAAAATGTTAAACTAAAGGATATTGTTGACCTATCCAAAGTGGGATTACAAAAGATTTCAGAGGTATATGTAAAAGAAAACAAGCTAGCATTAAAATCAGGCGCAAGCAACATTTCCGTTTCCATCCAGGCCGGCAAAGTTCCCCTAGTCAAATCACTTTTCGCTGACAAAAAACTGTTTGGTGATGAAATAAGATTATCCAGTTTGAAAAACATGGCCGCGATTGATTTTGACCTTCAGCACGCCATAAAAACCTACATTGACGACCTTGTTTTTGCCCTGTATTTCAATATTAAACTGCCATCAACCGGTATTAATAAGAGATCGCAAATTAAAGCCAGATGTGAAAAAAATGAATATTATGGTTATATTTATGGAGCTACAGTAGAGTAACCGACCATGGCCCTGAAAGATTTCGCCCGGCGCTTCGCCCGCAACAAAATGGCCCTGGCCGGGTTTATCTTCATCTTGGGCCTCTTCGGCCTGAGCTTATTAGCCGGCGTCCTGGCCCCGGAGGACCCGGACCGGCCGGACCTCCGGGCCCGGCTCAAGCCGCCGGGGCCCGGGCATATCCTGGGCACCGACGCCCTGGGGCGCGATGTCCTGTCCCGCCTTATATGGGGCAGCCGGGTGAGCCTCAAGGTGGGCCTGGTCTCCGTGGGGCTGGCCACGGCCATCGGCCTTTTCCTCGGCGCCCTGGCCGGGTTCCACGGCGGCCTAGTGGACGGACTGGTCATGCGCTTCTGCGACCTGATGCTCTGTTTCCCGACCATGTTCCTGATCCTGGCCGTAATATCCCTTTTGGAGCCCTCCATCTGGAACGTCATGGTGGTCATCGGCCTGACCAGTTGGATGGGGGTGGCCCGCCTGGTCCGGGCCGAATTCATCAGCCTTAAAAACCGCGATTTTGTCCTGGCCGCCCGGGCCCTCGGAGCCTCCGACACCCGCCTGATCCTGCGCCATATTCTGCCGAACGCCCTGGCCCCGGTTCTGGTCAGCGCCACCCTGGGGGTGGCCGGGGCCATTCTGCTGGAGAGCGGCCTGTCCTTCCTGGGCCTGGGGGTCCAACCGCCCACGGCCACCTGGGGGGTCATGCTGGCCGACGGCAAGGACTACCTCAGCCGGGCCTGGTGGCTCAGTTTTTACCCGGGCCTGGCCATTCTGGTCACGGTCCTGAGCTACAACCTGGTGGGCGAGGGGCTCCGGGACGCCATCGACCCCCGCCGCTAGAATCTCAATGCTAATCTTGAATAAGTCTTTAAAAAATGTTATCATTATTCAAATAAGCGCCTGACCGGGAAAACGCGGCGGCCGGCCAAATTGGGCTCGGTATGGCCGCCCAAGGCGTTTCAGGCGGAAAAGAGGTGAAATGAGTCCGGCAGACACGCCCTGGAAGGGCAAGGAAGTTCTGGTGGTCGATGACTACCTGGCCGTGCGCAAGACCGTCAAAGAGCTGGTCGGCAGCCTGGGCCTGGTCACGACCGAGGCCGAGAACGGCCTTAAGGCCCAGGAGCTTTTAAAGGCCCGAAAGTTCGACCTGGTCATAACCGACCTGGTCATGCCGGAAATGGACGGCTTCGAATTGACCGAGGCCATCAAGAACGACCCGGCCTTAAGACCCATTCCCGTGGTCATCATCTCCACCCACTCCGATTCCAAGTACATTTTCCGGGCCCTGCGCCTGGGGGCGGACGACTATCTCATAAAGCCCCCCACGGCGGAAATGATCAGCACTGTCTTAACGAGGATTTTCGACCATGACTGGTAATCCAGCCCCGTTGGCGGAGGGCCGGGAACAAGGCGCTCCGCCGGAAATCGACCGCATGGCGGTGAAAATAGCCCACCTGGACCGGCTGTTAGGGCTGACCGGCGAAATCATCATCACCGCTTCGAACATTTCCATCCTCCA
>Ga0082212_10008421_pt1 | contig 13462 bp, 10 predicted proteins | sample TergutNt197P3_FD_71548 | JGI IMG/M metagenome (GOLD analysis project Ga0082212, IMG submission 71548) | Neocapritermes taracua P3 segment gut microbial communities from Petit-Saut dam, French Guiana - Nt197 P3 | ecosystem: Host-associated > Arthropoda: Insects > Digestive system > Gut ... | reverse complement strand
GGACTTGTTCTCGTTTTTATGGCAATCATTTTTCTCGGTGTGATGGCGGCACAACGACCGAGCGAAGCCCGGCGACTCGGTGCCATTGCTACGGATTATGAAGACTGGGACAAGAAGGTCAAAATTAGCGGAAAAGTTCTCATGCCCGATGGCACACCCGCGAAGAAATGTTTTGTTTCGATAAAGTGGGTCGTTTATTATCACGATTCTTTGTTTGGCACAAGCATAACTGGTGTTGGATGCAATGCCCTCATCGTCGAGTCGGACGATGACGGGGCATTTGAATTCGCCGTTCCATTCGGCTCCAATGCACTTCTGACGGCAGGAGAAAAACATGAATTCAGTACAAATCTTATTCCTGCGACACCGGGATTCATCGGAGGGAAAATAGAAAAGAATCAGGAATTGTGCGTTGCTCATCCTTACGCCTTCTTTGCGGAAAAGGACAGAGACGACATCGTGTTGCAATACGTAAAGGCAACACCTGTTACCGGAAAGTTGTTCTACGATAATGGCGAGCCAGCAGCCGAAGTGGGAATCAGTCTCGTACAATTTGTACCGGCAGCACGCGGAGCAGATATTCCCACAATCTATAACCTATCTTCTGCTGGTTTAGCAACTCGTGCGGACGAAAATGGTGAATTTGAATTTCAACCTTGGTCGGGCGAATTCACGCTTACCGCCGGATGTATGCCCGGGGTGGAACCTGTTACGAAAACAATTTTCGTCGAGCAGGACAAGCCGGTCGAAGTCGATTTGACGATACCGGCACCGTTGCGAGTTCGTGTTGCCATGCCGGATGGTTCGCCCGCTGGAAATTTTCGGCTGTACCAACTGACGACGTATTATCATTTGGGAACCAAACCGAACGAGCGTCCGCCGAATGTGTTGTTCGAAAAGCGTTATGAAGCCCGACCGTTTGGGAAGCAAGAGGAACACTGGGATAAGGCACCTGCCTTCGTGGTGCCGGAATATCCGATTGCGATGACTCTTTCTCCCAATCATGACAATTATGTTATCGTGATGACCGAGGACAACGAATTCGGTGTCGTTCGCCAACTCGAACCGGACTTGATGGGCAAAGAACTGACGCTGACGCTTCGTCCAACGATTGAGGGAAGTGTTACGATTGTCGATGAGTCGCAACGTCCTGTTGCGGAGCAGGATGTTTCGGTTTTGATGCGGGTAGCGAAAATAGAACGCAACGGCGACTACACGGATTATTACGGACATTTCACTCCTCAACTTTGGTTCCGCACCGATGCGGGGGGGCGCGGGCATTTCAAGGTTCCCGTGTTTGAGGGAGTCGGCGATTCCGTTTCGCTCTTTTTCAAAAAGGATTCGGATCAAGAGGTTTTCTTGGATAACTGGCACGACCATGTGTTGGGATCTGGCAGCAACACAAAGATGGGGGGCGGTTTGTTCGGCTATAACATCAACGGCAAGTGGTATGCGAGTAAAGAGGCATACCTTGAAGAAGAGTACAGGTGGAAGTCCAAGTCGTTCCGTCCAGACGCATTGGGAGCGGCATTCGACTTGGGGATTATGGAGATGGAGCGGTAAATGCACTCGGTTTTGCATTCTTGTTTTGGTTGGCAGATCTGTTTCTGAAGGAGATCACTTTCCTCCTTTGAAAAACTTCCGCAGAAGTTCGGATGCCGCATCCCGACTTGAAGCGTGTCCCGGTTTCGCTCCCGACCGGGTTCCCGAATCTTCTTGATCCCCTTTTTCCCGATTAGCAGCATCTTCCGATTGCGTGTGCAAATGTTCCATCAATTCCGATGCATCAATCGTTCTGGTTTCCAGTTCTTCACCGCCTTCGCCGCTTGCGAGGAGCCAGTCAGTAACCGAGTCTTCTTGATTTTTTTGCAAATTTTCCGACTGTATGGCGACCGTTCGGGCAACCGCATCGCTCACCGATTTCACTTTCGGCGGCTTTTGAGGTTTTGTTTCCGTAATGATATTCAGGAAGAATTCAAGGGGACCGACGGTTAATTTGTCACCGTTTTTAAGTCCGCGTGTTTCGGTAATTTGACTCTCATTGAGAAAAACACCGTTTTTGCTTCCCATATCTCGAACGAAGACTTCGCCATCTTCTAGGAATATCTCACAATGATATCTGCTGATAAGTTCACTACGGGGTTTCAGGTTGCAGTCATCCGCACGACCGATTACGAATCGATTTCCGGGAATGGGAATAATCTGCCCCGCTCGACTTCCCGCTGCAACGACTAATTGAACACTCATAAATCACCCACAAATAAGGAGAATGCTATGACACCATCGGAATACCGACTGCGATTGCATGGAGTCATTATAGTAGCAAATGGAAAAAAATCAAGGTATTGATGCTATTTCGTGCAACCCGAAAATAGGACATTACCGTCTGCTTCGGGCAAATCCAGTCGATTCATCATTACCCGATGATACTTTAATTTCCCGATCCGCTTTTCGTGACGTGGCAAATCCGGCGGGTTCCTCCTGCTTCGGCATCGGTCTTACGGCAACATCCATTGCCGGTGGAGGAATCGCCTCCGTTCTCGTGTCGGCAGGTTTCTGCACATTATTCGCTACCGAAAGCGGTTCGGAAGGTCGCATTGTCGGCAACATCGGTGTCGGCAATGCTGTTGACTCTGTTTTCGCATCGGCGAACTTCGGCGGATTATTTGCCACCAAGAACGGATTGGCAGGTTCGATTGCTGGCGATACCGATGGCATCGGTAGCGACACCGCCGGTGCTTGTGAAGCGGTCGGTTTTGCCTCTGCAAGTTGTTGTGTATCATCCAGTATGGGGAATGGACTGGCAAAAACGGATACCTGCGGTGCTACCGGCGTGGAATTGGCTACGGCAACTTTTGGAGAATCCGAATCGGCAGTGGCGATTTGAGGTAATTTTACCGGCGAAGACGCAAAAGGAGACGACGGTGTATCCGACTTCAATGGTATGACTGCTACTTCAATCGGCAACTCTTCTGTAGGAGCGGCAGGAGGCAGAACCTTTTTGACGGGGGCAAAGGCGATCACATCGGGAGAAGTTGCCGTACCAAATCGGTGTTCGCTTTGAATCATCCTCGTTTCCTGTGTCGGCGTTGCCGGTTCCGACGGTAATGGACGCACGTTCTCCGCAACGTGAGTGCTTTCTGCTGACGAGGGGCTCGTCGTTGGCACAAATGTCGCCGGTGTTTCTTGGTGAGCAATCACTGCGGACGGCGATTGTAACACATCGACATCCCTTACCGGCAAAGGTCTTGGAACTGCACTGGCAACATCGGAGGTTTCCGCCGTGCTAATCGCCCTAAGGGAAGCAGTCCTGCTCGGTTGCGATTCCGTTGCGTTCGCAATACTTTCCGATTGACTCGGCAAATCGCTCTGATCGGTGCGCGGAATCCTTCGTGTGCCAACCGCAGAATAGGAAGGCAATGCCGCAATATGCGAAGTATCTACGCTCGAATCAATCAAACTGTCCTTCGCCGACGGAATTTTACGGAGCGGATTTGCCGTTTCAGTGCGTGCGAGGCGTTCATCGCCATTTGACGAAACACGAACGGGCGGAAGACTAATCTGTCGATTCGATTCGCCGGAAGTCGGTGTGCGTTGAGGCAACCGAGATTCCATAGGAGCGGAGGGCATTTTTTTAATCGACGGTGGTTCCGCCGTCTCGTTGACGGGTGTCCTGTTTTCAATGGTCGGAACAGACGTAGACGGGTTGATCGTCGGCTTTTGGGCTGGTACTGGAGGGGCGGACGAAGGTTCTGACGAAATTGTCCGCACTACAGACTGTGCAAGCACCACCGAATCGACGGACGGCGGTTCCAAACGGCGAACAGATGAAGCGGCTGGCGACACCGGTTGCTTGGAAGCCTCGGCAAATGGATTGACTGGCGGACTGGTTGTCGACGACATCTGCGGCGGCATCGAAACCAACGTTGTTTGTCCCTGCGAAATGACGGGGAAGGCTTCTCTCGTGTTGGCACCAGAGATGTTCGGAGAATTTGGTTGATTAGCCGGTGTCGGTATAAAAGGTTTTTGCGCAACCGCCGGTGTTGCCATATTGCGTTGCGACTCAGCAATCTCTCGTGTTTCCAATTCGATGAGTTCTCTACGAACACGATCTACGACTTCGGACGGAGTTTGCGACTCGTGAGGCATACGTTGCGGCAGACGAACCGATTCGCCATTGTTGGCAAGCGATCCCGGCGAATGATTAACAAGTTGCGCCTTCTGTTCAGCAAACTCTGCTTGACGGATGTCCCCATTGGCACGGTAAATCCGGGCAAGTTCCCGATACGCATCGGCTTCTCCCACGGCTAACTTCAGATAACGCAATCCCTCGGTTTGCCGCTCGCCTCGTTGTGAAGCAATGACAACTCCAAGATTATAAAGAACCTTGGGGTTATGCGGATCAACGTTCAGGGCATTTTTGAGAATCGTTTCCGCTTCGCCATAGTCTTTGCGGTCTGCGTAAAGTTGTGCAAAATCGCACAAAATAAGGGCATTTCGTGAGTCGAGCGCAATTGCACGTCGAAACAAATTGGCACTTTCGGAAAACTTGTTGCTTCGTGCTCTTATGACGGCAAGACGATGAAGTGCGGCGGACTCTAATTTGGGGAGGCGGTACTTTTTGGCAAGTTCCTGACACTCTTCATAGCGGAGTTCGGCTTCGATGGGATCGTCTTGTTGTTCGGCTCGAACGGCAGCGGAGAAAAGATTCTCACATTCACGTTGCCGCAGGTCTTGTGCCAACACGAAACACACAAGGAACAACAACACCAAAGTAGCGATGGCTACCCGGCGAACGAAACTGAAAAAGGGATTGACTCTCTTCTCGCCTTGCATGGATCATTCTCTGCCCGAAAAACTGTAATCGACAGCATAGGCATATCCCCACTATCGGCACAGTTTACCAGAGCGTCTATCTTTTCTATCGCCTGTCGTAGATGTGCCGAATCTAACGATTATGCCAATAACGTTAATTTTTTGGAAAATACGGAAAAAAATGGGAGATTTTCCATGTTTTTTCCGATATACCCGTTATCGCTCTGTCCCCCTTTTTTAATTTTCGACATGTCCGCCATCGATTCCCTGCTTTCCAGCTCAGCAACAAACACATCGAATGCCGTCAATTCCGACCGTTTGAATGATTTGACGATGAGCGATTTTATCAAAATGATGGTTGCCCAACTCGAAAACCAAGACCCGATGGATCCGATGAGCAACACGGAAATGCTCCAACAGATGAGTCAGATGCGGTCGATTACGTCCAGCGACCGGCTGACGAGCAGCATTGAATCACTGACGTTGGGACAAGCGTTATCGACGGCATCAAGTTTGATTGGCAAGACGATCACGGGCGTGGACACATTGGGACAGTCTATCACGGGCAAGGTGGACAAAGTAGCGATTGAAAACGGCGAAGCAAAACTTTATGTGGGTACTTCGATCATCAACGTCGGAAATGTCACGGCAATCGCAGATACTGATCCTGATGCGTGAATGTTCTGACCGAAGTACCGGCTAAATAGATTCTACCCGCGGACAATTATGTTAACACGTACATTTCCCAATGCTTCCGATACTTGAAAATAAATCACCGTTACCGAATATTACCGAACAGATTGTCGCCTCTTACAAAGAAGGAGGCACGACGCACCATCTCGATCTCTGTCCGCTACCGAGACATTCCGTTGTCATTGAAGTCCTCGAAGATTTGAAAGAAATCCTTTATCCCGGCTATCGGAATCGGGATTGCCTGCACTCCTCCAACGTGATTTATCACGTCGGCGGTATCATTGATCGGCTTTATGACCGTCTTGTCGTATTGTGTGAACGTGCAATCTGCCACGGATTGGCAAGCAGCGAAATTTGCACACCGGAAAAGCGGTCCTCTATCGAACTGATTGCCCATCAAAAATCATTGGCATTTTTGCAACTGATTCCCGGTATTCGGCAGACGCTTGCCAAAGATGTCAAGGCGGCTTACGCTGGTGACCCCGCCTGTAAATCGCTGGACGAGGTGATCTTCTGCTATCCCGGCTTGGAGGCAATCACGATTTATCGGCTTGCCCATGCATTGCATGAATTGCAGATTCCATTGCTTCCGCGAATGATGACGGAATGGGCGCACAGCAAAACGGGTATCGATATTCATCCAGGAGCAACCATTGGCGAATACTTTTTCATCGATCACGGCACGGGCATCGTCGTCGGCGAAACGGCAATCATCGGCAACTGGGTGAAACTTTATCAGGGCGTTACATTGGGAGCGGCAAGTTTTCCGAAAGACGAAACCGGCGAACTCGTTCGGAACACCAAGCGGCATCCGACGATTGAAGACAACGTCGTGATTTATGCCAACGCAACAATACTAGGAGGAACAACGGTGGTCGGCAAAGATTCCGTGATTGGTTCGAGCGTTTGGTTGACTTATTCTGTTCCGTCGGGAACGACGGTTATGATCGAGAAACCCGATCTGCGAATCCGCAATGCCAATGGGACGGATACATAATCCACTGCGGTTAGGCGTATCGTTTCATGATCCAATCGATGAATTGCGGACAAAGGCGGTTCAGCCGGTCAAGAATAACAGCGGGAAAATACGGAATAATCTTGTGTTTCCCCTGCTTCATTGCCCGAACGATGCGTGCTGATACATGTTCCGATGTAACGGGACGGTGGATCGGCAACTTCGGTTTGCTCGTCGATTGATACAACACATCGAAAAACTCCGTTTCTGTTGTGCCGGGACACACGAGCAGTACGTCGATTCCGTGCTTGGAAAATTCGGCTCGCATCGATTCCGATAAGCCGGTAACGGCAAACTTTGCCGAACCATACACACCGTAATGCGGCACACCGCGCAATCCGACGATGGAACTCAAATTCACAACCATCGGCTCTGTTCCCTTTTTCAAGTGCGGCAGAGCAAGTTGCGTCAACTCAAAGAGGGAAAAAAAGTTGACTTCAAAAATCCGTCGAAGTGTCTCTTGCGTGGAATCCTCGATTCTAGCCATTGCACCAACACCGGCATTGTTGATCAGGATGTCCAATCCGCCGAGTTGTTCGATTGCCGATTGCACCGCCCGTTGACGCACGTCGGGATCGGTAATATCACCGTCAACGAGGACAATTTTTCGGTCGTTGCCGAACTGTTGCTTGATTTGGTCGGCAACTTCTTGAAGCCGCTCCTTCCGTCGAGCAAGCAGAACGAGGTCTGCTCCTTCTTTTGCCAGCATCGAAGCCAGTACCGCTCCGATGCCCGAAGAAGCACCAGTTAACAGAATTTGTTTTTTATTGAGTGTCCGCCGCATGGGTTATCCCTGTATTTTTATCGAAATGCATGTACCATTTTTACAGAGATAAGAAAAAAGGCAAGTACATCGGTCAATATGAACTGTACGGCAGACTATCCGTGAATTTCCTCTCTTTCCCGTTTGACTTTCCATTCAACGAGAGCCTTGGCGGCGAGCGTTGCCATTGCGAGTAGAGCAAAGATCGTTGCTAGCGAAAATGCTGCAATGGTACTGTAATCTTGATTCAATGTTTCAATGTACAGCGGCACGGTGAGTGTCGAACCCCGCATTTTTGACGACACAACGCTGACCGCCCCGAATTCCCCCATTGCTCGCGCATTGCAAAGAATGACACCGTACAGCAACCCCCATTTGATGTTCGGGAGTGTTACCCGCCAAAAAATGCTCCAACCGTTTGCTCCGAGGGCAACGGCGGCTTCCTCTTCGAGCGTTCCTTGTTCCTGCATGAGCGGGATCAATTCCCTCGCAACGAACGGAACGGTTACGAAAATCGTTGCCAAAATCATCCCCGGCGGTGCAAAAATAATTTGAATGCCATGTTCGAACAACCAATTTCCCAATGCGGATGTCTTGCCGAAAAGAAGAACGAAAACCAGACCGGCAATCACCGGCGAGACGGCAAACGGCAGATCGATCAATGTAATCAGCACATTTTTCCCCCAGAATTCAAATTTGGCGATACACCAGGCGGCGGCGACTCCAAAGATGACATTGAGCGGGACGGCAATCAGCGTGCAAAGGAGTGTCAGATAGATTGCCGACCAAGCGTCTTTGTCTTTGAAACTGGCGAAATAAACTGCGTGTCCTTTGCGAAAGGCTTCGGTGAAGATCGAAACAAGCGGCAACACAAGGAACATGGCGATGAACAAGAGCGTAACGGTGATCAACATTACCGGGACGATTTGTTCCATCCAATTTTTTCTGGCACCACTCATGACATACCATTATAATCAACTGAGTGGTGAACGTCAATTCGTATCGCTTGACGCTCCCCGTCCTTTTCGCTACAATGGCGTTCGCTATCGTCGTTATTTTTTATCGCTCATGAAAAAAAATGTCATCGTTGCCCAAAGCGGCGGTCCCACTTGTGTGATCAATAGTTCGCTCCGTGGTGTTATTGACGCTGCACGAGAATTCGATAACATCGGCACCGTTTATGGCGGTTGCCATGGAATTGAAGGCGTTCTCAAAGAAGAACTCCTCAATCTTTCCGACCAACCTGAAGAAGAAATTGCACTGTTGCGTTACACGCCTGTTGCCGGTTCCATCGGTACATGCCGATATAAACTCAAATCGCACCAAACCGAAGATTACAATCGTGTCATCGACGTTTTGAAAGCCCATAATGTCGGATATTTTCTTTATAACGGCGGAAATGATTCGATGGATACTGCTCACAAAATCGCTCAAATGGCAAAGCAACGTGATCTCGATCTCATTGCCGTCGGGATACCCAAAACGATTGACAACGACGTGGGAGACAGCGAATTCAAATTGATCGACCACACGCCGGGCTACGGTTCGACCGCAAAGTATTGGCTCCATACCGTCCAATATGCCAACGAAGAAAACAAAGGTTCATGTCCCGCCGATCCAGTGCTGGTATTGCAAGCGATGGGGCGCAAAATTGGTTTCATCCCGGCGGCGGCAAGACTTGCCGACCCGAAACGGGAAATGCCGCTCTTGATTTACCTCGCCGAAAGTCCCTGCTCGCTCGATGAATTGACCGAACAGGTTCATGCGAAAGTCAAAGAGGCGGGACGCTGTATCGTTGTCATCAGCGAAGGTTTTAACGTAGGCGATGTCGGAGCGGTCAAAGATTCATTCGGACATACGAGTTTTAGTGCAAGTCAGATCACCGTTGCTCAAATCGTGGTGAACTATTTGAACCAAAGGGGATTACCCGCCAAGGGGTCGGCACGGGGCAATGTTCCGGGTACGGATCAGCGGCACTCAATGGGTTATGCTTCATCAATCGATTTGGACGAGGCGTATCGGCTTGGTCAAAAGGCGATGGAACTGGCGGCGACGGGACAGGGGGGCTTTATGTCCACAATTCTGCGTGAACAGGGATTGATTTACAATGTCCGATATGATAAAGTGCCGTTGGAATTGGTAGCGAACAGTGAGCGGACGTTTCCCGAAAATTGGATTTTGCCGGGTGGGTGCGATGTCTCGCACGATTTTATCCGCTATGCCGCACCGCTGGTCGGCGAAGACATGCTGACATTACCGATGATTGGCGGTCGGCAGCGTCTCACGCGATTCGAGCCGATTTACGCCGAAAAGAAATTGCCGGAATACGTTCCCGAAGCAGAATGTGTGGATTCTAAAAAGGAGTCAAATCCGTAATTTCCGAAGCTGAGTACCAGATACAGTGACATCCTTCAAACGTGTCCTTTTTACCGGTCTTTTGGATTTGCTTTGTCCGCCGGTTTGTCCGGTCTGCGGATTGATGCTCGAAAACCCCGCCGAACCTTTTTGTCCGGCTTGCATCCAGAGAATCGTTACACCGATTGGACAATTCTGCCGCCGTTGCGGGGGACGGCGATTTGTGTCTCCGAATAATGATAGCACCGATGGATGTACCCGATGCCGAACAACGGAGTTCCGATTCAAACGAGTGATTGCGCTCGGTGAGTACGAAAACGATCTCCGATTGTTCGTTCTGCGGATGAAGACCGATAAAACCGGTTTTTTGGCAACTTCAGCCGCAAAAATGTTAGCGATTTCCCGAAGTGCCGAATGGGAGAAAATTCAAGCGGATTACGTTGTGTCGGTTCCGATGCACCGCTTGCGCCGTGAAGATCGCGGAGTCAATTCTCCTGACCTTTTTGGCGAGGAACTTGCCCGACAGTTGAAAATCCCTTTTGTCCGAAATTTCGTTCGGCGGATTCGCATGACCGATTTGCAGTACACGCTTTCTCATCAGGCGCGAGCCGAAAATGTCAAAGGTGCGTTTGCTTGTTATTCTCCCGGCTTAGTGGATCGCTGGTTTCGGAGATCGATTATCGGCAAAAATATTCTCTTGGCGGACGACATTCTTACGACGAGTGCAACGTGTAACGAGATCACGAAGGTTTTGTTATCGGCAGGTGTCCGATCTGTTACCGTAGCGGTGTTGGCACGCGCAGAAGGGGGCAATTACCGTCCTCGCCAATAAATGTATATCGAAGACAAACGTTGAATGAAGTACAAACGGTCTTTAAGTCTCGGTTTTAGCCTCAGCATGTTTTTGGTGCCTTGTGCAAAAAGATGATATTCAAATTTCTTGCACAAAGCACACAAAAACAGATGTATGCCGTTTTTAGTATAACTCGTTATTTTAGGTTAATCACCGAGAGAGTGTTCGGCTCACCGGTTTCCGTGTTTAACAATTCTGGGAAGGGCCAATCGAAATTGGCAATCACCATTTTGCCGCCCACGACGACGCACTCGCAAGGTTGATCAAGCGAACCATCGGCACCGTCGGTATCGCCGTTTTCCCAGAGCGTTTCAAAGACGGCTTTCTCGCCCGGTTTAGGCGGTGCAAAAGCGTGAATGGCATTCGCTGCCGAGTCGTTCACATAAATCTTGTTTGTATCGGTATCGTAGAAGATTCCATCACAGCAACCGAAATAGTTACCCGCTTCGTGAATCACGTCGGTCGTTGCTTTGCCGTTTTCGTCAAAGACGATGCGGTACATTTCACCGTTGCCGAAGTTGCCAAAATAGATGACCCCATCTTTATCGGCAGTAATTCCATCGGCACCGCCATTGCCGCAACCCGGAAGTTGCTTCACTGTTTGAATCGAAATACAGTGTGGATCGTCTCCCATCTTTTGAATAGGGTTGACTTTAATCGGTGGATTGCCGTCCATACCGGCTTTGAGAATTTCCTCTTTCGAGAAAGCCCAAACACAACCGGCACCGTATTCGCCATCACGGTCAAGGAACGTATCCGTAAAGCACATTCGGTCTTCGGTCCAAATGACTCCATTGGAAAGTTTCGTGCCTTCGATCACGACATCGACTTCGCCGGTCGGATCATCACCGTCCATCCGCACACGGAGCATCCGCGACTTGTTGTTCGTGTTGAAGAAATACTGGTTGTCGCAGACGTAAATGTGTCCATCGGGTCCGAAGAACATCCCCATCGGTCCGACCTGACCGGTTTCCGGGAAGGGAGCTTTTTCTTCATAGACGAGAAGTTTTTCGACCATTGCCGTATCACCGTTCATTTTTAATCGGACAAGGACACCGGGTTTGAGTTTCGGACCTTCATCGTTCGGACGGTACGTGAGATTCGGACAGTTCAGGAAGATCGTTTTTGTTACCGGATTAACGGTCATTCCGTCTGGATGAAACGCATCGCCGGTAAGTTTTACAAGCAGTTTTGGTTTGTACTGATCATTCTTTTCTGGCGTTACGCCCCATTTTTCTTTGTAGGCGGCGATTCGGTCGAGGACTTCCTTTGATTTAGTGGCGGGGGCAACAGTACCCGACTCGGACTTCGGCGAGTCCGGCGATTCGGGCGGACAACCTGTGAAAGTCAGAAGGGCGATGCCCAATAATAGCGGAACGATTTTGTTCATTGATGGTCTCCTTGAAAATAAGGGTGGAAAAACGGTGAATAGACAACATGCCTTACTATACCATGATGTATGCCGAAAGGAAACACCCCAAAATTTAGGTGCGCACAAATCTGATTTGGTCAAAAGAAATACCCGGAGTAACCGGCTAAATGTTATCCCTTTGCCAATTTTCTGAACGCTTCGATTCCCCGTTGGATCGTCGCTTCCGTTGCCGAATAGGAAATGCGGAAATGCGTGTCCCGATTACTAAAAACGTTGCCCGGTATGATGAGCATCGAATGTTCCAAAATCGCTTTTTCCACGAACTCCGTTGCCGTTCCCCAGGGAGCCTTCGGAAACATATAAAACGCTCCCTCCGGTTTGTTGATTTCGTAGTCGTCCTTCAAGGCATCGTAAATCATGTCCCGACGCTTTTTGTAACTGGCAATCTGTTCGGACATGTCCACGTCCAACGCCACCAAGGCTCCAAGTTGACCGACGTGCGGCGAACAAACGAACGTGTACTGCTGAAATTTGAGCATCTGCTCGATCAAATCCGTCGGACCGTGAGCGTAACCGACACGCCAACCCGGCATACCGTAGGTTTTGCTAAATCCGTCCAGTACAAGGGTTTGCGGATTGTATTCGGCAGGAGAAACGAACTCCTGATAGCAAAACGCACTGTAAATTTCATCGCTGATGAGCAAAATGTCATGTTTCGCAGCGAGTTCGGCAATCGCTTTGACTTCTTCCCGCTTTGCCACGTTACCGGTCGGATTGGCAGGGGAATTGAAAACAATGATCTTCGTTTTCGGCGTAATCGCATCGGCAATCCGCTGAATGTCGAACCGGAAGTCGGGATACGTGTCGATAATCACCGACGTTCCGCCTGCCATCTTGACGGTCGCATCGTACATCACGAAGTAGGGATCGAAGAAGATCACTTCGTCTCCCGGATCGACGGCGATGAGCATTGCCAGTGCCAATGCACCGCTAGTTCCGCTTGCCATAAAGACGGATCGGTCAGTGTGGTGAAACTTTTCGTCGATGCGTTTTTGAATCGTGTCCCGAAGGATGGCGAGTCCTTGTGTCGGTGTATAGCCACCTTTTGCGGAATTGACGGCATTGATCATTGCTTTTCGGGCTTCGGCGGGCACGTCGAAGTCCGGCTGTCCAATGGACAGATTGATGGGATCGCTCAACTTGGCGGCAAGATCAAAAACTTTGCGAATACCGGAAGCCTCAAAAGTCCCGGCGCGTTTGGAAATCCATCGTGATGTCATAGCATAGATTATAACATGAATCGTCCAGATGTCAAAGACGTAAAAAGTCTGCTCACGAGGTATGCATGATCGCCACAATAGTGCCATTCCCGCCCCCGATCAGGTCGAGGGCAGGCTCCGGCGGGAATCCAGACGGAAGACTTGAACCCTGTCTTTTTAGGCATTTTTTGTAAAAATCACGCATTTCCCCGTGTATCCCATTGACACTATTCGTATCTCACGTTATCATCGTTTTTCAAATTCCTGTGTAATAATCAGTGCAACAAACTGAAAATGTACGAAGGGCAAACACTCTTTATTCCAACAGAAATACTTT
>Ga0082212_10008420_pt1 | contig 13463 bp, 11 predicted proteins | sample TergutNt197P3_FD_71548 | JGI IMG/M metagenome (GOLD analysis project Ga0082212, IMG submission 71548) | Neocapritermes taracua P3 segment gut microbial communities from Petit-Saut dam, French Guiana - Nt197 P3 | ecosystem: Host-associated > Arthropoda: Insects > Digestive system > Gut ... | reverse complement strand
GGAGGTGGTCGACAAAATTACTGAATTGGAAACCGATGATGCCAGCCGCCCAAAAGTTGACGTGAAAATCAGACAGATAAAGGTGAAATAATAGAACAAAAGGCATAGTCAGATCACAGAATAATTCCGGATCAAACTAACCAACTTGTCACACTTGTCACAGGTTGCATTTCAACTGTGACAAATTCGTAGATGCTGCTTTTAGTTTTCCATCCACAAATACCATCAGCCCTTTTCCCTTGTTATACTTCAACCCTGTTTTATCGTACAGGACAGTTATTTTTTTCCCGTGATACATCACATTTTCCATGCAAAAATAATCCCATTCGTCATCCGGTAAAAGCGGGTAAATTACCAAAACATCATTCTCTTGTGGTCGTATACCGATTAATCCGCTAATTATCAGGTCGCAGTATGTGGAATGATTGTAATCCTTGCCTCTTTCAACGCCGCCTTTTGCATTCGACCATGAACCATTTCTCCATGTTTTCAGGCGTGTACGTGAAATCCAATCGCCGGTGAAGGGGTTAAGATTTTCATCAATCCACGGAACCACTGTGCCGTCATCTTTTGTTAGATAATGACATCGGGTATATATCTGCAAAAGATTGAAATAGTCATTTTTCGAGATATAGTCCTGTTTATGGAAGTTTAAGAGGTTAGCCAGGCCTGTTAAGGTTATCGACGTTGCAAATGGCCATGACGGGCCGTTCCATTGGCACTCATGCCCTTCGTATGAAATCATAAAATCGGGATGGCATTGTTCAGCGGTGGTTGGGCCGTATGGAGCGTAAAAATGCACCGTATCCGTTAGATACTTCCACGCATGGGCATATTCAGTATCATTGACCAGATTGAAACACCAGGGTGTATAGCCATGTAATTCCCGTGCATCGCACAGAAGAGCATTATCTTCGCGGGGTAAAACCTTGAAAAATCCGGCTTCCTTATCCCATAGTTTTTGTAACATGTTGATCTGTATTTGTGCAGATTTTTCATTGAACATTTGCGTTTCAGAGCGCTGGGACAACTGCGCAATCATGGCAATCGCTTTTGCTTCGGCAGCCATATACGAATTGATGGTGGCGCGATAACCGCTGCCACAGATGGAAACTTCCATACCATCACGGTCGTCAATTTGCCAGAATAAGCCGCACGATGGATCGTACCGTTCTTCTTCCCATGCTTTGAAATTGGCCATGAGGTCGGGCAATAAATCCCTGGCTACTGAATCGTTCGCGCTCACTAAATATTGACTGTACAAGGCATGAGCCACCGGAAAACTGTAACTTCTGACGCTACCGCCTCCTCTGAGCCAATAGTACGCATAATCGTTCAAATACTGGCTATTATGAAGCCAACGTCCTTCGTTAAAATGATGTATGCCAGGGCAGGGTATAGCATTATACTTGCCAGCCCATGATACATCAGGTAAAAATTCAGTGATGATGAAACCTCCGGGCGTTTGCCGGATATGTTTCCGAAAAGTCCACCAACGAAAATAATAAATCTCTTCCATCTGTTTGTCGGAACACTCAAATCGAGGGATATTAGCCGCAAGAAAATCGTATGCCTTACCGTTTGGAATAAATGTTTCAAATAACTCATCATCGCTTGCATTGAATTTGTCTACATAATCGTTCAGAACAGAAAACGGGATAAGTTGTTCATTTGTTGTATTATGACTATAAAAACCATCACATCCGGAAAAAAGGACGAGCAGCAAAATTGTGATATAAATAAGACGCATCAAATAATCAGGTTGCTATTTTCAGATTCCTAAAACTTTAAATTAGCGCCTTTATGGATTGCTAATCCTATTTGTTCCAGGCTTTTGTTTCGTCCGTTGTACCACAACAGCCACCGATTTTTCTCCTGTATGGCAAAAGGTTTGTAACAAGCGCTTGCATCCCAGGCGTCTTCAGTGGGCGCTATGATGGGATTACCCTTAAATCGTTCCCAGTTATCAATACCGTTTTTCGATCGTGCTACGCCAATCTGGGCGAAATCTATATCGCGAAATCCGATATAGAACATCAGGTAATCTTTTTTACGTTTGATCACCTGACAGGCTGTCACTTTATACTGCTCCCACTCCTTTGACTGATCGGCGGTAAAGACCGGAGCGGATCGCTTGTCCCAATGCAATGCGTCTTTACTGGTGGCATAGCCTATGGCATCCGGCTCGTACTGTTCGCCGCCCGAGTACCACATTTTGTATATCTGTTCCTTTTCATCCCAAATCACATGCGGACACATGACGGCTACCTTTTCCCATGGTTCGGTTGGTGATATGACCGGCTTATCTCCTTGACGGACGAAGTTTTTCCCATCCTTGCTGGTAGCATATCCGATCCATGAATTTTTACCCTTGTATTGTCCGGTATACCATAAATGATAAATGCCATCCTTGATGAGTACTGATGGGCGGTTGATGTCGTCCTCCCAGTCGGTTTCGTGATTGGGCTCCAATACAATTTCCGGAGTTGTCCAACTCTTGCCGTCCTCGCTGGTTGAAACGGCGACACTTCTTTTAGGACGCCACGATGAATACATGATGTATTGATTCTCATCTTTCAACACAAATATGTCGAATATGGTTCCCAAATCCCCTCCACCTAATACAGGTTCCTCATATTTCACCCATTGCGCTAAGGTGTCATTACAATATAATACAAATAAAGTTGTTAAAACTGCACAAATAATATACTTTTTCATGGTTCGGTAAATTTCAGATACTCAGTATATCCCGTTGATATTCTTTCTGTGCCTGTGGTTTGATTGATGTCAGGTCGGCGATTTTCACAGGTTGTCCCGATGCGATGCTGTTACGCGCTGCTATTCCTATCAGGCAGGCAAGAGCTCCGTCGCGTGTTCCGGCGCATTGCCTGTACGGGTCGGGGGTGCCGGGTATGAAAATCTGGTCGCGCAGCAGATCATCGCTGCCTCCGTGCCCCGTCGCAATTTGGGATACCTGAATATATTGACGTCTGGAGAAATTTTTGTACAGAATGATTTCGTCATAGTCTACGTCCTGCACGGGGTTGGAACTCTGAATCCATGCGTCAATGCGTCCTTTGGTGCCGTTGAATGCAATACGGTAACCTTCATACGGCGAATATGCAGTAAGCGAATAAGATACATGTACGCCATTCGCATATTGAATGGTAGCTGCCATTTTGTCGAAAATATTGATGTCGTTTTTAAAAACACATCCGTCGCGCAGATAACCGTCGTATTTTTCGCAGTCGATATACAGCCGCTGGTAGGAACTGCCTAAACGGAAGTAGAATTTACATTCGGCAGTATGCGGACAGGTACGGCAGTTTTCAGCGCGGATTTTTCCGTTTTTACCGTAGAAATCCAGCGAACCCAGTGCATAGACCGATTCGGGGTCGCTGTCTATCAACCAGTTCAGCAGGTCGTAATGGTGGCAGGCTTTGTGTACCAGCAACGAGCCACCTTTTTCCACTAACCTGTGCCAGCGACGGAAGTAATCCGCTCCGTGCGACGTATCTAAGTACCAATTTAAATTCACCGAGGTGATTTCTCCTATTTCTCCGGCGCGCAGCAGTTCCCACAGTTTAGCGCAATGCGGCGAATAGCGGGCATTGTGCGTCACGCGGGTTTTCATGCCGGTTTTCTTTTCCGCATCGAGGATTTGTTGTATTTTCTTTTCGTCGGTCGTCAATGGTTTTTCGGTAAGCACATTCACGCCAAGTTCCATGCTCCGCACAATATACTCGTTGTGGGTTGCGTCAACGGTGCTTACGATGAGCAAATCGGGTTGGGTTTCCCGGATCATTTTTTCGAAAGCCGCCATCGGATGATTGAGGTCGCTGTATGTCCGGCAGTTCGTTCCGATGATTTCCCTGCCCGCTTCTACACGACCAGGATTCATGTCGCATAATCCTACAAACTCTATTCTGTCAGGATAACGTCGCATCAAATCGCTGCCCCACATGCTGGTTCCGCGAGATCCCGTACCGACCATAGCTAATTTGATTTTTGCGGCAGGACGAACCGCAGGAGCAACCGCAGCCTGAACTTCCGGCAAAGGACTCATCAATGCACTTCCTGCAAGAACCGCTCCCGACGATGCAAGAAAATTACGTCTTGAAATGGTTTGGTTTACATTCATATATCTTCTCCATGTTTAACATCAACATCTTTCATTGCATTGGCTTTCAGCGCGTGGTACTGTTTCCGGTTGGCGGCAATATCGCATGCCATGTAGATTGCTTGTCGGAACGATTCGGGTGAAGCCACATCCTTTCCTGCAAGATCATACGCTGTTCCGTGAGCGGGCGATGTACGTACAATGGGCAATCCGGCGGTATAATTCACGCCTTGGCTGAAACACAGGGTTTTAAACGATGTCATTCCCTGGTCGTGGTACATGGCCAATATCACATCGTATTTCCTGTAATTATCTGATCCGAAAAATCCATCTGACGGATACGGTCCGAAAGCCAAAATGCCGTCATTTTTAACTCTTTCGATGGCCGGAATGATGATCGTTTGCTCTTCCGCACCCAGCAAACCGTTATCGCCGGCATGTGGATTAAGCGACAGCACGGCGATGCGTGGCCGGTTGATGTTGAAATCTTCCAGCATCGTCCGATTGAGCAGACGCAGGGTTGATGTCAGTTTGGTCTGTGTGATCAAAGCGGGCACTTCGGCAAGCGGGGCGTGACCGGTGAGAATACCCATGCGAAGCGAATCGCTCACCATCAACATCAACACATGATTACTGCCAAATTCCGATTGCAGGTATTCGGTATGTCCCGCAAAACGAAACTTATCCGATTGTATATTGTATTTGTTGACAGGCGCAGTAACCAAAGCATCCAGCAGTCCGCTTTTTATTTCGTTCACAGCCATCTGCAAACTTGCCAATGCAGCCTCGCCGCCTTGCGGCGTTGACTTTCCCATTTCCACGCGTATCTCGTCGTTGATGCAGTTCACCACGTTGATGCGTTCGTCGTGTGCTTCTTCAGCCGAACGAGCCGATTGTGTATTCAAGTTGTTTAAACCAAGCGCTTTTCGATAATAGGCAATCACTTTGGGCGAACTGTAGATGACAGGAGTGAACAACTCAAGCATCCGCGTGTCGCTCAAAGCCTTGAGTATTACTTCACAACCTATACCATTGATATCACCATGCGTGATTCCGATACGTAACTTTTTTTCTTTACTCATTTTTATAATTTTTCAGAAATTCAAACAGTAACCTTACGCCGACGCCCGTTCCTCCCTTGCCACGATAGTTGCTGGTTTCCTTTGCGAAAGCAAGACCGGCAATATCGAGGTGGATATACGGATATGCAGTGAAATGCTCCAAAAATTTTCCTGCGGTAATCATTCCGGCAAACTCTCCGCCCACATTTTTGAGGTCGGCAATGTCTGATTGCAGATATTCGGCGTACTCTTCCCACAGCGGGAACTCTACCAAACGCTCATGAACGGATTTTCCGCAGTTTTTAAGCCTTTCCATCGTTTCACGCGGGGCGTTGCCCATCATGGCTATTGCCTGTTCGCCCAAAGCGCGTTGCGCCGAACCGGTGAGGGTTGCCATATCAATTACCAATTCGGGGTTATATTGTTTTGCATACGCCAGTACATCAGCCAGAATCAGTCGTCCCTCGGCGTCGGTGTTCATCACTTCCACCGTAGTACTGTCATACATCGTGATGATGTCGCCCGGCGAACAGGCATCAGGACTGAGGCGATTGTCTGTCGAAGGAACCAGACCTACCACGTGTACAGGCAGTTCCGACATGGCTACTGCGTAGATGGTTGCAGCAACAGCCGCGCCTCCCGCCATATCGCCTTTCATCCCGTCGCTCATGTGGTCGTCTGCTTTCAGGTTATGTCCTCCGGTGTCGAAAGTGATACCTTTACCCACTAAAACAACCGGATGTTCGTTTTTCGCTGTGGCAGGCTTCCATTCGAGGATGGAGAATGTGGGTGCTTCCGTACTTCCCCTGTTCACTGTCAGTATACCGCCCATCTTCATTTTTTCGATAGCAGCTTTGTCGAATACCTGTACATCAAATCCTGCCTCCTTGCCCATTGCCTCTATTTCTGCGGCAAAACGCACCGGAGTCATCATATTGGCAGGTTCGTTCACTAAGTCACGTGTTTTATAAACACTCTCCAGTACAAAATTCAGGCGGTCGGCTTCGGATGGTTCAACTGTTCCCACAATGGTCAGTTCCAACAATGAATGTTGTTTTTCGGCTTTTTTGCCTGTATATTTCAGAAACTGGTAATTACTCAACGCCATCCCTTCCGCGAAAGCACAAGCCAATGCAGCATTTCCGACAAGGTCGACAATAGTCAGCGACTGTATTTTCTGCTGCGTGATGCCTAGATGTAGTTTGGCGGCACTCCGGCGCAATTTTTCCATTTCTTTGGTTGCCGTACCGGTCAGATCAACCGGTTGCACAAATATCCATCGCCCGCCTTTATTGAGGGCAATATGTTCCAATTTTGCAACCATTTGTGTTTTCACGTATTGGATTTCTACACCGGAAAGTCCGACATTTTTAAAACCGGACTCTACTGTGGCCAGCAACACAAGGCTGTTATTTTCTGGAATATCTTTACTGATAGTAATACGAATCATGTATGGTGTGATACGTTTGTAATTCGACGCAAATATACACTAATTTTCACCCAAATCTCTTTTTCACCTCCTGAAACATGTAGGCAACTTTCTGTTTGGGGTCGCCCTCGCCAAGCGTCTCAATAGGTAAATATCCACGGAAAGAGGACGCATCAATGATTTTTTTCAATCTGTCCAAATCAGTTTTCACAGGCTTGTTGTCTATATACATTTCTTCCTTCACCTGCCAGGTGATAGCAAGCGGAATAGTTTGCGATATTTCGGCAAAAGGATCGGCGCTACGATAACTGCCGATGTCGAGCATCAATCCCACCCAGTCGTGATTGATTTTCTTAAAAAGATTCAATGTCTCATCGCCTGTTTTGAGGAAGTCCCAGTGGTTTTGCAGCGCTAACATCACCCCGTGACGGCGGCCATATTCGGCACATTCACGGATGTCGGCGGCTATCCATTCGGCGGTTTGTTCCCATGTGTATCCTTCCGGAGGGCCGTTCCCGCCGGCAAAGATGCGCAATGTTTGTGCTCCGAGTTTGGACGCTACCTCGATCCACTCCTTTATATGTTTCTTATCTGCATCACGTCTTGATGCTTCGGGCAAAGTAAAATTATTGCGTACGCCGGTTCCGCAAATCTCAAGACCTTGCCTGAAAGCATGACGTTTCACATGATAAATGTACTCATCGGAGGGGACGGCAGGATACCCCGGGAAATAGTATCCTGTAAGGTCAATACCCTCAAAACCGGTTTCTGCGGCGAAACTGATCATATCGTCGATGGTCATCTCGCCGGCCACCAGCGGACGGTTGAATGAGTAAGCATTAAGCGAAATCTTTACTTTGGCGGGTAATGACGGCGCTTCGCGGGCGATGGTTTCGCCAGCCGGGAAAAATACAGCAGGGATACCGGCTGCTGTTAATTGAATAAAATGACGTCGTTTCATATCGTTACGTTTTTTTAAAATTACACAAAGGTATTCATTTTTAATGTAACTATTCAGGCATTTCCAAAAATATTTTCACAAAAGTAAAACATTTTGCTTCAAAAAACGTATTGATATAATAATGTTTATTATCCGAACAAAAGCATAAAACGCTTTTATGAGTATAAAGATGAGCAAATATTTTGTTGTTCAATGCAGTGCATTGTTTTTGTTTTTTGGTATTTTGCCGGTTACCGCGCAGGATGCCGTTTATTCTCAGTTTATGTTTGACGCTTTAAGCGTTAATCCCGGATTAGCTGGCATCAATGAATATAACAAACTTACAGGCGGATTCCGCGATCAATGGGTGCAGGTGGATCATGCGTATATCACGTATTTTGCATCCTACGATCAGAAAATTGAATCCATCGGTAGCGGAATGGGAGTTCAGGTATACCGCGATGTAGCGGGAAAAGTTTATTCGCGTACTTCGGCGGAATTGTTCTACAGCTATCAGGTACAACTTGCCAATGATTTTGTCATCTCGCCCGGATTGCAGGTTGCCATTGTGCAACGCGCAATGAATGCTTCGGGTTTGACTCTGCCCGACGATAATCCTTTCACCGGAAGCGGCTCAACCGGAATACTTGAAAATCGTTCAAACGTTTTCCCCGACTTTGGTTTTGGCGTAGTAGCCAATTATTCCGACCGGTACAGCGTCGGGATTGCAGCCCATCATATCAACGCACCTGTAGAAACCTTGTCCGAGATCAACAAAAAACGGACGCCCATGAGCTTGAGCGCACATTTTATATCCTATTTCCCGTTGCGTTTCGGAAAGTTCGACAGGAACGAAATCGTAATATCGCCCGGAGCATACTTCCGTCAGCAACAATATCAAAATTTTTTTTCAGTAGGTGTGAATATCGGCATTGACCCTGTTTTCGCGGGTTTCTGGATGCGAGCGGCTTCAGGTTTCAATCCCGAATCAACAATTTTTTTAGTCGGATTGGAACAAATTAATTACAGAATCGTATATAATTATGATTTTAAGTTGGCAAATTCGAAAGGGGAATTTCCGGGTACGGGCGCTCACGAGATCGTTCTGACATGGAAAATCTTCCCGAAAACGAAAATGCGTACAATAAAATGTTCGAAATTTAGTTTAAATAAGTTAAATAGTATAAATCGAAAGAAAAAGTAGCATTTTTAGTTTTGTTTCTAAAAAAGTAAATACCTTTGAACCGAAAATAATTTGTAAACAATGAAGTATAGATTTTCAATTATCGCACTGCTTTCAGTGTCAGTGATTTTCGCCTCTTCCTGCCGTTTATTCAGGGGGAAGCACGAAAAGGATCCTTTGACAGGATGGAACTATAACGATCCCGACTATGGTGGTTATGAAGTGAAGTATGTACCCGAACAGGAAACCGGTCCCGGGTTGGTGTTCATTGAAGGTAGTTCGTTCACTATGGGACGTGTCGTTCAGGATGTGATGTACGATTGGAACAACGTGCCGCGAAGAGTTACCGTAGAATCTTTTTATATGGACGAAACGGAAGTGCCTAATAAAAGCTACAAGATGTATCTGCACTGGCTCAAGCGTGTGTACGTTTCGTATCCCGAAGTATACCGCAAAGCGCTGCCCGATACGCTGGTATGGCGCAGCAAATTGGCCTACAACGAGCCGATGGTGGAAATGTACCTGCGTCACCCTTCGTACAACGATTATCCGGTAGTGGGCGTCAGTTGGCTGCAATGCAATGACTTTTGCCTGTGGCGTACCGACCGTGTAAATGAAGAAATATTAATCAAGCAGGGGATTTTGGAGAAAGACCCAAACCAGAAGGATGAAAATAACTTCAACACCGACGCCTATCTGAACGGGCAATACGAAGGCGTGGTACGCCAGAATCTGAAAAGTCTGGATCCCAACAAGGAAGAAAGGCGTGTGATGCTTGAAGACGGTATCCTGTTGCCGAAATATCGTCTCCCCACAGAAGCCGAGTGGGAATATGCCGCCCTTGCATTAGTCGGTAACTCGTTTGACGAACGGATTTACGAACGCCGCATGTATCCATGGAATGGCGACGTTTTCCGTAACCATCAGAAAAAGGACAGGGGTACAATGCTGGCCAACTTCAAACGCGGCAGGGGCGACATGATGGGTGTTGCCGGCGCTCTGAACGACGCGGGAAGCACTACTCTGCCCGTAGTTTCTTTCTGGCCGAACGATTTTGGACTGTATAATATGGCGGGTAATGTGAACGAATGGGTACTGGATGTATACCGTCCGTTGAGTTTCGAGGATGTTGAAGATTTTAATCCCTTCCGAGGAAATGTGTTCACTGTATATGAAGTAGACGAAACAGGCGCTCCTGTTGAAAAAGACAGTTTAGGACGTATGAAACGCGTACCTATTACTGAAGAACAGGCTTTAAGCCAGCGTCGTCAGTTTACCCAGTCGGATTACCGCAATTATGTAGACGGCGATCTCGGCTCTACCATGGATTACAACAACGAAGATCTTCTGGGAGCCGGTACGGAGCGTATGTACGATTCGGATTATTCATTAATCAACGACCATGTACGGGTGTACAAAGGTGGTTCGTGGAATGATCGTGCATATTGGTTAAGCCCGGGGGCGCGACGTTTCCTTGCCGAAGACCAGTCAAGAAATGACATCGGATTCCGGTGCGCCATGAGTCGTGTGGGCGCACAAGTCAAGCGTCATGGTTTAATTCCGACATCAACGAGGTAGAAATTTTGAAGAATTGAATAAAAATATTGATTAGTGGTTAATGATTAATGTAACGCCCCGCATACCATATGGCAAGCGGGGCGTTGTGATATTAGCCTATGAATACCGACGATTTATATAAGATCTATACCGATAATCCGAACATAATTACCGATTCGAGGAAAATATGTCCGCACAGTATATTTTTTGCGCTGAAGGGCGAACATTTTGATGGTAACGATTTTGCAGCGCAGGCCCTCGCTTCGGGGTGCAACTATGCAGTTGTGGATCGTCCTGAAGCGGTGGCTGACGACCGTTACATCCTTGTGAATGACGTTTTGAACGCCTTGCAGGATTTAGCGCGTGCGCATCGCAAAAAACTGAATATTCCTCTGATAGCCATTACCGGAACTAATGGTAAAACTACCACTAAAGAACTGATCAGGTGTGTGTTGGAGACGAAATACACGGTGTATGCCACATCAGGAAATCTGAACAACCATATCGGCGTGCCGCTTACTATTTTAGGGATACCGCCCTGTACAGAAATCGCCATCATCGAAATGGGCGCCAATCATGCGGGCGAAATCAAATTATTATGTGATATTGCCCAACCCACCTGCGGTTTAATCACCAACATCGGGAAAGCGCATTTAGAAGGCTTTGGAGGTTTGGAAGGAGTAAAACAGGCCAAGAAGGAATTATACGATTTTTTGAGCGAGCACGAAGGCATGATTTTCTATCATGTAGAAAATCCGGTATTAGCCGGAATGATCGAAAATACAAAGGCAAAGACAGCAGGCTATGGCTGCAAAGAGCAATCAAACTGTTGGGGCAGAGTGTTGTCGGCATCGCCTTATCTGAAAGTGGAATTGTACATCGGTGAAAATTCATTTCCGGTAGCGACCAATATGGCAGGCGTTTATAATTTTGAGAACTTGCTGGCGGCTGCTTGTGTGGGCTACCGGTTTTCGGTTCCTGCACATCAGATTGTATCGGCGCTTGCAGACTATACGCCTCAAAACAGCCGTTCGCAGGTTCTTCGTACAGCGCGGAATCAACTTTTGCTTGATTATTACAATGCCAACCCGACCAGCATGAACGAGTCGCTCAACAATTTCTTCGGGCAAATACAAGGCCGCAAAATGGTAATACTGGGCGATATGTTCGAATTGGGCGACGAAGCGACACAAGAACATGCGGCTATCGTCAGTTTGCTTTTGCCGCAACATGACGTAACCCGCATAGTTGTCGGGAAAAATTTTTACGAAGCGGCAAAAGATGTTACCGATATTCTGGCATTCAGCGAAATAGAGGAAATGAAAAACTGGCTTGCAAACCATCCGCCAAATGGCCTGTTTATATTGGTGAAAGGTTCGCGGGGAATGAAGCTGGAACAAATAACAGACTTGTTGTAAGACACGTAAGACCGTAAGACACGTAAGATAATAAGATTGTGGAATTGATGAAAATTACTTTTTTGGGAACAGGTACATCGCAAGGCGTTCCGGTGATTGCATGTCCCTGCGCGGTGTGTGCTTCCGACGATCCGCACGACAAACGGTTACGTTGTTCGGCGCTGATACAGGTCGACGGGAAAAACATCGTCATTGATTCGGGTCCTGATTTTCGTCAACAGATGCTGCGCGCCCGCATTACCAGTTTGGACGCCATTCTGTTTACGCACGGACACAAAGACCATACAGCAGGGTTGGACGATGTGCGCGCTTACAATTACGTGTTGCAACGCCCGATGGATATCTATGCTGAGGAACGGGTTCAAAAGGTATTGCGGGATGAATTTGCATACGTTTTTGCAGAAACAAAATACCCCGGCGTTCCCGAACTGAACATACATACCATTGACGAAACGCCCTTTGCCATTGATCATCTGCAAGTGACCCCTATTCGTGCCATGCACATGAATTTACCCATACTGGGATTCCGTATCGGGCAACTGGCCTATCTGACCGACGCCAACAGCATCGTCGAAAAAGAAAAAAACAAACTGCGCGGGTTGGATTGCCTTGTGGTGAACGGCTTACGAAAAAAACATCATATTTCGCATTTCTCGCTAAAAGAAGCATTAGCGTTGATTGACGATGTGAAACCCGCACAAGCCTACATCACCCACATCAGCCACCAAATGGGACTTCACCGGCAAGTGCAGGCCAAATTACCGCCGAATGTTTTTCTGGCGTATGATGGTATGGAAGTATGTATCCCTCTATGAATAGCTACTTAATTTACCGAAAAGTTGCTATAAAGTTTGCACAAGAGATACAAAAAAATGAAGATATTTTTCACTCTTCTTGTTTTTTCTAAAAAAACCAGTATCTTTGCGCCCTCAAATTTTTAAGTAGTTTGAAATAAGGGAATAGATACATTATATTATCTATCGGATATCGATTTTTTAATTTTAGTCAAAAACAAATCAAAAAACAGTAAAAATGACTGATCCTATAGCAGATTTGTTGACCCGCATTCGTAACGGGATCATGGCCAAACATCGTGTGGTCGATTGTCCTGCATCGAATATCAAGAAAAGCATTGTGAAGATACTTTTTGAAAAGGGTTACATTCTCAATTACAAGTTCGAAGAAGCAGGAGAAGGGCACCCGCAGGGGAATATCAAAATCGCCCTGAAGTACAACCCTGAAACAAAACAGCCCGCCATCAAGAAGATACAGCGTGTGAGTCGTCCGGGTTTGCGTAAATACGTGAGCCATGTCGACCTTCCGCGCGTACTTAACGGATTGGGCATTGCCATCATTTCCACGTCGCAGGGCGTGATGACCGACAAGGAAGCCCGCACGAAGAATATCGGCGGAGAAGTAATGTGTTACGTTTATTAACAAGGAGGAAAACATGTCAAGGATAGGAAAATTACCCATTGCCATACCCGCCAAAGTAACGGTTACCGTTCAACCCGACAATACCGTTGTGGTGAAAGGACCGAATGGCGAGCTGAGCCAGAAAATAGACGTAGATATTACTGTCAAACAGGAAGGCGAGCAACTGCTGGTTACCCGCCCTACCGACCAGAAGCGCCACCGCTCGATGCACGGCTTGTATCGCGCGCTGTTAGCCAATATGGTGACAGGCGTATCGGAAGGATTTACCATCAAGCAGGAATTGGTGGGCGTTGGCTATCGCGCCGAAGCAAAAGGACA
>Ga0082212_10008419_pt1 | contig 13463 bp, 15 predicted proteins | sample TergutNt197P3_FD_71548 | JGI IMG/M metagenome (GOLD analysis project Ga0082212, IMG submission 71548) | Neocapritermes taracua P3 segment gut microbial communities from Petit-Saut dam, French Guiana - Nt197 P3 | ecosystem: Host-associated > Arthropoda: Insects > Digestive system > Gut ... | reverse complement strand
GAAAAAAAAGCATATCAAAAATCTTTATTTGATTGAAGGGTATTATTCAACGTTTTAACCGAATATTAAATGAAAGACGGATGAATGCCAGCGTACAACAAGCGGTTTTGCGAAATTGGGGGGTGGAGTGACAACCCGAACTGTGGCGGGTACGAAAACCGTCAGTTGCAGTCCAAACAGCATACAGTTGAATCCCCAACTTCGCAAAGCCGCCGCCTTGTTGCCTGCAATGCGTGGGCGACACACGAGCGGAGAAACCGATAGCCGATAAAAGTGGAGGTAAAAACGAAAATAATAAAAGAAAATGGCAAATTATTATTGTAAATGGTGCGGAAACAAGTATTTCAGCGTTCAGACTTTGGTAAATAGTATGTGCTTGAAAAGTCCAACTAAAAAACACCAACCAACTTTGTGAAAACTTTTTATCAAAGGCGGCTTTGCCGCCCTTGATAATATTTATTTGAAACAGGAAACTTAAAAAAATATCAGAATGAAACTTAAAGATTATTTTTTTTATGAAATCATTTGTAGCCATAGATTTTGAAACCGACAATCAATACCGCAGTATTTGCAGCGTTGGCGTTGTGATTGTAGAAAACGGCGTAATTACCGACAAATTTTACGAGTTGGTAAAACCCGAACCTAATTTTTTCTGTTATTGGGCGACTGATTGTCACGGTTTGAAAAAATCGGACACAGAAAACGCAAAAATATTTCCCGAAATTTGGGCAAAAATAACCTAAAAAAATTAACAAATTGCCGTTGGTTGCCCACAACAGTCCTTTCGATGAAGGTTGTTTTAAACAAATTAAGCACAATACGATATGGAATATCCAAACTATCAATTTTATTGTACCTTGCGAAAAGCGAGACAAGAATTTCCAAATTTGAAAGTTAATACAAATAAAAGGCAAGATCTGTAAAGCCAGAAGAGCAGAGGGAAAATAAATATGACAATGAAAATGATTTATAAAAATGGTTTGGTATTCAAAATGATTATTGCCGCATTGATTAGTGTATTATTAATTTATGCAAATTGCAGCGGTTCAGTAAGCAGAAAAAGCGACAGCAAAGTGGAAAATAGTGATACCCTGATTGATCAGATTGTGTCTGTGAAATTAGAACCGTTGAAAGACGAAACATTGAAATTGAAAGGCAAGGATCCGTTTGGACAGGTAATCGAACTGAAAGGAGAGCTAACCATTGTTGATGAGTTGATGTTTAAACCATCGGAAATTGAAATGGTTATTAAGAATAGCTTCATGGTAATGAAAAGCCGCACAAACGATGGCGTATTTGCATTATTAACTGTTCCCAATCTGCAATTGATTAATACATTTGGCAAGCTGGGGCAAGGACCGGATGAATTTATGTTTCCGCATCTATGCGAACATTTCGATCCGGATATTTTGGCAACAGTTGTTGAAACTACCAACGGCAGAATTTACGATATACTTCCAAACGGCACATTACAACGAAGTAACATCCAGATACCCAAAGCCAAATCGGGAACGATAGCCTACAATGGCGAATATCCAGCATTAATGACCGATACCATCCTTTATTTTGCGGCAAATTCTTCTACCGGAAAGAGTGTATTCACTGTTGGCGGCGCTGACAGTTTACAGGTTAACGAAATACAAAACCTTGCTCTTGATTCAAAACGGAAAGGGTATGCTAACTATATCGGCGACTTTGCTGTCAATTTGGAACAAACCCGTATGGTATATGCTTACAAGTATTTCAAGTTAGTAAAGTTTTTCGATATGGAACATCAGACTGTCCGTACCCTCAATTTCGAAAGGGAAGAATTTGATGAAAACTCCCAATACATTGTAAACGGATTAGACGCAAACGTGACTCATTACTGGGGCATCTGTACCGGAAAGAAATATGTATATATGCTGTACAGTGGTCGGACTCCCTATCAGGTAGCGAGTGACAATAATAAAGGACAATATTACATCTTTGTTGAAAAATACGACTGGAACGGCCAGCCGGTAGCAAAATACAAATTAGACCGGTGGGGATATTTTACCGTTGACGAAGTAACCAATACTCTCTATCTTGTTTCAACCAACGATGACTCTGCGTTTTTTAAATATCAGTTATGAGAGAGTTCGAGTGGATATAAAAAAGCAGCAAAGATCAGATAGAGCAATATTATAAACCGAATTGAGGATGAATAGTGAATATCAGTATAATACAAAATAATCAAATGCCGAACGCACAACAGGCGGTTTGGCAAAAGCGAGATTGAAAGCGCACCTGTTAATTTTGGAAAAAACAAAAAATATTACGGTGTCGCAGGAAATTTGGTTGTCTTTGTTTGCCGACTATCCAAAGAATACGGTTTTGACGGTGAAATCTTGTTTTTCTCCAAGACTAAATTGATAGAGCATTACGAAAAAACATTAGGAGCCGTACACATTGGTGGACATCGTATGATAATTTACGAAAAGGAAGCTCAGAGATTAATTCAAAAATATTTTCAAAACTTTTAATATAGACTATTATGGCAATTATCAGAGAACCCGAAGGCGTTGATTTTGTAGTGGAGCCACATGTGCTTACAGACGAAGACAGGCGAATTGTTGCCGAGCATATCCGAGCACACAAAGCCAAACAAACTCAAGAAGAAAAAAATTATAATAGAGCATTTACGGATGTAATACAGGCAATGAGTCGTTTTCGAGACGCTGAAAGGAAATGGCGAGTTGCTGGTGTGGCGTATTGAATTTTAAAATAAACAACGAATATCAAATACCTTCACACAATAATTGTTTTCTTGAATAATTTCTTTCTTTATTTTCTACCAAAGTCAGCCGGGATTTCACCCCATAATGCCGTATCCCATTTCAACACCGGATTGGAATAGCTGTTTTCTTTCAGCCATTTTTCTGCTCTTCCGATCAGATCGAAGATAGGGGTATTTTCGGATGTTTGTTCTAATCGCGTCCTGCACTGCTTCTTTCGCACCCATGTAATCGCATTTTGGCTATCAGAATACACAGGTATTTCAATGTTTTGTTGTTTCATCAATGCCAGTGCATGCACAATGGCCAAAAATTCGCCAATGTTATTAGTCCCTTGTGGCCACGGGCCTTTGCGAAACAATTCCTTTCCTGTTGCCACTAAGATGCCCCGATATTCCATCGCGCCGGGATTGCCACTACATGCTGCATCAACAGCAAGGCTTTCACGAACATACATTGTAGCGGATTCTTTTACAGCAAAAACAGGTGTTTTGGTTATGATCCGCTGTAAATAACCCTGTTCATAAGCCTCACGGGCTTCATCGAGTGTCTCGAATGACTTATATTGTGCATTATCAAATCCAAATACCTGTAACTTACAATCTTCCCAGTTATCATAAATACCGGGATGTACGCCATTCCAAACAACATAAAATTTTCTCTTTGCCATATCATTCAATATCTGCCTACAAAAATACAATAAAAAATTGAAACCTCTCCCCGCCCCCACCAAAGGAGGATAAGAAGTACTTAAAATTCAACTAAACTCCAAACATTAACTATTAATTATTATTTTTGCAGGTTGATAAATAAGTACAAAATCATGCAGCGAGTTTTTTTGATTGGTTTTATGGGGGCGGGGAAAACGTCCATCGGTAAAGAATTGTCGGCAAAGATGAATTGTTCGTTTGTCGACTTAGACATTTTTATCGAGAGGCGACACCATAAAACCATCCGGCAAATTTTTGAAGAAAAAGGCGAAGACGCTTTTCGAAAAATTGAATATAAGGCACTTTGCGAAGTGGCTGAATTTGAAGATGTTGTAATCTCGACCGGTGGAGGAACCCCCTGTTTTTATCAGAATATGCAATATATGAATGTACAGGGCACGACTGTCTACTTGAAAGTATCGAACAGCGAACTTGTAAGACGCATTAAATTGAATTTAAGCGCCCGCCCTTTACTAAAAGACTATACCGATGAAAGTCTGAACCGGTTCGTAGAAGAAACCATGTCAAAACGCAGTGTGTTTTATGAACAAGCCCGCATTATTTTCCAATCTGAAAATCAAAACATAGAGAAAGACGCTTTTGCATTAATAAGGCTAATAAACACAAAAGGAGTTTTAACCGACGAGCAACTGAAAGGATTTTCAAATACCAATATCAGCATCAGTTAATTTTTTAGAATTTATTATTTTCTTCTTTTTTTTAAAAAAAATATTGGGCTGTGTATATGTCAAGACTTTTTGTGTATATTTGCACTATGAAAATTAGCAATACTCAATACAAAACCTGAATAGATAGCGCAAAAAATTATGAAGACTAAAAATAGATATATCTGTTTGCGGCTGAAAGACCTGTGGCTGTTTGCCGTTATTATCGCCATGACATCTTGTTCATCCGCGTCGAAACTGTATAACAAAGGAAAATACGATCAGGCCGTTTCGAAAGCGGTTGCTAAGTTGCGCTCGTCGCCCAACCATGCTGAAAGCCAGCGTACACTAACACAAGCCTATCCGATGGCGATAGATATGGCATTACGTGACATCAATAATGCGTTGCAAGGCAACAATGTTACAAAATATGATGTGGTAATCAACCGGTACGAACAAATGAATCGCTTAGCCCGCGAGATTTATGCATGTCCGAAAGCTGTCGAACTGGTGCCTGCTCCCCGCGAGTTTCATGCGGAGTTACAACAGACCAAAGAAATCGCTGCCCAACACTATTACAATCTGGGTGTAAAGGCATTGAATGAACGAAACGTCCAACAGGCAAGAATGGCGCACCAGTATTTTATTCAGGCCAATAATTACGTGAATGGATACCGCGATGTGATTGCAAAAATCGATGAAGCGCTGTTTGCAGCCATACTGCACGTTGTAGTAGAATCGCCCCCGATGCCTGATCGTTATCAGGTTTCGGCTGATTTTTTCTTTTCGAATCTGATTACGGAAATGAACAAAACCAACGAACGGGCCTATGCACGTTTCTACACGCCTGATGAGGCGCAAAACGCCGGTATCAATATGCCGGATCATTACATCTTACTCGATTTTATAGACTTTACGGTTGGCAACGTGCGTGAGTCAAAAAACACACAGGAAGTAAAACGCGACAGTGTACCCATAACCGTAGAGATTGGAGGGCGACAGACCATTGCGTATACAACTGCAAAGGCTAACCTCACCACCTTCAGACGTGAATTGATCTCGGCCGGCAAACTGCGTGTCCGTGTAATGGAGGCCGCTAATGAACGTGTTATCGAACAGCGCACATTCGATGGTTCTTATACGTGGGTAAGCGTATGGGGCAGTTTTACGGGCGATGATCGTGCTCTCTCCGCCGCGCAGAAAAGACTTACTAACCAAGAGGCAGCATTGCCGCCACCCAATCAGGATTTGTTTATCGAATTTACGAAACCTATTTATTCTCAGGTGGTTACTTACATTCGAAATGTATATCGTAAATTTCAATAAATATTTGTCGTTGCGGTTATTTGTAGTTTCCAGTATTGTTTTTTAAGCATGAAAGTTTCAATTTTCATTTATTTCCGTACCTTTGCGCCCTGATTTTTTTTGTAGCTCCTTCAAACGATGATAAACAGGATTTTGATCCGGATTAAAGTTCTTCAGATGGTTTTTGCTTACTATCAGAAAGGAAACATTGATGTAAAAATGGCTGAAGATGAACTATATCTTAGCCTTCGCCGTACATACGATTTATATTTCTACTTGCTGCAGTTGATTGTTGAACTTACCAGCCTCCGTGAACAGCAAATTAGTTTTCGGAAAATGAAATTACTGGCCACTGAAGACGAGCTTAACCCGAATACACGATTTATCGACAATCGCTTTGCACATCAGTTAGCCAGAAATGATATGCTTACTCAATACGTGAGCGAACACGGCATTACTTGGGCTAACGAAAATGTTTTTTTGAAGAATGTTCTTGATATGATACAAAAGTCTGATATCTATAAAGATTATCTGAATAATCCGAATGATTCATACGAAACAGATCAGGAATTTTGGCGCGCCATCTTCCGGAATCTGATTTGTGGAAACGATGAAATTGAAGAAGCGCTCGAAGACCTTAGTATCTATTGGAACGACGATATTGAGATAATTGAAACGTTTGTGCTGAAAACTATCAAACGTTTTAAAGAAGCAACAGGCAACAAACAAGCGTTGCTTCCAATGTATAAAGATGAAGAAGATGCCGCTTTTGTCGTTCAACTTTTCCGCTATACCATTCAGCATGAGCATGAATACCGCGAACGGATTGAACGACACACGAAAAACTGGGAATCGGAACGTGTGGCCAATATGGATATGGTTATTATGCAGGTTGCGCTGGCAGAGATGCTTAATTTTCCGAAGATACCGATTAAAGTCACACTGAATGAATATATTGATGCAGCTAAATATTACAGCACTCCGAAAAGCAGCACATTTATCAATGGAGTACTCGATTCGATCGTGAATGAGTTAAAAAAAGAGAAACTTTTATTGAAAGATTGATATTTTTTGTATCTTTGGCACTGTTTTTGGATACGATAATTTAAAGATTTAAGAATTTATTGATTAATATTATTTTAATATGGGCTTATTAACTATTTTACTTCAAGCGCCACCAGCTCCTGCACCTTCGGGAATGGGTCAATACTCAACCATTATCATGATTGTTGCAATGCTTGCTATTATGTATTTTCTGATGATTCGTCCGCAACAGAAAAAGCAAAAAGAGATTCAGAATGCACGCAACGCAATGAAAAACGGAGACAAAGTGATTACTGCAGGAGGGATTCACGGAAGAATAAAAGAGATTTCCGATACTACGCTTCTTATTGAGGTGGCTGACGGAATACGTATTCGTGTAGAAAAATCGTCCGTGTACGCTTCTCCGGAAGATATACAACAAAAATAATTATATTTATGCGTGCATGGCTTGACAAACATATACAGTTCAAGTCTGTCTGTAAGAAGATTAATGCCTTTTATTATCGTCGAAGATGGAAAGAGACATTGACCTTTCTTTTTTTTATCTTACTTGCATTGGGGTTCTGGCTTTTGCAAAATCTCCAACAGGAATATGAAATAGAGTTGTTTATTCCTGTACAATATAAGAACATACCAATAGAAATGAGTTTGATGGAGGATTACCCCCATGAAATAGTTGCAAAAGTAAGAGACAAGGGGAATGTGCTACTCAATTATACGTGGTTGCGCTCTTTTCATCCTGTTGATGTCAACCTGGCCGATATCAGAAAAGAAGGGAATATACAAGTTTCCAGAAGAACAATAGAAGCAGGTATATCCAGACAATTATTAACGAGTACTTCTTTACTCAGTATCGAACCTCAAAACCTTACAATCGAATATGCAGAATTACAATATAAAGATGTTCCGATAGAAATTGATATAGAGGTTTCACCGGAGCCGGGTTATCAAATTTCAGGACCGATAACGGTTGTTCCGGAAAAAGTGCGACTGTATGCCAATACCCATTTGCCGGATTCGATAACAAGCATAAAAACAGTACCTCAAGAATATAAGAAAGCCAATAAAACGAAGGAAATTAAGATCAAACTTCAAAAAATTAAGGGCATACAAATGGAGCCGGATGAGGTGTCGGTAACCATTCCCATTGAAGAGTTTACCGAAAAAAAAATAACGCTTTGGGTGTTGTGTAATGACCTGCCTGATCATTATGCATTGCGTATGTTTCCCTCGTCGGTAGACGTAGTATGTAATATCCCGATATCGCGTTTTCGGGAACTGAACGAATCGGATTTTGAAATACAAATTCCTTTTCGTGAATTTGAAGCAAAACATACCGAAGGGAAAATCCTGCTTTATTTAACGAAACACCCACAATGGGTCGTGCGTCCGTTAATTATCCCGGATGCAATTGAATTTATCATCGAACAGAACAATCTATGATTACAATTGGATTGACAGGAGGGATTGGAAGCGGTAAGTCGGTAGTGGCCTCGTTGCTTGAGACTTACGGCATGTCAATATATATTGCCGACAAGGAAAGCAAGCAATTATTGAACGCTTCTCCCTCGATTCGTGCGCAATTGACCACGTTATTGGGCGATTCGATTTATGACGCCGGCGGATTAAACCGGCGCTTGATGGCTTCGCTTATTTTCAACGACGCCAAACTGTTAGCACAGGTAAATGCGATCATTCATCCGCAAGTTGCCCATCATTTCAAGCAATGGTTGAGTCGGCAGACATCCACCTTTGCAGTACTTGAGTCGGCTATTTTATTTGAATCGGGGTTTAGTGATTTAGTAGATATATGTATGTTGGTTTATGCGCCGCGTGAGTTATGTATAAAGCGTGTCATGTCACGCGACGGGATAACCGAAACGGAAGTATTGAAACGTATGCAACATCAAATTTCTGATGAAGAGAAAAAAATACTTTCCGATCACGTGATTTATAATGATGATATACATGCGCTTATACCGCAAATAGAACGGTGGTTCTATTTGAATTGACATACTATCCCCCTTTGGAGGGGGCAGGGGGAGGCCTCCGGTCTTATCCCTTATGAAAGAGGTATTGGGGGATGTATTATGAACAATATAATTTTAACAATTAAAATAACTGTATGAAAACCAAATTATGTAAATCGAGTCTTTTGAACATGGTAGGATGTTCGATTTTTATGCTGTTTTTTGCTATGCCTGATTTGAAGGCGCAGGACGATGCCATAGTATTTGATATTGGCGCTGCTTCTATTTCACTTCTTGCAGAAGGGGAACGTCAGAATGGAACGGGTATCCTGATTGGCGCTACGGACGAAATGATTAAAAATGCCATTCCTGATGGCACTTATACAATGGCAACCAATGCTTTCATGATTGAAATGGGAGGAAAAGTCCTGCTTTTTGATGCCGGATTGGGACAGAAAACGATAGATAACCTGACTGTCTACGGTAAAAAGGCAAGTGATGTTGATGCCGTTTTTATTACCCATTTTCATGGCGATCATACCGGCAGTCTGATGATAAACGGCCAAAAAGGTTATCCGAATGCATCGCTTTACGTAGCGAAACAGGAATATGATTACTACATGAACGATGCGGAAATGACGGCATTACCCGAAAATCGACGTGGCGCTTTTACCACCGCCCGTAATATTTTCGACGCATATAATGACAAATTAGTGGTTTTCACACCCAACGAAATAGAAAGCGCAACCGAATTAATACCCGGCGTAAAAGGTGTTGCCGCTTACGGCCATACGCCCGGACATGCAGGTTATTTAGTCGAATCGGCAGGTCAAAAATTATTTTTATGGGGCGATCTGGCACATGCGATGGCTATTCAGATGCCTTATCCCGAAGTGGCCGTATCGTTCGATACCGATCCTGTAAAAGCGGTGGCAGTTCGGCAGAGACTTTTAAATTATCTTGTTGCAAACGGAATTGAAATAGCAGGTGCACATATTCCGTTTCCCGGAATGGGTAATTTGGTTAAACAGGAGTCCGGCGGATATGAATTTATATTTATGTGTACTTGTGGCGGTAGATTTCCTTATATAGCTCAATAGATTTGATTATGACTTCAAGAGAAAAAGTACGACTTGCGCTCAATCATCAGGATGGATCAATGCCTGTTGATTTCGGGTCGACCGGCGTAACAGGCATTCATTGTAAAGTGATTGAGGGACTGCGCAGGCATTATGGCCTGGAAGACAGGCCTGTAAAAGTAATCGAACCTTACCAGATGTTGGGAGAGGTTGATGATGAATTGCAACAAATCATAGGAACCGATGTCGCAGGCATTTTTGGACGAAGTAATATGCTGGGTACCACCGAACTTGAATACCATCGACAAACTACGCCATGGGGACAAACCGTGTTGATTTCCAAAGATATCGACATGACGCCCGATGCAGCAGGAAATATCTACATCTATGCACAGGGCGATCGTTCTTATCCGCCAAGCGCTGTTATGCCGGCGGGATGTTATTTTATCAATGCCATCGAACGAAAACCATTTGTCGATGAAATCAATCTTCGGGTAGAAGATAATCTGGAAGAATGTGGATTAATATCCGATTTGGACTTAGCACATTTTTCAACACGAATCAATGAAGCATCATCGAGCGGAAAAGCCGTTATCGCCAGTTTTGGCGGAGCAGCTTTGGGAGATATTGCTTTTATCCCCGGTATGAGTTTGAAAGACCCGAAAGGTATTCGCTCAGTTGCCGAATGGTATATGTCGACTGTTATGCGTACCGATTTTATACATAGCGTTTTTGAACGACAGATAGACATTGCTATCCTGAATTATCAAAAACTTTGGGAGCACGCAAGCGACAAGGTTGATGTGGTTTTTACGTGTGGCACCGATTTTGGCACACAGGAATCCCAATTCTGTTCGCCCGAAACCTATCGTAACTTATGGCAACCCCATTATAAGCGGATGAATGACTGGATACACCGGAATACGACCTGGAAAATATTTAAACATAGTTGCGGTTCTGTCACGCCACTTATTCCCGACATCATTGAATCCGGATTTGATATACTGAATCCGGTTCAAATCAACGCAAAAAATATGGATGCCCGAATGTTAAAAAACGAATTTGGGCAACAACTGACATTCTGGGGCGGAGGGGTAGATACGCAACGGGTATTACCCAACACAACTCCTGCGCAGGTCAAAGAACATGTCCTGCAACAATGTGAAATATTCGGTCAAGGAGGTGGGTTTGTATTTAATGCGGTACATAATATTCAGGCCAATACTCCTGTTGAAAATGTAGCTGCTATGTTTGAAGCAATCAATGAATTTCGAAACAATTAATATTTATACACGATGGAAAATTTAGATTTATTAAAAGATGCTATCATTAGCGGAAATCTGGCGCTCGCCGTCGAATCGACCCAAAAGGCAGTGGCCGAAGGCAGCGACCCACAAATAATGATTAACGACTATATGTCGGGTGCAATGGAAGAAATCGGCCAACGCTTTGAAGAAGGAAAAGCATTTGTGCCTGAATTGTTAATGGCTGCCAGAGCAATGAAAGGCGCGCTTGAAATAATCAAACCCTTACTGAAGGATAATAAGAGCAAACGATTGAGTACGGTTGTGATCGGTACCGTGAAAGGCGATTTGCATGATATCGGCAAAAACCTTGTCGCTTCCATGCTCGAAGGTTGTGGGTTTGAGGTAATAAACTTAGGTACCGATGTATCGTCCGAACAATTTATCGAAGCTGTTAAAGAACATGATGCCAATATTATCTGTTTATCGGCGCTGCTGACAACCACCATGAACTACATGAAAGAAATCATCGATGCCCTCGAAAATGCCGGACTTCGTAACAAAGTAAAAGTAATGGTCGGTGGCGCCCCTCTCAACGAATCCTTTGCGCAAGGCATTGGCGCTGATGGATATGGTAGTAACGCTAATGCCGCTGTTACGAGTGCCAAGAAAATGATTATGGCGTAAAAAAATATTTCAAATAATTTGTCAATAATCAATATTTGAATTTATTTTGTAATTCGTTTTTAAAAAAATATAAATCATGAGTATCAAAGGAACTAAAACCGAACAAAACCTGCTAAAATCGTTTGCCGGCGAATCGCAAGCGCGCAACAGGTACACTTTTTTTGCAAGCAAAGCCCGCAAAGACGGCTTTGATCAGATTGCCGCTTTTTTTGAAGAAACGGCAGCACAGGAAAAAGAACATGCCAAATTGTTCTTCAAATTTCTTGAAGGCGGTATGGTTGAAATCACTGCCTCTTTCCCTGCCGGCGTAATCGGCAGCACAGCCGACAACCTGCTTGCCGCAGCCGACGGCGAACATGAAGAGTGGGATTTACTCTATCCGGAATTTGCCAATATTGCTGAAGAAGAAGGATTTGAGGAAATTGCAAAGGCCTTCAGATTGGTGGCTACCGTAGAAAAAAGACACGAAGAACGTTATCGCAAATTGTTGCAGAACATCGAAAACGACGAGGTTTTCAAACGTTCCGACAAAGCAATATGGGCGTGTCGCAACTGCGGTTTTATTCACTACGGCGAAAATGCGCCGGATGTTTGTCCGTGTTGCCATCACCCACAATCGTATTTTGAATTAATAGCAGATAACTTTTGATTGGTTACGAATTGTAAATGATGGCACGGATAAAGAAAATAATTCCATACTTTTTCATAATAGCTTTAATAAACTATTATGCAAGTGTGACTTTGTTTTCTCATATCCATATTATCCATGGCGCTTCTGTTTCTCATTCCCATATTCATACAGATGGGCATCATGATACAAAAAGCGGTGGTCACTCGGAACAATCCATCACATTAATCGCTCAAATATCACAATTTGAGTGTAGTGATGCTTTATTTGTAGAGATGTTGCATGCAACATTTTTGCCAAACAAACCGTATTTTGCTGAGACTACGCATAGCAAAGTCTCAATATATCTGGAAAACATATCATTACGGGCGCCTCCTAAAGTATAATTAACATAGAGACATCAGGTACTGGCAAGGTAGTATACTTTCCTTGACCTGTATTAACATATTGTTTAATTATACAAATCAATCATTTATGTACAAATATTTATGGGCGCTTATGTGCCTTTCTGTTATTGTTGCCTGTGAAGGTAGGGGTAAGGCATGCCTTGCCCCTACGGAAGAAATGGATTTTGCAGGCGATACCATTATTATCAATGAACATTCGCCTGTTTTAGCACAAATCTTCGTTCAAAATGTTCAATTACAGGATTTTGAGGATGAGTTCCGAACAGTCGGAACGGTTCGTCCTGCAGCCGGTAAATTAGCAGAGATTGCGCCGCCTTTTGCCGGGCGGATCGTCAAATCATCGGTGCGGCTGGGGCAAAAAGTTGGCGCTGGCACACCGATTTTCGAATTGAGTTCGTCGGAGTTTTATGAAGCTGTCAAAGCCTATTTTGCCGCACAGTCGTCCGGTGAAATAGCCCAACGTAATTACAATCGCCAAAAAGAGTTGGCTGCCAATGGCGTTGCCTCCCAACGGGAACTGGAAGAGGCGCAAAGCGAGGCAAACATTTCTATGCGCGAATATGAGATGGCAACCGCAAACCTGCGTATATTCGATATATCTGTAGAGACGTGGCGTGCCGCGTCTCATTCGCAACAACCACCGGAAAATGTAGAGACGTGGCGTGCCGCGTCTCTACAGGTCGGACAACCATTGCACGTCGTTTCACCCATTGCAGGCGAAGTGATTAAATACGACATTACCATCGGCGGATATGTCAGAGAAGACGCCGAACCTGTGGCGGTAGTTGCCGATTTATCAACAGTTTGGGTTGATGCGCTTGTCAAGGAAAAATACTTTGGAGCCATCAAACAGGGCGACCGCGTAGAGATATATACCGACGCCCTCCCGGGAAAAATTATTTGGGGAACTATTTACTATATCGGCGAAATGTTAGACGAAGAAACCCGCTCGCTCGATGTGATCGTAG
>Ga0082212_10008418_pt1 | contig 13464 bp, 18 predicted proteins | sample TergutNt197P3_FD_71548 | JGI IMG/M metagenome (GOLD analysis project Ga0082212, IMG submission 71548) | Neocapritermes taracua P3 segment gut microbial communities from Petit-Saut dam, French Guiana - Nt197 P3 | ecosystem: Host-associated > Arthropoda: Insects > Digestive system > Gut ... | reverse complement strand
TTATTTGCCGTAAGTTTTTCTCTGAATAATTTGAATATTTCAGTTGTGTCAATAAGTCCGGCTTGCTTCAAAATATTAAGTTTACGTTCTTCCCAGCGGCGTTCAAGCTCGGTTATAGTTTCCTGTAAATCTATTTTTAATTGTCCTTTGGATTTAGCCAGCGAACTTTGTAATCCGCTCATAATATCATCGTAAGGCTCGGCATCAGGATAAAGCCCGTCTATTTGTTCGGGGTATTGAACTAAGCCAATTATTTTTTCCATTATCATTTCAAATTACTCCTTTCTCGTATATGTAACCGAAATTTTCAGCGTTTTCGGTGAGCCATTCGTCGGCTTTATCTATTCTTATTTTTAAAATTTTGTCTTGATATTCCTCGCCGGAGATTTCTAATCCTGTGTTATTTATTATGTCCATCAGAATCGACATTGCTTGTTTTGCCGTGCCGATTTCTTCGGCTTTCATAACATATCCTATGTTTGATTGAACAGCGTTCTTATCTGAACTTTCCCGCAGACTGGAATATCTGCCGTTCTTTATTATCGCCCTTATTTCTTTCAGTCCGATTTCTGAAAACGCTAATATATCGCCGGGACTAAGAATTTCTTTTATAAAATGGCAGTGCGTATAAATATTTTTTCTTAATAAATCATAGTCGGCGTAAGGAATTATAGTTTTACTGCGCGTTCCTTCATAGTCTTTTATTTTTAATCCGTCTTCCGTAAACACCGCTGCAATTTCATGTTCTATTATGCCTGATTGAATATGTCTGCATAATTCTATTTCATATTTATGAAGCTCGTCTGTTAATTTTTTGTTCCTCATATCAGTTTTATCAAATTTATCTGCCATGATTCTTTTCCCTTTCTATCGTAATAATATTATAACATATTATTGTAAATAAATCAATTATTTTATAGAAACCAACAGGAAAACGAACGGGGAAAGCGTAAATGGAAACGGCAAGCGGCTATGAACGTCAGCGGTAAATATTTTATTTTAGCGTATTTCAATAAATTTTTTACGAAAACTGTTTTGCATGATTTAGGGAAAGACGTTAATGGCGAGCAAGGCGTCGGTATATACCGACGCGAATTTTCCGTTCCGGCTCACAGCCGAACGGAAAAAATGCTCCGTTGAGGCAGCCGCCCCAAACCCCACGAACGGAGCGCATTGCGCCCCGTTCTTTAAGCCGCTTGCGCGTCTGCTGTTGCCTTCCGGCAAGTTATATTTCGTGAGAATTTTTTCTGCGTTCTGCTGTTGCCGCCGGAGCGTGTCGGTTGATTCCCAATAACCATTCACAGTTGTTTTTTGCCGTCAGCAATTCTGTCCGATGGTCTTTGAGTTCGCGGTAGTCGTGATATAAATTTTTCTTTTCGGAATTGAGCGTTGCCCATTCCTGTTTGAGAGAGTCCATCGACGGCAACTTTTTATTTTTGTCGTAACCCAAACTGTCAAAATGTTTCTTCGCCACCTGATGAAGCGTGATGTCGGCGCGGTGAGTTTCGTAAAATTTTTCGTTCTGCCCGGATTTTATATATTGAGCATAAATATCTTTTGTCTTGCCGTAAGCCCCCATTTGTTTTTGAAGCTCGGAGATTTCTTTTTGCCGTGAATCTATTACTTTGATTTTGTTCAGGCGGTCGTTGAAATCTGAAGAAGCGGCGGCGGATTTTGCCGCGAGGTCATCGTAACTGTCAATACCGCTTTCCTGCAAATAAATTAAAGTTTGAGCTGCTTGCTTGAGGTTATAAACTTTTGCCCACTGCACATACCCTTCGCCTTTGCCCTCTTGTATTTTCGTTTGAATGTCAATGAGCAAACCGAATTTCGTCTGACCCGTGATGACGAACGGGACGAACGCCGTATCGGGAGTAGGAGTAGGTTGCCGACGTTCAACTTTGCGCAGACCATTCAGCCGTTCTAAAATCGCTTCTTCAGTATAATCATCGCCGAGAGATTTACATCGGGCAAACCGTTCAGCTCCGGGGATTTTGAACGCGAGATGTTTGCCGCGCTTGATTTCACAGCCCGCCGCAGTCATGGCGGAGATGAACGTTTCGTAGTCTTTGCAGTTTTCGAGAGCCGCATCAATTATTTGCTGTAATTTTTCACGGTTGGACGGCGGTTTCGTATCGCCCTGCCAGTTCGCGTAACTGCCCCGGCTCGGCTTCGGGTTCGTGATGATTGACAGACCTTTCTCTACACAAAGATAGTCGGCGATCCTACGGATTGCGAACGACGAGCCTTTGAAGTTTCTGAATTTTTTTGTGCAGTCCAGCGAGGTTGAATTTATTACAACATGACTATGAATATGTTGTTTATCGGTATGGGTACAGCATACGAAAGCATGATTGCCTTTCGTTAATTTTAAGGCGAGGTCGTACCCGATTTTATTCGCCGTTTGCGCGTCGGTTTCGCCCGGCTTGAAACTGATGCGGAGATGATAACCGATAACGTCATTCGTGCCTTGGTCGCGCCCTGTGACGGCGGCGTAGTGATTTTTTGAGAACAAAAACTCATCGTCGGCGATGAGCGGGTCACACTCATACGATGTGACCCATTCGCCCTGCTCTGTCTTGTCGGGGTTTTCAATATAGCCGACGCTTATGCCCAGCGCGGTTGCGACCGTTCTGCCCTTTCCTGTATGGAGCGGAATAATTGTCGTAGTCGCCATATTATTCCCCTTCCGTCCCTGTAGGTTTTTTAGAATATTCCGGCAAATCCCGTATCGTAGGCGGCTTAATGAACCGCTTACCCGGTTTTGCGTTGGCAATGTTTGATAATAATGCCAGCACTTCGCCGAAGCATAAGCGTATGTCTGTAAGCTGTCCGCTTATTTCAGCAACGTCCTCGCGGTGCGCTTTACCGCCTGAATTGACGCGCCGTGTCAGTTGATTCATATTGTTGGACGTGATACCGATCAGCCGCTTTATTTCGCTAATCTCCGATAATTCGAGATTGAAAACGTGACCGTCGATACACATTTTCCTGATATACGCGCTTTTGTTTGTGCAGCCGGACTGCGCCATGCGCTTATCGAATAATTCCGATTCCTCCGGTGACATCTTGAAATAGAAGCCTGTTGTTTTTTCTCTTGCCATATTTTACATTACCTCCGTTTGGTTTTGATGTAACATGGTCAAGGCGGACAACATTGGGATATGTCCATCTTGACCATTGATTTTCGTTATTCACCTAAATTTTGGCGTGAAGGGTGGTTTAGTGTCGGGACATCTTTCTTGCCGCCTCCCGATTTGCCCGAGCGGTTTCGCGCCGCTTTACCGTGACACGATACGGTTTGGCAGATTTTTCTGCCCTGAATACCAAAAACCGACTCGGTAAATGGACGTAATACGCCCGTTTCACCAAATCGGCTCATTTTTGCGTATTCAGTTGTAAAACAGGCGTTTCGCCTGTTGATGTTATTATAATAGCATAAAATTTAATTCTTGTCAAGTCAAAACAAAAGGCTTTTTTACTGCTATTTAAAAAGTTTATTAATTTTTCGCCATTTAACAACAATTTAATATCTATCTTGTATAATTTAAATTACGGATTTTTATAAGTTATCTAATTTTGAATTTTCTTTAATATCTTAAGTTCTTTCTCTAACTCCTCTATTCTTTTTTTTAACATAGTATTTTCATCTGGCAATTCGTTTTTTTTTATGGATTCAGATTCGGGGATTGTAATAATTTCTTGATTATCTTTATCGTTAGTAATATCAACAGGAATAGGAACGCGCAGAATCGTTCTGAACTGCCACTCGATGCTTTCGATAAATTTATCGTGGTTATCAGTCGTAAAATCTATAAGAGTTTCTATTTTGTCCTGAGTAACTTCGTTAAAATATGTTTGTAATTCTCGCCAGGTTCCGTATGTTCTCGCTTTTAAAAACGTATTAAATCTTATATCGTTAAATTCTTTGTCCTTGAATATTTTTTTATAGCCTTGATTTCTTTTGCTAAACCAATTTCTTATCATGTCGTGTGTAACATATAAGTCGTCGTCTCCGGCGGAGTCAAAGAAATCAAGAGTAAATTCGTATAACGATTTATTTCCTATTTTTTCATGTATTGTTTTTAAAAAGAAATCAAATTCCATTCGTACCTCCGTAATTTATAACACTAAAATAACACAAAAACAACTCTTTTTCGGCGTTGACCAGTTTAAAAAAATTATGTTATGATTATTATATCATAAACAATAATAATTTTCAAGTTTTCAAGGAGGATTTTTGAAAATGGGTATTTTAACCAGATTTAAGGATATCATAGACAGCAATATTAATTCGCTGTTAGACAAAGCGGAGAACTCCGAAAAAATGATAGACCAGTATCTCCGCAAAATGGCTCTCGACCTTGACCAAGTCGAAAAAGAAACTGCCGCGGTTATGGCAGAAGAAAAAAGAAATGAGCGGTTAGTAGAAGAAAACGAGAAAAAAGCGCGAAAATATACCGAACTGGCCAAAAGGGCTTTAATCGCAAAAAACGATAATGACGCGGGCGTTTTTATTTCGAAAAAACAGGAGATAGAAAACGCCGGCGCGGAATTAAAGCTGACATACGCGGTAGCGCATGAAAATTCCCTCAAAATGCGGCAGATGCACGACAAGCTAAAAAAAGACATGAACCGGCTAAAAGTGAAAAAACAGGAAATACAGACAAAAATTTACCAGGAAAATGCGATAAATAAAGTTAATAAGTATGCTAAATCAAATAACGGTATAGACAGTACGCAGGGAAATTTTGAACGTATTGAAGAAAGAGTTGACCGCAGACTTGACGTGGCAAAAGCCCGCGCTGAACTTAATACATCTCCGATTGACGAAGCTCAAGAATTAGAAACGAAATATAATCTCAGCAGTTTTAACAGTTCGGTTATTGACGAAGTAGCGGCATTAAAAGCACAGATGGGACTTGATGAAGCTCAGATTTTAGAACAGAAATATAATCAAGAAGATTCAGTCAGCGATGAATTGGAAGCAATGAAATCACAACTGGCAAGCGATAAATCTTTCTGATAGAATTGATTATTTTATAAAATTTGGGAGGTTTATATGAAACGCGCAATATATATTATACTGATATTTATGTTTATTATTTTATTTACGTCCTGCAACACCATTGAATTTAATCCCGAAATTATAAATAATAACAACAACGTTAATGTAAATATTAATAACAACAGCGGCGGCAATAATGAATCAGTAACAGAAAAAGAAGAATTATTGAATCAAGATTCAGGCTCAGACGCTGAAACCGCAAATGTCCCGGCTGCGCCTAACGCCGCGCAAACATCAAAAGATAGGTCTTCTTCAATTCCGACGTGGCTCTATGCGCTGATAATTGTAATCGGAGTATTATTTATTATCATAATATATAGGATAATAAAAGTACGGCGTGAACGCGAAAGAATATATCAAAAATATGACGTCTAAAACAGTATTTCAAAAGTTGCGCGGGTATTTTGGCAAATATCCGAAAAAATCCCGCCAAAACCCGCGCGGCTTAATTTTAAAATTATCCGGAGGACAAAATGAAACGTATTTCTCTATCAATTTTATTGGTTTTACTTTTTCTTGTGTTGTTTACGTCTTGCGCGTCCATTGATTTTAAACCTGAAATTAAAAACGAGAATAATAACGACAACAATAATCAAATAATAGCAGATTTACAAAGAGAAATTGCTGATTTAAAAGACCAACTGAATGATTCAGGTTCTGATTCTGAAGAAAAAGCTCCCGCCGTCAAAAAAGTTACGAGCATAAGTTTGGATAAAACTTCTTTACCTCTAACTGAAGGTGAAACATATATTTTGACAGCCACTGTTAAGCCAGTTGATGCCACAAACAGAGATGTAACATGGGAAAGCGATAGTGTATCTATTGCGACTGTCGATCAAGACGGCGAGGTAACAGCAATATCGGCAGGCAAAGCGAAAATAACGGTTATAGCGGACGATGGAAGCGGTAAATCTAAAACTATTACTGTGACGGTAAAAAAGGCAAAATCTTCACCGTCTGAATCTGTGATAGAATCGCCGACCGAACCAATACCCGCTACTTCTCTAAATGTTCGTTTGGGTAGTGCTTTACGTATGTACTCAAGCTCTGGTGGTGATATGTTCGGCGGCTATGGGTTGAGTGACCGTAATAGCGATAACCCCTTTAGCATGGGCGGTACGAGATATTATAGCGGAGTGACTGGAGACAGAGGAGGAACGGCATATTACAATTTAAATAGAGAGTATACAACATTGTCTGGTTATTACGGGTTTGATGATAGGATGGGTAGTGCTGAAAACAGACTAATCACTTTATTCGGTGATGATGAGGTTTTAGTTGAACTCATAGCCGTTGCAAACGGATTGCCAGAACCTTTCAGTGTTGATGTTACAGATGTGCGTGTTCTCAGCATTAGGTTTGCTTGTCCTTGGGACGAAACACTTGCCATAGGCGATGCAGTATTGGATTAAGTTATGAGCATATTTATGCTTGATATGCAGGTTCAAGAACAGCCAATGCCAATTATTGTCGAGCAACCCTCAGTCGATATGGATGAGTTGAATGAAATACGTGAAAAATGTTAATTATAAATTTCAGAACTAAGTATGATCGTAAAAGTGTACCTTTGCGAATATGAAAGCCGATATGGTATTATCGGCTTTTTTCGCGTTCGTAAATATTCAAGCTTATTTTACGAATATTCATTTATTGGTGTTGATTTTTACGAATAGATATTTTATAATAATTAAAAACACAAGGGAGCTTTTATATGGGAAACATAAATAAAATATTTGGTTACGCAAGAATCAGTACAATCGACCAAAACGAAGGGCGACAAATTGAAGCATTGACTGCCGCAGGAGTTGATGAACACTTTATATTCATTGATAAAACAAGCGGCAAAGATTTTAACCGTGTCGAATATCAAGTATTAATCCGTGCGTTGCGTGAAGGTGACACGCTTATCATCAAAAGCATTGACCGTTTAGGCAGGAATTACGACGAAATTATAGAACAATGGCGGCTTATAACCAAAGAAATCAAAGCGCATATAAAAGTGCTTGATTTGCCGTTGCTTGATACGACTGTAAATAACAAAGATTTGACCGGTACATTTATCGCCGATATAGTTTTGCAGATATTATCGTATGTAGCTGAAACGGAACGGCTGAACATAAAGCAGCGGCAGGCAGAGGGTATAAAGCTGGCAAAAGAAATCGGCAAGCATTTAGGCAGACCGGCAGCGGAGTTTCCTCCGGACTTTGATAATCTCTATACCTCATGGAAGCGCGGAAAAATCACAGCAACGGCAACGATGGCGCAGCTAGGCTTGAAGCGCACTACTTTTTATAAGCTCGTGAAAATTAAAGAAAAACTGCTGTAAATAAAAAATTCCGATAAATTCAAGATTTTTTATTAATTTATATTTCTTATTGTGTATAATAATGTGTATATAATTGTGTGCTATATTGTGTATTTAAAAATTAATCACTACCCTGCCTATCAATCCACGTGTGGAAGCCCAGCTTCTCAAATCATATACTACTCCCTCCGCTGTGCTGAAACGTGCCGAGCCATCTTTTTCTAAATATGGTACAATACATTCGGGAAAAAGCTCCATCGAATGACGGTTTATATTTGCATTTCCATTCATTTGCACTTTAACTTTATCGCCGGTTTTGAACCAGCTTTCATACCGCGGATAACGCTGCATACCCACTATGAGTGGCAACCACACTTCGCCTATCGGCTCTGCCATGAACCAAATATCCCGGCTGTTTTTTATTCCGTTGCTTTTCTTTATATATTCCCAAACATTTAATTTTTCCATTTTATAATAATTGAGAACTTCCTGTGCCGCCGGAAACTGAGTAGGCTCAGGAGCGATATATTGCATAATGCGCGGCAATGTTTTATGCAGCGTTTTTATGCCTCTTAATTCTTGCTCAAACACATCTGATTTACGCTCAACATAACCTATCTGCTCATTTTGAAAATTCATGATAAATATTTTATCACCCATTGAACTCACCAACTTTCTTTATCATATAAGCAACCCTTTTCTCATAAAGCTCTTTTACACGCTTAAAATCTTCACCATATAATTCTTCTAAAAGAGATTCTCTTAATTCAGGCAGTTCATTTAATTTGCCTGTAAAATTCTTAACTTCAACGGCGTTATACTGCAATAAATATTTTAAAATATTATCATGCCGATGCCGCGATTCATCTTCAGCGTAAAAAGCGGAAGAAACTACGAGCATAAAATTATCTGCGTCAAAAGAACCGTAATTCGCCGCATCACCACCGAAGCATTGATTGTGGTCGAACAGCGGAACAACTTTGTTATCAAAAATCCCCCAATTACCAGCATGGCGGTCTTCATTCATGATTAAATAATCAAACAGACACATCTGAATAAATCCATCAATTTCAAGAAAATCTTTTACCGAATATGAAACGCTGTCGTCTGGTTCTTCGTAAATTCCTATATCATAACTTGCGACCCCGATATTTTCTTTATGCTTAGATAAACAAGTTTTCGCCGCTGAAATATTCAAATTTATTGCTAATTGGTTCGCGACTATTTCTGCACAGATTTCATTGTTAGTAAGTTGAAATTTAAAATATATTTCTCCCTCTGGCGTAGTTATCTGATATTTAGGTCTGCTGGCTTCTATACCCGGAGATGGAGAGCGTCTGAACTCATTTAAGTTTAAAATCTGTTCGCTTATATTATTATTTAAAAAATTCATTTTTTATTTTTCCTCTCGCATTTTTTTAAATAATCAGCGACAACATCATTCACAAACTGGGTTATGCTTTTTCTTTCTTTATCAGCTTGATTCCGTATCTTATCTAAAAATATTTCGCTGTCAAAAGCAAGATTAATTCTTGGTTTTTTGAATCCTTTTCTGCCCTGTGTTCTGATATATCCTGTTCTTTCTTGCGCTTCTTGTTGTGTACTATTTTGTGTATTTTGTTGAGTATTATATTGTGTTTCATCATAATTTTCTTCTTGTGCCTTTTCATATACATTTTCTTGTGGTTTTATAAAAGCTAATGCCGGGCTGTCTTTAAACTGTTTCTTGCTCATAATTTTTTCCTCCGTATAAATTCATTTACAAAATATAAATAATCTTGACTGGCATTGCTTTTCGGCGCATATTCATATATTGTTTTTTGGCTTGCTTGTGCCTCGCGTATAGCAATACATTCGCGTATAACACCATCATATAAAAAAGTTCCAATTTCGGAAGCTGTTCTTTTCGCGGTATCTGCCATGTCACGGCTTAATATACTGCGGGCATTATGCCTCGTTAATAATATGCCTTTCAAAGTTAAATTGGGATTGGTATATGCAGTAACCGTTCCTATTGTATCATACAGCTGCCCGATTCCCTGCAAACTATATAAATCGGCTTGAGCAGGTATAATAAGACTGTTTGCGGCTGTCAGAGCGTTCACAGTAAGTATTCCCAACGCAGGCGGCGTATCTATAACAATATAGTTATATTTTGATACGAGCGGGGCAATTTTTTCTTTCAGCCTATATTCTTTTGATTTAGCTGTCAATTCAATATCTGCCTTTATAAGGTTTCTTCCTGCCGGAATTATATCAGCTCTATGTGTGCGTTGTTGTGTAACGTCATGTGTAGTAATTTTATCATCTAACAAAAGTTCATAAGCACTTGGTTTATTTACTTCCGCTTTTGCAGACAGAGATATGCTGCCCTGTGCATCAAGGTCGATTAATAGGGTTTTATGACCTCCTATAAAAAGACCTTCCGCTAATGCTTCAGCAGTTGTACTTTTACCTACTCCGCCTTTTTGATTTGTAACGACAATAATTTCAGCTTTCATTTTTTTACTCTCTTTAAAAATTTATTATTTATCAATAATTATACCACATTATGACCATTTTGTCAACTGCTGATTGTGCATTTTGTTGTATAACTTATTGTGTATCATAATGTGTCGTTTATTGTGCTTTAAACAAAGAATCATAAAAATAATTATTGACAAATAAAAATTTATATGATAGAATAAGTACAAATATTAGTATTTATTTTAATACAAATAAAGGAGATTTATATGATTGCCATAAAAACAGGAGATTTACGTCAAGATTTCAAACAAATTGCCGACCGCGTAATTCAAGGCGAAAAAATTTTAATCTCCCGCCCCAAAAATGAAAATCTTGTCATTATAACGGAAGCAGAATATAATGAGCTTGACAATTTAAGGGCGAAAACTGCAAGGGCAGAGTTGATAGCGACTATCAAAGCATTGCAGAAAGCGGCAGAGAACAGTGGCGCAGAAGAAATGTCGATGGAAGAAATAGATGCTGAAATCTCAGCTTATCGGTATGAAAAGAGGATTACAAATGCAAAAGATAGTAATTGATACAAATGTCGTTATATCTTCGTTCATATCATCAAAAGGCATACCCGCAAAAATCATTGCTTTACCCGCTCTTAATGAAGAATTTATCATTTGCTATAACGCTGATATATTAGCTGAATATAAAGATGTGCTGACAAGGGCAAAGTTTGATAAATATAATTTTAATCCTATTGATATTGCGAATTTTATAGAAAAAGTAAAAGAAATCGGCATCTTAATCGAACCGCCTGTAAGCGATATATCATTGCCAGACGAGAGTGACCGAGTGTTTTACGATACAGCGAAATTTGCTGAAGCTCTTTTAATCACAGGGAATATAAAACATTATCCGTCTGAAGATTTTATTATAACTCCGTCTATATTTTTGCAATTATTGAATTAAAAGTAGATTACTTTAAATAATCTGTTTTTTTTATTTAAAATCGCCAAAATCGAAATTATCAACATAATCGTCAAATGATGGCTCATTATTAAATTTCATACTGTCGCGCTTTATTTTAGCTTCAATCAAATTTTTTTGTTTTTCCCACTTCGGGTCTATGGGTTTTTCAAAAGAACGCTCAAAATAATATGAAATAGTGCGGGGAGCGTGGAATAACGCAGTCATTATATAGGATTTAGCATTTTTATTGATTTTATATATATTGTCGTTATTATTCAAGGAATGAAGAACATATTCGATATGCTTTTTTTCAAGTAATATATAATTATTATAAACAGGGATAAAAGGTATATTTTGACTGGAAATGCGGAAGTTAGTGATAATAAAGTTATTCGTTAAGACTTCGCAAATATAGTTATAGATTAGATTAATCGCTTCGTGTTTATCCTTATATTTAATTTTTAGTTGCTCAAGGGATATTTTATCAGCTATTTCTTGCTGAGTATAAATTTTAATAGTTGTATCAATCGAATCAATCGGCGAAACTGTTTCTGTTAAATTATTAAAGTTTGGCGTTTCGGAAATTTGATTGATAGATACATCACTATTATTAGAAAAGTTATTAATAGGAACGCTGTTGATAATTGTGTCCTCATTTATGCTGTCCCCTTTTTTACCGTCCCCTTTTATGCTGTCCCCTTTTTTACCAATCGGTGCATTATTTTTTTTGTTAAATTTTGCGGTTTTCTTCGGTGTTTTCACACTTTTTACGATGTCCTCTTTTTTACTGTTCGGTGATTTTATTTTGTCGCGGCGTCTGTTCTGTAAGGCTGTCCCTATGACTTCATCGGGATTTTGATTTAACACATAATCACATATATTGAATTTTCCATTGTCCCTACGTTGTATCGGAATTATATAATTATATTGAATTAATTGATTATAATATCTGTAATAAGTTTTCTCGGATATGTTCAAATGATATAATATGTTTTTCTTTTCCGGAAAAACAGTATCGCCCGATCCAGCGTAAGAGGCAAGATAACAATATATGCTCTTTGCTTTTATATCAAGCCTGTTATCAAGCATAACCGCTTTTGGAAGTATTCCGTAACCGTACGCGTCTATACTGTTTGAAATTATTTTTTTATTATCTTTATTTTTTTTAGTAAAGTCGATTACTTTTTTTGGGTTTGATATGATTGTATAAATATTATGACTTTTAATATCTGACGGATTAGATTTTTCTACTGTGATATATCCATGTTCTATTAAAGCGTTATAATGTTTATAATATCCATTTTTAGATAGCTTTAAAGAATATAATATTGTATCTCTTCCGGGGAATGTTTCCGTGCCGTTGCCGCACAGCGAACAGAAATAACCGTATATTGCTTTACTCTCCAGCGTTAAATCCCTGTCGTGCATTATAAATTTCGGGATAGTACCGAAGCCTTTTGCCTTAATTCCATCATGGCGGATGATGTCTGCTAAGGTGCGCGTATCTTTCGTTAGATTAGTTTTTTTCATAATAATCAAGTTCCTTTCTTTTTTGAAAAATTTGGTATTGACAAACGGAACTTTATTTGCTATAATATATTTAAACATATAAATATAGCAAGAAAAACGGTTTCGCTTTATTGCGTTCCGGTTGTCCTTTGGTTAATGCCAGCCGCCAAGCATGAAGCATTAACCTTTTCTTTTTATTTTAAATTTATTCGTTGTAATGTGTTCGCAGCTGTTCGATGATAACTGTATCTCCAGATACTTGATATACCATTCTATTATATTGATCTATTTGCCTGCTCCAAGAACCAGCCAGATTTCCGTTTAATGCTTCAGGTTTTCCTGTTACCTCAAAAGGGTGACGCTGTAATTCTTTTATCAGAGCTTTAATCTTTTTTAATATTTTTTTGTCTTGCGTTTCCCAATATTCATAATCCTCCCAAGCTAACGGCGAAAATCCTATTTTATTCATCGTCAAGCTCCAATTCCTGAGAGGTTTTATAAATAATATTTCCTTCTGTTATTTGCTTTTTCGATTGGGCAAGACGTGTCAAGTTTGATTCACTGAAAAACGGATCGGATTCGGCAAGAGTAATTTCAAATGGTATTCTTCTTTGTCTGGCTACTGCCCGCATAAATATATTAACAGCAGTGGAAATATTCATGCCGAGCTCATTTAAAATCTGTTCGTTTTGCTTTTTTACATTTTCGTCCACTCGAACAGTAACATTTATAAATTTCAATATTATCAGCACCTTTCGTATAATACAAGTATATTATACTATACATTCGCCTGAAAGTCAAGCCATATAGATATAATTTTTTGAAAACAATTCGACATAATTCTTATTTATCGGAAGTGCAGTTACTTTTACAAAAAGCTGATTCTTAATGTTAAACGTAGAATACACTGAAATATATTTAACATTAAGAATCGAATAAAGATATATAATCGTATGTTTAATTACTGCCTACGGACAAATGTGACAAATAAGATTCCACAGAATCCAGAGCTTGATTAATTTCCCGCGGCGGTTTATTTGCCGTAAGTTTTTCTCTGAATAATTTGAATATTTCAGTTGTGTCAATAAGTCCGGCTTGCTTCAAAATATTAAGTTTACGTTCTTCCCAGCGGCGTTCAAGCTCGGTTATAGTTTCC
>Ga0082212_10008417_pt1 | contig 13464 bp, 9 predicted proteins | sample TergutNt197P3_FD_71548 | JGI IMG/M metagenome (GOLD analysis project Ga0082212, IMG submission 71548) | Neocapritermes taracua P3 segment gut microbial communities from Petit-Saut dam, French Guiana - Nt197 P3 | ecosystem: Host-associated > Arthropoda: Insects > Digestive system > Gut ... | reverse complement strand
TCTTCTGGTCGATGGAGATCGCGGGCGAAAGCCCCTCGATAAGCTCCACATCCGGCTTGTCCATCCGCCCCAGGAACATCCGCGCATAGGAGGAGAGGCTCTCGACATAACGCCGCTGCCCCTCTGCGTAGATCGTGTCGAAGGCCAGCGACGACTTGCCGCTGCCCGACAGCCCCGTCAGCACGACGAACCGGTCGCGCGGGATCCGAAGGTCTATGTTTTTCAGGTTGTGCTCACCCGCACCTTTTATTATCAATTCTTTCATTTGTATTTAGCTCTTGTCGAGTCCCCTCTGCTCCCCATCCTCTATCTTCTATCTTCTGACCTCTGACTACTGACCACTAGCCACTATCCACTGATCACTGACCACTGACCCCTGGCCCCCTAGCCACCGACCACTGATCCCTACGCTTTCAGCTCGATGACCCGGTCGCGGATCACGGCCGCGCGCTCAAACTCGAGCCGGGCGGCTGCCTCCCTCATCTCCTCCTCGAGCCTCCTGATGTACTCCTTCCGCTCTTTGTGCGTCATCTCGTTCTTGCTGCGCGCCTCATACCAGACGTCGTCCGCTTCGGCGACCTTCGTGGCTTCGATGACCTCGCGCACAGCCTTTTCGATCGATTTCGGCGTTATCCCGTGCTCCTCATTGTACCGCGTCTGAATCGCCCGCCGCCGGTCTGTCTCGCCGATCGCGCGCCGCATGGACTCGCTTATGGTGTCCGCGTACATGATCACCTTCCCCTGCACGTTGCGGGCGGCGCGCCCTATGGTCTGCACCAGCGAGGTCTCATTCCTGAGGAAGCCCTGCTTGTCCGCGTCCAGTATCGCCACGCGCCAGACCTCCGGCAGGTCGAGGCCCTCGCGCAAAAGGTTGATGCCGACCAGGACGTCAAAAGCGCCCGTCCGCAGGTCGCGGATGATCTGCATGCGCTCAAAGGTCTGGACGTCGGAATGCATATAGCGTACGCGGATGCCCGCCGAAGTGAGATAGGCCGTAAGGCTCTCGGCCATCTTCTTCGTAAGCACCGTCACAAGCAGCCGCCCGCCCTGGCCGGCGACATCATTGATCTCCGCGATCAGGTCGTCGATCTGGTTCTTTGTCGGCCGCACATCCACCCTGGGGTCAACAAGGCCCGTCGGCCTTATTACCTGCTCGGCGCTGACGCCGCCCGAAGCCTCGCGCTCAAACTCCGCCGGGGTCGCGCTCACGAAGACCGCTTGCGGGACGAGCGCCTGGAACTCCTCGAATTTGAGCGGCCTGTTGTCGAGCGCTGACGGCAGGCGGAAGCCGTAATCGACAAGCGCCTCCTTGCGCGAGCGGTCGCCCGCATGCATCGCGCGCAGCTGCGGCAGCATTACATGGCTCTCATCTATGATGACAAGGAAGCCTTCCGGGAAATAGTCAATGAGCGTGTAGGGCCGCGAACCCGGCGCCTGCCCGCTGATGTGGCGCGCGTAATTCTCAATGCCCTTGCAGGTCCCGACTTCGCGCAGCATTTCAAGGTCGTAACGCGTCCGCTGCTCGAGCCTCTGCGCTTCCAGCAGCTTGCCCTGCCCCTTGAAGTAAGAAAGCCGCTCCGCCAATTCCTCTTCAATGGTTCTGACCGCGTTTTCCATCTTCGCGGGCGACGCCACATAGTGCGACGCGGGGAAGATCGCGACGTGGTTCCTCACGCCCGTCACCTCGCCGGTCACGTAATTGATCTCTTTCACCGACTCGATCTCATCCCCGAAGAGTTCGATGCGCACGGGCGCGTCTGAGCCCGACGGGAAGATGTCGATGACGTCGCCGCGCGCCCGGAAATTGCCCCTGTCAAAGCCCATGTCGTTGCGCTTGTACTGTATGTCCACGAGCTTCGTCAGGATTTCGCGCCGGCCCATCTCCATGCCGGGCCTGAGCGAAAGCGTCTGGGTCTTGTAATCGATTGGCTCGCCGAGGCCGTAGATGCAGCTCACGCTCGCGACGACAATCACGTCCCGGCGCTCGCTAACCGCCGCCGTTGCCGAATGGCGGAGCTTGTCGATCTCGTCGTTGATGTCGGAGTCCTTGTCGATATACGTATCCGTGGAGGGGACATAGGCCTCCGGCTGGTAATAGTCATAGTACGAAACAAAGTACTCCACTGCGTTCTCCGGGAAAAACTCCTTGAACTCCCCGCAGAGCTGCGCGGCAAGCGTCTTGTTGTGCGAGATCACCAGGGTCGGCTTCTGCACGCGCTCGATGACATTGGCCATCGTGAAGGTCTTGCCCGACCCCGTGGCGCCAAGCAGCGTCTGGAATTTCCGCCCGCCCTCAAGCCCGCGGACAAGGTCGTCCACGGCTTTTGGCTGATCCCCCGTCATTCGGAAATCCGATACTATCCTGAATTCATCCGCGCTCATACGTTCGCATTATACGCGAAAATCCCCCACTTGTACAGGGGATATTATTGGTAATATATAGTAACTGATTTTGGGTTTTCCTGGAATTTTTTTGAGCTTCCTATTGACACTGTCGAACACTTATGTGATAGTAATTTAGTCAATGAAAATTGGCCTTAGAAGCATCTAACAGAAAAGCCACAGACTGTCCTCTGTGGCTTTTCATTTGGGCTATCTGTCCTACTGCTTTCCGTCTAACACGTTCCCATAAAAGGCAATACATATTTTTCCTGTTGCGTGATAGAATTGTTCTTGGTTTAAGCTTTAAGGCTTTTAAGTGGAAGGAAATGCTTATGTGCGTTGCATACCCGGGAAAAGTGCTGACTATTGACGGGAAGACGGCGGAGGTCGATTTCTCCGGCAATATCGCCAGCGTCAATGTCGGCGTCGTCGATGTGAAGGCCGGCGACTATGTGCTCGTGCACGCCGGGATGGCCATTGAGGCTATGGACGAGGAGAGGGCGCGCGGCATCCTGGAAATATGGGAGCAGCTCAGCGAGGGTGGTTGATTGGCATTGACTGATAAGGAATACCTGGCAGGCTACGACGGCCCGCCGCTCCGGATCATGGAAGTCTGCGGGACCCATACGTCCGCGATTTTCAAGAGCGGGATACGCAGTTTCCTGTCGCCGAAGATACGCCTCGTATCCGGGCCGGGCTGCCCGGTATGCGTGACCGTGCCGGGCTATATCGACCACTGTATCGAAATATCCATGACCCCGGGCTATGAACTGGTCTGCTTCGGCGACCTGTTAAAGATTCCCGGGAGCGGGAAAACCACAGAGGCCGGAGAGGTTGTGGGAACGCTGTCGAATGTGAAGGAGGCAGGAACCGGGGGAGCCAGTGGAGCCACAGAGACCGGAGAGGTTGTGAGGACACTTTCGGATGCGAAGGGCGCAGTAGAAGCCGGGGGGATCAGTGGAACTGTAGAGGCTGGAGAGGCTGTGAGGACGCTTTCGGATGCGAAGGTGGCAGCAGAAGCCGGGGGAATCAGTGGAGCCGCAGAGACCGGAAAGACCGTGAGGACGCTTTCAGATGCGAAGGGCGCAGGAGGGCGCGTAAGAATGGCATGGTCGCCGTTTGACGCAATCGCCGCTGCGCAAAGCGACCCTGCGACCACTTTCGTCGTCGCGGCGATCGGGTTCGAAACGACGGCGCCCGCTTTCGGCCTTGTTATAGAGGAAGCGGAAGCCCGCGGCATCCGAAACCTCAAGCTGCTGCCGTCGCTAAAGTCAGCGCTTGCGGCTATAGACTGGATATGCGCGGCGGGCGAAGAAATCGACGCCTTCCTCTGCCCCGGGCACGTCAGCGTCATCACAGGCGCTGACGCATATATCCCGCTCGCGGAAAAATACAAAAAGCCTTTTATAGTCGCAGGTTTTGAAGGGGAGCATCTGCTTGCCGCTGTCCGCGCCGCCGCTGAGGACGCGGCGGAAGGGCGCGCCGCTGACGCATATATCCCGCTCGCGGAAAAATACAAAAAGCCTTTTATAGTCGCAGGTTTTGAAGGGGAGCATCTGCTTGCCGCTGTCCGCGCCGCCGCTGAGGACGCGGCGGAAGGGCGCGCTGCGATGCGCAACCTTTACCCGGAAGCGGTCAGCGCGCAGGGCAACGGGAAGGCGCGGGCAGTCACGGACAAGTATTTCCGCGTCGGCGACACAGTCTGGCGCGGACTCGGGCGCGTTCCCTGTTCAGGGTTCTTTTTACGGGACAGCTACCGGGCATATGACGCCGGTGACGTCGGCCTGGGATATGACGCCGGTGGCGCCGACCGGGCATATGACGCAGGTAACGCCGACCGGGCATATGACGCAGGTGGTGCTGTCGTAGGCAGGCTCGGCTTGATATCCGCCCCTGAACACGAAGAGGGTATGCCGGACGCCTGTCGCTGCGGCGACGTGATACTCGGGCGCATAGATCCGGACGCCTGCCCGCTCTTCGGCGCGGCATGCACACCGACACATGCAATCGGCCCGTGCATGGTCTCATCCGAAGGCGCCTGCGGCGTCTGGTACCGGAACCGCCGGTAGGGCGCAGAGTCAATCCTCTTTTGGCTTTAAAAGTTCCCTGAAGTACTTTGTTTTGAAATATGTCGGGTTTTCAGCTGCAAAGGCTATGGCCTGAAAGCCCGACAACAAACTTTGCCAATTCTTTTCTGCTGATATTCCGTGAACCGTTCATCCATTTTTGAAACGTATTTTGCCTGATTTGCGCCAAATACTCTAACTTTACATAGGAACCTTCCGCTTTCTCAAAGAAAAGGTCTTGTACTTTCTTACGGAGCTTGATTTTCTTATCGCCCTCTGCCGGTATTTTCTGCATGTCCTCGCCACCTACACGCGCAAAGCAACGGTCTTCTTTCGGCTCAATATCAATTATTCCGTCAAACGGGATTGCCATAATGTCAGCTTTTGATATTGTTGTTAAATCTATGCTCATCTGTTTCCCATCTTGATTCCGTGCTTGCTGTACTTCATGCTACCCAGTATAGCACCTCCTTCGCTGCCATTGGCTTCAAGATCCATATTTTGAAGATTTCAGTTTTGGCAGGCCCCTTTCCCCCTGAAAACCGGCCTCCGCCGGCTAAAAACCGGCCTCCGCCGGCTGCCGCTTGTGGTATACTCAAACCATGGATAAAAAATACGATATAAGAGACATCAGCCTGGCGGTCACGGGCGAGCAGAAGATTGCCTGGGCCAGGGATCGCATGCCGCTTCTGGGCGCGCTTGAAGACAAATACGCGGACCTTCCGCACAAGGAAAAACCTTTGGCCAATGTCAGGATCAGCCTGGCGATACATATGGAGGCGAAGACGGCATACCTCTGCCGCGTACTGACATGGGCAGGGGCTTCGGTATCCGCGATGGGCTGCAACGTCCTTTCGACACAGGACGACGTCGCGGCGGCGCTGGCGCAGGGCTGGTCGGCGGCGCAGGGCAGGTACGGCCAGGACGGCCGGCCCGTCCCGGGCATCCCGGTCTTTGCCATACATGGGGAAAGCCAGGAAAGCTATGAGCGCCATATCGAGATGTGCCTCGGCCACAAGCCCAATATCGTGATAGACGACGGCGGCGACCTCGTCGGCATGCTGCACACGAAGCGCCGCGACCTCGCGACCGAGGTCTGGGGCGGGGGCGAGGAGACGACCACGGGAGTAATTAGGCTCAAGTCGCTCGAAGCGGCCGGCGAGCTTATGTTCCCGATGCTCGCCGTGAACGACGCGCGATGCAAGCACTTGTTCGACAACCGTTATGGGACGGGCCAGTCCGTTTGGGACAGCATCCTGCGCAACACGAACACGATTATCGCGTCCAAGACTGTCGTCGTCGCCGGCTACGGCTGGTGCGGGCGCGGCATCGCCATGCGGGCCGCGGCGCTCGGCGCGTCCGTCATAGTTACCGAGATCGATCCCGTGAAAGCGATGGAGGCGCGCATGGACGGCTACCAGGTGATGACGATGAACGAGGCGGCACCCCTGGGCGACATCTTCATTACGGCGACGGGATGCAAGGACGTCATTACATTCGCGCACATGAAGCTCATGAAGGACAACGTCATCCTCGGCAACGCGGGGCACTTCAACGTCGAGATAGACGTGACGACCCTCGCCGAAAAGGTGAAGACGCGCTACGAGGCGCGCGGCAATATCGAGACTTTCGTAATGCCGAGGGGCAAGCGCGTCAACATCCTCGCGGAAGGCCGGCTGCTGAATATAGCCGCGGCGGACGGGCATCCGGCGGAGATAATGGACATAAGTTTCGCGGTGCAGTTCCACGCGGCAATGTACGTAGCCAAAAACCGCGCCAGGCTCGAGCCGCGCGTCTACGACGTTTCGGACGAAATCGACGATATCGTCTCGAAAGCGCGGCTCAAGGCGTGGGGCGTGAAAATCGACAGGCTTACGCAAGAGCAGAAGAGTTATTTAAGTTCCTGGCAGGTATAGCCGTTGCCGGTGCCACAGGTTTTTTGATATGGAAGGCCATCAATATTACAGGGAACTCGCTGACTTGCTGTTCCCGGAAGGGGCTGCGGACACAGACGGCAAATCAGCTGCGCTTTCGCCCGAAGGCTATGAGGCCGCGGGCGCAGGCGGCAAATCCACAGCGATTTCGCCCGAAGGCTATGAGGCCATGTACCCGCCCCGGATCCTGCCGGAGGGCGCGGCGGTCACAAGGCTCGGGCCGAGCCCGACGGGCTTCGTCCACCTCGGGAACCTCTTCATGGCAATCGTCAACCAAAGGCTCGCGTGCCAGTCCGGCGGCGTGTTCCTGCTGCGCATAGAGGACACGGACCAAAAGCGGGAAGTGGCAGGCGCCGTCCCCGGACTGATCGAAGCGCTCGCCCGTTTCGGGATTGCCTTCGACGAAGGCGTCGTAGAGAGCAAGACAAAAGGGGACGGTTCCTGTGTCTTGCAGACAAAAGGGGACGGTTCCTGCGTCTTGCAGACAAAAGGGGACGGTTCCTGCGTCTTGCGGACAAAAGGGGACGGTTCCTGCGTCTTGCAGACAAAAGGGGACGGTTCCTGCGTCTTGTCCTCAGGCAGTGGCGACACTCTCGATTTTGGCGAGGAGGGGGACGGGCCCGGCGAAGCAATCCACGGGCTTGCGGAGCGCGGAGAATACGGCCCGTACTTCCAGTCGGAGCGCCGCGCGATCTACCGGGCGTTCGCGCGCAAGCTTGTGCTCGAAGGCAAGGCCTACCCCTGCTTCCTTGCAGAAGATGAGATAAGCGCCATCCGCGCGAAGCAGGAGGCGGCGAAAGAGCTGCCCGGCATCTACGGGGAATACGCGAAGTGGCGCGGCGCGGATGTCGACGCAGTCGCGGAGCGGATCCAAGCGGGCGAACCCTATGTCGTACGGCTTTTTGCCGATTACGAAACAGCTGTAATCGCAAACGACATATCGGATGCGGGAAAGCCCTCAGCATCAACGGACAGCGACGGCCGGCCCGGGGAAAGCGCCATAATTACAAGCAATGCACCGTCTGGGGAAAGCACCATAATTACAAACGATGCACCGTCAGGGGAAAGCGCCATAATTGCAAGCAATTCACCGTCAGGGGAAAGCGCAACAATTGCAAGCGACGGCCGGCCCGGGGAAACCATAACGGTAACAGACGGCATCCGCGGCGAGATACAGATGCCAAAGAACGTCATGGACGTCGTCATCCTGAAAAAGGACGGCCTGCCGACCTATCATTTCGCACACGCAGTCGACGACCACCTCATGAGGACGACGCATGTTGTCCGCGGCGAGGAGTGGCTTTCGTCGCTGCCCGTGCATATCGCCCTTTTCCGCGCGCTTGGCTTTGAGCCGCCCGTCTATTGCCACACGGCGCTGCTCATGAAGATGGACGGCGGCGTCAAACGCAAGCTTTCAAAGCGCACGGATCCGGAACTCGCGTTGTCATACTATATCGCGGACGGATACCACCCGCTCGCGATCCGCGAGTATATGCTTACCGTCATCAATTCCAATTATGAGGAATGGCGGCTGGCCAACCCGGATGCCGACGACGGGCTCTTTGCCGTTACCGCGGAAAAGATGGGCGTCTCCGGCATCCTCTTTGACCTCGATAAGCTGCAAAACGTCTCGCGCGAAACGCTCGCGCGCATACCGGCAGTGGACCTTGCGGACTTCATGCTCGACTGGGCCCGCCGCGAAAAACCGGACGCATACCCCGTCCTGCTCGAAGACAGGGGACTGCTGGCCGCCGCGCTCGACATCGGCCGGGGAGGGGACAAGCCGCGCAAAGACCTCGCTTACGCTTCGCAGATTTTCGATTTTCTGTCTTATTTCTTCGACCCGTATTTCCGCATGGAGGAGCCGCTCCCGGACAACATCCCGGAAGAAGAGGCGCGCACGCTGCTCGAAGGCTACCTCGCGGGCTACGACCACGCGGACGGACGCGAGCCATGGTTCGAGAAGATTCGGAAACTCGCCGCCGCCCACGGCTACGCGGCGAAACCAAAAGATTACAAGAATAATCCCGATATGTACAAGGGGCATGTCGGCGACGTCAGCACGGTAATCCGCCGCGCGCTGACCGGCCGCCGCAACGCGCCGGACATCTACGAGATACAGCAGATACTCGGCGAGCAGCGCACGCGGGAACGCCTCGGGGCGCAAGAAACCGGCTTGACCCGCACCTGAGGGGACTGGCTCCCGCCTGTTCCCTACGCCTACGCCTGTTCCCTGCCCATTCCTGCAAAACATGCCTGTTTTGTGCACAAATCGCGCCCAAAGTACGAATTCTCACTGAAATCGCATGGCATTTGGGGTGAAATGCGGGCAATAAGCCTCAATAATCGTACTTTGGGCGCGATTTGTGCATGGAGAGAGGGTCTTTTCCAGGAATCGGAGAGGGAAGCGGCACTTTTTTGCGGTTGGCGGGGGCAAATCGGCATAATTATAAAAAAATGAAGAAAAACAGCAGGACGGTTCTTTTGACACGGAGCCGGGACGGTCCTGCGTGTCCCCGCGCCTAACAGATGCGCGGGAGCCCTTCGCCGTACAGGACGTCGATGCGGACGGTCCCGCCGACGCGCGTGCGCATCGTGACCGGCGCAATGCCTGTGCCGGGCAGTCTGGTTTTACCGGGTGCGCCGCCTTCGCCTGATGGGTCGTTTTCGCCTGATGGGCTGCCATCGCTTGATGGGTCGTTTTCGCCGGGTGCGCCGCCTTCGCCTGATGGGTCGTTTTCGCCTGATGGGCTGCCATCGCCAGAAACGCTCCCGCCGACAAGGGTCTCCTGGGCAGGTTTTGCCGTCGGCATTGCCGTGCCGGCGAACGTTTCCTGAGCGGGTTTTGCCGTCGGCATTGCCGTGCCGGCGAATGTTTCCTGAGCGGGTTTTGCTGTCGGCATTGCCATGCCGGCGAACGTTTCCTGGGCGGGTTTTGCCGTCGGCATTGCCGTGCCGATAAAGGCGGCATCCCTGCCGATCCTGGTACTGCGGACCGCGGCAAGCGCACGTTCCAAATCCCCGGGGGAAACTGCCATTACAAGCTTCCCTTCATTCCCCATGTATAACGGATCGAGCCCCATTATTCCACAAAATGCCCGCACCGCCGGGCTGGCCGGGATACTCTCCTCTTCTAGCGTGATAGATACGCCGGACGCGACAGCAAGCTCGTTGAGGACTGTGCCGAGTCCGCCTCGCGTCACGTCGCGCATCGCGTGCACGCTGACGCCCGCCTCGCGCAGCGCGTCGATGATCGGCGACAGCAGGGCGCAGTCGCTTGCGATCGAATTCCTGATCCCCATCCTGGCTGAAAGGATGGCGGCGTGATGGTCGCCGAGGTTTCCGGAGACAATGATGGCGTCGCCGGGCCGGATTCCTGAAGGGGAGGGGAGGGCCGTAGAGGTGGAAGGAAAGGCACCTGGGGAGAATGGCTGTGCAGCAGAGGGAGAAGGCAGCGTGGCAGAGGGAGAAGGGAATACCCCGACGCCGGTCGTGTTGATCATGAGCCCGCCGCCTTCCGCTCGGCCCTCTATCACCTTCGTGTCGCCGGCGACTATCGTGACGCCGGCCTCTTTTGCCGTGGCCGCAAGCGACGCGCAGATGTCGTCAAGCAGCGATAGCGGCAGGCCGGTTTCGATAATGAACCCGCAGGCCAGGTATTTCGGCGCCGCGCCGCTCATGAGGACGTCGTTGACCGTGCCGCAGGCCGCGAGCTTCCCGATGTCGCCGCCGGGGAAGACGAGCGGCGTCACGACAAACGAATCCGTGCTTATCGCTATCCTTGAAGGGGCGCCCAGAGCGCAAGCGGACGGTTCTGGCGCGCGGTCCAGAGCACAAGTGGACGGTTCTGCGGCGCCCGCCGGCAAACCATCCACAAGAGATATTACCGCGCTGTCCTCGAGCCTCGCGAGCACCTCGTTCCCAAAATGCTTCGAGAAGACATCCCGCATCAGCTCCGCAGTATCGAGGCCGCCGCTGCCGTGCGCCATTGTAATCACATCGTTTCGCATAGACACATTTTAACACGTGACGTCATCTTATAGCCGGTCAACGGTTATACTTTGGATTTACACGGCAAGTTTTGCGTAAAATTTCCACTTGTGAACGATGAAAATACATTTTAATTCCACTATTGCAATATAGAGTTAGCATATCTTCCTGATTATGGCAAAAACAGCCTGTTTCGGGCCTAAAACGCAATGAGAAAAATTCATAAGCGGAAAATTTACGCAAAACACAGAGGCAAAATCTAAAATCCCGCTTTCCCCCTGTAAAAAAAGGGGGTTCGTGCTAGCCGCCGAATCGTTTTCGCACATTCTGACGTCCCCTCTTGTCAGCAAGAGCCGTAAATGGCCAGGAAGCTGGCGACTTGAAACTTTGCCGGGAAGCCCGCCGCGCGATAAGAATATAATAAGGGCAGCAATGGAATAGGAGGGATAATAAATGAAACGGGTTTGTCATATTCTCTTGTTACGGCCTGTGGCGGCTATTGGCCTTGGGAGGCGCGCTTTATGAAACGGTTTTTTTCCAGGTTATTGCCTTTGTTGTTGGCGTCCGCGATAGCCGCCTGCATTGCGGGCTGCGGCGAAACCGCGGCTGGCCCGAAACAGGCGGATTCGCAGCCCGCGGCAACGCCTGCACCAGGCGAGCCGGGGGAACTTCCGGATACGCCTGCGACGAGCGAGCCGGCGGAGCCTCCGGATACGAGGCTCGACGTCGCGGAAGCGGCCGCGCTTGCTTATCTCGAAAACAGGCTGCATGAGGGCAGCGGCTATGTCTATGTCTATTCCGACTTCGGCGCCATGAGCAACAACTTCACGCAGAAGGCGCTGATCGGCAACGGCGGCACGGTCCGCGACATGGACGAGAACGCGGAGGGCGCCTATAAGGGGAGCAGCGCGATCCGTTGCGAAACGGACCTTCAGGGCGGGCAGTGGGGCGGCTGGCTGTTTTTGAACGGGCGCCTGCCAAGAGGGGAAACCGTGCCGCGGCTGGATTTCGGGGATGTGCCCGACGCCAAGCTTGACCTGGCCGGGGCTTCCTGCCTTGCCTTTATGGCGAGAGGCGAGAATGGCGGCGAACAGGTGGAGTTTTTCACGGCGGGGCTGGGCTATGACGGCGAGACGTACGAAAGGCTCGCGCCATGGCCCGACAGTTGCTACAAATGCTCGACAGGGTTTGTCGAACTTACGGATGAGTGGGAACAGTACAGCATAGATCTCAGGGGCGCGGACCTTTCCGGCATCGGCTGCGGCTTCGGGCTCGTGGCCAGCGGCGACAGGTACGAGGGCGGGATGGCCTTCTATCTCGACGAGATCCGTTTCGAAGGCGACATAGCCGCCGCAAAGGACGCGCCCAGGTTCATGCAGTCTTATGAAATCGACGTCAGGGAAGACCCGGACGGGATCTATATACAAAACGCGGCGTTTTCCTATGACAATGCCCTCTGCGCCATGGCGTTTCTCGCCGCGGGCAAGCCGGAGCAGGCGAAGGCCATACTGGATTCGTTCGTATACGCAGTCGCGAACGACCGTTACGAAGGCGGGCGCTATGCGAACGACCGCTATGCGAACGACCGCTACGAGGGCAGCCACGATGCGAACGACCGCTATGCGAACGGCCGCTACGAGGGCAGCCACGATGCGAACGACCGATACGAGGGCAGCCACGATGCGAACGGCCGCTACGAGGGCGCCAGGGTGCGCAACGCCTACGCCTATGGGGATATCACGCCCTTTCCGGGCTGGGAGAGCGGGACGCGCCTGCCCGGCTGGTACGACAACGACGCAAAGGCATATTACGAGGATCAGTACCAGGTCGGGACAAACGTGGGGAACAGCTCGTATGTCGCCCTGGCGCTGCTCCAGTATTACAACGCGTATGGCGGCGAAGAATACCTGGGGCTCGCAATGGCGATAATGGACTGGGTAATGGCGCGCGCGGACGGCAGCCCCGGCTTCACGGCCGGCTATGACGGCTGGCCGGAGACGGGCAATATCACGGACTACAGCTATAAGTCCATTGAGCACAACATCGACGCTTACGCGGCGTTCAAACAGCTATACGCGGTGACGAAGGAGCCGGAATACAAGGCCGCCTGCGATAGCGCGCTTGCGTTTATCGAAACAATGTATGACCCTGCGGAGCAGGTGTTCTATACGGGTACCGAGCCGGATGGCGTTACCGTGAGCCGCGAGAACATCGTGCTGGACGCACAGGTATGGTGCGCCCTCGCGCTCGGCGACGATTTCTCGCCTTATCTTCCCGCGCTCGAGCGCGCCATAGCCATGCAGACGGCGGAGGGCGGTTTCCCTTTCCATGAAGCGAACTCGAACGGCGGGTACTGGCTGGAAGGGACGGCGTTCACGGCGCTCGCGCTTCGCGGGTTCGGGCATGACGGGCCGGCAGATGCGGCCTTCGAGGCGATAATGTCCAGCCAGCTGGAAACAGGCGGCCTGCCGGCGGCCACGGCAAAAGGGCTTTCAACGGGGTTTTCCCTGTTCACGGGCGATCCCTGGCTGTACGGCGACAGCCCGCATATAGCGCCTGTCGCATGGTTCGTAATGGCGGCGGAAGGGTTCAACCCCTACGGATTTCGTTGAGCCGCGCCCCTGCCACGTAACAAGACGCAGGAACCGTCCCCTTTTGTCTTACTCGTAGCGCAGGGCGTCGATGGGGCGCATCTTCGCGGCCTTGTTGGCCGGGTAGAGCCCGAAGAGCAGGCCGATGGCCGTCGAGAAGCTTATGGCGACGAAGACGACCCCCGGCGAGAGGGCGGCCGTGAAGCCCTGCATCGTCGCGCTGGACGCGGCGTAGGCGTTCACGCCGAGGATGGCGAGCGCCGAGACGCTGATGCCGATCGCGCAGCCGAGCAGCGAGAGCACGAGCGCCTCGATGAGGAACTGCCCCATGATGGACGACCGGCGCGCGCCTATGGCCTTCCGGATGCCGATCTCGCGCGTCCGCTCCGTCACGGAGACGAGCATGATGTTCATGATGCCGATGCCGCCGACGAGCAGCGAGATCGCCGCGATGCCGCCGAAGAGGATCGAGAAAATGCTCGTGACCTGTCCCATCGTATC
>Ga0082212_10008416_pt1 | contig 13467 bp, 7 predicted proteins | sample TergutNt197P3_FD_71548 | JGI IMG/M metagenome (GOLD analysis project Ga0082212, IMG submission 71548) | Neocapritermes taracua P3 segment gut microbial communities from Petit-Saut dam, French Guiana - Nt197 P3 | ecosystem: Host-associated > Arthropoda: Insects > Digestive system > Gut ... | reverse complement strand
CGGCATTAGGCAGAACAACGATAAATTCCTCTCCGCCGTACCGGGCGACAAAATCGTCCGCCCTTGAAATACTCTGGGAAAAGGTATTCGCCACTGTTTTAAGACACTCGTCACCCATGCCGTGCCCGTATGTGTCGTTGTATTTCTTGAAGAAATCAACATCCAGCATTAAAAGGCTCAGTTGGCCTCCCGAACGGGACAGGGATTTTATTATCCGTTCCAGGTTTTCTTCAAGAAAACGTCTGTTGTAAATTCCTGTTAATACATCGGCAATAGACATATCCCTGAAAAGGTTCCGCTCTCTTTCCAGCACGTGGTTGATATGTATCAAATTGAAGATGATGATGATACCCGCCACAACGGCCATCAGCACGGCAAAAAGCACGGTCATGGAAGTTCCCAGAATTTCCTCCAAACCGACAGGAAGGACGGAACAAACGTACCAGTCAAAATCGGGAATTGCGCTCAGGGCGGCCACACCCCCGTGAATATTGAAATAGAGAATATCATCGCCTTCCAAACCCTCCAGCATGGAAAAGATCTGCGCCCCGGATTTACCCAGTTCGTTCTCCAGACTCGCTTTGTTGGCGACAAGCCCCTTGTCCATGGCCCCGGTTATTTCCCCGACATCGTCAAAGAAAAACAAAAGGCCGTCTTCCGAATAGTTATGGTAAACGGTGTCGATAAAGGCCGACACATCAACCCCCGTTCCCAAAATACCGAGGAATCCACCATCCGGGCCGAAGACGGGAGCGTTTATCCAAAGGTCGGTTATTTCAAGATCGGGATTGTAATTAATATTGAAGTTAACCCTTTCCGGCTGGTTTAAGGTCTGGTAATACCAGTAGTTGACGGGATCATCCGGATTTATTACATAGGCGAAAGAATCGTTAAAGTAGAGTCTCTTGTTACTGTCGTTTACCCAAAAAATCGATTGAGACGCGAAAGCCCGGCGGTACCCCGCAAATTCCTCAAAGGCGGCCCTTTCCAGTTCGGAATTGCCCGGATTGAGAAAATACTGCTTAATCAGGGGGGAATCGGCCATTTTCAGAACGAGGGAGACCTCGCCGTTTACCGACGCTTCCAGCTTGAGTTTTTCTAGCTCAACCGCCCGTGACAGCTCCCTGCCCGCATTTGCGTGTTGAATTCTCCGCATGGATAAAAAGAAAGCAACACTTCCGAGGATAAAAATGAATGAAAATAGAACAACAGAGGGAACGATATACCCGTATTTTTCCGAAGTCCGGTTTTTTTGTTGCGGCATCATCTGTTGCGTCATCTATTTATTATAAATAAAAAAAGGAGGTATGAAAAGAACCCGGCGGGGTTTGAGATTATTGCCTGCACCTCTGTATTTTGATGTTTCACTGCCTCATATTATTGAACAAAACTTTATTTTCCTTTACCTTAAAATCAGGCAAACATCCCGCTGCCAAGGAGAAATCATGCACGTACTTAAATTTGGGGGAACCTCGGTAGGAAGCCCCGAGGCAATTGGCAAGATAATTGACATTCTGAAGGGGCGGTTTAAACAGACAAGGGCAACCGGGGGTGAAGGAAACATTCCGGTTGTGGTGGTTTCCGCTTTTTCCGGCGTTACCGATACCCTTATCGGAATGGCCCAAAGTGCGGCGGCGGGGGATTCCTCTTTTTCCAAAGACCGTTCCACAGGGGGGGGCATTTCCTACGGGGATCTGCTCGCCGTAGTGGAAAAAAGGCATTACGATGCGGCGGCCCGTTTTCTTAAAGGATCAGGCCGTTATCAAATTGAACGTAAAAACGCCACCACGGAAATTAAAAACCTTTTTGACGAATTAAAACGCATTCTGGAGGGGATAGCCCTGCTGGGCGAACTTTCAGCACGCACCCTTGATCTGGTGATGAGTTTTGGCGAGAGGCTTTCCGCAGGGCTTTTAGCCCGGATACTCTGCGCCAACGGAATTGAAGCCGCCTTTCTTGACGCACGGCAGCTTGTAAAAACCAACGACCGTTTTGGAAACGCCGAATACATTCCTGCAGAGTGCAACAACCGGATAAAGGCGTTTTTTGCCGAAAAAAAGAAACACCCGTTGTACATTGCAACCGGGTTTATCGCCTCCGGCGCTGAAGGCCAGACAACCACCCTCGGCAGGGGCGGCTCGGATTTAACGGCGGCGATTTTTGCGGCGGCCCTTGGGGCGGAAGAAGTTGAAATTTGGACCGATGTTGACGGGATAATGACCGCCGATCCCGGGGCTGTAAAAAACGCCTTCCTCATTGACGAGATGTCCTATAACGAGGCGATGGAAATTTCCCATTTCGGCGCAAAAGTCCTCTTCCCGCCGGCCGTTAAACCGGCACTGGAACGGGGAATTCCCATCACCATCCGCAACACCTTTAACCCTTCGGGTACCGGCACCCGCATTGTAAGCGGCGCCGCACCGGGGGAATACCCCATCAGGGGAATAAGTTCGATAAGCCGCATCGCGCTGGTGCGGATTCAGGGGCCGGGCATGGTGGGGGTTGCCGGTTTTTCCGCACGGGTGTTCGGTGCCCTTGCCCGGCGGGGGATCAGCGTTATTCTTATCACCCAAAGTTCAAGTGAGTACTCCATTTGCTTTGCCGTATTGCCGGAAGAGGCGCCACGCGCATCAGCCGCCCTTGAGGAAGAGTTTTCCCGAGAGATTAAAGGAGGCGGGATCGACAAGCCCGTAATTGAAAAGGGCCTCTCCATAATCGCCGTGGTGGGTTCCCAAATGAAAAGGACCTCCGGCGTTTCCGGCAAGTTCTTTCACGCCCTGGGACGGAACGGGATAAATGTTGTCTCAATCGCCCAGGGTTCGTCGGAACTGAATATTTCCGCTGTAATTTCCAAGCTGGATGAAGCCAAAGCCCTCAACGCCGTTCACGAAGCGTTTTTTCTCGCCGGAGTCCGTTCGGTAAACCTGTATTTGGTCGGGACAGGTCATATCGGCGGAACACTCCTGGAACAAATCGCCGATCATCAAAAAACCCTTGCCGATAAAGACAGGATCAGAGTAGACCTTATCGGTGTCGCCGATGTGAATAACATGATCTTTGCCCACGACGGGCTTGATCCGAAAAAGGTTAAAGCCCTTCTGAACGGTGAAATAAAACTGGCCGCTACAAAAAGCGGATTTGAAATAAAACCCGAACCCGTCGATCTTTCGGTCTTTGTCGAAAAAATGGTTTCGTTTAACCTGCCCAACGCCTGTTTTTGCGACTGTACCGCCAGCGATAAGGTTGCCGGTCTTTACGGTAAAATCCTTGAATCGTCCATCGGGGTTGTTACACCTAATAAACGGGCCAATTCCGGTTCGCTTGAGTACTATCAAAAATTAACCGGCTATTCCCGCCTGCGGGGGATCCCCTATCTCTATGAAACCACTGTCTGCGCCGGCCTGCCGGTCATTTCTACGCTGAGGGATCTTTTCCTTTCCGGCGACAGGGTGCGCCGTATCGAAGCCGTCCTTTCGGGAACGCTGAGTTTTATCTTCAACAGCTTTGACGGCAAAAAGACTTTTTCAGCCCTGGTGCGCGAGGCAAAGGCCAAGGGCTACACCGAGCCTGATCCGAGGGACGACCTGAACGCCATGGACGCGGCCCGCAAGGCCCTTATCCTCGCCCGCGAATGCGGCCTTTCCCTGGAATTCAAGAATGTCGCCATCGAGCCGATTCTGCCGCCCGCCTGTTTCAAGGCCAAAACCGTCGAAGCCTTCTTCACGGAACTGGAAAAATCCGACGCCGTTTTTGAAAAGAAACGGGCCGAGGCGGCCAAAAAGGGAATGGCCCTGCGCTACGTGGCCGTAGTTGAAGAGGGGGCGGCAAGACTCGCCCTCAGACCCGAGCCTCCGAACAGTCCCTTTTGCAGTCTGGTTGACAGCGACAACATGGTTGTTATCACCACCGACCGTTACTCCAAACTGCCAATGGTTATAAAAGGGCCGGGTGCCGGTGCGCAGGTAACCGCCGGGGGGATATTCGCCGACATTTTACGTATAGCGAGAACTTTGGTGTGAGAAAAGTTGACAGCGAAAAAACCTGCATGGTAATTTGTAAAAAAGCTACTATGAAGCGGAATCAAAACCGATAATAATATAAAAATGTGCATGAATTAAGCAGGAGCGCCCAATGGCATATGACAGAAAACCTTCAATACACACCAGCCGGAGTACAATCGGGTCGGCGGAAGAGCTTGACGCTTACGGTGTTTGGGTAAAAAGCGAACCGCAGGATTTTTCAGCGGCTTTTGCCGGAGCCGGGCCTTTTGACGGGGGTGACATGTCCTTCGGAGCGGACATTAACCAGGGGTTTAACCAGGATTTTGATTCGGGTTATAACCCGGGATTTAACGATTTTGGCATGGCGGGAATGGCCGATGTCGGTCCGGAGACAAAAAATATCAATGCGGATGATTTTTTTCCGGGAAATTTTGACGACGTGCCTGATTCAGGCGCAGATGACAGCCGGAATTTTCAGGATGATATGTCTACCAAACTTCTGATGAAAATTGCCGATGAAATTTCATCAATACGTTCCGAACTTACCACATTGAAAAGGGAATTTGAGGACATTCGCACGGAAAGCGGCAGTCTGAATGGCGGTGAAGATTCATCTGAATCCGATAAAGGGGGTGGTTTCTTTGCCGGCGGAGAGAATGCGAAAAGTACTCTTACGGATGATGAAATGTCCGATATGCTCAATACTGCCGATTTTACAGACGATCTTGCCTTTGATCCCTTGCGGGAAGAGGACGAAGCGGCACTAAGAAGCCTTTCGGAACAGACGGAACCGTCCCCGGTCGATGCCGCGGCCGATGCCGGTGCTGATGGGGCTGAAGAAATAGAAATTGACTATAAAAATTTAGATATCAACCCCGAAGAGTTTGAGATAAAAGCCGATACGGAAGTGCAAACAGATCAAACATTATCGGAAGATGCCGCCGCTTCTGAAACCGGAGCTTTGGGAGCGGGTGAAGCTACTGACGGCTTCCCCGGCGATTTCACAGACAGTTCCTATCTTGAAGAAGATCCTTTTGCCTCCGTTGATGCTGGATTTGAAGATATGACCATAGGCGAAATCGCCCTGGACGAAAACGCCCTGAATAATGTACTTGGCGAATCCGATTTTGACTTTAGTCTTGAAGGCTTATCAGTTGATCCGGTTGCCGTACCGGAGGAATCTTCTGCGGAAACACCTTCTGTGACGGAATCGTTATCGGACAGCATCGATTTGAACGATGATATTTTTTCTGAAACCGGCGGTTTCAACATTAACCTTGATACCGGCACCGATGATAGCGGTATCGCACTGGTTATCCCGGAAGCTTTTGAAACCGAAGCCGAGGAAGCCGCCATTCCTTTTGATGACGATTTGGAAGGTTTTGCCGAAGACGAATTAACCGAAACAATCGAAGAGTTGTCCGAAACCATTGACGAATTGCCCGTGCTGGAAACGGCGGCTCCTGAGCCTGTGGTTCATGAACCTGCGGGTCTTGAATCTGCGGATATGGAGATACCGTTACCGGAACTGGAGGCCGTTGATTCTGGCGATCAAAAAGAAATCGGTAAAACCGTTTCTGATGATAGTACCGAAATACCGCCGGGTATGAAAAACGAACTTAAGAATATACTTACCTATATGGATCATCTGCTGGAATCTTTACCTGAAGAAAAAATCGAAGAATTTGCCCGTTCCGACCATTTTGACGCTTATAAAAAACTCTTTAAGGATCTGGGTATAGCGTAGTCTAAATGGATGAATTGGGCAACCTGAGTGAGCTTTCTTTACGGCTCCATTCCAGGTATCAGCCCCGGGTTGAAGCCGACCGTTACATCGGCTCACTTGATATTGGTCCCGATATCGATTGTTTTATTCTTATTGAACCCGGCCTGGGTTATTTAATACAGCCCCTGCAAAAATATTACCCTGAAGCGAAAATTGCCGTTCTCCATGCGGACAGCCGTTTTCGGGAAGCCGAACAGGTTCAGGGCATCCCGTACTGGTACCCTGACAGCGGTACCGGTGTACAGGAATTCCTTGAAAATGAAATTCCCGATACGGCTTTGATACGCCTTATTGAATGGCGGCCGAGCGTGCAGGTATACGGCGAACTCTGCCTTCAACTTGTCAGAGAAAGTTCCGTATTTATCAAACGGGTAAATGCCGGACGCCGGACGGCGGCGGCCTTTGGAAAAAGATGGGTAAAGAATTTTTTCCGTAACATATCCCTGATACAAAAACCGGTTTTGTATCACAGAACGGAAATACCTGTTGTCATTACCGGAGCGGGGCCGAGTTTGGAAACATCACTGCCAATGATTCGTGCTGCGGGAGATGGTGCTTTTATTATCGCCGCCTCGTCTTCACTGCCGGCATTGCAGGCAGGAGGCGTTTGTCCTGATATGGTAATCGGCACCGACGGCGGGGGGTGGGCGCTTACCCATTTATATTCTTTTTTCCGTTCACAGAAGTATGACAAACTGTCTATGTTGGCTAGGCCGGCTTTGCTGGCCCTTTCCCTTTGCGCCGCCGTTCCCTCTCAATGTTCTTCAATTCCCGTTCTCCTTATAAACGACGGCAGCCTTTGGCAGAACATTGCACTTAACGCTGTCGGACTCCCTTCAATAACAATTCCGCAGAGGGGGACGGTAACCGCATCCGCCTTTGACCTTGCAATGATAATGACCTCGGGCAGTATTTACCTTGCCGGAATGGACCTTTCGGTTAGTGATATTAAAAGCCACGCGCGGCCCAACGGTTTTGATTTTCTTTTTTCCGGAACCGCCACACGGATGCGGCCTGTGTATTCGCAGCTTTTTACACGTTCACGTGACATCAGCTCCGGCGGAAGCCTTGATATTTATGCCGCCTGGTTTAAAAGCCGAATCGCCTCATGGCCGGACAGGATCTTTTCCCTCGGGGGGAATCACGGGATTTTTACAGACAATCTTCCGGAAAAGCCGCAGATTGAAACAGGCGGGAGGTACAACAAAGATTTTTTTAAGGTTGTTTCCTCAAACGGTTCCTGTCCGGGCCGTGTAAAACAGGCTGCCGATTCGTTGAAAACCGCGTTACACGATCCGCAATTCTCGGCGGCATTAACGGGGGAGCTAGTCCCCCTTTTGTTCTCTTCAGATGGTGCTACAGCCGAAGATAAAACCTCCGCCGGTATGGTACCCGAAATAAAAAAGGTTATCGAAGAAATTGCATTGCGGTATGACGGAAAAGGCCATGGACAAGGTTATTCTTTTTGAAAAAAACCTTTTAGCCCTGTCGGCGCATAATCCCGATCTTTGCTCACGTCTTCGCCGGGCACAAACCGATTCGGGCTGTTACAAATTTATTGAATCGGCATCAGGTGAAATTATTCCCGCCCTTGTTGATCCGTGTGGATCGGTTCGTCCGCTCCATTCAACCGTTAACCCGAGGCGGGAAGCCGAACGGCTTGTTTCAACAGTTGTCGGCAAAAGTGCCGAGGGCACTTCAATTGGGGAGAGTACGACCGATACCGGTTTTCTTGTGTTTCTCGGACTCGGTGCCGGTTTTGCCCCTGAGACCACACTGCAAACAACGGGAATTTCCGGGGTAACGGTTATTGAATACGGTATTAACAGTGTTGCGGAACTTTTATCTAACCGTGATTATTCCTTACTTTTTGAAGATCCCCGTTTTACCCTGCTGGTGGATCCCGACCCGGAATTAATTGAAAAAATAATTCCGGAGTTGTACCGTCCCGTTCTTTACGGGGGTATAAAGATGTTACCCCTGCGCTCCCGCATTGATTCGGAAAAAGAACGTTTCACCGCCGCCGGGGGTGCAGTGCAGAGGGCGATAGAAAAAGTATCTTCCGATTATTCCGTACAGGCGCATTTCGGCACCCGCTGGTTTGTCAATATTATTCGCAATTTGGAATCTGCCGGGAAACAGGGTGCCGGTATTCAGGGCGAAGGTTTTCGGGCCTTTACTTCTCGAACCAAAGGTTCGCGAACCTCCGGTTCGATGCCGGTTAACGATGTGGCTATCTGTGCGGCCGGTCCTTCGCTGGATGAACAGATACCCGTTTTGGCAGAACAAATGGAAAAGGAGGGATCGCAAAAATTATTTGTCATTTCCACCGATACGGCGCTTCCCGCATTGTTAAGCAGGGGGGTTAGGCCCGACGCGGTTGTTTCCATCGACTGTCAGCATATCAGTTACTATCATTTTATGGGATTGAACTTTAGGGACATTCCCCTGTTTCTCGATATTTCCAGTCCGCCCGCACTGGCACAGTTTTCCGATTATCCTTTTTTTTTCTCGGGCGGCCACCCTCTGGCGGGGTATATCTCCCAATGCCGGTTTCCCGTTCCCCGGTTGGATACATCCGGCGGCAATGTCACCTACGCCTGTCTTTCCCTCGCCGGGGATCTCGGTGCACGGCGGATAACCGTATTCGGGGCGGATTTTTCGTATCCCCGGGGGAAGATATACACCAGGGGGGCGTATATTTTTCCGTTATTCGAAAGGAAACAGAACCGTTTTTCTTCGCTGGAGGCTCAAGTTTCTAGCTTCCTTTACCGCAGCCCTTTTTTACCGCCGGAAAATGCAGCTGGCAATAGCGCAGGTTATGCTGATAATCATACCGTTCATACCGGGTCCCGTTGCTACGAAACTGCGGTTCTGCGTTTTTACCGGAAGGCGTTTGAAAAAAAAGCCTTGGAAATCAATGCGGAAATAACGGCGGTGCAAGGCTGGGGTGTTCCTCTGAATTTGCAAAAAAATACCTCTGTTAGCAGAAATGAGGCGGCAAAGTTTTTTGCTCCTGGTGTTGCGGAAACAAACACCACAGAATTCCTGGAGCGGTACCGCCGGGACATAGCCGCCCTGCCTGTTCCCCTTGCGACCGGTGCGGGAACGTATCTAAACAGCCTCAGTTCCGAAGAACGGCGTATCGCCGTTACACTTCTGCCGACGGCCGCGGCTGTTAAACGCCGCCTGCCCGAATTGGGTGTGACGGAACTTTTCGATGAAGTAAAACGTTACAGTGTTAATATTATTGATAAAATTACTGGAAAATGACAGATAACAGATATGGGTAGACTTTTTTTAAATTCCTCTCACAGAGAACGCAAAGTTCACAGAGTCCACAGAGTTTAATTTTCAATATTCCTCCGTATTCTTTGTGCCTCCGTGGCCTCCGTGAGAAATATTTCCGAAAATTCTAAAACGCAAATGCCGCGTAGCCCACAAAGTCGTCGGGGATTTTGGGGAGTGAAACGGCGGCGCTGGTGTCGTATTCAAGAAGGCGGGCGGAACCGAGACCCGAGGCGGTGGCAAAACCTATCGCCCCGAGTACGGCACCGGCGGAGCAGCTTGAGGAATCTTTTTCAGCCCTTTCCAGTGCGGCGGAAGGATCCCCCGATTCAACCGCTTCAATAAAACGGCGGTCGTTGATCTCCGTTACCCAGCGCAGTGCGGCGGGGCCTGTCCCTTTCGGGGTAAAGTCGTAATTGGGGCCGTAATGGGTCAGGTCTGTCGAGCCGAGAACGGCGACGCTTCGCCCCAGGTCCTTGGCGGCGGCGGCAATCGCTTTGCCGGCTTCAAACGAGGACATCTGTGCAGGAAGGCGCATCCAGAGCAGTTTTGCATCGGGAATAAAAAAACGGACCATCGGCACAAGCACTTCAACAGTGTTGTCCCTGTAGCGGTCCTCGTTTCCGCCTGTTATCCGCATTATCGCGGTGCGGAGTTCGGTATCAATTGCCGCATTGCCGAAAGGGGTGCTGACGGCGTCTTCAAAAGCGTAAAGAGGGGGATAGCCTGCGGGGAGGTGCCCTCCTATTATCGCCACGGTTTGGACGTTTTTATCCAGGGAGGAAACGGCTTCGGCGGCGATTTTTCCGGAATAATACCAGCCGGCATGGGGGGCTATAGCTGCAAAGCCCTTTCCTTCGGGAAATCCGCTTAAAAAACGGCTTATTTCGGCTCTGTCACGGGGATACCAGCCTACGGGCAGGGAACTTTCTCTTATTTTCATATATTGATCCTAGCAGAACTTCAGAAAAGCGTATATAATATATCTATGTTTATTAATTCGAGAAAAGGCCCGGTTATCGGTGCGGTTATAGCCGCCGTGTGTATCATTGTATATATAGTTGCCCTGGTTAACGCCGTTACCAGTATCTATAAAAGCATGGAAAAACGCCTTAAATACGCCGATGAGGAATTCCTCGCCCTTGCCGACAGGGTATCGGCAACAGGGGTTGTCCTGAGTTTTACCGACGAAACTTTTCAGGAGATCATACGGAAATCGCTTAATGAAAGCAGGACCCTTGAGGGGGTCATTATCACAAGCCCCCACGGTGAATTCGCCTTTGAAAAGAAGCCCGGAAAGGCGATTACCATGGTAAACGGTATACCCCGGTTTAAAAACCGTTTTGAGTTTTCAAAGGAACAGTTTGTCCAGTATTTACACATCCAGGGATTGCGGAACGTCACCATTCAGGCTGTAGCAGGGGCTTTCGATTATGCCGTGCTTACCGGAGTGTTAAAGCAGACGTTGTTTTTAATCGCCGCCGCCCTTGCGCTTGCTTTTTTTACCCTGCTCATCGAATCGTATATTAAAAATAAAGGCAAACCTGCAGGTTTCAATGCCGGGTCCTGGTGGAAAGGCGCGTCAAAAGAGGGGAGGGCCGGTTGGGGTAAACCTCAAAGTTCCGCCGGCGCCTATTCGCAGAGGGGCCGTGTTATCAGAGAAGATTACACCGAAAACCGGCTGACCGAAGAACTGCAACGCGGTGCGGATGCAGGGTACGATCTGGCTTTTATCGCGATAGAATTTAAACCTACCGCCGACGATTCTTTTTACGCCCGTTTTGCCGCCGACGCGGCCCGTTTCTTTTCATCCAGGGATTATGTTTGCGAAAAAGGGGAAAAGGGAATTTCGGTAATCTGCCCCGGCCTTACCCTGGATGCGGGTTTTTTTAACGCCGGCGAATTCCACAGCCGTGTTATGGGAAAATACCCCGAACTGTTCAAGTCAAAAACCGATCTCTGCATGGGACTTTCCGCCCGATCCGGAAGGCCCGTTAACGCCCAACGTCTGATGTTCGAAGCCGATGAAGCCCTGGAAAGGGCCATGATGGATCCCGTTTCCCATATAGTCGCCTTTAAGAGCGACCCCGAAAAATACCGTGCCTTTATGGAAGGGCAATAGTAATATTGGCACGGATTATCAATACATCCGCGAAAATCTGCATATATCAGCGTCATCAGCGGTTAAAGATCCAAATCTTCCTTTGCGGCCTTTGTGTACTCTGTGAGAGAAACTTCCTAATCCTTCTCAAAAGTTTCCATATCCGGGAAAAGCCGATGTGCCGCCCAACTTGGAACGGAATAGACCAGTTGTGATCCTGTAACAACCGCGAAACGTTTGCCGTCAACTTCCGGCCCAAGACGCAGTGTTTTTATAGTGCCGTCCCCGAGTTCCAGTAAAATACGGCAATCGTGAAGATCGGGATCGGACGGGTCTACGTAATCGGCAAAATCATCGCCCGAAGTGTTCAAGATATCCCGGATATACGAATCTACCCTTTCCATATCGGGATCGGTTAACTCAAAATTAAAAGTCCACGTCCTGTTTCTGCGGGTAAAGATAAGGGGCGGGATATATTCACCGACTGAAAGTGAGCTGTCGGACGCATCATCGGCAGAAGGGTAAACGGTCAGGCGCTGGACTGATGTAACGTCGAGTTTACCGTTTTCGGTTTCGGGAAACAGCCGCAGGTTGTACCAGGAATTCAAGGATGAGTTGACGTAAGTGGAAAAAATATCCTCGCCGGAACGAACCTCGTTTTGGCCCTGTTTGCGCATAAACAACTCGTTTCCTGTTACATCGCTTTCCCCTATAAGAAGATCCAGCAGAGGCCGCCCGGCCCCGCCCGTTACGGTGACACGGATGGAACCGTCCCCGGTAAGCGACAGCCGTTCATGGGAGGAAGAGCTTGACGAACGAACGGGGTAGGGGGCGCTTTTTGTCAGAGCCGTAATAAAATCGTCCACCCGAATCTGCCGTGCCGGGTATTCTTTACCGTTGTTTAAAACTAGCCAGTTACCGCTTTTTAATACGAGAATAATTTCTTCACCACCGTTATTAATTGATATCCGGTCGATAGCGTCTTTTTGTCTTGGATCCAGCCATGAATAGGCGGCGGAACGCGAACTGATCCTTTCAGGATCGAAAATAAAGCTGAAAATCAAAACCAGAACCAGCGCCGCAATAACGCCGCCAAGAACGGTTGTCTTATGTCTATACGTCATTGTGCAACTCCTCTGCGGCCGTGGCCGCACCAGCTACGGCTGCACCATCGCCGTCTTCTTTGTCCGTGTCGTTAGCGGTGCGGGAACGTATTTTTGCCCTGCGCCACAGGGCAAGGGCTATTCCGGCAAGAACAACCAGCAGGGGTATGACAAAGACATTGACAACCTGGGCGGTTCGTGCTGCTGCGGCCCGTTTTTCAGGTTCGGTAATTTTATCAAGGCGGCCCGAACCGGTTCCCCTGCTGCGGATCCCGATAATGTCGTCGTCGTTGGAAAGCCAGTCGGCCGCCTGGACGAGGAAGTCGAGGTTCTGTCGCCCGCCTGTAACACCCAAAAACGAAGTGATAAATTCCGTTTCACCTACGACAATGATTCGGGCAGGTTTGGCTGTTTCGGGCATATCGGCAAGGTACAGGTTGTTTTCTTCCGCTGGTTTAGGTTTGTCTGCAAACCACGAAGGGAAAGTACCGGTAAGGCTCGCACCGAGGATTTTTTTCCCCTTTGTTTCCCGTGCGTCCCGTTCCAAAAGATAGGGTACTTCGGGGTTGGTCGTGTACGGTTCTCTCATGGACCATGCATCGTCGGTACTGGTAAAGAGGTATTCCGCCTCCACCCCTTCCGGCGCATTTAAGCTGAGAGGGTTGGCCCAGTACATATCAAGACCGTTGAAGGTGGCACTTACCGGATGGTCGGGGTTGCCGTTTTCACCTGTTACCCTTATCCACTGGGGGTTGCGGGTTATGCGAAACTGGACAACACCCGACTGTGAACGGGTCTGGTACTGCATGGTAAGGGAAGTACGGTCCATTACAATTTCCGGCAGTACTGCTACGCCGTAGGAATAAAGCATTTCCAAAAGCCCGTTATCCTGCAGCAGCCTGGCTTCCATACCGGCTTCCTTGTTAATAAATACACTTTTTACCGAAAAGAGGATCTTCCCGCCGTTTTGCACATAACGATCTATTTGATACAGGGCGGTTTCGTCAAACGATTCAACCCCGCCCAGAACCAGCAGGGCCGGAAGGGTATCGGGAATGTCGTCTCTTGGGGGAATTAAACGCAGACGGTAACCCGCCTGCATCAAATAATTTTGCAGGGGCTGGTATTCCTCGTTCCATCGGCGGGGGTTGTCACCGACAATAACACCTATCTGGCGTGACCTTTCCC
>Ga0082212_10008415_pt1 | contig 13472 bp, 9 predicted proteins | sample TergutNt197P3_FD_71548 | JGI IMG/M metagenome (GOLD analysis project Ga0082212, IMG submission 71548) | Neocapritermes taracua P3 segment gut microbial communities from Petit-Saut dam, French Guiana - Nt197 P3 | ecosystem: Host-associated > Arthropoda: Insects > Digestive system > Gut ... | reverse complement strand
TTCTATCAACCTGACAGAAGAAAGCATTGTTGAGAAAGCGCTCGAACTGAGGGGAATCCCTTACAGTTGGGGCGGAACGTCAGTAAAAGCGATGGATTGCAGCGGATTTGCCAAAACGGTATACCTGAAACATGGTATCGTTTTGCGACGCGATGCATCCCAACAGGCCAAAACCGGTATTCCGGTAGATATCAGCAACGGATATGATTTGCTTCGGCCGGGCGATCTGTTGTTTTTTGGAAAGAATCGTGTTCGCCATGTGGCTATTTATATTGGTAATAAGGAGTTTATACACGCTGCAGGCTATGTGCGCATCAACAGCCTCGACCCTGCACAACCAAATTACGACGAAGGCAATACCAAAGAGTTTATCTACGCACGGCGTATTTTGGGAGCGGTTGGCACGGAAGGGGTTTGGGAATGGACAATGGATAATTGAGAATGAAGTAATAATTCATAATTGAAATTTTTATGATCAGGCGTGATTTTTTGAAAACGGCTGCTTCGACGGCAGCAATGGGTATAATTCCTGTCAAGGGTTTATCTCGGACACAAACCGGGAGTCAACCGGCGGCGGCTGTAAAAGGGAAAATGCGACTTAGCTACCGGCCCTACGAATTGCAGTTACGCCATGTATTTACGATTGCCAATTCGTCGCGCACCACCACGCCGGTCGTATTGACAGAAATCGAATACGACGGAGTTGTCGGGTATGGCGAAGCCTCCATGCCGCCTTATTTGGGCGAAACGCAGGCTTCGGTTATTGAGTTTCTCAAAAAAGTGAATTTGGATCAGTTTTCAAGCCCTTTTGAATTGGAAGATATTTTGACATATATTGATAAAATTGCGGAAAATAATACCGCTGCCAAAGCATCTGTCGATATTGCCCTGCACGATTTGACGGGAAAAATCATGGGGCAACCATGGCACAAGATTTGGGGATTGGATGCAGCAAAAGCGCCCTCTACGATGTTTACCATAGGGATTGATACGCCCGAAATCGTCAAACAAAAAACGCGTGAAGACGCCCCGCTGTATAATATTTTGAAAGTGAAGTTAGGCCGCAAAGAAAATGAAGACAAGGAGATGATTGAAGCCATCCGCACAGTGACCGATAAACCGATTGCAGTAGATGCCAATCAGGGGTGGTTGGACAAACATTATGCGTTGGATATGATTTATTGGCTCAAGGAAAAAGGGATTGTGATGATTGAGCAACCCATGCCCAAGCATCTTCTCGACGATGCTGCATGGATTACCGAACGCAGCCCGTTGCCTGTCTTTGCCGATGAATCGTTTCAGCGTTTGACCGATGTTTTGCGTTTGAAAGGCGCATTTCACGGCGTCAATATCAAACTGATGAAATGTACGGGGATGCGCGAAGCCCGGAAAATCCTCACTACCGCCCGTGCTGCCAATATGAAAGTAATGGTGGGTTGCATGACCGAAACATCCTGCGCCGTTTCGGCCGCTTCGCAACTCTCACCCGCTGTCGATTGGGCTGATTTGGATGGTAATCTGTTGATTATAAACGATGTATTCAAAGGAACCACTGTCGTCAACGGCAGACTCACCCTGACTGATTTGCCCGGAATTGGGGTGAGAAAATAAACGTTATGCTAAGTTTTTTTGTTTTTTACTGTTGAAAAGTGTATTTTTGCACTGTAATTAGGTGCTGAAAATTGTATTTTTTAAAATAAAAAAACTGTTGAAATATGTACAGAGAAAGTATTAATCATCTGATTAATTGGAAATTAAATAACGACAAAAAGCCCCTTGTTGTTTATGGTGCAAGACAAGTAGGGAAAACCCATCTTATTCAAACATTCGGCAAAACTGCATATCGCCAAATGGTATATATCAACTTTGAAAGAGCCGAAAAAATGAGAGATATTTTTCTCGCCGACCTTGACCCGAAACGGCTTATCACTGCTTTTGAATTGTATACAGGATTGAAAATTACGCCCGAAGACACATTGATTGTTTTGGATGAAATTCAAGCCGCACCGCGAGGTATTACGTCATTGAAATATTTTTATGAAGAAGCACGAACGTATCATATTATTGCCGCCGGTTCACTCCTTGGCATAAACATTCACCGGGGCGAATCGTTTCCTGTCGGCAAAGTAGATATGCTTACACTTTACCCTATGTCGTTCTACGAATTTTTAATTGCTATGGGCGAAGAAAACGGATTAGCGAGGATTATTCATGAAAAGCATTTTGATATGATGCCTGTTTTTTACGAAAAATTTAAAGAATATTTGAAATATTATTTTTATATCGGAGGAATGCCTGAAGCCGTTGCAGCATTTGCTGAAAGCAGAGATTGGAAAAAGTCAAGAGCGATACAACAAAAGATTCTCAAAAATTACCGCAATGATTTTTCAAAACATGTTCCAAAAGAACTTTTGCCACGTATAAATATGGTTTGGGACAGTACGCCATCTCAGTTAGCCAAACAAAATAAAAAATTCATTTACGGCGTTTTAAAAGAAGGTGCAAGAGCAAAAGAATATGAATTGGCTATCCAATGGCTGACAGATGCAGGATTATTACACAAAATTCATGCAATCACAAAACCTGCTTCGCCGCTTGTATCTTATCAGGATTTTTCAGCTTTCAAATTATATCACAACGATATCGGCCTTCTTGGCGCCATGTCTAAACTAAAAGCCAAAATACTTGTTGAAGGCGATTCAATTTTTGATGAGTTCAAAGGCTCGTTGACAGAACAATTTGTGTTTCAGCAACTTTTGCTGAAAGAAGATATTTCAATAAACTATTATCCATTTGATAACGGACGCTACGAACTCGATTTTCTCATTGACAATGACGATGGCGATATAATTCCGATTGAAGTAAAAGCCGGTGAAAATCTATCTGCTCCAAGTTTTAAAGTTTATTGCGAAAGGCATAAACCCAAAATCGCAATAAAAACTTCATTGTCAAACTATAAGCCCGAATCATGGATGCTCAATTTACCGCTTTATTTAATCAATATATTGTAATTATGAGATTTATTTTTCTGATGTTCTACGCTAATTCAATGATTTTATGTATTTTATAATGAAACAATTTTCGTTTTTTAAGCTATTTACACTACTGTTTATTGCTTGTTCGTCCCCTTCTTCAAAAGTGACTCCGGCACAGATTGATGCCGAAGAGGCGACAGGAAATTTTGCGAGGGCTTCGCACCTGATTGATTTATATGCTGCTCAAAACGATTTGACGGCTGAAACGATTTATGACCTGAGCGTGCGGAATGATATAATGCACCGTATCCGGTTGGATTTTGCGAAAGACAGAGCGGCGGTCGTAGCGTACATCCGTCAATATTATCCCGATGTCAGCGACGAAATGTTAACGAAATGGGAAAATGAAGGGACGTTGGAATACAAAATCATTGATGGCCAAAAATGGTATTACAACCGTGCAGCGCCCAATCTGTTCCGATTGGACAAAGAAGCGATAGCCCGCAAGGCGGAAGTCGACCAACCCACAGGAAATGAAAAGGCGGTTTTAAAAGCGCATCTACCTGCCATACTCGACGAGCTGACTAACAGCGGAAAAACACAAGCGTCGCCACTCAAAATGACGATTAAATTTGAAGTAACCCTCAAACCCGATGTTATACCTGCCGGAGAAACGGTTCGATGCTGGTTGCCCTATCCACGCGAAGACCACCGGCGTCAAACGGACGTTCAATTAATATCGGTAAATGACGACAATTATGTATTATCGCCCGAACAATATGCGCATCGGACCATATATATGGAAAAGGCCGCCGTCAAAGACGAACCGCTGAGCTTCGTCGTTGAGTATTCGGTGTTACATGCGCCTGAATGGTTTGATTTACAGGGAAAAACCATTCAGCCCTATAATAAGCAAAGTGAATTGTACAAAACCTATACATCCGAGCGGCCGCCGCATATAGTTTTTACCGATTCAATCAAAGCAGTATCCAAACGAGTCGTTGGCGACGAAAAGGATCCGTATCAAAAACTAAAAAAGATTTTTGAATGGATCAATACCTCTTTCCCGTGGGCCGGAGCGCGTGAATATTCGACACTTTCTAATATACCGCAATATGTGTTGGAAAACGGACATGGCGATTGCGGACAAGTAACGTTGCTGTTTATGACCTTGGCGCGTTATAATGGCATTCCCACACGCTGGCAAAGCGGATTAACCATGCAGCCCGGCGGATTGAATATCCACGATTGGAGTGAATTTTATTTAGAAGATATCGGCTGGATTCCGATGGATCAATCTTATGGAATCAATACTTTTGCCGAAAACGACAGTATCAAATATTTCTATACCAATGGAATAGATGCTTTTCGGCTGATTGTAAACAATGATTTTTCACAACCGCTGTTCCCTGCCAAAATTTTTCTGCGCAGCGACGATGTCGATTTCCAACGCGGCGAATTGGAATGGCGTGGCGGGAATATTTATTACAATTTGTGGAATTGGGATTTTGAGGTGAGGTATGAATAATGGACAATTGATAATGGATAATATAAATGATGTTGAAAATTAAAGTAAATCAACTGTTTCGAGAGCAGTTAGCAGGATGGGAACAGCTTGGTAATAATTATCAGGCGTTGAATCTTGTAAAAACAAAAACGCTCAATGTCAATGGGCACACGTATATTGTACAGTTCAATCCGATGCGTTTTTCGTCGTCAGCATCAGTACAAGACTGTAAAACTATCAGTCAACGTCCTTGTTTCCTTTGCAACGCCAATCGCCCGGAAGAACAGAAAGGTATTCCTTTCAAAGACAAATACCTTATATTGATCAATCCATATCCGATTTTTTCGCGTCACCTGACCATTCCGACTTCGGAACATACGCCTCAACTGATTGCTTCCCGTTTTGACGATATGCTTGATTTGGCACAGCAATTGGATGATTTTGTGATTTTTTACAATGGTCCTAAAAGCGGCGCATCAGCGCCCACTCATTTTCATTTTCAGGCAGGGATAAAAGGGTTTTTGCCTGTTGAAAACGACAGGGATTGGCCATATACTATCCGTATCGAAGCGACAACCAAACAGCAACTGCTTGATCGTTTTGAACAAATCTACCATCGTTTACCGATTCCGCCCGACAATGATGAACCGATGATGAATCTTATTTCATGGTACGATGAAGGGCGATGGACAACATTGGTTTTTCCCCGAAAAAAACACCGTCCTGCCTGCTTTTGGGCTGAAGGCGACGCCAATATGATAATCACACCCGGCGCCGTCGATATGGGAGGCGTATTAATAACCCCTTTAGAAAAGGATTTTGAAAAAATAACGGCAGAAGATATTGCCAATATTTTACAAGAAGTGGCCTGTGATGTATAAATTATTAATTTTAACGTGCCTGTTCTGTTGTGTGACGCCCTCAACAGTGAAAGACAGCGAAGGCGCTACCGTCCGAATCGATGCCGACCGGAAAGTGATCCACCTGATATTTTCGGCCGACGATACTTTCGAAGGCGCTCAACCCATCCTTCACACATTGGAACAAAACGGCGTAAAAGCCTCTTTCTTCCTGACCGGCAACTGCCTGCGTGACGAGAGATTCAAGCCCGTCATCCGTGATATCATCCGGCAAGGACATTATGTGGGCGGCCATTCGGACAATCATCTGCTCTATGCTCCGTGGGACAACCGGCATCAATCGCTCGTATCCCCCGACAGTTTGATCGCCGATTTCAAACAAAATATGCTTGAACTTGCAAAGTATGGGATTGATATGGAGAAGGTTCGTTATTTTCTCCCCCCCTACGAATATTACAATAAAGAACACGTTCGGCTGATTGAGTCGCAGTTGGGACAAACGGTCATCAATTTTACACCCGGTCTGCCGACGGCAGCCGATTATACAACACCCGACATGCCAAACTACCGGTCGTCGCAGGAATTGATCGACCGGTTCTTTGCCTTTGAAAAGGAACAGGGTCTGAACGGCAGTATCATCCTGATTCACCCCGGCACCCAAGAAAGCCGTACAGATAAATTATATCTGCGTTTGGATGAAATCATCCAACATTTTAAGCAGGAAGGATATGTTTTGGAACGACTATAATAAAGATGGTTATCTTTACACCCGAATTATTAAACTCAATAAGCAATGTTCAAAAAGAATCTTATTTTATCCGGATTTGTCCTGTTTAAATTTATACTTCAATTCAATCTGATTAATTCAGTGTATGACTTGCATCGGGATGAATATTTACATTTAGACCAAGCCCATCATTTGGCTTGGGGGTTTACGTCGGTACCGCCGTTTACATCATGGATTTCATGGCTTATATCGGTTTTAGGTGGCTCTGTGTTTTGGGTAAAATTTTTTCCGGCGCTTTTTGGAGCCTTAACCATTTTTGTTGTATGGAAAGCGGTTGAAACATTGAAAGGCAATTTATTTTCATTAGTATTAAGCGTTACTTGTGTGTTGTTTTCAACGTTATTGTACGTGAATACACTCTATCAACCCAATTCATTCGATGTTTTATGTTGGACTGCTTTTTATTTCATCCTGATAAAATATTTTAGTACAGATCAAACGAAATGGATTTATATAGCTACATTGGCGTTTTGTGTTGGTTTTCTGAACAAATATAATATTGTCTTTCTTCTCATTGGACTTTTTCCGGCGATTTTAGTTACACACCATCGTAAGATGTTTGTTAAGCGTGATTTGTATTTAGCCCTGCTGGTGGGATTCATACTTGTTCTACCCAATCTTATATGGCAAACCATCCATAATTTTCCGGTTTTTCATCATTTAGTTGAATTATCTGATACCCAATTGGTAAATGTTGACAGACTGGATTTTCTCAAAAGCCAATTCTTGTTTTTTGCCGGTGCATTACCGGTTATTTTCTCAGCCTTCTATGCTTTGCTGTTTTATAAACCTTTTGAACAATATAAATCTTTCTTTTGGGCAATAGTTTTTACTTTGACAGTATTCATCTTTTTCAGAGCAAAATCATATTATGCGATGGGCATTTATCCGATTTACATTGCTTTCGGATCTGTTTTTCTCGGAAATATTTTACAGAACGGTTGGAAAAAATATATACAACCCGTTATAATAATCCTTCCTTTGTTGTTTTTTATGCTTTTATACGCAATAGCTTTTCCAAATAAAAGCCCCGGAGATATCGTAAACAATCCTCAAATCTATCAAAAAACGGGTATGCTACGATGGGAAGACGGAAAAGAACATGCGTTACCGCAGGATTTTGCCGATATGCTGGGTTGGAAAGCGTTGGCGGCAATAGTGGACAGTGTTTTTTCGAATCTGCCAAACCCTGATAATACGTTTATTCTTTGTGATAATTACGGACAGGCGGGAGCTATCAATTACTATACCACCCATAAAAAAGTGATTGCTCATTCATACAGTGCGGATTATATCAATTGGATAACATTGGATAAACAGATTAAAGATGTAGTCTTGATAAAAGTTGCATTTTGGGATGATGACAAAGACCGTCAAAAAGAAACACCTTTTTTTGATACGGTTTATTTAGCTGCCCAACGAATCAATCAATATGCCAGGGAAGATACAATTTCAATTTATGTATTGAAAGGAGCCAACTTCGATATTACCAAAATAATCAAAGCAGATATAGAGGAAAGAAAAAAATAAATTTGATTTACAAGATGAATATACCAACCATTGAAGTGGGCGTCATGTCCGCACAAAACATTGAGTTTCAGCTAACCGGCAGTTTTCAGAAGTCGACTGGCGGGGAAGCGGTTAATACTACGGGAAAGGCTGTCGTAAGCGGAGACTCCTCCTTTATACTTCATACAGGCGATTCACAACAAATCGTTGATGATTTTGTACTGCTCGAACCTATCAATGCAGAAGATAGTTATTTTGAACTGTTTCATGTCGTTATCGGCGTACAGTTTCATTGGGAACGCGAAGAGACGCAACGTTTCAAGGGCAAACTGAAAATTTTCGTTGAAAACGGCATGTTAACAGCCGTCAATATCCTTTCGATAGAAGAATATCTGCTGAGTGTGATATCGTCGGAAATGAGCGCAACCTCTTCGATCGAGTTGTTGAAAGCACATACAGTGATATCCCGCAGTTGGTTGCTGGCGCAAATCGAGAAAAGTAAACAGTTGAAAGACATTAGCTACAAGTCATTGATTCGCAATGATGAAGGTTATATTCGATGGTACGATCGCCAGGATCACGACCGTTTTGATGTTTGCGCCGACGACCATTGCCAGCGGTATCAGGGTATAACTAAGATATCATCTTCACAGGTATATGAAGCCTTGACAGTTACATCGGGACAAGTATTGATGTACGATGGTATGGTGTGCGACGCCCGCTATTACAAGTGTTGCGGTGGTATTACCGAAAAATTTGAAAATGTATGGGAACCGATGGTTCACCCATATCTAACCAAAGTAATTGATAACGAGACTGATCCGGAAGGTTTTGAAACCGACTTGACTGTCGAAGCAAATGCCCGTGCATGGATAATGGGTACGCCTTCCGCTTTTTGCAATACGCGCAATAAAGAAGTACTTACGCAGGTATTGAACGATTACGACCAGGAAACACAACATTTTTACCGTTGGCAAGTCATGCTCACACAAGCAGAAATCAAGGACTTGCTGTTTCGCAAAATCGGTGTTGACGTAGGCGATGTGTTGGATTTGATACCGGTAGAGCGGGGCGTTTCAGGCAGGATTATACGGTTACGTATTGCCGGCAGCCGACAAAGCATCGTGATCGGCAAAGAATTGGAGATTCGCAAAGCGTTGTCGGAGAGCCATTTGTACAGTTCGGCATTTATTGTTGAAAAAGGCTATGATTCGTCAGCCGAAATACCTGCCACATTTATCCTTACGGGAGCAGGGTGGGGGCATGGCGTCGGGCTATGTCAAATCGGCGCCGCCATTATGGGCGCCAAAGGTATACCGTATCAGGAAATATTGATGCATTATTTTCCTCATGCGGCAATCATCAAACTGTATGGATAAAACGTTTCTAAGCGAAATATCGCGTTTCATTCCGCGCAAGCGCATTTATACCGACGAACTGCGTCGCATGGCTTGGGGCGCCGACGCAGGTTTTTACCGGTTAATCCCCCAAATTGTGATTCGTGCAGAAAATGAAGCGGAGGTATCGTGCTTGCTGGCGATTGCCGACAGGCTGAGCGTGCCGGTTACGTTTCGGGCAGCCGGCACAAGTCTGTCCGGACAGGCTATCAGCGATTCGGTGTTGATTATTGCCGGTAAAAACTGGGAAAAGTATTCGATAGCGCCCGATGCCCAATACATTACCATGCAACCGGGTATTATCGGCGAGCGGGTCAACGAAATCCTGAGACCATACGGTCGCAAATTTCCACCCGATCCGGCATCGGTAAAAAGCGCTATGGTAGGCGGTATTGTGATGAACAACGCTTCGGGCATGAGTTGCGGTACGCACGCTAACAGCGCTAAGACTTTGCTGTCGGCCCGAATAGTTTTTGCCGATGGAACCATACTGGATACCGCCGATGCGGAAAGCCGCACAGCGTTCATTCTCAAAAAACCGGATTTCATTCGGGAAATAGAAAATCTCAGGGACAGGGTGCGTGGCAATCCGCTTTTGGTCGAGCGCATCCGACATAAATATGCCATCAAAAACGTGATGGGATTGAATATTGAGCCGTTTATCACGCATCACGATCCTTTCGATATATTGTTGCGTTTGTTGGTCGGGTCGGAAGGCACATTGGCTTTTATTTCGGAGGTAACGATGCAAACCGAATACGATTTTCCGCACAAAGCCAGTGCCATGCTTTATTTCAGTGATATCAAAGAAGCCTGCCGGGCTGTGGTGGCGATGAAAAAGCTAAAGTCGGAAGATGGCGATTGGATCGTAAAAGGCGCCGAATTGTTGGATTGGAAATCGTTGCAGTCCATGGCCACAGCCTCTGATGGAAAAAGTACGCAGATTACACAGATGTTCGCAGATAAAAATCTGCGTGAATCCATATCATCCGCGTGCAAAGACATAGCTGTCGTCTTGACGGAAACCAAAGCATCCACCCCACAAGCATTACAACAAAACATCGATCTAATTACAGATTCCCTGCAATCATTTGCAACCGCCTCACCGGTATATTTCACCGACCAAGCAGACGAATACGCCAAATATTGGGATATTCGTTCCGGTATTTTCCCTGCCGTCGGCGGTATGCGACAGCCCGGAACCACCACATTGATTGAGGATGTGGCTTTTCATATCGAAGATTTACCGGAAGCTACTGCCGGCTTGCAGGCGCTGTTAGTCAAACACGGTTACGACGACGCCTGCATATACGGACATGCCCTGGAAGGCAATTATCATTTTATTATCAACCAATCATTTGACACACAAGAAGAAATTAAGCGATACGAAAATTTGATGAACGATGTGGTCTGTTTGGTGATAGACAAATATGACGGATCGTTGAAAGCAGAACATGGCACAGGACGCAATATGGCGCCTTTTGTCGAATACGAGTGGGGCAGTGAAGCATTTGAAATAATGTGCGCCGTTAAACAATTGTTCGATCCCAAAGGATTGTTGAATCCGGACGTGATTTTCAACAACGACCCACACTGCCATCTCAAGCACTTCAAGCCGTTACCATTATTCAATCCGAAAGTAGATAAATGTATTGAATGTGGTTTTTGTGAGGTCAACTGTCTGACGTGTGGTTTGACGCTCTCTGCGCGTCAACGCATTGTGGTACAGCGAGAAATAGCTCGTTTGCAAACTACCAGGACAGAACCGGAACGTTTGCTACGCCTACAAAAGCAATACCGTTATGCAGGCAATCACACCTGTGCAGGCGACGGGCTATGCGCCATGTCTTGCCCCATGGGCATCAATACCGGTGATTTGACACACGATAACCGCAGGGAGGAACATCCGCACGGAAGCATCGGATATGCCGTCGGCAACCTGACAGCTAATCATTTTTCAACAATAAAAAAAATATTGCGGGTAATACTTACTTTAGCCAATACCACCCATAAAGTTTTGGGAACAAGCGTAATGACTGTTTTAGCGCAAAATATGCACCGCATCTTACACCTCCCGCTTTGGACTCCTGCCATGCCGGGAAGATTTTTTTGCAGTCATGCCATTGCCAAATTAACCATACCCGGCACAAGTTGCATTGCACCGACGGGAGTTATTTTAGAACATGACCTCCCCCTGCCCCCTCCAAAGGGGGATAGTGCGCACATATCCCCCTTTGGAGGGGGCAGGGGGAGGTCGAAAGAATGTAACAAGAAATTCATAAATCAAATTTGCGCTCCCAATGGGGAGGGGCTTACCGTCGTCTATTTCCCATCCTGCATCAACCAAACCATGGGATTAGAAAAGGCGTCGCCCGAAAGACAACCCATCATAAACGAGATGATCTCATTATTGCACAAAGCCGGTTACAAAGTGATTTTTCCCCCAAATATGCAACATCTCTGCTGCGGAACAATTTGGGAAAGCAAAGGAATGACCGATATCGCCGACCGGAAAACGGCTGAGTTGGAGGCCGCCTTATACGAAGCCACCGAAAAAGGCCGTTATCCGGTTCTGTGCGACCAAAGCCCTTGTTTATACCGGATGCGAAACAAAATACAAAAGATAAATCTCTACGAACCGGTAGAATTTATTAATACCTTCCTGCTTGACCGATTGGAGTTTGTGCAATCCGAAATTCCTGTGGCGCTTCATATCACCTGCTCCATGCGCAAAATGGGATTGAAAAAGCAGATAATTGAATTGGCCAAACGCTGTTCAACAAACGTTTTGCTGCCTGAGGAAGTCGGATGCTGCGGTTTTGCAGGCGACAAAGGCTTTACCCGGCCTGAAGTAAATGCCTACGCCTTACGTAAATTGCGTCCTCAAATCGAACGATCCGGCGTTATCAAAGGCTATTCCAACAGCCGAACCTGCGAAATCGGTTTGACAACTCACTCCGGAATTCCCTATCAATCCATCGTATATTTGGTCAATCAATCCACTCGTTAAGTGTGGATATGTTTTTGCGTTTTTCGAAATAGCTTTTCACAAACAATGTCTTATTGTTATCAATGGGATTATCTTCGTCATTTTCAAGTTTGTCTAATTCTAATTTTAAAGTCCAAATATCTGTATCGATAAGCGCTTGTTTCAATTCCGGGATTTGATCGAAATCGACACGGATAAAGAAACTTATCTTATCCATTCCCAAATATGTAATTTCCTTCTTGCTAAGCGAAAGCAGTTGTTGGAGTTTTTTTCCTTCCGGTGTATTATCGCCAACAATGGGAATAAAGGTGTTGACAATTAAATCATCGCCACGAATTAAAAAGGGAAAATACCCTATCGGAGGACAATCATCCGCAATCAAACAAGCAAATAAATCCCGGTTGTCGTATTGAACCAGATGTAAGTAGCGGGTAAAAGCATATTGAAAAAGAAGATTATGACCTGTTGGAGTAAATGTGTCCAAACGTTCTTTGAAGCGATGAAACACATGTGATTGTACGTACATATTGAAATTTTTTCCTTCTTTTTCTTTAGGGAAAATAGCTGTCTGATATATTGTCAAAGGTTTTGGTAAATATAGTCCGTCGGCAGGTGAAAACATGCGGTAAGTCTTACGAAATATATTGTTGATAGAAAAATATTTTGTTTCACATTCTTGAACAGTAATACGAAAAGATATTCTATATTCAAAACAATGCCCGCAATTACATTTTCTGTCCGGAATCTTATCACAATCTACTGTATGGCCGTATATTCGATAGTTTACCCTCGAATAACGTCTGGTCAAATAGAATATGTGATCAGAAGCATCATTAAACGATTCATTCATAAGATCATCCCTATCGTATTTTTCACAAATAAGGCTTGCCGATTCATATTGAGGCGTACCTGATTCAATGATTTTATCTTCTTTGAACATGCCTTGTAGCGTAGAAAGGAAACTCAAGCCGGCAGTAAAGAATTCAAAGAATGTGATTTTATTATCAGGATTGCCCCAAAAATGGGTTTTAATAAATTGATAGGCATCGCTATTAATATTCCTTATGTATGGACGTGGAACTGTTCTTTCTTGCAGAGGTTTAATTATTGGAGTTATATAGTAAATACGATATAATCTTTCTTTTTGTTTTTTTGTAAACACATCAAGCAACTTCGGATCTAATTCAAAATGACGAAGTATTTTTTTAGCAACAAGATAACATTGCTGCATTTCTTGCGGAGACGGTTTCCTTCTCTTTTTAATAAAACCCTGTTGCGGATTATATTGTTTATTTGCCATGATTATATATTTTCATTAATGTTTCGCACCTCAAAGGTAACGCTTATTTATTACATAAACCAAATTTCATTTGAACAATTGGCTTTACGGTTATACCTTTGCAAAAAAACAGGTAGATTCGGCAGTGTAGTCGAAAATCAATTAGAGG
>Ga0082212_10008414_pt1 | contig 13473 bp, 14 predicted proteins | sample TergutNt197P3_FD_71548 | JGI IMG/M metagenome (GOLD analysis project Ga0082212, IMG submission 71548) | Neocapritermes taracua P3 segment gut microbial communities from Petit-Saut dam, French Guiana - Nt197 P3 | ecosystem: Host-associated > Arthropoda: Insects > Digestive system > Gut ... | reverse complement strand
CTTTCATACATAAGAAATTTTCAGACTAAAGTCTATCAAGTATCCCGTTCCAGACTAAATTCCTCAACCGCGTCCACTGTGGAATTTACTTTGGGAATTTACTAACTTGAAATAATAACAATCGGTGAGCAGATAGACCCTATCTTACCCTTGACAGAATCGGATGGCCAGCTTATAATAGTGGTATATAGGTGCCGCCGGTAAAATATCAGAATATACTTGCTAAAAATACCGCGCAGGCACCTAAGCCAGACGCGGTTATTCATTGTACAAATGTATCCTCGGTTCATTTCTATGTACGTAAGTATACATTTATATGAATTCGTATAATGCTTGCAATTTATATGCGTATCCTGTATAATGTTACTATTATGGCATTCTAAAATACTGCTAACTATTGTGTTTAAGGGGAGGATTGTATGAGGAATTTGGGCGATATCAGCGTGGGAAGACCGCAACTGGGCGATAGTATGCCAGTGTTGGTGTACAGATTGTTCGAAATGGCTATGCATGCCACCTTAGTGGAAGAATGCGGCCAAGAGCGCGCGGATGATCTGTTCCGCATGGCCGGACATATGGCCGGTAAGTTCTTTGCCGATACCTTTCTGGATAAAGACCAGCCCTTTGAGGATTTTATTTCCCAATTACAGGAGAAGCTTTCCAGCATGCGTATTGGCATACTGCGCATAGAACGCGCCAATTTAACAGATGGACATCTGCAACTTTCCGTATATGAGGATTTGGATTGTTCCGGCTTGCCGGTAACCGATGAACAGGTCTGCGTATATGATGAAGGCCTTATCGCCGGTATTTTAGAATACTATACCGACATACCGTTTACCGTACGCGAGGTAGATTGCTGGGCTTCCGGCGAACGGGTATGCCGCTTTAAAGCGGAAAAAGTTTAAATAACAGGGGCATCCTGCTTATGCCGGAGGAGTATAGCCCATGGATATAACTTTAGATGCGCTTAAAATCTGGCTGGATGGTTTTTTACGTGGGGAATTCATACCGGGGGATGTGCCGCAAAGCGATGATCCGGAACTGCTGGCTGTAGGTGAGCGTATATTAAAGCTTTCGCAGCAGTTGGAGGAACTGAAAGAATATGCTCTGGCAATGGCCCGAGGTAATCTGGACGTGGAATTTCCACCCCGCAAAAATTACCTTACCGGAGGCTTAAAAGAGTTGCACGCCAATATGCTTCACCTGGTTTGGAAGGTGGAACAAATTGCGCGTGGCAACTACAGCCAAAAGGTCGATTTTATGGGCCAGCTTTCTGATGCTTTTAACCAAATGGCCCGTATGCTGGCTAAGCGCGATTTGCAGTTAACACAAAGTCAAAACATCCTGGAAATCATACTTTCTTTTGCCGATATTTCTCTGTTCGTGCTGGAAAAAGGCAGTGGCGTACTTTTGCAATGCCGGGAGCACCTTAGCGATTACAGCAGTCTTGCCGATATGCCGCCGGCTACCGCTCAACTGGCGCGGCAGTTGCAGGAACACAGCGCTTCTATGCTGGAGCATGGCAGAGAATGGCAGTTGTATAGTCCAGAAAGCGATAAATGGTATATGGTCAACTCTATGCCCGGCGTCTGGGGGAATAATAAAGACGCCTATTTTCACGTGCTGACCAATATTTCCGAAACCATAAAACTTAGCGAACGCCTGCAACATACCATGTATAGGGATCCTAAATTTCCTGCTTACAATCAACTTTACGCAGTGGAATATATCAATAGTCTTATACAAAACCACAGCCCTTTCGCTGTATGCTATTTCGATTTAGATGATTTTAAGCAGATAAACGACAAAAACGGCCACGATGAGGGCGACCGTTACATAATCAATTTTATCGATATCGTGGCCGGTGTTATCCGTTCTCAGGATGTGTTTTGCCGTATGGGCGGCGACGAGTTTTTACTTATACTCACCGGCATAACGGCCAAAGGCGCTCTGCGCATTATTAACCGCCTGGAAGAAAAAGCAATGGATTTCAACCGCTCGGGTAAAAAAGATTTTGAACTAGCCTTCAGCTATGGCATAGTGGTGGCAGACTCCGATGATTATTTTCAGGATGGCCTGAAACATTGTGCGCAGCAGGCATGCCAGGAAAAACAGTGCGGTACGGCCCACTGTGTAATAAATCAGGCCGACCACAGGATGTATGAGCAAAAACGCCAGAAAAACGTGGGAAGATAGAAAAAAATAAAGCAACAAAAAGAATAACGCGGCCTTTAGCCGCGCTTTTCTTTTCGTTGCTTTACCCTTGCAGCAGCTTGTCTATCTCCAAAAGCAAACTGCCGATTTCCGGCTTGGTAAGCTGGCAATCCGCGCCTACCTCTGCTCCTTTGACGCGCATATCGTCGTTGATCAGGGAAGAAAATATCACTACCGGCAGATTGGTCATAAACGGGTCGGATTTTATGAGCTTGGTCAGGTGATGACCGTCCATCTGAGGCATTTCTATATCCGTTATCACGCAGCAAATCTCCTCCGTAACATTGCCCGCGTGCTCCTTGGTATCGCAAAGAATTTTCCAGGCCTCGCTGCCATTGCTGGCTAAAATTACATTGCTGTACCCGGCATTGTTGAGCGTTTCTAAAATTAGCTTACGCAGCAGGGCGGAATCCTCCGCCACCAAAATGGGGCGTGAAAACTTGCCGCGCTCGTCAATATTGGGGATATCCGTTACCTGAACGCCGGTGGAGGGGTTTACATCATAGGTGATTTTTTCAAAATCCAAAATAGAAATGATACGTCCCTCTATTTTGGCTATGCCAGTCACTACACCATCCATACCACCATATACCAGCTCATCCAGCTTCTCTATGGCCTCCCAAGAGATGCGGTGGATGTTCTCCACTGTATGAACATGGAAAGCCACGCAGATTTGGTTGAAATTGGCTATGATATACAGATCCTTCTGGGGGTTCTCTGAGGGCGGCAAGCCCAGATACTGAGCCAGGTCTAATATGGTATAGACCTCCTGGCGAGGCTGAAATATCCCCTCTATGCATGGGTGCGTATGGGGTATCATATGGGGTTCTTGGGATTGCATCAGCTCCATTACCTTGGCCACATTGATGCCGAAGCTTTTACCTGCTATGGTGAATTCCAGCACTTCCACTTCATTTGTACCTGTTTCCAACAATATGTTAGTATTGGTAATGCTCATATTCTCACCGCCCTTTATTTTTTCTACTCAAATATATCGGTTATACGCACCCCGTAGTTTTCATCTATTACCACTACCTCCCCGGCTGCAATCAGCTTACCGTTGGCCAGTACCTCCACATGATCACCGGCTATCTTATCCAGTACCACTATGGTACCGATCCCGAATTCCAAGATATCGCTGATAGTCTTTTTGGTCTTGCCCAGTTCCACCGAAACCTGCAGAGGTATATCGGCCACGATATCCAGGCTCTTTTCACCTGCGGAGCCGGGTGATATTTGCGCATCGAAGGACGGGTAAGTTGCAGGGCTCACATCTACCAGCCTGGCGGGAGCCGCATAGGGAAGGGTTGACGCGCCTTGAGGCGCGGGAGCAACCGGCGGCACAGATTCCGCAGCGGCAGCTGCCGATTGCGCCTTTGCGGAATCCAAAGCCTCCGTATCCTTACGCTGCACCGCCATCATTTTTTGCGCCATATCTTTGCCCATCTGATAGGGCATCAACTGCAGCAACTGACTTTTTAAGAGACCTTCTATCTCCATATCAAAGCTAATTTTTACCACCAGCTCGGAAGCGTCCATCCTATCGCTCACATCGCTTTTGGCTTCTATCCACTCGCTGACCGGAGGCGAAATATTGACTGCCCGTCCCAACAGGTTGGACATGGAGGTAGCCGAGGCTCCGATCATCTGATTCATGATCTCGCTAATGGCGCTCATATGTATCTCGCTTAACTCCGCGCCCTCCTCCACCTTGCCATCGCCGCCCATCAGCAAGTCGGTGATCAGCAGGGCGTCGCTTTCCTTTAAGAGCAGTACGTTTTTGCCTTCTATGCCTTCCACATAACGCACGTCTACTATGACAAAGGGGGTTTTATAAGCGTGCAATACCTCGTAGGTGGAATAAACATTGACCCGCGGGGTGGTGATGGTAACGCGGTGATCCAGCAAGGTGTACATAATGGTAGCCACCGCGCCCATGCAGATATTGCCGATCTCCCCCAGCAGATCCACTTCTTCCGAGGTCAGATAGTCGCTCACATTATGAGCAATGCCGGGCAGGGCATCGTCAAGCCCCTCTCCTGCCTCGGCGGGAGCTTCGCTACCGGGCGCGTCCTCTAAAAACCCGCCGACATCTGTCGATTGACTTGTTTCTTCCTCTTGGCCGCCAGAGCTTAAGCCCAGCATGGCGTTTATTTCGTCCTGAGACATGTTAGCGCTCATCTTCATTTTCCCCCTCGATAATATCGATAACCCGTATGGCGTAATTTGAGCCCATTGTGCCGATCTGCCCATGGAACTTGGGGATGTGCTGCACCTTGATCATTACGGGTTGCTGTGTTTTTTGGGTGAGTCGTATCACATCCCCCACCTGCAAATTATAGATGTCCCTCACTGTGGCGGGTGTCTCTTCAAAATAAGCGGTCAGGGAAATGGGCGTATGCATAAGCCGGTCGCTGATTTGCTCGGTATGCCGTTCGTCTATTTCGCTGTCGTCGTGGCTGCTGGAGAAGAGCAGCAGAGTATTTAAACTGCTGGCAATGGGCTCTATGGAACTGTGAGGTATACATACGCTCATCAAGCCGGAGCTTTCGCCCACTGTCAAATTGAGGGTAACGATGGCGCTGGCTTCGTTCAAACCAGTGATCTGGGCGAATTGCGAGCTGGTTTCCATACGCTCCAACTGCGCGTTCATAGCAATCACCTTTTCCCAGGCTTTTTCAAATATAGGAAGTATTTGTTTCACCACATTCTGGATTAAGGCTAGTTCTATCTCTGTAAACTGCTTGCCGTATTCTGATTCGACGCTGCCGCCCAGCAACCGGTTGATCAGGGTATAGGCGGCCTCCGGTGATATTTGCAGCAATGCGGAGCCACGCATAGGCGGAAGGCGCAGCACGGAAAGGATCACCGGTATAGGCAAAGAATTGTTGAACTCGTTGAAGGATTGCTCCTCCACAGAGAGCACTTCGCATTCGCAACTGGTGCGCGTGATTCCGGTGAGCTTATTAGCCAATAATTGCCCGAAGGTCTGGAATACGATGTTTAAAGTGCGCATCTGTTCCTTTTGAAATTTGTAAGCCTTTCGAAAATCATAGACCTTGTACTCGCCGGTGGATTTTGGTTTCTCCGGCGCGGTTTCCTCGTTGTCGCCGCTGGCTAAAGCATTTAGCAGCTCATCGATCTCGGCTTGTGTGAGTATATCGGCCAAATTATGCTTCCTCCCAGCGTAAGAGCAAATAATAATTAACAATGAACAATTATGGAGAAAATGGTGTGGGTTTTTCTAAGCTTTAAAGTTCTAAAGCGGACAGAGCCGCAACCAATGCTGACAAAGTTTTTTCTCGCTTCAAATTTCTTGTTTTAAATTGATTAAGTTTGCCCGTAAGGTACTAAGCTTCTACTGCATTACAAAATCGCTGAACAACACATTTTTTATACCCTCTGTTGCCAAGCTATAGTTTAAAGCCGCGCAGATCCTTGCGCGCAGGTTTTCTTCCACGCCGCTGGCCCGTATTTCCTCCTCGCTCAGCTCTCGCAGTATAAATATGATGGTATCCCGCACCTCGGAAACATTTTCCTCCAACCGGGCGGGAAGGCGCTTATAAGCCTTGTCTCCATCCAGCACCAGCACCACCGTGGTTTTAAGCAGACGGTTGGAGTCTTTAACATTCGTAACGAAATAATCCCCGGGGGGAAAGGTGATGGGCGGCGGTTCCGGTTTGGGCATAAACAGAAAGAAATAAGCCGCTCCGCCAGCCACTACCAATATAGCAACTACAATGATAATTATTTTCTTCATGCTTCACGCCATCCTTTACTGTAAAGTTACACTTTCTATCACAAAATCCACACGACGGTTGGCGGAGCGCCCCTCCGTTGTATCATTGGTATCCACCGGATGGAATTCCCCGTAACCGGTAACGGATATCTTAGTCGTGTCTATCCTGCCCGAATCTATAAAATACCGTAGCACATTGGTGGCGCGCTTGCTGGAAAGATCCCAGTTATCCTCAAATTGCGCGTTACGTATGGGTACATTGTCGGTATGCCCTTCTATGCGTATCATACTTATCATATACATATACTCACTAAGCAAGTGGATCATATGATCCATGTTGTAGCGAAAAACCGGCAATATATCGGCTCTGCCGGAGGCGAAAAGAACGTTGTCAGAAAAACGCAGTATTATAGTTTTGGTTTCCGGGTTTGCCAGCAACTGGGCCTGCAATTCGTTTTCTTCAATATAATCGTTGATTATATTCAGCAGTTCCTGAAACATCTGCATATCCTGATCGCTGTTCATATTGCTGGAATCTTCCTCATCTTCCGTGCGATATCCTATGGGCTGTATGGGCGGCTCGGAGGCGGTAAAAAAGTCTATGGCCGGCATCACGGAAAAGGAAGAGCCGGTAAAAGAGCCCACTATTTTTTGCCATTTGGCAATATCTATATTGGAAAAGGCGAATAGGAATACAAAAAAAGTCAGCAATAGCGTAACCATATCGCCATAGGTATCCATCCAATTTGCGCCGCCGCCCTCATCCTCGCCGGCACCGCTGCGCCGAGATGTCCTGCCCATAGAATGTCCTTTCTTATAAGTAGTTACGACTGCCTAAGTGACTAAACGGTTTCTTGGATTTCCTGTTTAGCGCTTTGCTGATTTTCGAGGGCCTGCAGTTGGGTTACGGATAGGAAAGCGTTGAGCTTTTCTCGAATGATGCGCGGGTTTTCCCCGTCTTGGATAGAGAGCATGCCTTCCAGAAGCAATTCCTTGCGCAGGCATTCTTCATCTCCCTGGAATTTCAGCTTTTTGGCTAGCGGCGTGAACACCAAGTTAGCTAAAATTACTCCGTAAAGAGTGGTGATAAGAGCCACCGCCATGCTAGGACCAAGCGTATCCGGGTCGCTTAAGTTGCGCAGCATATTGATCAAGCCAATTAAAGTACCTATCATGCCGAAAGCCGGAGAGAAGGCGGACATGCTATTGAGCACAGACTGGCCCTGGCTGTGGCGTTCCTTTACTAAGGAGAGATCTGTTTCCATAATGCTACGCACTAACTCTGGGTCGGTACCGTCCACGATCAGCATGATGCCCTTGCATAGGAAAGAGTCGTTTTCCTCATTTACCACATTTTCCAGAGCCAGTATACCTTCGCGGCGGGCGATATTGGCTATGCGGATAATAAGCTCTACATCCGCGTTTAAATCCACCTCATGCTGTCTGAAGGCATTGCCGATTACCTTGACTAGGCTGGTAAGCATTTTCATGGGGTAAGAAACCGCGGTAGAGGCAAATACACCCCCCACCACGATAAATACAGATGGTATGTTGACAAAATCCAGTACACTGCCGCTCAGCATGATACTGATTATTATAAAAAGTAATCCGGATATAAGGCCTATCAGGGTTGTTTTTTCCACTCTACAAAGCCACCTCCGTTAAGCAGGCTTATTCTTCCGCGGTTTTGTGTTTGACCGGCGGTAAAGCCGGTATATGCCGCCTAAATTCCACGATGCGGGAAATCACTTCCTCCGCCGATTCCATCACTACGATTTTTTTACCCGATTCCAACGATATTACTGTATCCGGCGTTTCCTCTATAAACTCTATTTTTTCGTCATTAACATAAAACTGCTCCACTTTGTTGATCCTCGTAACCATTATCATCTATTCACCGCCTTTGAGGAGGATTGTAATGGGGCGGGGGAGGAGTGAAAGCCCCCGCCCCCAGGGCTTAAGGAATGTGAATCAATACGCATTCCTTAAGCCCTTTCATATTATACACACTGTATTACCTCTTCAAGTTGATCAATTCTTCTAACATGGTGTCGGAGACGGTGATAGCGCGGGAGTTAGCCTGAAAGCCGCGCTGGGTGACTATCATATCCGTCATTTCGTTGGCTAGATCCACATTTGACATTTCCAGACCACCCCCCATAAGTTTGCCTGCGCCGCCATAATTGGGCAGGTTAGGGGTGGCCATGCCGGAGTTGTTGCTTACGCGATACAGGCTTTCCCCCGCTTTTTCCAAGCCGCCGGTATTATTGAAGGTGGCCAAATAGAGATAGCCAATGGTGTCTATGTATTCGCTTACGTCGCCTGTAGTGGCATCCGTCTCGAACCTCTTGCCGGTGATCTCGCCGTTTTTGTCTATGCTGATATTCATATAACGTATTTGGTTCCCGGCAGCACCCGCATATGATAATCGTATGCTGCTCAAGTCATTAACGCTCGTTACATCATCTGGGATATCCATACTAAGTCTTTCATCGGAACCGTCAGCGTCATCGATATCCTCATTGGGATAGCCCTTAATAAAATAGCCGTTCGAGTTGACCAGGTAATTATCGTCGTCGATGTAGAAATTGCCGGCTCGCGTGTAAAGAGTTTCTGTAGGCGTCTGTATGATGAAAAAACCCTCGCCGGAGATCATGAAATCCAGCGGTCGGTCGGTGCGGGCGAAGGCGGATTCGGTTTGGATGACATCGATAGCGGAAAGGACGATCCCCAAGCCGATCTGGATGGGGTTGGTGCCGCCGATGATGCCGGTAGAACCGGAGGCGGAGCGGCTGGTCTGGCTAAAAATATCCTGAAACACCACGCGGCTGGTTTTATAACCCACCGTGTTGACATTGGCGATGTTGTTGGCTATCACATCCATACGGGTCTGGTGATTTCTAAGACCTGACACCGCGGAATAAAGGGAACGCATCATAATCTATATCCCTCCTAGCGGGCTGCCTCGCAGCCCGAGTAATGTGTTTTACATGGGCGAATGGCAATCCGCCCACGGTTTGTGATGTTGTTATGTGACACGGAACGATTGCCACCGTCCCCTACATCCCCCTTTATCTATCCTGTTTCACCTGTTTCATAACCCTCAGACGGCTGCTCGGGCAAAGGTTCTTCTGATTCCTCTGGCGGCGCTTCCTCGGGGGGGAACTCTGCGAGCGGTGGCTCTACGGGTGACAATTCTTCAAGCAAAGGTTCCGGGGCGGCTTGCGCGGTCTGATGGATATCGAAGATATGATTTACCGGCGCGGTGAATTCCTCACCGTCTTCTCCCCTGATATAGGCTACCACCACATTGTCTATCACGGCTAAACCTGTGACCACGCCGCTTTTGTACCTGGGCGTCTGTTCGAATACGGTAGCTCCCAGTTTATCCTTGACCACATTGCCGTCCTGATCCAGCTTTGGCTCCCCGTTATCGTAGACCACTCTTTCCTTCCCATCCACCACCTCTACCTGATAAACTTTAACTGTACTGCCGATCAGGTGAGCCGCGCCCACCAGCGGATTATCCGGGCTGATGCTTTGCTTATCATAAACATCCGTGATGCGGGAAACGGGGATGAGATAATCGCCCACTTTAGCTAGGTAGGCGCCATTTTGTTGCATGACAAACTCCACATAACCGTCTATATTGCGGACTAAGCCATCGTCGCACAGCACATTGTTAGCGGAAACCAGCTTGCCCACCATATCGTAGGATTGCATGGCCAGCATGGCGGTACTCATAGCCTCCATCTGCTCCAAAGAGGAAAATTGGGCCAGCTGGGCGATGAAAGCAGTGTCGGACATCGGTTCCAGCGGGTTTTGATACTGCATTTGCGCAGCCAGTAAATTTAAAAAATCGTTCTTGCCCAACTGTGTCTTGCGCACCCGCTGATCATTCAAATATTCCTCATAGTCGGAACCCATATAGGTGTTGCCGACTCCAAAACTGTCTGCCATAACTCTTCACGCTCCACTCTTAACTCTTCACTTGGGCTGCAAAGCAGGCCATCATGCCCGGTATTCCACGGAACTTACTTCCCAATCGAAGCCGTCCATGTAGAGAGGCTGCCCGTATATGTTTTCCAACTGAGCGGCGCTCAGGGGTTCCGCCAGCCTAAGCGCAGTGTTTTTTCGCAGAGTACTCCCTCGCGCTTCTTCTCCGCCAGGCTGTTGCCTATCGAATGCCCTGTCGCTTAAAGCGGTATAAACGACCTCCACATTTTCTAGGCGTATGCCCCGCTCGGCCAGGGTGTCGCTTAAACGGTTGATATGGGCGGCCAGCAAATTGCGCACGCCCTCGTCGGTAGTGAGTATCTTGGCGCTAAGGCCGTTATCAGCCAGTCGTAAATCGATGACGAGCTTGCCCAAATGATCCGGCTTCAGAGAAATTTCCATATGGGGCTCTGCTTCCGGCAGGGAGACGATGCGTTCTATTAGGGTGTCAAAGAGGTTCTCCACAGTCAGCGGCTGGACGGGTTGAGCCGCCGGACTAAAATGTTCGGCGAAGCTTACGCGAATAGGCGCAATAACAAAACTTGCCCCTTCCGGCAGGGTTTGATCGCTCTCTTTCGCCTTTGTCTGGCCCTGGCTGAAGGCGCTCTCCTTCTGTGCGGTTTGTTCGCTTCCGTTAGTCGCGGCTACGGCTGCTGGGGCGGGTGACGCAAATTCCGCCGGGAGATCCACCTCGGTTTGCTGCTCGTTTACATTCTCGGGAGGGCACAGATAGCCGCGCAATGTTGCGATGAAGTTGGTCAATTGAACCAGCTTCCGCGGCGTTTCCGCGATATCCTCGGTTTGTGGCGTCCGTGCCATTACCTCTGTCAGCTTTTCCTCAAGCTCCGGGGGGAGCGGTTGCTCCTCCAGATCCAAAGCCTGTTTTAGTTCTGCTAACAGAGGGACAATTTCCTTATTGATAAGAATATTGCTATTGTTTCCCTCGAGAATGGAAACGATGGTATCCAAGATTTGCAGGGGCCAAAGCGGCTTGTCTAAGGGGATAAAATCTAAGGGCGGTTCTGGGGGCGGCGGTATAGGTGTTAGGATATACAGAGTAACGGGATCCTCCTCCGGCTGTACTTTGGGCCAGGGCTTAAGCGGCTTTTCTGCTGTGTTTTGCGCCGCGCAGCCTCTTTGGGCATCCGGGCTGCGCCCGGTAATATCCGCCTTGGGCCGACTTTGGATACCTCCAGGATTCATAATATCCTCAAACATTCCTGCCCGTGTTTCATGTTGTCCGCCGCTTCCGGCTACCCTCGCCGGATTTGCCTGCAAACTTGGAACCAAACTAATGTTTTGCGGTTGAATCATCCATTCACCTCCTTTCAAATATAAAATAATGATACAGACAAAAAAACCGTCTATTGTTATTCTCGTAACATTTCCGCTGTTATTTGAGCGGCTATTTCTGGTTCCAAGACCGCCAGAAGGGCCGCGGCGGCGTCCTCATTCATATAAAACAGTACTTCTACCATGGCTTGAACCCCGTTTAACAGGGATATTGCTTGCGCAGCCGCCTCCGGTTCCATGGTAGAATAAATTTTCCCCAATTTTTTTAATTCCGCTATTTTTTCTTCGGGAAGCTCCTTCAAATAAAGAGGCGTAGAAGCAAGCTGCTGTTCCTTAAAGGATTTTTCCCGTGCGGCTACAGCGGCGAGACGCTTATCCACATCCGCGCTGCTAAGGGCTAAGGCCTCCTCCCGCTGCTTTAGGTCGTTCTCCCTCGCGGCAAAAGAGTTTTCCTGCTCGTTGAGCATATTTTCCCGCTCCGCAAGCAGCTCATTACTATCTCGATATTCCGGATCCAGATAGGCTACAGCACGGTTGGCGGCGTCCAAAACAGTGCTGCGTACACCTAAGATATTAAAATAATAAAAAACAAAGGCCGCCAGCAGCAAAGCCAACACAAAGGCTATCAGAAGCAAAATCTTGGGAAAGCCGCGTCTTTTGCCCTCTGTCTGCTCGCCCTTTGTGCGCCTGCTCCGTTTACTTCCTTTTTCCTTTTTTTCTTTTTTTGCTTTCTTTTCCTTAGGCGCTTTAGGCGCCTTGGGAGGCTTTTCTTTTTTTGCTTTAGACGGTTTAGCCGCCGAGGTTGCTGTCTCAGCCGCCGCCCCCTGCTGCTCCGTTGCCTCCGGCGCTACCGTTGCTTCTGCCATAAAAAACCTCCGAAATTCAATGCATTATGAATTGAGTCCTTCTAATAACTACTCTATAATGTCACCCTGAGCGAAGCGAAGGGTCTTTAAGCAAGATTCTTCACTGCGTTCAGAATGACAAACCGGGTTTATAGAGGGACTCAATTACGCGTTATGCATTGCTCTAAACGCTATGATATCGCCGATCACCAGGTTTTCTTCCTGGCGTACTTCCGCGAGATAAGCCTGATATTGCTCCAAGCGTAGGCGATCCAGTGTTTTTATCTCCTTCATGGTGACGATCAATAGAGCCTGGATACGCTTCTTTTCCGCCTCAGCAGACAAAATCAGCTCCCTCACATCATCCTGCCATTCTAATAGGTAAGTCTGGTAATTGTCGTGACGTATCAGTTCTCTTACCATATTCTGCTGTTTTTCCTGCGTCAGCCGGATGGAGGCGGCGTTATCCGCCAAGGCCTGTAATACCAGGTCGCGCTCCTCGTACAGTCGGTTCAAGCGGGTCATTACACGGGCCAGATCGGCTTTTTGTTTTTTTTCTACGGTAGCTTTATACTTAGCCACCGCTTCCAGGGTAAAGAAAAATTTTTTCATAATTTCAACCTCCAGTTCTTAATACATCCACCTCCCCCAAGGGGGAAGCTTACCACTCCTATGGTCTAGGCGCTGCAAGGCTCCCCCTTGGGGGTTACTGTCAGGCGACGCTCGTTGCACCGCATAACAGGGAGGGTTATTCTTTTGTTAAGGTCATCATCATGCTGACGATTTGCTCATAGCTGTAATTCTCGCTCTTTTCCTGTCGCAAAAAGGTCTGTATAGCTGGGTAAAGGTGTACCGCCTCATCTATTTCCGGGTTGGCGCCCTTTTGGTAAGCGCCGATATTGATCAGATCGCTGGCTTCGCGGTATACTGCCAGTTTGTTACGGATAAAGCCGGCCGCCTCCTGATGCTCCTTTGGTACTATATCCGTCATCACCCGGCTGACGCTATCCAGCACATCCACGGGAGGATAGTGATTGTTATGGGCCAGAGTGCGACTGAGCACGATATGCCCGTCCAAAATACTGCGCACCGTATCGGATATAGGCTCGTTCATGTCGTCGCCCTCCACCAACACGGTATAAATGCCGGTGATGGAGCCTTTTTCCGCCGTGCCGGAGCGTTCCAGCAGCTTGGGCAGGAGGGCGTAAACGGAGGGCGGGAAGCCGCGGGATACCGGCGGTTCCCCGGCTGCCATACCTATCTCGCGCTGGGCCATGGCGAAACGGGTCAAAGAATCCATCAGCAGCAGTACGTCGTAGCCCAGATCCCTGAAGTATTCGGCTATGGCGGTAGAGACCATGGCGGATTTTAAGCGGATCAAGG
>Ga0082212_10008413_pt1 | contig 13473 bp, 15 predicted proteins | sample TergutNt197P3_FD_71548 | JGI IMG/M metagenome (GOLD analysis project Ga0082212, IMG submission 71548) | Neocapritermes taracua P3 segment gut microbial communities from Petit-Saut dam, French Guiana - Nt197 P3 | ecosystem: Host-associated > Arthropoda: Insects > Digestive system > Gut ... | reverse complement strand
CACCTTTCTGTCAAGCAGTTTGAAATCGCTCGCCCTGTCTAAATCCATGCCGGGCGCGGCTTTCATCGCCCTGTAAAACATCTTGGCAAAGCTTTTATAAATAAAGCCTTCTTTTCCGCGGCTTCTTTTAACCGCCTCCACCACTTCAAAGCCGTCTTTCCAAAGGTTGACCATCTGCGGAATGATTTCCGGCGGGTGCTGCAGGTCGCAGTCTATAACCACTGCCGCTTCTCCGCCTGCGCGGCGCAGTCCGGCGAAAATCGCGCCCTCTTTCCCGAAATTGCGGGAGAACCTGACGCCTTTTATACCCTGTTCCTCCGAAGCAAGCACCGAAATTTCCCGCCACGTTGTATCAGAAGAACCGTCGTCTACGAAAATAATTTCATAATCAATTTTTTCGGCGGTCAAAAGCGAGCTTAATACACCCGCGGTTCGCCGTATATTCTCCCCCTCGTTAAAAGCGGGAACAATCACAGAAAGCATAACGCCTCCTAATCTATGAATTCTATTCTCTTATAAAACACCAGATTGCCTGTATTTGTACGCACTGTAAACATTTTATGATTTACACCTGACGAAAGATATAAATCTTCCTGAAAGCGGGCGGCTTCAAGAAACGCTTCCCCGAAAAAGTCGGAAGAAAAGCTGCCGCTTTGCGTGAAGAAGCTTAAATCCACACCCGCGACATCCGGCATAACCACAGTAACCGAACCTGTTTCCGTATCAATTCTGCAAGCGTCTGCAAAGCTGACAAATTCCGTGTTTACGTCCCCGAATCTGGTATTGATGTCAATAAATCCCGAAACGCTGAAAAGTGTAACATTCCCTGAGCGTGACGTTACGGTAATTTGTCCGGCGTGAACTCTTTCGGCACTGATATTTCCGGAAGCCGAGGTAAGCCTGAGCTCTTTATATTCTCTGACGGGCAGTCCTACGCGCATATTGTAATTAAACCTATCTAATGAAAACAGCGAAAACGAAAAATCCTCATCTTTGCCTATTCTGACCTCAAAATCGCTTTTTTCCGTAAGCAGAGCAGTTTCTCCGATATAATCAATAATGATTTGACTGCCGCTGTGCGAATAGATTTCCAAGTTCATATCAGCTGAATGAATACTGACAATATCGGCGGCTTCAATGATACGCCTTTCCCTGTAAACGGTGGACTGCCAATTGAATAATTCCGCCGCGAAAAACTGCGTTATAACCGCCGCACTGCCCGACATAACGGCAAGGATAATAAAAAGCCACAATAGATGTTTTGAACGGTTTTCCTTCGGAATGGATTTTATACGGATACGTTTATTTCCGAACAGCCCGAAACCCCGTTTCACGAGAAAAGCTTCTCCGTGACGGCGTTAAAATACCTTACAGCTTTCGGACAGAACCGGTATAAAAAGCAAGCCAGCGCAAACGCGGAAAAAATACAGAAACAGCCGGTAAAAAGCATTGCCGGCGGGGCTAAATCCGTAGCAACATTTCCGAGCAATCCCGTTATACAGCCGGCTGACACAAAAACCGACATGAATCCCGCTGACGCCAAAGCCGCGGTTAATAAAGCCACCGCCGCAGTTAAAGCAATGGCAGACGCGGTTAGAATAAAAACGGCGATTAATTTTATCGGCTTGTTCTTCATAAAGTTGACCATTCTTTTCAAATGATTTGCTTATATCATTATAGCTTGTATAATTATACTATATGTTAATAGGCTTTGTCAAGAAAAATCCCATTCAACTTCTTAATGCGTCAATCGGCTTCATGTTCGCGGCTTTCAGCGCGGGGTAAACCCCAAACACAATCCCCAGAAACAGCGAAAACACCACAGGCGATAAAAACCGTTCAAAACTGAATAAAAACTTAATCCCCAAAAATTGACAGCCGGTAAAAGAAACCGCAAACGCCGCCAAAACACCCGCCGCGCTCCCGAATAATGACAATAACGCGCTTTCGGATAAGAATTCCCGCAGAATGTCGAAATTCCCCGCGCCTACGGATTTTTTGATTCCTATTTCACGGGTGCGCTCGTGAACGCTGACCAACATAGTCGTCATCACGGTAAGCCCTGCCACGAACAGCGAAATCCCTGCAATCACCGAAAGTGCTAAGGTCACAACCGTCATAATGCCCTGCAATTGATTTTTTTGCTGTAATAAATTCGACGCAATTAATTCTTGACCGTTTCGGTCAGTATTTCCTAACTTCTTTTGGATTCTGTCTGTGATATTGCCGCCCGTAATATTGCCGCTGAAATTGCCCGAATCGGAGTCGATTAAAACTGCGATTTTATCAAAACTGCCGCGCCCTGTCAAATTCTGCATGGTTGAAAAAGGTACATACACAAAATCAGGGATAATGCCCGCTAAAGCGGATTGCAAAACGCTTATCCCTGAACTTGCCACACCGATAATTTCAAACTCGTGAAAATTTCCGCCTACTAAAAGATTTATTTTTTTGCCGACAATATTGCTTCGCCCGTAGGTTTTCCGCGCTATTTCTTCGTCAATCACGCACACAAGCGAGCCTTGCGTTGTGTCGCGGGCGTCAATCAAGCGTCCGTGCAGAGCGGACAGCGAAATAATTTCCCGCGCTTCTCCGTTAATGCCCCAAAGCAGGCAGGATAAATCTTTATGCAGAATATCAATCCTTGCGTTGGCGGACATTAAAGGCATCGCCTTTTCAACGCCACTGACGGAATTCAGCAATACAATGTCTTCTTCGCCGAGCGCGGCAAAGGCGTTCGCTTGTTTGGATTGAACCAATACCGTATTAATCCCCATGTTGTCTAAAATACCGGAAACCTCTCCCGCGCCGGTCGCACTGATTTGTGAAATTAAAGCAACCGCAAACGCGCCTACCGCAATCCCTGTCATGGTCAGAACCGTGCGGGTTTTATTGCGTCTTTGAAATAAAACAAGCGTTGATTTTTTAAAAAACATATTTATGACTATTCCTTTCTCTGCACAAAAACCTATGAAAAAATGCCCGTCTGTGTATAGATTTTTAAAATTTACCCTGTAAATCTAATTTAGTTTATTGCCTTTATTAACGCATTTTCACTGTACTTTTCAGGGTTAATAATCAGCTCGTCATTTTCCGTCAGTCCGGTAATCACCTCTGCGCCGGTTATAAGCTCTGCGCCTGTAACTATATCTTTACGAACCGCGGTATTCCCGCGCAGAACCAATACAAATTCACCCCTGTCGTCCTGATTGATGGTTTCGTATGGCGCAAGTAAAATGCTCCGCTCCGGTAAAACGCTGATAATGGCTTCCGCTGTATATCCCGAACGTATAAACTCATCATGGTTGACAATTTGTAAAACCACATCTACAACCGTTTCCTGAACACCGCCGAATTCCCGTTGATAAGCGGTTGATGCGATTTCCGTCACTTCTGCCGTGTATTGACCGTCACCGATTGCCGCACCGTAAAGCTTTGCGGGTTGACTGATTTGAACCGCATTAATATCGCTTTCCCGAACCGCGGTTTTAATATAAAAGTAGTTGTCTTCAGCTTTATAAATAATGCCGTTTCCTTTTACAACAGGGGTATAAACCTGCTTTTCAATACGGATTGTTTCGGCTTCCGGAAGCATATTTTCCACTGCCGACGGCGCAATCGCCGCCGCCCAAACGCCTGTCAGAATAAACGCGCTGAGTAAGAACCATTTTATATGTTTTTTCTGCATATTGCTGTACTCCTTTTTAATTCGGCGTGTCGGGGACACCGCACTCTACAAATTTATTTTACCTTGATTTTCCGGAAATATAAGTGTAATACTAAAATCCAATAAAAATAATTTTCTGTTAAACGCAAGTTTTTTACATGGATTTTTAAAAGCTTTTTATAATCGGTATTAGTATAAATAAAAATTTTCCGGTAAATAATAAAAATAAAAACAGGAAGGTCTTATTTATATGAACCTGATTATATGCAATGAAAAATGCCGTCATCAAACGGACGGCTATTGCTGTTTGGAGGGAAGCTCGCAGATTACCAACGCGCTTGCGTCCCCCTGCTGTTATTATGAAGATAAATCTGATTCTAAAAGCAAACAAAACGACGAAAAGAACCCCTATTTAGATTAATGACGCGAGGTGTTTTATGATTCAATTCCGCAATATCACCAAAACCTACAAAATGGGCGAGAACGAAGTTCCCGCCCTTATTAAGGTCAGCATTGACATTTTAAACGGCGATTTTGTTTCCGTGACCGGTGCTTCCGGTTCGGGCAAAACCACGCTGATGAACATACTCGGCTGTTTGGACATGCCGTCCGGCGGTCAATATATTTTAGATGGTGAGGACGTTTCCCGCATGACGGGCAGAAAGCTTGCGGTTGTGCGTAACCGGAAAATCGGCTTCATTTTTCAAAGTTTCAACCTGATTCCGTCGCTGACAGCACGCGAAAATGTCATTTTACCCTTAACGTACCGTAAAACCCCGCCGAAACTGCGGGAAGAGCTTGCAGACCGCGCAATTGAAACGGTCGGGCTGTCCGAACGCGCACACCACCGCCCCGCTCAGCTTTCGGGGGGACAGCAGCAGCGTGTCGCTATTGCGCGGGCAATCGCGGCGTCCCCGGGGTTAATTTTAGCGGACGAACCTTGCGGAAGCTTAGACAGCAAGACCGGCGCGGATATTATGAACATTTTGAAACGGCTGAACGAATCGGGTCGCACGGTCGTGTTGATTACCCACGACGAAAACGCCGCAAGAACAGCGGATAAAATGATTAGGATTTCAGACGGGCGGGTGGTTTAACCCTGCTTTTCGCTTTCATTTAATAATTGTAGGACATACCGCTCAACATCTTCTAAGGTTTTACAATCTTCTTTAATTGTTAAAAGGATTTTCTGACATGTGGATTGTATGGCAAGACGTTCTATTATTTCTGCACTGTTCGGCATTGTTCTTCCTCCTTAGGATTTGTAGGCTTTGATAACGCATCTTTTCGCGTTTATTATAACAGATTAAAACAAGTTTGTCAAGTACACAAACAAAAACCTCCTCAGCTGAGGAGGTTTTATAATTTGCAATTTAATAATTAAAATTACTTTCTTCTTTTAACAGAAATTACAACGCCTGCGGTTGCTACGAGAGCAATACCTGCAACAGTTGCGATTCCGCCAACGCCTGTAGGCGCGCCGTCTTTAACTTCATTGGTTGTTGTTGTGCCGGGAGTGGTTTCAGGAGTTTCAACTTCGGTGGTTTCGGTAACTTCTTCAGTTGTTGCTGCGCCGCCGAAAGTAATACCGGATTCAAGTTTAACGTTGCTTACTGAGAAAGCGTCAGTCCAACGGCCTACGATACAAGCAGAATCAACTACGCTGTAATCCATATCTTCAGCGCCATATGTGAATTCCACTACGAAAGTTTGTGAGCCGCCTTTAGAAGCTAAAGCTGCAACAGGTCTGAAATATGCGGGTACGTTTGCAGAATAAGCGCTGTCTGTTTCGTAATCGTTTACGATGTCATTGTCAGCGTTATCGGGATAGCCGAAGCCGCCTGTCCATCTTACGCGGATACCGTTATCTTCGCTGAAATCATCAGTAGAAGTAACTGTAAAAGTAAGTCTGTAATTTTCACCGTCAACGAATCCGCCTGCGGGAGCGATGTTTACGCGTACAGCGTCGCCGGTTGTATAAATAACAAATCCTGCATCAACGCTTGCGTCATCTTCTGATTCAATAGTACCGGGGGTAACATCTGTGTCTGCGCTTGCTGTAGCTGTGAAAGCTACTACCATACAAACCGCTAATAAAGCGATAAGTGCTTTTTTGAACATTATTTTTTTCCTCCAAAATTAATAATTCCATATAGCTTTTGCTACATTAGTTTTAATTATACACGTTTACGCTGTTAAATGCAATAGGTAAAATGCACAATTTTTAGCATTTTTTGCACGTTTTACTTATTATTTTATGAATAACAGCGCGTTTTTAACCTTTACTCAGTAAAAACGCACCTCCTGACGCTCCCAAAACAGCCAGCGCGGTAGCCGCAATCAATCCTAAGAAGAGCGGACTGGTTGAGCCGTTATTTGTTGGTGTTTCGGTTGTTGTTTTATTTTCACCGGAAGACGGCGGTGTTTCGCCGCCGTTTCCGTTAGAACCGGGGTCTGTAACAGGGGCAGTGTCAGGTTTATCAGCGACGCCGTCGGGGTTGGGGTCGGGCGAAGCAGTGCTCGCCGGGAGGTGTCTTTCGCCCTCAATAATTCTGTACGTAGCGTTACGGTTGTGCATTAAGCCCTTTTCCCCGCCGTCAAAAGCGGCGTGAGATGAGTATGCCTGAACGGTTTTATCCGTGAACATATCGTAAATAACAGTTCCTTCGCTGTCGTTTTCATTCATATAATGCGTTGCGGTAATGCTTTTGATGATAAAGGGACCTGTACGGTTATTGGTGCAAAACTGCAGAACCTGCCCTGCTGCCGCGGCTTCGGTAATTACGGACGCGGGAATTTTTCCGCTGTCCGGAAAACCGTTTCCGTCAGTATCGGTGTAATAAGAGCGTATAATCATATTATCGCTGGCGTTGCCTCTATCCTTTGAACCGTTGTTCAGCCAAGGGATATTCGGGGTAATATCGTCTCCGTTTATGGTAGCGGTACGTATTTTATAATCGTTGCCGGTAGCGGTTTTTCCGGTGTCCCTGATAATAAAAACAAATTCGTAGAAGCCTTGGTCTGCGTTGGGAACATCTTTAATAAGCTCGTTCAGTTTAAAATGAACACCCTGGTCAGATATGGTTCCCCATAAAATATCAATCCATTTTTCCAAGGGTCCTTCCGCCGCGCCGGACGGAAATACGGCAACGCTTGCGAAAACCGCAAAAACCGAAAGCATGATTAAAAATCTTTTTATATTTTTCATAAAAGCCTCCCAAACATTATTTATAGTTAATTAACTTAGAAAATGCTCGATAAAAAGGCATAAAAAGCTTTAATTTATGGGTTTTTATGCCTGTTTATTGGTGCAATTTTCAAGTTAATTTACTATATTACTCTTGCATTAAACAGCAGAAAAAATTGTTTTCGTGTTGTTCACTTTTAAAAGTAATGATAATTCATATTTATACAATTATATTATACTAATTATTAAACGGAAAAACAATAGCTTTTTTGAATAAGATTTCAGGCTGAAATGTGGTTATAATCAACAAAAACCCTTGCATATACACAAGGGTTTTTGTAAATGTTTATTTAATGTTTCATTGTAGGGTACGCCCTATGTGGCGTACCGTCCGTTTACGGGCAACCACGCAGGGTTGCCCCTACATTTAGGTTACGATTTCTTTTTAAGATTAACGGCAACCAACGCACCGCCGACAATGATTACCGCGCCCGCGCCGATTCCGACGGGAAGCCACGGGAAACTGCTTTCGCCGTCCTCTTCGTCAGCACCCGCGCTTCCGGTTGGGGTTGACGGGGTTTCTTCTTTCTTATCATCAGAAGAAGAATCATTGCTGTCGCTGGTGCTTTCATCGTTTTCGTCATTAGTATTACTGCTTGCGGGCGGTTCAACCGGTTCAGGGTCTACGCCGTCCTGAATAATTACAAAGGTAGGAGCACCGCAGGGAATCAACCCCATGCTTGCGGAGAATACTGTCGATTCACCGTTTTCATCAAAAACAAGAGGACCGAATTTCTGCCCGACCGCATATCCCTGAATAATTGGGTCTTCCGACATTATGTAAACCGGAACGGGGTTATCAAGGCTGTCTTCCGCGTAGCGGTTTACAATGATTTCTTTAATTACAAAATCATAATAATAACTCTGATTGGAAAAACGCATGTTTTGTCCGCTTTCCGCCGCCTGCATTAACCAGTCACCCGGGATATGTCCGGTTGAGGGCGCGGTGTCGTCGCCTACAGGGTCATTGAAACGGGTTGCTTTTACAACCTCATCGCCAAACTTGGCTTCGCGGTCAGTGAAGCGTTTGTAAGGCGGGGTTTGGTCGCCGTCCTGTGTCAGCACTTTAAAGTCGTTGCCGAGAATCGGGTGTCCGCCGCCTACAATGAAAATCCATTCATAAAAACCGTCTGCCGCATCATCGCCGATTTCTTCCATGAACGTGGAAAGCACGAACTGAACGCCTTCCCAGCCGTCACCTCTGTCATTTACTTCAACCCATTTTGCGTTTCGCCAGTTGGTGTCTATATCATCCGCCGACGGTCTTTTCCATTCGGGAGGGCATTGGTCGTCAGCGTCTCTTTCGTCTTTTTCTTCTTCCTCTTCTTCGCCGTCAGCTTCGCCTATTTCCGCGGAAATAGGTTCAATGCCTACTGTTCCTTCTTCTTCGCTGTCGTCACCGTCTTCCGCCCATGAGGTGGTTTGGAATCCCGCTAAAACCGCAACGGCAACCAATGCCGCAAATAACTTTTTAAGCTTCATTTGATAACTACTCCTTTATTAATAATAGGTAATTACAAGATATACTCTGCAATTACCTATTATTATAAAACATAAAAATAAAAATGTCAAGTTTAGAACCTAAATTGTAACGAAGTTGTAATAATTATGTAACGATTACAGGGTAATTTGCGGAATATTTGATTCTGCCGAAACATTTGGTGTGAGATGAGCCGACGCCGATTCAACAGCAGAATCGCCCGCACCGGCATGGTGCTCTCCTAAGAACTTCGGCAAATCCATGCCCGCTTGCTTGAATACTTCGCCGAGCGGAGGAACAGATTTCATCAAGCCGCTTAAAAAGTCGGACGTTGCGGTTTTACCGTCGGCGGAATTACCCGAACCCGAATCCCAAACAGTGACCTTGTCAATTTTGATATTCTTAATGGCTTCAACCTGTATTTTCGTAAGCTCTTCAAGTTTATCGGCTATGAGCAGTTTCACTGCGCTGTCGGCGTTTCCGCCCGCCGCCGCGACAAGTTCACGGATACCGTCCGCTTGTTTAATAAGTATTTCCTTTGCGCCGCGTGCCTGTGCGTCTAACTTGGCAAAAATAGCGTCCGCTTCACCCTTTGCGTGCCGGCGAATGACTTCCGCCTGCGCTTCCGCGTCTATTTCAAGCTGTTTCTTCTCAATTTCGGCTTTGACGATAATATCCGCCTGACGTGTGGCGCGTTCAAGTTCTGCTCTGACCATTTCGGCGTGTTTCTGCGCTTCGTAGGCTTCTTCCTTTGCCTTTGCCGACTGAACGGCTTCTGCCGCTGTCGCAAGCTTCAGCGATTCGGCTTCTCTTTCGCGCCGGTTGGCTTCGGACTTCGCGATTTCAATTTTCGCGTTGTTTTCGCCTTGGATTGCCGTGGCGTTTGCCGCCGCAACTTCTATACGCTGTTCGCGCTGAGCCTGCGCTTGACCGATTTCACCGTCACGGTCACGCTCGGCAATGGCAATTTTCGCGTCGTTATCGGCTTTTGCTCTTGCTTCGGCTTCTCTCTGCTGACGGCTTGCTTCGGAGCGAGCAATTTCTACTTTTGCATCATTTTCGCCCTGAATCGCGGAAGCGTCTGCCGCCGCCACCTGCACGCGCTGGTCACGCTGAGCGTGCGCCTGACCGATTTCACCGTCGCGGTCTTTTTCCGCAACGGACTTTTTAGCGTCGTTGATTGCCTTTGCCGCCGCTTCTTTACCGAGTGCTTCTATGTAGCCGGATTCGTCGCTGATGTCTGTTACGTTTACGTTGATGAGCCGTAAGCCTATTTTCTTGAGTTCTATTTCCACGTTGTTGGAAACCGCAAGTAAAAACTTATCGCGGTCGGTGTTGATTTCTTCAATTTCCATGGTTGCGATTACAAGACGGAGCTGACCTAAGATAATATCCTTAGCCAAGTCTTGAATCGAATTAAGGTTTAAGCCCAAAAGCCTTTCCGCGGCGTTCTGCATAACGCCCGGCTCTATGGAAATCGCAACCATGAACCTTGACGGAACGTCAACGCGGATATTCTGCTTGGAAAGCGCGTTCCGCAAATCAACATTAATGGACATGGGGGTTAAGTCCATGTATTGATAGGATTGCAGAATAGGCACGATAAAGGACGCGCCGCCGTGGATACATTTCGCGCTCCGCGCCTGACCGGACTTGTCGTTGCCGACTTTACCGTAGATGACAAGAATTTTGTCGGACGGGCATTTTCTGTAGCGCGATAAAATGCCCATGAACAGCGCGAAAACGATGATTGCCGCAACTGTGATTAGGATAATGATGATTTCGTCCATGTGATTTTCCTCCGAATTTATTTTAAATTATTTATACGTTAAATTTAAAATCTATAAAGTATCATTTTTAAGTTTTTCCAAAAAACCAATCAATTCATATTGGTCATCTTTTACAGCTATAGCTGTCGTCTTTTTAATTTCCGTTCCGGGGATTTTATAGATAATAAAATAGCTTTTATAATTCGATACAGGATTTTGAAAAGGGTCGGGAACATCACCGACGGACATTTCAGTAATATCTGAAAGATAGGCAAAAATACCGCCCCTCAAACAAATTATACGGTTTTCATCGTCTATTTCAAAACGAATTACATCTTTATATAATCCGCAATAACTGTTTACACCGCCTGTATCATATGACTGCGTTGCTTTAAATATTGATTTTATGCGGTTATATTCCTTTTCCTTTTTTTCTTTTTCTTGCTGATAACAATCAGGGCATAAATCTACCCCGTCAAAATAAATCTTCTTTTTTGCAAAAACACCCAATTTTGTTTCGCATACATAACATTTAGCCATAATTTCCTCCCATTATAACTTCTCCACCACCAGCACATTCCCCGCCAGTATATCCGTTACGCGGACAGGTGTGTTAATCGGCAACGCGCCGCTTTCGCTGACCGCGTCACATTCAATCTGCCGTTCAGCAAGCTGTACGGTGACTTTGCCGCGTGAGGTGGTTTCTTCGGGGATGGGTATGTATACAATGCCGGATTCGCCGATGAGCAGGTTCATGTTTAAATTGCCGCTGTGCTGTAGTTTCCCCGACAAGCGTATAATTTTCGCAACACCGAGCATTGCCCCGAAACCAAGCGCAAACCCTAAAACAAGCGATAAAGCCGCATTCCCGAACGCTTCTATAAAGATGATTCCGCTCCAGCCGAAAACGCAGAAGAACGCGACAATTCCCTGAAATGTAAATAATCCCGCAACGCCGTAATCACCTGAACCGCCGTCGGAAAAATCGGACGCGTCCGAAACATTCCCAATATCAGTGCCGCCCATGTCCGCGTCGCCGCCGCCGATTCCGAAAATAACCAAAACCGTCTGAAGCACAAGCAGAACCGTTCCGGGGAACGCAATACAATAAAGAACCTGCCTGACTAAATCAAGCCCGCCCCACCATTCGGAAAACCATGCCATTTAGAAGCCCCCCTTTTTATGTAATTTTTATAAGTAAGATTTGTAAATGTGATTTACCCCTATCAATTTTATTATAATACTTTTTCGGCATAATGTCAATATGTTTATTTAAAAAATTATTTTTTAAATTTTTATTAAAACGCTTGCTTTTTTATGAATTTAATGATAGAATAGATGTAAATACAATTTACTGTTATACTGTTGGTGTTAATTATGAACGGTTTACTTCTCGGTAAAAGGCTTAAAGAGGCAAGGCTTTCCAAAAAGATGACCCAATCCGACGTCGTCGGCGGCTACATAACCCGAAACATGCTCAGCCAAATCGAAAGCGGCGCGGCGTTCCCGTCGATTCGTACGTTGGAGTATCTTTCGGGCGTGCTTGAAGTGCCTATGGCTGAGTTAATGTCGGGCATTGAAACCGAAAGAAGCGGTCTTTCGCTTGCTGAGGATTTAAAAACCTGTGTCAGGCTTCTTTCGCCGTATTTGGAAGAGGATTCCTCTGCTTACAAAGAAATTGACGCGATTATTCGTTATGCGGAAGCCGCGCTTGAAAAAATAGCTGAAACTATGTTGACAAACCCGTAAAATGATGTTATAATATTAATAATAAATATTTCTCTTATCAAGAGCAGCCGAGGAAACAGGTCCTTTGACGCTGCGGCAACCTTTTATAAAACGAGCAAGCCGTTTTATATTTCGGTGCTAATTCCTGCGTTTATATTTTATAATATAAACGAAAGATGAGGGGCGAACTGTTAAAACACGCTCCTTGTTAGGAGCGATTTTTTATTTAGATTATAAACCTTTCACACATATAAATTTAATAAAACATAAAAATATAAGGAGAAGTAAAAAATGTCAAAGTATTTATTCACATCAGAAAGCGTAACCGAAGGTCACCCCGACAAAATCTGTGACCAGATTTCCGACGCGGTTTTAGATGAGCTTTTAAAGCATGACCCCATGTCCCGCGTCGCCTGTGAAACCATCACCACCACAGGCATGGTTTTGGTTATGGGCGAAATCACCACTAAGGCTTACGCGGATATTCCGAAATTAGTCCGCAGTGTGGTGAAAGACATCGGCTACGACAACGCCGCTTACGGCTTCGACTGCAATACCTGCGCGGTGCTGACAACCATTGATGAGCAGTCCGGCGATATTGCTATGGGTGTTAATGATTCCTATGAAACGAAACAAGCATCGGAAAACGACACCGGCGCGGGCGACCAAGGTATGATGTTCGGTTATGCCTGCAACGAAACACCGGAGCTTATGCCTCTGCCGATTTCATTGGCGCAGAAGCTTGCGAAGAAATTAACGGCTGTACGGAAAAGCGGTGAACTTGATTATCTGCTTCCGGACGGAAAAACGCAGGTCAGTGTTGAATATGACAACGGTAAACCTACAAGGGTTGACACGGTTGTTGTATCTTCTCAGCATAAGGATTCGGTTGAATTAACGCAAATCCGTGCAGATGTAATTGAAAAAGTAATTAAAACAACTGTTCCGGCGGAGTTGCTTGACGCGGACACCAAATATTTTGTCAACCCGACCGGCAGATTTGTGATTGGCGGACCGCAGGGCGATTCAGGGCTTACGGGCAGAAAAATTATTGTCGATACATACGGCGGATATTCAAGGCACGGCGGCGGCGCGTTTTCGGGCAAAGACCCGACTAAGGTTGACAGAAGCGCGGCTTATATGGCGCGTTACGCCGCGAAGAACATTGTCGCCGCGGGGCTTGCCGATAAATGCGAGGTGCAGTTAGCGTATGCCATCGGCGTTGCGCGTCCTGTTTCGGTGCTTGTAGACACATTCGGAACAGGCAAGGTTGACGACCAGAAAATCGCTGATGTTTTAAATACAGTTTTCGATTTCAGACCTGCCGCGATTATAGAAGCATTAGAGCTTCGCAAGCCGCAGTACCGCGCACTTGCCGCTTACGGGCATATGGGCAGGGAAGATTTAAACGTCAGGTGGGAAAAAACAGATAAAATCGATGAATTGAAAAAAGCGTTGGGGATATAAACAAAATCGTAGGGGCGACCCTTGCGGGCGCCCGATAAATTTTTACGACATATTAGGGCGACCCCAAGGGTCGCCCCTCCATTTTATACATCAATCCCCCCCATATATAATACGG
>Ga0082212_10008412_pt1 | contig 13474 bp, 8 predicted proteins | sample TergutNt197P3_FD_71548 | JGI IMG/M metagenome (GOLD analysis project Ga0082212, IMG submission 71548) | Neocapritermes taracua P3 segment gut microbial communities from Petit-Saut dam, French Guiana - Nt197 P3 | ecosystem: Host-associated > Arthropoda: Insects > Digestive system > Gut ... | reverse complement strand
CGGATGAAAAATATACAGAACTTGAAGCCGGCGCATTTGCGGAACTCGGTCTCGACAAGGATTTGATAAAGAAAGTTCAAAGCTTTTCATTCAAGACGGCTGAAGAGGAAACGGACCGGGAAGTTAAGCAGGCGATGGAAGCTCTGGTGCACAACCTGAATACAATGCATTCGAGAGCCGGCGCCCAGACCCCGTTTTCAAGCATTAATTACGGTACAGATTATTCGCCCGAAGGCAGGCTTATAATCAAAAACGTATTGCTCGCGACGGAAGAGGGGCTCGGCAGCGGGGAGACGCCTATTTTCCCAATTCACATTTTCAAGGTTAAAGAAGGGATAAATTACAATGAAGGCGAACCGAATTATGATCTCTTCAGGCTCGCGTGCAGGGTAAGCGCTAAAAGGCTTTATCCGAATTTCTCATTTATCGACGCTCCGTACAATATTAAATTTTACGAAGAGGGCCGGCCGGAAACAGAGGTTGCCTATATGGGGTGCCGTACCCGGGTAATCGCAAATGTATACGACGGCGATAATCAAATCGTGACCGGCCGCGGAAACCTGAGTTTTACTTCCATTAATTTGCCGCGCATCGCTATCAGGAGCAACGGCAGTATTGAATGGTTCTTTGAAGAGCTCGAACGAAAGATGAAACTTGTCACAAATCAGCTCTATGACAGATACAAGATCCAGGCAAAAAAGAAAGTCCGCAATTTTCCTTTCCTAATGGGGCAGGGCATATGGCTTGAATCAGACAAACTCGGTATTGACGATGAGGTCGGTGAAGTGCTCAAGCACGGGACGCTGGCAGTCGGTTTTATAGGGCTTTCGGAAGCTCTGGTTTCTCTGGTAGGGTCGCATCACGGAGAAACAAAAGAAGCGGAAAACCTCGGACTGGAAATCATCGGATTTATGAGATCTTATCTGGATAAACTTAGTCAGGAAATGAAGATGAATTACACGCTGCTGTCAACGCCCGCGGAAGGGTTGGCCGGCCGGTTCATTCGTATTGACAAGAAAAAATTCGGCGAGATAAAGGGCGTCACGGACCGTGAGTATTATACAAACGGGTTCCATATCCCTGTCCATTATCCTATATCGGCGTTTGAAAAGATAAGGATCGAGGCTCCGTATCACGCGCTGACCAACGCGGGGCATATAACCTATGTCGAGCTGGACGGCGATCCCGTAAAGAATGTAGGAGCGTTTGAAAGAATCATAAGGGCGATGAAAGACGCGGGTGTGGGGTACGGCTCGATCAATCATCCTGTCGACAGGGATCCGGTATGCGGGTTCAACGGGATCATCGATGACGTATGCCCCCAATGCGGGAGGACAGAGGAAGAAGGCGATCACAGCTTCGAGCGGATAAGAAGGATTACAGGGTATCTCGTAGGCACACTGGACAGGTTCAATGACGCCAAGCGCGCCGAAGAAAGAGACAGGCTAAAGCACGACATTTCCTGATCATGATTGCCACGGAAAAAAATATTCGTATTGCCGGGATCGTCCACGATAGTATCGTCGACGGCCCCGGTTTGCGTATGACGATATTTATACAGGGATGCAAAAGGGGATGTGATCATTGTCACAATCCGGAGTCCTGGCCGATGAACGGCGGAAGTGAGACTACAGTCAGCGCGCTTTTGGCGGAAGCAGATAAAAATCCGCTGATCACGGGTGTCACGCTGAGCGGGGGAGAACCTTTGCTTAGGGCCGGAGCGCTCATCCCTTTTGCGAAAGGGATAAAGGAACGCGGCCTTGACCTCGCTGTCTATTCGGGATTCACATTTGAGGAAATAGCCGAAGACGGAGACAGGGACGTCCTTGATTTGCTTGGCCTTGCTTCCGTATTGGTTGACGGTCCTTTTAAAATTTCTGAGAAGTCCCTGCTGCTCGCTTTTCGGGGATCAAAAAACCAACGAATACTTGACACAAACAGGTCACTTAACACTATGCAGCCGTCTCCTTCGGATGATCCGGGTTGGGGATAGGCAGGTTTTATGTCACCTTGTGTTCGCGCGGCGCAAACAGATTTCAATAGTAGCGCAACGGTGAAAAACTAACCATCGCGGGGCTTATCCACAAAAAAAACCGGATTGTATACAAATTTTGTCCATAGCCGGCTGTGGATATCTTTCCAGAACATATTTGTTGAAATTTCAATGCTTTGCGCCTTTTCACGGCAGAAATCCAAAGTTGATTATCCACAATTTTTACAGTTTTATTGTGAGCGGAAAAATATTCCACTGCTTATGATTTTTGTTATCTTTTTGCTAAAGGCTGGTATTTGTAATGCCCGCATACGCTTTTATACGCCGGACGGATTATCTTGCTGGCGTTGATCAGTTCTTCGATACGGTGGGCCGACCATCCCGAGATACGCGCGATAGCGAAAAGCGGTGTGAAAAGCTCTTTCGGAAGGTCCAGCATGCTGTACACGAATCCGCTGTAAAAGTCGATATTGGGGCTCACGCCTTTGTAGATCTTGCGGACCTCTCCGATTGCCTTCGGGGCGAGTTCCGCCACATGCTTGTACAGCCGGCATTCTTCTTCGCGTTTTTTCTCGATCGACAGCTGTTCGACAAAACCTTTGAAAATATCGGCGCGGGGGTCTGACAGCGAATATACCGCGTGGCCCATGCCGTAGATAAGGCCCTGACGGTCAAAGGCTTCCTTGTTCAGGACCGCTTTCAGATATGTTTCTATCTCGTCTTTGTCATCCCAGTTTTTAACGTTCTTTTTGATATCGTCAAACATTTCGACGACCTTAATATTTGCCCCGCCGTGTTTCGGGCCTTTGAGAGAGCCGAGTGAAGCGGCGACCGAACTGTAAGTATCCGTTCCCGAACTGGTAACCACGTGTGTTGTGAATGTCGAATTATTACCTCCGCCATGCTCTGCGTGAAGGACGAGGGCAATATCAAGAATATGCGCTTCGAGCTCTGTATACCGGCCGCCCCGCCTGAGCATCCTCAGGATGTTTTCCGCGGTCGAAAGATCCGCTTTGGGTTTGTTGATAAAGAGATCGTCGCCTTCGAAAAAATGGCGGTAAGCCTGATATCCGTAAACCGCGATCATCGGAAAGACGGCAATAAGCAAAAGACTCTGTCTGAGTACATTTGGTATATCGGTTTCGTTTGCTTTGGAATCGTAGGCGTGGAGGGTGAGGACGCTCCTCGCGAGGGTGTTCATCATATCGAGGCTTGGAGCCTTAAGGATGATATCACGGACGAATGACGTCGGAAGCGTCCGGAAACCCGCAAGAATGTCGATAAAGTCGTCAAGCTCTTTTTTATCGGGAAGTTTGCCAAACATCAAAAGATAGGTTGTCTCCTCAAATCCGAATCTGCGGTTTCCCTTTATCAGCCCGCTGACAAGATCGTTGACATTGTAGCCCCGGAAAAGCAGTTCGCCTTCTATCGGAACTTTTTCACCGCTTTCATTGGTGCGAAAAGCGTTGATTTCGGAAATTTCGGTCAGACCGGTCAGCACTCCGTTCCCGTTCAGGTCACGAAGGCCGCGGTTGACTTTGTGCTGTTTGTATAATTCAGGGTCAATAACGCCGTCACGCTCGCATAATTCCGCGTACTTCGCTATCTCGGGAGTGATTTCCGAGTATTTCGGATCCAGCGTATTGTAATTGTTCGTATACATGATAATACCTCGCTTTGATTTCTTGCTGTTAGTTCAGTGAAGTATACGATATTTGTTCTGGGGGCGCAAGCGGACGGGCGGGCATAGCGCGGTGTTTCGGTGTACAATAAAAGCGATATGAGACTTAACAAGTACATCGCGCAGGCGGGAATATCGAGCCGCAGACAGGCGGAGGAATTCATCTTCTCAGGAAAAGTAACGGTTGACGGCGAAATAGTTAAAGAGCCCTTTTGCAATGTCGAAGAAGGGCAAAAGGTATGTGTCGGAGGGAAAAATATCGGCGCTGCCGCGAAGAAGGTCTATTTCATAATGAATAAGCCAAAAGGGTATATCACGAGCACGTCGGATGAGCGGGATCGTCTTACGGTGATGGAACTTGTAAAGGATTCCCCCGAAAGGGTTTTTCCTGTCGGTCGCCTGGATATTAATACGACAGGGCTTCTGATAATGACGAATGACGGGGATTTCGCGTACAAACTCACTCATCCGAAATATGAAAAAGCAAAAACCTACCGTGTTTTTGTCAGAGGAGTATTGTCGAATGAAAAAATGGCAAAACTCAGGAAGGGCGTGGATATAGGAGGCTACACTACAATGCCTGCCGAGGTTCGCGTCATAAAACAAAACGCCGGATCCGCTCTCGCGGAAATTAAAATCAGAGAGGGTAAAAACAGACAGGTCAGAAAGATGTTTACGGCCATAGGCGCAAGGGTCATCGAACTGGAGAGGATCGCGATAGGCAGCGTTCACTTAGGGCATCTTAAATCCGGTCATACGCGAAAAATGACGCGGGCAGAGATTGAATCTTTACTTGACGAGTGATACGATGAGGTTTAACCATGGGGAAGAAAGGAGTTTAAAATGAAACTATTAATAATCGGAGCAGGCGGTGTCGGTACATCGGTAGCGCAAATCATTAAAAGAGCGGGCAAAGAAGGTGATTGGGCTGAAAAGATTGTTATTTCCGACTACAATATAAAAAGGGCTGAAGAAGTAGTTTCACTGCTCGCGCAGGATCGTTTTACCGCCGAGAAGATCGACGCGGGAGACGCTGCGAGTATTACGGGCGTTGTTGAAAAGCATGGAGTTGATTTCGTGCTGAACGCCGTCGAGCCTCTGTTTAACGAAAACATCTTCGATACATGCTTTGAATGCGGAGTCGGATATATTGACTGCGCTATGACATTGTCAAAAAAACACCCCGACGACCCATACAACAAAGCGTATATCAAGCTTGGGGACTACCAGTTTGAACGGCATGAAGCCTGGGAGAAAAAGGGCCTGATGGCTATCGTCGGTTCAGGCGTAGAGCCGGGCATGGCGGATGTGTTTGCCAAGTACGCAGATAAATACCTGTTTGATAAAATCGATGAAGTGAATGTCCGTGACGGCGACAACTATGCCGGCGGAGGCGATTTCGGGTTTTCCGTCTGGACTACCATAGAAGAATGCCTCAATCCGCCCGCCATCTGGGAAAAGGGCAAAGGCTGGTTTACAACGGATCGTTTCTCGGAGCCTGAGATATTTTCATTCCCGGGGGGAATAGGAGATGTGGAAGTCGTCAATGTTGAGCATGAAGAAGTAATGCTGGTACCCCGCGTCATTGACTGCAACCGGGTAACATTTAAATACGGCGTTCCCGCCGACTTCCGCCAGCTTCTGCTGAATCTCGAATCCGTGGGGATGGCTGAAGCGGGTGAAAAGATAAAAATCGGCGACACGGAAATCGCCCCTCGTGATTTTCTTGTAAAAGTAGTACCCAACCCTGTGGAAAGCAGCAACAATATGACCGGAAAGGGATGCGCCGGCACATGGGTCACAGGGACAAAGGACGGACTCAGCCGTTCTGTGTATTTGTATCAGGTGGCGGATAATCAGGAATGCATAGCGAAATACGGTACGAATTCTGTCGTCGCGCAGACGGCGGTCATGCCGGTCATCATGCTGGAACTTGTCGCGAAAGGCATATGGGATCTCAAAGGCGTACACGGCCCCGAATCGTTTGATCCGGATCCGGCAGTCGAAAGGCTCGCGAAATATGAATTCCCTGCCGGTATGCGTGAAATGGACAGTGAATACGCGGAAATGCTGGATGAAAAAGCCCTGCTTTCACCTCTGGGATAGGATAAATAAATAAAAGGCTGCCTACGTCAGGTAGCTGTACAGCATCGAAATCAAGGCGTCCGGATCGATGGGTTTTGGAAGATGTGCGTTCATACCCGATTTGAGCGCCTTTTCGACGTCGTCTTTGAACGCGTTTGCGGTCAGGGCTATGATCGGAACTGTCCCCGCGTCTTCCCTGTCAAGCGATCTGATAACCGAAGTTGCCTGAAGTCCGTTCATTACAGGCATCATGACGTCCATCAATATGACGTTAATTGAGCCGATATCCGATTGTTCAAAGATCTCAACAGCTTTTCGGCCGTTATCCGCTTCCAGCATTTTTATTCCGGTGTTTTCAAGCAGGGTCCCCGTAATCATACGGTTGATATCCACGTCGTCGACTATCAGGACAGTTGACCCTGAAAAGTCGGCGTTCTCAAGGTTGACGACATTATCCGCATCGTCTTTCGTTCCCGCGTATTTCATATCAAGTTCAAAGAAAAAAGTACTGCCTTTGCCGATTTTGCTTTTTACCTGAATATCGCCGCCCATAAGCCTCACTATATTACGGCTTATCGGGAGGCCGAGCCCTGTGCCTCCGTATTGCCTTGTGATGCTGCCGTCGCCTTGTTCAAACGCGTCAAATACGGAATCCAGCGAATCCTCTTCAATACCGATCCCGTTATCCTCGACCGAGAACCGGATTTTCGCCGAATCAGGGGTTTCGCTTATCTTTTTGATCGCGAAGCGTATACGTCCGAATTCGGGCGTAAATTTTACAGCGTTGCCGAGCAGGTTGATGAGTACCTGCCTCAGGCGCAGCGAATCCGCTGTGTACATTATTTTCGCGAGCGAACTGTCTATATCAGGTACGAATTCGATATTTTTCTCTTCACATCTCGGTTTGATAATATCGCTTACCGTAGCGGCGAGTTTTGTCAAATCGACGTTTTCAAGGTCGAGCGCGATTTTGCCGGCTTCAATTTTTGACAGATCCAGAACATCGTTCAGCAATCCAAGCAAATGTTTTGAAGAATTCTCGATCTGCAATACGTGTTCTTTGATACCGGCGAGTTCGGGCGTCGGGTCAGTATACTCATTGAGTTTCTTTTCAACGATATTTGTAACGCCGATTATCGCGTTCATAGGGGTACGTATTTCGTGGCTCATGCGCGCGAGGAATTCACTTTTGTGCTCATTCGCGCGGTTTGCTTCGTCGACTGCCGCTTCAAGCTGGATACGGTTGAGCGATACTTCAGTCAAATCGATCGACGTGATCGTATAGCCAATTCGCTCATTATTTTTATCCAGCAGATAATTTGCCCTGCCCTGATAGTATCTGCCGTTATAGTCGTTATAGTATATTTTTGATTCGGTGCCGTTCCAAAGAGCGGTAATTGGACAAAATTCCGTATCGAAGGGATAGAGGCTGTTCGTCTTGATCGATTTGCCTTTGATACTCTCAAAGGTTATCCCTCTTGCCACGAGGCCGATATCATTCATATAAATGATATTCAGATCCAAATCGACTATTGTAAACGGAGTATTGACACTGTCATCGATACTGTTTGCCATGTCGTCGAAACTTTCCGCGAGTTCGCCGAATTCATCTTTCCGCTGAGAATGGAAACGGAAATACCTTTCACCCATCCGGAAACGCGTAAGCCCGCGAACCAGGACATTGATATTGTCCGCGATAAATGAAGCCATCCAGATAGCTATAAGTATTACCAGAAAGATAATGACTGCCGTTGCCACTATCAGCTGGATGGTCGTAACACTCATGCTTTGCCTGATTTCTTCCTGAGTATCATCCGCGGTAAGCATGATACTTTCCCTTGTCGTTTCAATTACTTCGGCAAGTTTTTCGGCGGTATCTTCCGCCGGCCGCTGGAAGTCTTCAAGCCCGGCTCCGATCGTAACCATGGCGAAACCGCGTTTTGAAAAGCCGTTGTCTTCGGAAGGCGCGTACTGTCCGGTATAGTATGGTATCGCGGCAGCTGTTGTCAGTTTGTACAATCCGCTCCACAATATGTAAAAAGAACCCGACCCGCCTTCGGCGGTCAGATCCATCCAGCCTGTACACTGCGGCGCGTTATTGAGATACCGGCCGTCAAGGCCGACAAGGCCGGCTGCCGTCAACGCGGCCGCGGGTTTTTTTGAGCGGGACTGTTCGTTAAAGACCTTCAGGCCGGGAATCAACGCCTCAACGCCGGGGACATTCGGTGAAGGCTCAGGAGGCCCGCCCGCTATTTCCGGCCATTCCTCCAGGAGATCGGAAACGCTCTCCCCTCCGATTTCATGCAGCAGGTTTTCATAGATGGAAGTTTCCAGCCATGGTATTTGTTCTATTCCGTTATTTGAGTCATATCCGACTATTGAATGATGCCTGGGATGGCATATACTCCGGCACTGATAATCCCAAATAAACGCGTAATTACCTTCAAAAGCGCTGGATAATTCCGTATAGCGCTCACTCATCGGCGTGATATGATCCGTAAAATTCATGATATGGTCATGGTTGAGGGCTAAGCTCACATAACCGATGATTTCACCGTTTTTTACCACCGGGGCAGCCCAGCGTACAATGCCCTCAAAATGTTTTCCCAGCGGATTTTCCATGCCGGCAAAAGCCTCTTCAAACGGATTGAAACCGAGGCCGGATATTTTGTTTTTCAGCGCGTCGATACGGTCTATAAGTTCCTGCGTTTGAAGGCCCGAAGCGGCGGCGTCCACCAGCGCAAGGGCTTCATCAGATACTTTTTTCATGAGCGTCGCGCACGCTTCCTCATCCGAAGCGCTTCCTTTGGCATTGATTCCCGGTATTCCTTCGCTCTTGAGTGCCGTCAGGTTTTCGATCAGAGACTGTATTTCATCCGTCTGCGGGTCCATCGCGTTGAGTGCCGTGATTTCAGTGTTGACTGCCGAAATAACCATTTGCTTCGGAGTATACATACCGATAAAATGGGTCGGCACATACGCGCCTATGACATCTGATACATATATTTCGCCCTGAGTAAGCGCTTTTAACCGCGAACCGTAATCTTCTGCCGATACATACGTATTGGCCTTATCCGAGATGTCTCCAGTCTCCGGATTCATCGGATAGTTGGTTTTAGTCGATTTGTCAGTGACGACTTTAAACTGTTCGACAAGATCCGTTCCGATAAATGTGATCTCATCATAAAGAGGGACGTCGGAGTAAGTCAGTGTTTTAGCGGGACGGTAGTTAAAACTCGCGCCGTTTATCTCGTCATTGTTTTCTTCATTCGTAGAAACATTTTCCCTGAAGGCGGGTTCGGGCGGATCCTTTCGCACCCATGACATGCCGTCATCGGAAAGATCCCATATGCCGTGTTCGACAATGCGGCCGGTTTTTGTTTCGATAAAGTCGCTGTAGTTTTCTTTGGTTGGTTCAAGGTTTGCCAGCAAAAGTATATCGTTGTCTCGTTGATACAGGAAATCCGCGACTGAATTCGCGGTATCGGTCGTGATGCGTTCGATTTGTTCCACCGCGTTGGCGATAAGCGCGTATGTCGTGTCTGTAACCGCGAGATCGCCCGCGTGGGTGATCGATTCCGTGACGTCTTCCGTCAAATGGTCTGTACGGGCCTGTATATGCGACCCAAGGTTTTCCACCTGGTTCCAGACGATAAGAAGCAGGATTATCAGCGGCACTATCTTGACTATCAGGAAAATGATAATAAGCTTCGCCCTGATACTGAAACCGACTTTATCCAAAAGCGAATCCAGATATTTGTTTATCCGGTCAATTAACCCGCCTGATTTTTCCATTCGAATAATTCAGCCGCCTCCTTCATTGCCTGTATAATTTCGAGATGCTGGGGGCAAACCGCTTCGCACTTGCCGCAAGCGGTACATTCAGAAGGTCCGTGCACCGTCCACATATCATAGAACTCTTGTATCTTTGGGGTCTTTCCGTACGCGTCGCATGAATTCCGGCAATCCAATATCATCGGTATATCGATTTCCACTGTGCAGGGCAGGCAATATTTGCACGCCGTGCATTGATACGGGATCAGCTTACGGTATTCCTCAGATACCTGATCTATAATTTCGAGCTCGGATTCCGACAGGCTGCCTATATCCGCGTCAGAGAGGACCTTGATATTCTCTATGACTTGTTCCATCGTGGACATGCCCGAAAGAATAGTCAAAATACCCGGTAAATTCGCTGCCCAGCGCAGCGCCCATTCCGCGGGAGACCGCCCGGATTCAAGGCTGTCCCAGTACTTTTGGATCGGGGGAGGCATGATGTCAGTGAGCTTCCCGCCTTTTAAAGGCTCCATCAGTATTATAGGCACTCCTTTTGAAACGGCATATTCATAGCCTTCAACACCGGCCTGAATATCCTTGTCTATATAGTTGATTTGCAGCTGGCAAAAATCCCAGGGGTATTCGTCAAGGACTTCTTTGAACTCAGCCGGTGTTTCACCGTGGAACGAAAAGCCGATAAACCTGATTTTGCCTTCTTCCCGTTTTTTCGCGAGAAAGTCCCACACCTTAAAATCCTTTACCTTGCCAAACGTATCGCCGGCGATATTGTGCACGAGATACATGTCGATCACATCTGTATTCAGTTTTATAAATTGTTCTTCAAATAAAGGTTCCATCTGATCCGGGCTGTCAAAAGTCCAAATCGGCATCTTTGTCGCCAGCAGAACCTTTTCGCGGTATCCGTCAGCCAGAGCCATGCCGACTATGTTTTCGCCTTTCATACCATGATAGACGTAGGCCGTGTCGACATAGTTGACGCCATGGTCTATCGCGTACCGTATCATCCTCGTCGCCTCGTCCCCGTCGACGGCGCCGCTGCCGTCTTCCATAACGGGAAGCCTCATCGCGCCGAAGCCAAGCAATGAAACGTCAATATTTCCCGCTTCAAATTTTCTGTATTTCATTGAAAACCCACTTCCCCCGTATTTATGATTCTATAAGCGTCTGAAACATCCCTTGTAGTGTGTTTTTGATTATATCATAGTATTAAGAAAGCGGGCGACCCCTTATTGATCGATTACGAAAAAACGGCCCGGATCTTTCTGTGCCGAAAGTGTACCGGACCGCCCTGGTATCAGTTCTGATAAAGAACGCTTTTAGTTTGACGTTTTAAAAACGATCTTTTCCGCCAGTCTTCCTACCAGCGGAATCTCATAGATTTGATATTTGAAGCCGTTGACCATGGCAAGTATCGCGAAGATCAAAATCACGATGCCGATAAGTAAACCGATAACGCTTACAGCAATGGCAGCGCCAAAACCTGCCCCTAAAGCATAGGGATTGAGGCCCGCCGCGCCTGCAACCGCGCCCGCAACCGATACGAACATAATGATGGCAAGGATTATCGATATGATGGTACTTATCAGGCCAAGGAGAAACGCCTGCATCGCGTGAAAGGCTATAAACTTGTTTTCTTTATCGATAAGAAATATTATCAGGGGGACAAGCCAGGCCACATATGACGCTCCTGTAATCAAACCCAGTATACCCATTCCCAAATAGGCAATCAGGATCATCCATTTCGCTTCAATGTCGCCAAGCTTAGACTTTGAGGGCTGCATTACCTGTCTGTTCATTTCTCCAATCATTTCCGTTTACCTCCTTTAATAAATATAAGAATATTGCTTAATTCTATTTTAGTATACCTGAATATTTTTCAAACTGTCGGCTGTTCTCCGGAAAAGTGCTTTTTGGCGCGGAGCGAATAAGGTAGAATATTACGATGCTGAAAAAAAGTGATCTAAAAGTTATCAGGGGAGGCGCGCTGTCTCAGTCCCTGCCCGATGAAAAATTCGAAAGCGCGTATGCGACAAATACGTGCCTTATGGGCGTCCTGATAATATATATTAAATGGAAGCTCCCCGGGATTGCTGCTGCGGGGAATAAAGGGCGTTCGCTGCATCAGTTCTACTATATCGAAACAACGGAAGAAGGCATCGAATCATACCGGGGCATCTGCGGGGATGACGATGATGAATTGCGTTTCACCGAACAGTCTATGCTGGGAGGGCTGGGCGCGGAAAAAGTCTTCCTGACGATGAATGAAGCGGTATTTCTTGTGCAGCGTTACGCGGAGATAACCAAAAAGTTCGGAAGGCCGCTTCCCGACGAAATACGGGAATATGATTTTGTACTGAAAAGGGAGGCGGTTCTCAGCGCTGACCGCGAGGAGGCTTTATTCTCAAAGCTGTGCGGCAAAATCGATTCTGTGAATATGCTGATCAATTATTTCCTTATGAGATATTTTATAAAAGATTTTTTTGCGGCTGAAATGCTCGCGGATTTTGATCTCGATACGGGATTGCTGCCAGGCGTCGGGCCGGCGACGCTCTGCCGTAATGAAATAATGACGTCCGGCGGGGCGGAGGACGGACGCTATGTATGCGAATCTGTGACAGAAGACGACCACGGACACAGTATAATCGTATCGGAACTCAGCGTTGCGATAACCGGCGGCAAATACCTGATATCATCATTTGACGTAACAAACACTTTGGCCATTTCACCGACCGAAGCCGCGATGAAGCTTGCGAGGCCCGAGTTCGCGACTGTATATGAAATAGCGGGGCCTGTCGATAATGTATTGTTTGAGCTGGACCAGCGGTATATCGGTTCTTTGCAGAATTTATGCGAAGGCGGAAAACTCTATATTGTTTTTAACAGAGACAACCGCCATATGAACAAAAGTATTTATATGCTCAACGATGATGTGAAAGAAATCCTTTTTGTAACGGTTGAAGACCAGCTGATAATAGGGTCATATACGCTTTCGGGTATCAAAAGGCTGGAGAACCGGATGATGCTGTCGAAAGTATCGAAGCAATTGATCGAAGTCGCAAAGTACGAATTTAAAGAGCCGATACTCTATGATTATACGATGAGTTACGGCGGGGATTTTATCCGCTACGTGGAAGAAATAATGGGGTTTGAGGATGATTATTAATAACAAGCAGACGCCTGACGGAACAAGCGACAAGCTTTTTGAGCAATGCGCGGCCGAAACCGAAATAACAGGGAAGCTGGCCTCGTTGTTCGAAAAATCAGGCTATAAAAAGGTAAGGACGTCCGGCCTGGAGTTTCTGTCCGCTTTCGCGGCGTCGGCGTCTTACTTCCCTCCCGAGGAGATGTACAAATTGTCGGACAGTGACGGGAAGCTTATCGCGGTAAGGCCGGATTCGACCATTCCTATCGCGAGGCTGACGGCTACAAAACTAAAAAACACAGCCATGCCGCTTCGCCTGTATTATGAGCAAAGCGTCTACAGAAGACAGCCCGAGCACCGGGGACTGAACAGCGAAATCATGCAGATGGGCGTAGAGCTTATAGGGGAGGCGGGATTTGCCGCGGACGTCGATATGGTGGGATTGGCGGCGCGGTCATTGGCAGCCGTTTATAAAGGGCGGTTCAGGATAGAAATCGGGCATGTCGGGTTGTACAAAAGGCTGATGGAGAGACTTGGCTGCGGCACGGAACTGAAAACGCGTATCCACAGATATATAAATGAAAAAAACTATTCGGCGCTGGAGGACGCTCTCGCTTATGAGGAAGACCGTAAAACCGCGGAATTGATTTTGAGGCTGCCCGGACTGTTCGGCGGGATAGAAACACTCGACGAGGCGAGGTCACTTTTTGAAGGGTACGACGATGAAATCAAAGATATGATCGCCTACCTTGCCGGGGTCATGGAAGAAATGACA
>Ga0082212_10008411_pt1 | contig 13475 bp, 15 predicted proteins | sample TergutNt197P3_FD_71548 | JGI IMG/M metagenome (GOLD analysis project Ga0082212, IMG submission 71548) | Neocapritermes taracua P3 segment gut microbial communities from Petit-Saut dam, French Guiana - Nt197 P3 | ecosystem: Host-associated > Arthropoda: Insects > Digestive system > Gut ... | reverse complement strand
AGAAGATGGTTTATTAAACACAAAGGACACAAAGTTTTTTCACAAAGTTCACAAAGACAAAATATCAGTTTATTGGCGTTCCGCAGTATAACTGCAATATAAAAGATACTCAAGGAGCATGTCATGTCGCCTGCGATTTCGATGTTTTACGGAGTGATCATCCGAATGTTTTGGGAACAGGGAGAACCTCATCATTTGCCGCACATTCACACCCAGTATCAGGATCGTAAAGCCGTGTTTGAAATTCCCAGCGGAAGGATTCTGGACGGTTCTTTGCCGAGAAGGCAACGTAATTTTGTCCGGGCATGGATTAGTTTGCATGAAGATGAATTGATGGCAAACTGGGAACTTGCCGTTAATAACGAACAGCTTTTCAGGATTGATCCATTATAGTAATAGGGAATACGATGAGAGTCAAACCGAAACCACTCAGGAATCCCGATGTTGCTGACGTCGTACCGAACAACGACCATACGTTGACACTGACGTTTACCAACGGCGAAGTCAAAGTCTATGACATGAAACCGTGGCTCGACAAGGGTGTGTTCCGCGAATTGCAGAACATCGGATATTTCCGATGTGTCCGACTGGACGGCGGCGGTTCCATCCAATGGCCGCACGAGCAGGATGTCTGCCCCGATACGTTATACGAAAAAAGCATGCCGTTCCATGACACCGAATGCAGTGCAAAAACATTTTCAAGGAACCCAACCAATGATTGAACTTGACGAATTTTCCATGTCACGAGACGATTATTTCAAACTCATCTTCCGGCATTCGTTGAAAACATGTTGTTGGGTTTATGCATGCGTTGCTGTCCTTTTGACCGCCTTGATGATTCCCTTCGGTGCTTGGGGGGGGTTATTGTTATTACTTGTGGGGACATTGATTGTGTATTCAATCTTGTATTACAGCCTGTGCCGTAAAGCCCTTCCATTGGCGAATGAGACACACCTGTTTCAGAAGAGGAAAGTCTCTTTCGCCGACGACAAGTTTCATATTCAATGCGAGGATGGTTCGGAGTCTCATGTTTTACTGAGCCACGTGATTAAAGCGGATCGCTTGGGGGAGTATTATCGATTGTTTTTGAATAGGCTCAACTTTAGTCCCATTCTCGTTTCGGCCTTCCGGTCTGAAGAGGACCGCTTGCGATTTGAAACGGAAATTCTCGGCGATAAGTTGAAAGCAAACACGATACCCTGGAAAGCGATTCTTATCTTCCTTGTGGTTTCCGCTTGCCTGCTTGGTTCGGTGTATGTGATGAATCACTCATGATTTTGAAAATCGGAGAATATAAATTATGGAAGCATTACGTTTGACCATGAATTCCACCCGACTGGAATCCATTATCGACTTGCCCATGTCACTGCAAGATTGCGATGTCGAAGTGATTGTTTTGCCCTGCCAAAATGCAGTCAACCCGGTGAAACCTGATGACAAGGAACCAAAGGTTGAGAGTATTATGGGCATATTGAAACAGTACGCCAATCCGTTTTGGCATCAAAAATCCGTTGACGAACTGGCCGATGAACAAGGCGTTGGCCCAGTCAATGATCTTGGCCGTTTGTTCGGTTGTGGAAAAGACTTGTGGGAAACGACAAGCGAATGGAATGAATATATGGGATCCATCCAAGCGGGTCGAAGAGAATAAGGTATAGCCATGGATACGATACTGTTGGATACGGATGTTACGTCTTATATCATCAAGGACTTGCCGATTGCGACCGCGTTTCGTCCCATTGTTTTTGGAAAACGTGTCGCCGTTTCCTTTATGACGCTTGCAGAAATTCACGAAGGAATATACCGTTCCAATTGGGGCGAGATCAAAAAACGGAAAATCTTTGACGGATTGCGGCAGTTTGTCGTTTTGCCGTTTACAGCCAGTGTTTGTGAGATTTGGGGGCGAATCCGTGCGGAAAGAAAACAACAGCCGATTTCCGTCGGCGATGCGTGGATTGCCGCAACTGCCATTGCGTATGGACTGCCGTTGTTGACTAATAATGTGAAGCATTTCCAGGAAATAACCGGGTTGAATCTTCTGCAAATACCGGCTCAAGAGTGATTTAATGTCCTCAACAACACAATGCCACGTCATCCGGCTAACGCCTCGCGGTCGTGGGGCGATTGCGACGTTGTTTCTGGCCGGGCGGGATGCCTTTGCGGTTCTTGAGCCGTGTCTTGACTTTCCGCATCATAGTCGTCCCACCGCCGCACAACCCCATTTTGAAAACAACGTCCCTGTTTTTGCGTATTTTCAACTGGCGAACGCCCGTGAGGAAGTCATTTTAGATATTCGCCGCCGCGACATGATCTCGCTACATTGTCACGGGGGAGATGCCGTTGTCAACGCGATCGAAACCGCATTGGTCGAACGCGGTGCGGTTGTCCGAACATGGCAGGATTGGCTTCTCGAAACGCCGGAGTCGGAATTTTTCCCGCATCACAAGCCGCTTGACATGATTCAGCGGGAAGCCTTGCAGCTCCTGCCATACGCCGAAACGGAACTGACCGCCCAATTGCTTTTGGCACAATATCACGGCGCACTTTCGCGGCGTATCGGACAAATGATGCGTTTGCTCGAAGGTGCGTCAAGCGGCACATCATCAGACAGTGCAGTGCAGGAAGCGGCGGCCATTCTTGATTCGCTCCTGCACTCTTATGAATCGGGCAAGCATCTCACAACGCCGTTTCGCGTCGGTTTGATCGGCCCGGTGAATGTCGGCAAGAGCAGCCTGATGAACGCCCTGCTTGGTTTCAATCGTTCAATCACTTCGCAGGTTGCCGGAACGACGCGGGATGCGGTGTCGGCCAAAACGGTTATTTCTGGCTGGCCGGTCATGCTGATCGACACGGCAGGCGTTCGCGAAACGCCGAACCCCATCGAACAGGAAGGCATTTTGCGAATGCAAACCGTCATGGCTGATTCCGACCTTCTCTTGTTGGTAACCGATGCCACTTTGCAGCAAACCGATCCTCTCCCGGTAATCCCCGGAGTGCCCAAAAATGTACCGGTCATCCATGTCGCCAACAAAATTGATCTTGTCAATCTGCAAGTATCATTGCATTTTCAGCATCACCCTGAATGCGTTCCGGTCTCGGCAATGACGGGAGTCGGTATCAATCAACTGAACGATAGTATTATATGCAAACTGCACAAAACAGATGATTTCATCCAGGATATTGCGATCCTGTCCCAAACAGCACTGGTTTTTACGGAGCGTCAATATTCTTACCTGGCTTCCGTCAGAGACAACGGAATCAAAGCCGGAATGGAGCGTTAGCGCAATGACGGGATGTACCAACCGACTGTCAATCGATGAATCCCGTCATTACGCTGCGCTTCATTCCGGCTTTGATTTTTTGACGAAAGCCTTAATCATCCGCCAAATCGCCGTCTTTGATGACGAATCGGGCTTCGAGTTTCGCAACGGTTCGAGCAAGTCCTGCACCTTCGACGCTCCTGACGACTTCACGGAAATCCTTGTACGCCACCGGGGCTTCGTCTTTCGGGTAGGTGCGGCAGTTCGTCAAAATATCGCTCGTGTCGAACTCCTCGTCGATGCTTCGCTGGTCGAGTTCCTTGTTGGCTTTCGTGCGACTCATCTGTCGGCCTGCTCCGTGATTGACGCTGTAACAACTCTTCACCGCCCCTTCTTCGGCAACCATCACGACCGAACCGTCGCGCGGATTGCCCGGCAGAAGAATCGGGTGACCGACGTTCTCAAACGGCGTACCGGCCAGCGACGGGTGATGCGCCGGAAACGCCCGCGTTGCGCCCTTGCGATGCACCCAGGTTTGCACGCCGTTCAGCGGTTCGAGCCGGGCGAAGTTGTGGCTGATGTAATAAATGAAACGCGACGTAACGCCGGGAAACACCTCTTGAAACGCCTCTTCGACGAGCGCGTTGATGAGCAGGTGGTTGACCGTCGCAAAGTTGCCGCCCATCGCCATATCATCGAGATAATCGTCCGCCTCCGGGTTGCCGAGCGGGGCATAGACGAGTTCCTTATCACCGCCGGGGAAGGGAATGCCCCAATCGCGAAATCGTTGTTGCAACACCTTGAACTGCCCCGTTGCCAGAATATTGCCGAACCCGCGTGATCCGCAATGCGAAAAGAACGCGACGCTACCGTCGATCAAGCCGAACTGTTCCGCCGTCTCGCGCGCCTTGTCGTTATCGGCAACATGCACGATCTCACACTCGCCGAAGTGATTGCCGCCACCGTAGGAACCGAACTGTTGTACCTTTTCGTTGAACACCGACGCAAATGATTGTTTCGTCAGTTTGACCTTGCCGATAAGATGCTCCAGCCGCGCAACGAGTGCCTCGCGTGTCCCATCATGCCCGACATGGGACGAATCTTCGCAGCGGCTTGTCCATTCCGGCGGAATGCCGAGCGCGTTGCAAACCTCCTGCGATGCCCCTTCCGTGACGGCCTTGAAACCGAGTTTTTTATCGACCGGACGCGATTTGTGAACCTTGCGTTGATGCTTGCCGTAGCCTGTCGGCGTGCGTTCACAGATCGCGTTAATCAGTTCACGGCGGATGCGGCGGTCCCGGATCGCGTCGGCGTCGAGGTCGAATTGCAGCAGGCTCATCGAACATTTGATGTCAACGCCGACCGGGCCGGGATAAATGTGCGTCGGCGAAACCATGACGCAACCGATCGGTGCCCCAAACCCAACGTGCGCGTCGGGATTGAGTACAACCTGTTTGACGCCCGGCGACAATCGAGCATTGATCGCCTGTTGCAGCGTCTTTTCGTCGAAGGTTTCACGAATCGCATCGGTGGCGATCACGCGAATCGGCTCGGTTTTGCCCGTGTGCAACCACGCTTCCGCGTCGTTGATTTTTTGTAATGAAAGAGGTGGTTTGTAATCGGTCATGGTTTGCTTTTACTTGATATAAAAGGCAAGGCAGTCACGCCGCTCTTACTGCCACGGCACATGTTGCGCGGCATGATATTTTGTTTCGAGGTCGAAAATTCGCCGGGCATTTCCGCGTAACAAAGGTTCGACCAATTCCAGGGCATCGTCCTGCTCCAGGTAATCTTCCTCGACCAACTCGGCCAGTGCCGCAAAAACGCCGTTTCGGGTGATTCGGGAATGCCCGAGGACGTTTTCCACCGTTCCGTAATCGCCGCCGAAAACATGAATTTTGTTCGCCGGGGCGGTCACCAGATACTGCTTCAAAAAGTTTTTCGTCCCCAGCGGATCAATAATCCACGCCCAGCACGTCTGAACATGAGCGTTGGAAAACTGCTTGGCAATCGCAATCAACTCGCGGCTGTAAGGATAACACGTGTGCATGAAAACCCATCGCGTTTTTTTGGAGCGGAGACACAAGTCGGTCATCTGCGCGGGATTTTGACTCAAGCGGGACAGCGGCATCGAATTGTTGCCGACGTAATAACCCGTGTGCAGCTTGACCGGCAAGTGGTGTTCGTCCGCCTGTTGCACGCAAAACCAAAAAAGATGATCCTGCAACAATTTGACTTCTTCCGGCGTGACCGGCTTGCCTTCCCACTTCTTTTGAAACGGCTCTTCCGCCCGTTCCGGCGACACTTGGTCGAAATCCAGCCCGCGCGAGTAGGCGATTTGACTTTTCACCGCCGTAGCGTAGGGAGCGTATTTTTTGAAAAACAGACGAATCGCTTCGTGACAATCCGCAAGCGTCTTGACGGTCGTGCCCACCCGCGAGGAAATGTCGCGCATACTGTCCGTCGTCATCATACCGACAATATTAATATCATGCAGCAGCAGTTCCGGGTGGCGCGATTCATAATAAGGGCCGCGATCCACCTGACAGGATTCGATATTGGCGTGTTGTTTCAACACGCGGTCGTACAGTCCCGGGGTCAAATTCTCTTCGTAGCGTTTTTGCAACTCGGGAATCACGCTCTCTTCCAGCCGGTTGATTCCGAACAGTTCCCGAATGGCGATTCGCGCCGCCTGGCCGTAACCGGTGTTTTTGACTGCGAACCAATACGGCTCAATGCGTCGCCACAATTCCACCGGGTCGTCCTTTTGCGCCTGCTCACCCCAGACGGAACCCCAATCCAGACCGGCGGAAACAAAATCGTCGCTGAAATAATGTTGCAGAAGATTGGCCCACGACTTCGAGCCGTGAAAACGCTCCTGCTCGTCGCAAAGATGCTCATGAGAATCGACCAGCGGCGTGGCGTCAATCCGTCGTTTGAGTTCCTCGCGAAATGCGGCCCGGCCTTGCGAATTTGCGGGAACACCGGGTGATGTTTCAGTATTTTCCGACGCGGCCCCTTCCGAAACTGCCGCAGCGGTAACGGCAGGAAGCACCGCCGCCGCACCGACGATTCCCAGTTTTTTGATGGCTTCCCGACGGGACGGTAAATGGGATTTTGTCATGGTTATGCTCCTCAAGGAGTTGCCGAAAAGTATTACAGAGTCATACCGTTCAACGCCAATGAGCTGACGTTTTGCTTTGTGAACTTAGTGAAGACCTTTATGCACTTTGTGTTAAAATATTAAACACAAAGTGCACAAAGATTTTTCACAAAGGACACAAAGAATTTGAAACAAAACTCATTTATACTTCATTGTCTTAACAAAAGCAACCTACGGATTGCATGATACACCCAAACGATCTTTACCCATTTCACCCTGTTTTCTTTGTCAATCCTTATGATTTGGCCTTGATTTATCCCCCGCTTCTTGTGATAATGCGCAAGTTCATGCGATTCAACGATCATTTCGTTGGTTCGTATCAAAGTCAGTTCGTATAAAAAGGACAAAAATTGAATATGTATCCTCTCGAAATCTCTCGACCGCCAATCATCGACCCGCGCATCGATTACCGTGATTACCAGCGGCAACGCTCCTTGACTTTGGGCGACCTCCTTTTGGAAAACCGCATCATTTTTCTCCAGGGAGAAATTTACGACGGTAACGCGAACGAACTGGTCATGAAGTTGCTATACTTGCAGAGCGAAAACCGCCGCAAAGTTATCCATTTTTACATCAATTCGCCCGGCGGGAGCGTCACCTCAACGCTGGCCATTTACGACACGATGCAAATCCTGAGTTGTCCGGTGGCAACGTATTGCGTCGGTTTGGCGGCCAGCGGCGGTGCGATATTACTGGCCGGTGGGACGAAGGGCAAGCGATATGCACTGGCACATTCAAAGATTATGATTCACCAACCCTGGGGCGGCGTCCGCGGTCAGATTTCCGACATCGAAATTCAAGCCAACGAAATTTTGAAAGACCGGGCAAAGCTCAACGACATCATGGCCTTTCACACCGGCAAAACCGCAGAGCAGATTGCCAAAGACACCGACCGCGACTACTACCTGGACGCCGAAGCAGCCAAAGCCTACGGCGTGGTTGATGATGTCCTGCAAAAACAGGATGTGACAGAGGATAAGGAATAGGGGATAGATTTCTCGCCCCCTATCCAAAAATCTCTATCCCTTGATTCCGGTACAAAAAGCCGTGATCAAAGAAGGAAACACGGAGATATGATTTCCAAGTGTGGAGATTTTGTGTTGAGTGATATAAACAAAATCATGAACGATGGACTTTGAATCTTCATGATCCAACTCAAAATCTCCGCGAACCAACCCAAAATGTCGAAAAATCAAGATAAAATCATGAACATCCGACACAAAATATCGGTCATTTGACCTAAAATCGCGGCTTTTTGTAACAATTATTACGCTGGTGGCACGAAAAACAAAAATACTGGTACTGGAATCAAGGGATAGGGGATAGGGAATAGGGACGAGATGTTAGCCGCGTCGCCCTGCGACGCGAAGAGGTAGGGCGGTCACGAAAAGGGAGAAATCGACCTGCAACCCGTGACCGCCGCATCGTTTCATTACACCAAACCCAGCAATTGAAAAAAGAAAGACTTTCATCATAGAAAAATGAAACAAGTTCCAACAAAAACGAATGCCTTTTTCAAGGGCGGTTGCGGTTGCCTTCTCGCGTTTGTCGCTTTCGCTGTTTTGGCTTTGTTATTCGGTGGTAATGCTCATGCCGACCTTGGGGGAATTATTGTTTTATTCCTGATCGGCGGAGGGTTGGGATTGTTTGTGAGATGGATTTACAAAAAAGGATTCAATGCAGGTAACGAACATGAGTTTGATGCAGACAACGAACCGTAAATTTCGGCGGTCACGGCGTGACCGCCCTGCCTGACTATCAACCAACCAATTGCAGAAACGCGATCACGAAGAACCATGAAAGACCTGAACGATTTTCGGTACACCATTACGCGGTGGGATAACTCCGTTTTTGATACCGATGATGTGGAAGAGGCCAGAATTGCCGTGCGTGAAGGCCGTGATGTCACCAAAACCACGCGGCGGATTTTTGAATCCGGACCGGCCAGCGTTCGTCTTTATGTCACCGTGGACGTGACGAAAATCAAGGATTTGTAAAAGGACTGATAACATGAGCAGTATCGAAGAAAAGAATCACCAACCCGCAACGGAGCGTTCCGCGCAACGGGAAAAGATGTACCGCCATATTGCCGAAGTCTGCGATCGTGAAACTCGCGAGAGCATTCACGAATGGCATTGCCGTCGCTGCGAACGTGACGACGAAGCGCAGAGCGCAGAGTTCAAAGTGCAAAGTGGGGAAAACAAAACACTTTGAACTCTGAACTTTGCACTTTGAACTCACAACTAAAAATCAACCCCTAACCACTCAAATAACATGCCATTAATACCTTACGTCATCGAAAAAAGCGGTCGCGAAGAGCGGGCGATGGACATTTACAGCCGGTTGCTCAAAGACCGGATCATCTTTTTGGGCAGTGCCATCAACGACGAGATTGCCAACGCGATTGTGGCGCAACTGTTGTTCCTGCACTCGGACAACCCGCAGGCGGATGTGCATCTTTACATCAACTCGCCCGGCGGAAGCGTCACGGCAGGCATGGCGATTTACGACACGATGCAGTACATCGCCTGCGATGTGGCGACGTATTGCATCGGCCAATGCGCCTCGATGGGAGCCGTATTGCTCACCGCCGGTGCCGCCGGAAAACGCTTTGCCCTGCCGGGTTCGCGGATTATGATTCATCAACCGCTGGCCGGTATGGAGGGCACCGCCGAGGAAATTTTGATTCACGCGAAAGAATTCGTCAAAACGAAGGAACGCATGAATCAGATTTTAATCAAGCACACCGGGCAAGACCTCGCCACGATTGAGCGGGACACCGACCGCGACTGCTTCATGTCCGCCGAAGAAGCCTGTACCTATCGCCTGATCGACAAGGTCATTGAATCGATGACCGCAATGCCGAAAAAAGAATAGATGAATAGAAATGGACTGATACACGGACTGATACACATGGATGCGAAATGGATTTCGACGCTACCGACTTTGGTTGCCCTGTGTTGTTGCATGACGGGCTGTGCAAATCGCTTTCAACATGCGGCGGACAAGTCGCTGTTGATTCAGGAAAACCTGCAACTTGACCAGGCCTTGAGTATCACGCAATACGAGCTGATGCTCGCACAACAGGAAAACGACGCTCTGCGCAGGCAACTGGAACAGACATCGCAAAACCCCGGCGGCATGTCCGGCAACACATCAAGCGGTCGCCTGCCGCTGCTGCGTTCGCAGTATGAATCGATGGGAACGGCCCCCACATTTGACGCACACGACCCGAGTCTGCCGCCGCCGTCGAGTCAATTGCCGCGCAGTTTTCAGCGTCCGCAGCAAAGTCCGCCCGGGAATTACCCGCCGCAACCCTCGGTTGTTCCCGGTCATCAGACGCACGATTTCCAAGCTTCCGCCGGCACGCAATATACCAGTGTTCCGTCCGGCGTCCCGCAGTGGTCGCCGCAACGAGTTCGATAAATGGAATTGCCATTACACCAAACCTAATGCACAGCGACCGGTGTATGCCGCCGCCGGAAGTTTTCCCCAATGACATCGTTTCCCCCTTTGCCACACTCTCCATGTTTCGCCAAACGACGCTCGACAACGGACTGGAAATCATTGCCGAATGCAATGTCAATGCTTATTCGCTTGCGACCGGTTTTTTCGTCAAAACCGGGGCGAGAGACGAATCAGACGACGTTGCCGGGGTCAGCCATTTTCTCGAACATGCGATGTTCAAAGGCACGCCTACCCGGTCGGCGGCGGATGTCAATCGCGAACTCGACGAACTGGGTGCTTATGCCAACGCTTACACGACCGAGGAAACGACCTGTTATTACGCCGTGCTGTTGCCGGAGTTGCAAGACCGTGCGATTGATCTGCTGGGCGACATTCTGCGTCCTTCGCTGCGTCGGGAGGACTTTGAAACGGAAAAGCAGGTCATTCTCGAAGAAATCAAAATGTACGACGATCAGCCGCCCTTCGGGGCGGACGAAAAGCTCCGCGAGTTGTTCTTCGGCAATCACCCGCTCCGGCGTTCCGTGCTTGGCACCTGTGAGAGCATTGAGCAGTTGACGGTCGAACAGATGCGGGAGTATTTCGAGCGGCAGTATCGTCCGAATAACATGGTGTTGGCCGCGGCGGGTAACGTCGATTTCAACGCCCTTGTGCAAAAGGCCGATGAAAAGTGCGGACATTGGCAACCGCACCATGTCGAACGCATACACCGGCGTCCGACGGCAAACAGCGGCTTTCATCTCATGCACAAGGACTCGGCCACGCAACAATACGTCATGCGGATGTTCAACGGTGTGAGCGGTGACGAATCAAACCGCGAGCGTTATGCGGCGTTTTTGCTTTCGCACATCATTGGCGACGAAGTCGGCAGTCGCATGTATTGGACGTTGCTCGATCCCGGTTTGGCCGATTCATGCAGTTTTAGTATGGTTGAATACACCGATGTCGGTGTTTATATCGCGTCGCTGAGTTGTGCCCCGGACATGGTGGGTGAGAACATGCAACGCATCGACGCCATGATTACCGACATTCAATCGCACGGTGTTACGGAAGAGGAACTTGCACGAAGCCGCACGAAAACGCTTTCCCGTTCGGTACTGGCGAATGAAATCCCCGGCAATCGCCTGTTCGCGTTCGGTAACGAATGGTTGCAAGACCGCAAGTATTACACAATCCACGAGGAACTCGAATTTGTTCGGAGCGTAACGCTCAATGACATCAACGAGGTTTTGGCCAAATATCCGTTGAAAAACCCTTACACGATCAGCATTGGGCCATTGGAACATTGGCCGACAGTGTCATCAGAGATGCGTGAAATCTCTTTGTAATGTGTGAACGCTTGCCAAGGTTAAAACGCAAACGATGAGGAGTATTTTTCATGTTCAAACAACTTGTTTATTGTTTTCTGGCTCTTTCGTTGACGGTTTCCGCAATTCGCGCCGAGTATGTATGCGATATTTTCGAGCGGGTTGATCCTTCGGCGTTCCGCGTTTCGCAAAGGGACGCCGTCTGGCCGCTTGGGGAGGCGGAAATCGTTTGCCTGGACGACGCGGTGGGGAACGAACTCGTGACCAACGCCGTTGATTGGATCAACGATTATGTTATGCAAACAACAGGTCGTAAAATCGCCGTTCGAACCGAGCCGACGAGTCAGCCGGCTTTGTACGTTGGTTATGGCGACGCGGCAAAGCGGAAATTGGAATTGTTGTCGAACGACTTTACCGTGCAAACCGATCCGGGTCCGCAAGGGTTTGTTATCCGGCAAGCGGCGATCAACGGCAAAATGGCGATGGTTTGCTGGTCATCGACCGCACTCGGTTGCCGATATGGCCTGATTGAGTTCCTGCGTTCACTGAAAACGGTTGACGGGCAATGGGTTTCGGACATCGAAAACGTTGTCGATGCTCCGGATTTTCCCGTGCGGATACACTACGTCAATTTTGCCGAGCACCTGCAAAACGCTTTCAACGCGAACGTGCTGTTTGAGTCGGAAGTCAATCGTTGGACATTGGTCGATTGGGAACGATACATCGATATGATCTCCGCGTATCGATACAATATTTTTGAGTTCTGGCTCGTTCCGACACTGATGGGAACCGGTGCCGAAGCGAGGAACAGCGTCTTGCATCAGGACTTCGTCAAGACGATCAACCACGTCATTGCCTACGCCAAGCGGCGGGGCGTTTCGGTTCATCCACTCGTTACGGTCAATACGCTCGGCGGTGAATGGCTTTTTGCCTGCCCGAACGATCCTAAGGAAAAGAAACTCATTCTCGACGCCTGGAATTTTTGGACGAAATCGATGCGCAATTATGATTCCTTCTGTGTGTTTCCCGGCGATCCCGGCGGCTGTATTGAAAATGATTGCACAAAGGAAACTTTCATTGATTTGGCTTTTGAGTTGAGCGAAATGATTCGGCGTAACAACCCTGGGGCTATTGTTGAGGTCGGAACATGGGGCGAACCCTTTTCCGGTTGGGGCATTCCGCTCTGGAGCAGCGATCGGGAGTTGGCCGAACAGTCGATGGAGTATCTGCTCAAAAAGCTGCCGGATTTTCCCGAAAAGTCATTTTGTTCAATCAATACGGGTTTCAATCCCGATTCGCAGCCCGAGCACACAGAGCGTGGCGGCGGCGACGGTCGGCCTTATGCCAAGCGTGCGTCACAACTTGTTCCCGTGCTGACTTGGGATTACAGTGTTTCGGAAGGCGAAGGCCCTGTGACTCCGCGTTGTCGGTTGCGGCGCATGATCGAAACGCGAAAAACCGAACGGGTGCTAGGCTGTTATTCCGGCGGGATTTGTTACACCATGGCACCGCAGTTTCAATGCCTTTCGGCGTTTTGTTCGGCGGAATCGTGGTGGAATCCCGATCGCCCGGCGGAAGCGATTTTAAGCGATTTCGGACGTTGGACCTTCGGCGAGGGCAATGACGAAATCGGGCGACTGATGGAGGAATTTGAAGTCATTCCCGACTGGGGGTATTACGCTCCGTTTCCGTATTCGGCGCGGCGATTGCATGACGCCATGATCCGACTGGACGGACTTTTGAAAAAGGTCGATGCCGGAAAGTCGCCGAGATTTCCGATTGCGATGCCGCTCCGGCGGTATCACGAGACACTGACGTTTTACACGGAACTTTTCCGCGATCTGGCCGACGTTTCTCTGGGAGTTGACGCTCTGGACGCGGCGTTTCGCAAAACGTCGTTTGCCAATGATTCCCCAGACCGCATTTCGTTGGCGGCGGCACAGGATATTTTGGCGTCAAACGCGGATTTTGAAGGCCGGCCCCCACTCCAATCGGCGGCGGATAAACTGGTCAAGCTCGACATCGCCGCGATGAAACAGCGTTTTTGGAACGAAGTTTACGGAATATACGATCACATCGTTGCACCGGTCGATCCGCGAGCGGAACACGCCACCTCGTCACTGTTCCATCGGTTTGACGCGCCGTTGGCAGTTCCTTTGTCAAACGATTTTTGACAAAGGGGGGTGCGGCAAGTTAAGTCCGTAGGAAAGGAGCAGAGTCATGTAAAAGTCAACATGTTAAAACCTTTCGTAGAGAACCTTGCAGGAAGAGCCTGCCCGG
>Ga0082212_10008410_pt1 | contig 13475 bp, 9 predicted proteins | sample TergutNt197P3_FD_71548 | JGI IMG/M metagenome (GOLD analysis project Ga0082212, IMG submission 71548) | Neocapritermes taracua P3 segment gut microbial communities from Petit-Saut dam, French Guiana - Nt197 P3 | ecosystem: Host-associated > Arthropoda: Insects > Digestive system > Gut ... | reverse complement strand
TATCGCGCCCCCTCTGTCGGAGCCCCCGGTGGCAAACACCGTTAATAGAGTCATTGCAAGTATGATAGCCAATGCGAGGAATAACGCCGAAATACTTCTTGTTAACTTCTTTTTCACAATCATGGTCCTCCATAAAATAAATGTCAAATGAATAATGCATAATTAGGACGGGAATGGCCAGACAGGGCGCCCTGCTGCTTAACCGGTTATATTCCCTCTAAGAACAATAAAGCAAACTGCAACGCTTCACCTTTCCACCATGTGTTTTCTATTAATGAGTAGATGACCATACCTCTCGCGTGCACATCGGGTAGATAACGCCCTCATTATTGACTGTGTCCGGGGTAAAAGCAAGACTATCCGCAAAAGACGAGGGAGTGTCTTTCGCTAATATTAGCGTTGAGTTTTATGACAAAATTCAACGCTAATTTTACGTCAGCGTTGAGTTTTATGACACATTTCAACGTGACAATTATTATATCGCCTGATACAGTTCTATATATGCTTATTGGGGAAAAAAGCTAGGGGACGGTTCATCTGATTTCTTGCTTCAGAAGAATGGGATCGGTGAGCGCTGACGAAAAACTATGCGACATATAGTTACACGGAATGCAAAGTGTAAATGTAAAATGAATTACTGGAAAGGAACAAACGACAAATGAAAAAGAAAACCATCATCATCACTCTTGTACTTGTGATCATGCTCGGCATTTCTGCGATCCCCGCATTCGCAGCGTCGAACCTCGCCGCGAATCCCACGGCTTCGACGGTGTACGTCAACGGAACAGCGACAGCTTTCGAAGCCTACAACATTGGGGGCAACAACTACTTTAAACTGCGCGACCTCGCGTATGCGCTGAACGGAACGGCGAAACAGTTTGAAGTCGGTTACGACAACGCCACCAAAGCGATAACGCTGACAACCGGGCAGGCTTATACACCAGACGGCGGCGAGATGGCAAGAGGCGACGAGACTGCAAAAACAGCATCGCCCACTGCGTCGCGTATCTACCTGGACGGCACAGAGCTTAACCTGACAGTCTATCTCATCGGTGGCAACAACTTCTTCAAGCTGCGCGACCTCATGGAAGCGATCGACGTATTCGTCGGATATGACAGCGCAACAAAAGCCATCACGCTTGACACAAGCAAGGGATATGAGCCGGAAGCCAGCACACCGACGCCTACGCCAACACCAACGCCGACGCCGACGCCGACGCCAAGCGTGAGTAGTGATTCGAGATTAATTGGGAAATGGGCGGCAAGACCGGAATACACAATGGACTACTCTGGTGGAATAGAATTCAGGTCTGACGGGACATTTTTCCGTACTGCCAATAGTTACGAGGCAGTCAGAGGGAAGCTTACTCAAAAAGGGAATTACACAGTTCAAGGTGACAAAATAATCTGTACCAATGTAACTGAAAGCTGGACTGAGCAAGGTGGATACCAAGGTAGAAATTACTCCGATAGAGCAATTTCTGACTTATCCTGGTCATTTTACTTTTCAACAACAGCAGAAAATGAAGTTCTGGAAGAGTTTTATCCGGGACTAACATGGCTAGTTATTAATGTACTTTCTGATCCGGGATTATTTGACTGGTATACAATATCCACAGTAGAATGAAGATTTGAGGCGATCTCATGAAAGGTGGAAAGACCTATCTGCAGCCGTTCGATATGGTGCTTGAAGCGATCCTTGACGCAGGCGGCCTGCAAAAAGGCGAAATGACTTACAGTGACACGGCAGCCGGACAAGTCGGGTTCAAAATACTTATGTACGGCGAAGAGATAGAGTATAAGTTTGCAGTTGCCGACACATGGAACAGATGCTGCGTCGCCACGATCGAGCTTGCTGATGAGATTATCAATGCCAAGCCCAATTCGCCTTTGCCTTTATAAACCATTCCGAGGTTGCTGTAACAAATGATTGTTGACGGATGAGTTTTCCCGAAAATGGATTCATATACATTCAATGCTTTCTTCTGCATCTCTAAAGCATCGTCAAAGGCTCCTCGATACATTAAAATTGTAGCAATGTTATTATATGTTCTTGCGGTATCTGCGGAGTTGACGCCCAAGAGCGACTCCCTTATCTCCAATGCCTTATAGTACCATTTTAATGCTTCGGTTTGATTTCCTTTTTCATCATATGTGACGCCTATATTGTTGTATGTTTCGGCGGTATCTACATGATTAACGCCGAGCGTTTCTTCACGAAGCACACGAGCCTTCTCGTGATATTGCAAAGGGAATCGGAAACCCGCTTTGAAGGATACCGCGACATGGCGGATGCTGTCTCTGCTGTGCTTGGGAACGATGAATTGACCTCCGAAGCTATCGCAAGGCTTGTTGACAGGGTTTTCATAAAGCCTGACAAGAGCTTTGAGATACGTTTGAAATATGCGGACGAGTTTGCGGAGGTGGGCGGCTGATGGCAAATTATGTTGTGGCGCAGTATATCAGGCTTTCCCTCGACGATGCCAAGAGCGACAGCATGAGCATTGAAAACCAGCGGCTCATAGTCGGTAAACACATCGCGGAGCTTGATCTGCCCGATGTGAAAATCATGGAGTTTGTCGATAACGGGTACACCGGGGTAAACTTTGAGCGCCCTGCGGTGCAGCGGCTTTTGGAACTCGTCCGTGAGGGGAAAGTGAACTGCATAGCCGTCAAGGATTTCAGCCGCTTCGGGAGGAACGCGATAGAAACAGGCTATTTCATAGAGCGCGTGTTCCCATTGTTCCGCGTCCGCTTCATATCTGTGTCCGACGGTTTCGACTCCGCTGACTACGAGGGTGACACGGGCGGCATGGAGGTGGCTTTCAAATTCCTGATGAACGAGTATTACAGCCGCGACCTCTCCAAAAAGATAAAAAGCGCGGCGCATGAGAGGATGCGCCGGGGTGAAAGGGTCACGAAAAACTGCCTGTTCGGGTATATGCTGGACGATAAGCGCAAAATGGTCATTGACGAATCAGCCGCAGACACGGTACGGCTAATGTTCAATCTGGCACTGGACGGCAACAGCCTCGCGCAGATAGCGAAGCGGCTCTATGAGGAAAAGCGGCTAACGCCGAACAAACACAAAGGGCGGGAGAAAAACCGTGGGTACACATGGGAGCTTTCATGTGTCCGTGCAATACTTCTGGACGAGCAATATACCGGAACTTACATCGCAGGCAGGACTACAAAAGTGGACGTGAGCAGCAGCAAGGTCGTAAAGCAGCCCGAGAGCGAATGGTACAAGATTCCCGGCCACCATCCGCCTATCGTAGAAAAGCCATTGTTTGATGCGGTTCGGGAAGTATTAGCCAACAAGTCTCATGCAAAACGGAAGCGCGAAGTCGGGACTTCGGAGCGGTACGGTCATTTGAAGAATGGGAATCCGCTGAAAGGCAAAGTCGCCTGTGGGTGTTGCAATCATGCGATGTTACTGAGCAACACGAAAAACGCAAAGTTTCAATGCAAGTTCTCCAGAATTGCCGCCGATGCCGAGTGCCACAAGCTGAGTGTTTCAGCGCAGGAACTAATCGAAATGGTATACGAGGTAATAGCGAAGCAAGTTCAGATTATCTTGAACATCGACGACCTGAACGAAATAGGCAACTTGGATAAAAGGATGGCGCAGCAAGCTGAAATCGGGAAGCTGATAGCATTATGCTTGGAAGAAAAACGCAAGCTCTATGAGCGGCTTGTACTTGGTGAGATTGACGTTGCTGACTATAAGGTTGGGAAAACAAGCGCCGATGCCGAACTCGACAGGCTGAACCGCGCAAACGCCATCCTCATATCTGAAAATGTGAAACTGTCCGCAGACAAAGCGGCGAACGACGAACTGCGTAGCGCGGCTGAAAGCGCGTCAAACGAAAACTCGCTGACGCGCCAACTTGCGGATTTGCTCATATCAAAAGTGTACGTCTATCCCGGCGACAGGGTTGAGATTGCATGGAAAGTGAGCGGATTCGGAGGAATAGTGTAAAAATAAGCAAGCCTACGTTCATAAAAAGTTCAAAACTTTTTATTTAGCGCAGGCTTGACTTATAGATGGTCGGAGTGGGGAGACTCGAACTCCCGGCATCCAGCTCCCAAAGCTGGCGCGCTACCAACTGCGCTACACCCCGGTGTAGGGAAAACACGCCGGAACAGTGCGTAGGGAATACTAGGCTATCCTTTGCCGCTTGCTTTGTTGTCCCTGCAAGACGCCTTGTTCAGCGCGGCGTAAAAACCGGCGTCGATCTGACTGATCGCGTCGGGGTGGATGCGGAATCGCCAGTTACCCTCGGGAACTCCGGGGATATTTGTGCGCGTATCCGAGCCATAGCCGAGCAGGTCCTGCACGGGAACCATGATGAGCGACGCGGCGCTGATAAATAATGCGCGGATCCACGCTTCGCAAATCGCGCAGTTTGGACCGCCTCTGCCCCAATCACCGTCAAAGCCTATGTAAAACAATGCCTGCTCACGGTTCTCCGGCTCAAGGTCAAACATCCAGGCGAGCAGGGGAGTGTTGTCGTGTGTGCCGGTATACGCGACGCAATCATCGGTAAAATTATGCGGCAGGTGCAGCTCGTCGCCTTCGCCCATGAAGCCGAACTGAAGGACGCGCATTCCACGGAAGCCTGTTGCTTTCAGAAGGTTCTCGACGTCTTCGTCGATATCGCCCAAGTCTTCCGCTATCACAGGCAGTTCGCCGAGCGCCTTCTTCATAGCTTTGAAAAGCGGTTCCCCGGGACCTTTCACCCACTTGCCCTCGCGCGCGGTGGCCGCGCCGTATGGTATCCGCCAATAGCTTTCAAATCCACGGAAGTGATCGAACCTTATTATATCATACCGCGACAGCGCTTCCTCGACTCGTCTGATCCACCACACATAGCCGCTTTTTTCCATAAGTTCCCAGTTGTAGACGGGGTTGCCCCAGAGCTGCCCGTCCGGTGTAAAGGCGTCAGGCGGCGCTCCGCCTACAGCGAGGAAATGCCCGTCCGGGTCCGCGTCAAACAGTTCCCGCCTGCTCCATACCTCGACGCTGTCGGCAGCCACGTAAAACGGCATATCCCCGATGATGGAAACGCTGTGTTTCGCCGCGTAGGCCTTGAGTTCCCGCCACTGTTCATCAAAGACCCATTGGACGAACTTATTGAAATCTATCTCATCACAAAGTTCCTCACCGGCCAGTTTCAGCGCCTGCTCGTCATGGCTTCGCAGCGCCTCGTCAGGCCACTCATACCAGGGGGTATTGCCAAATTTATGCTTGATCGCCATATACAGGGCGTACTCGTCAAGCCAAAACGGATCAAAGCCGGAATGAGGTCTGCCGGAGAGCTTTGAGTAAGCTGTTTTGAGGAGTTTCCATTGTCTTTCGCGGACGGTTATGTAGTCAACAGAATCCGCATCCAGGCCCATCGAACGCTCGGACAGTTCGCCGATGTCGATAAGGTCCATGTCATACAGCATTCTCGGATCGATCAGCATGGGCTCGCCCGCGAACGCCGAGATGCCGCTGTAAGGCGAAAAGCCCTTACCAGCCGGCTCCACAGGTAAGACCTGCCATGCGTGGAAGCCGGTCGCGCTCAGAAAGTCGACGAAATCCTTTGCTTCTTTGCCCAGCACTCCAATACCGAAAGGACTGTGCAGCATTGTTATTGACAGAAGGACGCCCGACGAACGAGGGTATCTTTGCTCAAGTTTCATATCATATATTCCATATCTCTTTCGCGTATTCTTTTATGGTTTCATCGCTGGCGAATCTGCCGGAATGCGCGATGTTCATGGCCGACATATGCGACCAGTTTTCCGAGTCCTTATACAGAGCGTTCGCTTTTTTCTGCGCTTCCACATAAGCGTCAAAATCTTTGAATACAAAATACTGGTCGTTATTCGCGGTGAGCGAGTCGTAGATATACGGGAACTCGGTGTGGCCCGCGTCGTCGGGCCTCGAGTTGATGACGTCCAGCAGTATCCGCTGCAGCCGCTCATGTTTTGCCAAAAAGTCACGGCTGTTATACGTTTGCGTCCGGTACAGCTCCAGCACTTCCGGCACAGTGAGGCCGAACGGGATGCAATTATCCGCGCCGACCGCTTCAAATATCTCGATGTTCGCGCCGTCGTGCGTGCCTATCGTCACCGCCCCGTTCATCATGAACTTCATGTTCCCGGTCCCCGACGCCTCCATGCTCGCGGTCGATATCTGCTCGCTCAGGTCTGACGCCGGGAAGATTTTCTCGGCCAGCGACACGCGGTAGTTTTCAAGGAAAACGACCTTTATGAGATCCCTGACGCGCGGGTCGTTATTGATTTTGCTGCCTATAACGGAGGTGAGCTTTATAACTTCCTTCGCAAAGTGATAACTCGGCGCGGCCTTGCCCGCGGTGATGAATGTCCGCGGCATTATATCGATTTTCGGATTGTCCAGTATCTTATAATACAGGTCCATAATATACAGGAGCAGAAGTAACTGCCGTTTATACGCGTGGATCCTTTTCACCTGTACGTCGAAAATCGAATTCGGGTTTACGATCACGCCGTTCGTGTCATAGATCAGCTTTGAAAGGCGGGCCTTGTTCTCATACTTTATTGCCTGCAGCTTCTTTAGGAACGACTTATCGCGCACGGCTCCGGTTTCGTCGAGAAGCTGAAGTTTCAGCGGCTCTCTCACCCAATCCGAGCCGATCGTCTCCGAGATGAGCGCGGACAAAGCGCGGTTCGCCGTATCTACCCATCTCCTGTGCGCTATACCGTTTGTCTTGTTGCCGAACCTTTCGGGATACAACTCATAAAAACCGCTGAACAGCTCATGTTTCAATATCTCGCTGTGTATCTTCGCGACGCCGTTTATCGCATGGCTCCCGACGATGGAAAGATACGCCATATGGATCTCCCCGCCGTGAATGATAGCCATATCCGATACTTTGGCGCTTTTTGCGCCGAATTTCTCCCTTAATACGGCGCCGAAACGTTCGTTGATCTCATGGACTATCATGTATATTCTGGGGAGAAGATGAGAAAACGAATCGACAGGCCATTTCTCAAGCGCCTCGGGTAAAATGGTGTGGTTTGTGTAAGATATAGTTTTGACGGTGATATTCCACGCTTCGTCCCAGCCGAGTCCTTCTTCGTCCATCAGTATACGCATCAACTCCGGGATCGCAAGCGCGGGGTGCGTATCATTTATGTGGATCGCGATATACTCATGAATGCGCCTGATATCTTTATAATACTTCCTGTAATGGCTTATTATACTTTGCACGCCGGCTGAAACGAAGAAATATTGCTGCTTGAGACGCAGCATCCTGTTTTGGTAGTTAGAATCGTCCGGATACAAGACTTCAGAGATAGCTTCGGCGGAATACTTCTGCGAAACCGCGTTCAAGTAGTCCCCGCTTGAAAAAGAACCGTAGTCAAATTGCTGCACCGACTCGGCGCTCCAAAGCCGCAGCGTGTTCACAGTGCCGCTTTCATAACCCGGAACAGGTACGTCATAAGGCATGGCGATGACAGACTCATAATTCTCATGGTGGAACCACAGCCTGCCGGCGGCCTCCTCGTGGCGGATGTCCCCAAAGAATTTGACCAATATGGCTTTATGCGGTTTCTTGACCTCCCAGACTACTTCGTTTCTCATCCAGTTATCCGGCGTCTCGACCTGATATCCGTCGACTATCTTTTGCTCGAACAACCCGTACTTATACCTGATACTGCAGCCGTTTCCGGGATATCCGAGGAAAGCGAGCGAGTCCATGAAGCAAGCCGCCAGTCTGCCGAGGCCGCCGTTGCCTAAACCGGGGTCAAGCTCTGATTCGTATACTGTCTGAGGATCGAAACCAAGGCTCTTGAGAGTTTCCTCGCAAACGTCCCGCAGCCCGAGCGATACGATGTTTCTTTCAAGCATTCTGCCCAGCAGAAACTCAAGCGAGAAGTAGTAGACCTGCTTCTTTTTTTCCTTTTTATATGTCTGCTGCGCCGTCTGAGTCCACTGCTTCATGATTTGATCCCGGATGAGATGCGCAAGCGCCACATAGCAGTCGTCCGGCGTCGCTTCCTCGATAGACAGGCCGCGTACAGTCTCAAGCTTGTCAATAAACAGCGTGGAAAATACACTTTTATCATGTAAGTTCATCTGGTTGAGCCCCTTTCATCTGGCTGCGCTTCGATGGAGAAAATGGCCGGTTCGCCTGCCCGGGCGACCGGAGCGCCGGTATACTCATTTTTCAGGAGATCGTAGTTGAACCCGTCCGCCCGCAGCGTCCTGTCGGCGCCGGAAGTGTTCACGGCAATGAGAACTCGCTCCGGACCTTCACCTCGCGTGAAGGTGAACAGCCCGTCCCGAGCTTCCACTAGTTTATACTTCCCGTCTATAAAGCAGCCTCTGGCCTTCCGCAGACGGCTGAGCGCCTTGTACCACGCGATCAGTTCCTGATCTTCTTCGCCCCACGGGTAGCAGCGCCTGTTGAACGGGTCGCCGCCGCCTTCCATCCCGGCCTCGTCACCGTAGAATACGCAAGGCACGCCCGGCAGTGTGAACTGCAATGTCGAGATGAGCTTGAGCCGTCTCTTCGCAGTCGCGCGCTCCCATTCGTTGAGGCGGAACATCGACATCGCAAGCTTGCCGTCCGGGAAAGCGGCGCCGCTGAGGTCTGTGAGAATACGCATGGTGTCATGCGTCCCCACGACGTTCATCAGCGAGTTGAGCACGCCCGCCGGGTAATTTCTGCAAAGCGTAGCCACAGTGTCCGCCAGCCGGATAACATCGCCGTCTTTGACGCATGCTATCAGCGCGTCTTTCAGCGGATAGTTCGTCACACTGTCGAGTTGCTTACCGAGGAAGTAGCGCCGCCGAACGTCGTAAGCGATCTTATACGAAGCGTCCTCCCAGACTTCGCCGACGATCAGCGCGCTACTGTTCTCCCTTTTGATAGCTGTGCACAGCGGGTCAAGGAATATATCGGGCAACTCGTCGACGACGTCCAGACGCCAACCGGACACGCCTTTTTTCGTCCAATGCGCTATGACCCCGTCTTCGCCGCAGATAAAGTCTCTGTAACCGCCATTGCTTTTATTCATAGCGGGCAATAGTTCAATATCCCACCACGCTTCATAACTGCCGTCTTCGCGGAAAGTGAACCAGTCGCGGTATGGCGACTGTTCGCTCTGATACGCCCCAGTCCCGTCATATGTTCCGTACCTGTTGAAATAGCGGCTGTCGCTGCCCACATGGTTGAACACGCCGTCGAAAATTATCCTCATGCCTCGCGCGCCCGCTTCCCGGCACAGTTTCTCAAAGGCTTCGTCGCCTCCGAACGAGGGGTCGATTTTCATGTAGTCGCCCGTGTCGTACTTGTGGTTTGACGCCGCTTCGAATATAGGGCTGAGGTAGATGCACGTGACTCCCATTTCCTCGAGATAAGGCAGTTTTTCAATTATACCATACAGATCCCCGCCAAAAAAGTCACTGTTGCGCACGATCCCTCTTTCGTCGGGAAGGAAGTAGGGACACCCGCCCCAATCGGGCCTGTGTATAGCGCCCGGCCGGAGTTTGAGTTCGCCGCCGCGCCGGAACCTGTCCACGAAGATATGATAGATCAGCCCGCCCTTGATCCAGTCGGGGGCGACCGCGACCGGCGCATGCACCGTTATCTGGAATCCGCCGCCGGGCTGCTCAGGGACTGTGAATCTGGAACCATAAGAAGAGTCTATCAGGAAATGATACCAGTACAGACCGGGCGTTTCGATCCTGAGTTCGAGTTTATACACATCGTACGAACCGGCCACGCGGTCAAAAACCATAGCTGTCTCCGATACGCCGCCGCCGTCGGGGCAAAGACAGACGCGCGGGTTTGACGTTTCTCCGCGCCGCAGCTTGATGTTAAGAGTCAGCGTCCCGGGCGCTTCCAGAGCTCCGTCGGGATGCCTGTAATACTCGTCGTTTTCGTCAAAAATGTACATGGTCATATCAACAACAGTTCCCTATAGAGATTCGCGTATTCCCGCGCGGACTTATCCCAACTGAAATCGAACTTCATTGCCTCGCGTACAAGGTTTTTCCAGTCAGGCTCATGATTGGCGTACAGATCAAGGGCCTGTGATATCGTTTTGAAAAGCGCGTCCGCGCTGTAATCTTCAAATACGAAACCATTGCCTTCTCCCGCGCGGCAGTCGATTATCGTGTCGCCAAGCCCGCCGGTCTTACGCACTATCGGAATAGTCCCGTAGCGGCAGGCGATCATCTGCGCCAACCCGCAAGGCTCGCTGCGCGACGGCATAAGGATGACGTCGGCCCCCGCGTATATCTTCCCGGCGATCTCCGGGTTGAAAGCTATACTCACGCCGACTTTGTCAGGATGGCGGACGGCGCGCTCTTCAAAAAACAGCTCGTACGCGTGGTCGCCCGTGCCGAGCAGCAAAAACTGCACGTCCAGCCTCAACAGGTCGTCCATCATGAATGTGATCAGGTCGATGCCCTTATGAGAAACAAGCCTCGAAACAACGCAGATGAGCATCTTGCGTGAAGCGACCGGCAAGCTGAACAGTGATTGCAGCTTTTTCTTGTTGATCGACTTGTCTTCGACCGAGTCCGCCGTGTAGTTTTTCTCAAGAAGCGCGTCTGTCTCGGGGTTATAGGTCACCGTGTCGATGCCGTTGATTATCCCGCTGAGTTTGTACGCGTTCTGAGTGATGATCTCTTCGAGGCCATAACCTCCGCCGCTCTGGATCTCCTTCGCGTATGACGGGCTGACGGTCGTGAGTTTATCGGCGCAAACGATAGCGCCTTTCATCAGGTTAATACACCAGTCGTACTCAACGAGTCCCAACTCGTCTTCACGCAGATCGAAGACGTCGGTGAGGATGTCCCTTGAGTATTTTCCCTGATACTCCATATTGTGTATTGTGAACACCGATCTTACGCCCCCGAACTTTTCGGCAAACCTCGTCTTCAGGTATACCGGTACGAGCGCCGTCTGCCAGTCGTGGGCGTGGATGACGTCGGGTGTGAACCCTGCCAGTTCCATCACGGAGAAAACGGATTTCGAGAAAAACGCGAACCGTTCGCCGTCGTCGAAATGACCGTACGCCTGCTTGCGGTCAAAATAGTGACGGTTGTCCACAAAATAATAGACCACTCCGTCCAGCGACAGCTCGAATACCCCGCAGTACTGGCTTCGCCACGAAAGCTGTACATATACGTCGCCCAGAAACTTCATCTGCTGTTCATACCTGTCACGGAACTCCGCGTACAGCGGCGCTACGACGCGCACGTCAAGGTCAGGTTCGCTCCCGGCCAGCGCCGTCGCCAGCGCGCCCGCTACCTGCCCCATACCGCCGGTCGTGATAAACGGAACTACCTCTGATACCGTGATAAGTACTTTCAATTTCTTCTTGCCTTTCATTCTTATGACCATTCCTCTCTCGTCAGATAATCCTTGAGTTCTCTATATAAACAGGATATGAGCTGAATCCCATCATACTGCGGTGTTTCGTAACGATGACTTCCCGGTCGGTTATGACCCAATCCAACTCCGCATCCTTTTCGATTACCGTGCCTTCCTGTAAAATGCAGTTGTTGCCGGCGGCCCCCGCCGCTATCCTGACGTTTCTGCTCAGGACGCTGTTTTCAACTATACCGTCAATGCGGCATCCGTCCGCGATAATGGAGTTCTTGATCGAAGCGGTTTTTCCGTACTTTGTAGGCAGCGAGTCTCTGCGATTAGTGTAGATCCGTCTGCCTTCGAAACCGAACAACGAGTTCCGCTTTCCGATATCCAGCATCTCCATGTTGTAATGGAAAAACGTGCCGATAGAGCAGACTTGCGCCGAGTAGCCTTTGAACTCGTATGCCATTACGTTTAATCGTTCCAGGGCGCCGGCGACCAGAACTCTGGAGAAGCGGAGCATCCCGCAATTTTTCTCGCCTGCCGTGAGCTGGATGAAGAACTTCTTCCTCATTATGTAGGCGCCGAGAGACACATTGAGGCACGCGTCAGAGTAGGGAGCTCGCTCAACGCTGCAGACGCGCCCGGTTTCCCCGACGTCGAAAATGACTGCGTCCTCACGTTCGCCGGGAGTGATCTGCTTATTTGCGTAAATAGCCGTCACATCGGCGCCGTTTTTCTTGTGATCTTCTATTGCCGGCCGGAAGTCTATGTTGTAAGCGACGCTGCTGTCCGCGAGGACTATGTATTCGGCTTTCGACTCGGCGATGAACTCCGCCGCCCTCTGCAGCGGGCCGTCGAGCTCGCTGTTGACGCTCTGGCGCTCGTCGGCGAGGTACGGGGGGAAGAACGTGACTCCGCCTGTTTTGCGGGCGAGGTCCCACTCTTTGCCCATCCCTATGTGGCCGATCAGCGACTGATAGTGGCTGTTGAGAATCATCCCTATGGTATAAATGTCCGAGTTGACCATATTGGAGAGCATAAAATCCACAAGGCGGTATCTGCCGGCAAAACGCGAAGCCGACAGCGTTCTTTTCTTGCTGCCGTCGCCGGTTCGGTCGGGATGCGGATCGGAAAGGCAAAGCCCGATCGTCATATATCATCACTCCTAATATATATTTTCTAACAACTATATCACGCTACCGCGGGCGAAGACCCTTAGTCTGCCGCCGCGGAGCAAGGGCTCGCCGGCGACGGCGCCCTCGCTGACTACTGTATTTTCATCAAGGATCGCGTAGTCAACGACAGCGTTTTTGCAAACGCGAGTGTTTTCCATAATGACGCAATCCCTGACCACTGCGCCTTCTTCAACTACTACGCCGACCGACAATATACTGTTCTCCACACTGCCGTAGATTTCACAGCCTTCCGTTATAAGCGTGTTCTTAATGCTTCCCGTGGGCGCGATATAGTGCGGCGGCCGCCCTGTCGCCCTTGACAGGATGAGCCAGTCTTCAAAGCCCAGATGCAGATCTTCCAGCAAATCCATGTTTGCCTGCCACAAACTCTCCTCGGTGCCAACGTCCTTCCAGTATCCGTCAAAATGGTACGCAGACATCCTGCGCCCGTCGTTTAGCATGCTGGGGATGACGTCTTTCCCGAAATCGTGCGACGACTCCGGATCCTTCTCATCCTCGTACAAGTATTGCTTAAGGGTCTTCCAATTGAAAATATAGATGCCCATTGAGGCCAGGTTGTTCTTAGGTTCTTTGGGTTTTTCCTCGAACTCAACTATACAGTCGTTCTCATCTGTATTCATGATACCGAACCGGCTGGCGTCCTTGAGCGGGACCTCTATGACCGCGATGGTACAGTCGGCGTCTACTTCTTTGTGGTAATCAAGCATTGTGGAATAATTCATCTTGTACACGTGGTCTCCGGCAAGGACCAGCAGATACTCAGGATCATACCTCTCGATGAAGTCCTGGTTCTGATAAACGGCATTCGCGGTGCCGCTGTACCATGCGGTGCTTCCCGGTTTGCTGTGAGGCGGCAATATCGACACCCCGCCGAACAGAAGGTCAAGGTCCCAGTGCTGGCCCTTGCCGA
>Ga0082212_10008409_pt1 | contig 13478 bp, 19 predicted proteins | sample TergutNt197P3_FD_71548 | JGI IMG/M metagenome (GOLD analysis project Ga0082212, IMG submission 71548) | Neocapritermes taracua P3 segment gut microbial communities from Petit-Saut dam, French Guiana - Nt197 P3 | ecosystem: Host-associated > Arthropoda: Insects > Digestive system > Gut ... | reverse complement strand
ATAATATGCGTGGGTTCTTAAACTGTCGGAATACCTGTAATCATTGAAAATTGAAATATATTGTCATACTCGGCGATGGCATGGCTGATGAGCCTGTCGATGAACTTGGCGGAAAAACCCCGTTAGAAGCAGCGTATAAACCTGTGATGGACGGCATGGTTGCTCATGGCGAACTGGGGCTTGTAAAAACGGTTCCCGATGGTATTCCGCCGGGTAGCGACGCCGCCAACCTGTCGGTGATGGGCTACAACACGCTCGAATACTACACGGGACGTTCGCCGCTGGAAGCGGTCAGCATGGGCGTACAACTGGCGGATACCGATGTGGCGTTCCGCTGCAATTTAGTAACACTCAGCGACCATGAGCCATACCCGTCCAAAACCATGATTGATTACAGCAGCGATGAAATCTCTTCGGAGGAAGCCGCAGAATTGATCAAAACCGTACAGCAGCATCTTGGAACCGGTCAATTCCGGTTTTATCCGGGTCGCAGTTACCGTCATCTGCTGGTATGGCGCAATGGACATACCGGAAATACAACCACGCCGCCGCATGACATTCTCGAACGCGCCATAACTCCATATCTTCCGAAAGGAAACAACAGCAGGGCATTGTTGGAGATGATGGAACAAAGCGTTTCGTTGCTGCGCGATCATCCTGTCAACATTCGCCGGAGAGAGGCAGGCTTGCGACCGGCAACTTCCATCTGGCTTTGGGGCGAAGGCAAACGACCGTCGTTGCCATGTTTCGAGGAAAAATATAACCTCAGGGGCAGCGTTATTTCGGCGGTTGATTTGGTGCTGGGCATTGGTATCTGTGCAGGATTGGAGCCTGTGGAAGTACGCGGCGCAACAGGCAACATTCATACCAATTTCGACGGGAAAGCCCGCGCCGCTATCCATCAGCTGTTATCCAAAGGCAAGGATTTTGTATATCTGCACATCGAAGCGCCCGACGAATGCGGACACCGCTACGAAGTGGACAACAAGGTGAAATCCATTGAAATCATCGACAGGAAAATTGTTGCGCCCATCAAGCAAGCATTGGACGCTTCCGGCGAGGAATATTCCATCATGATTTTGCCCGATCATCCTACCCCGCTGCGCTTACGGACGCACACATCCAATCCTGTTCCGTATATGATATATCGCAATGCAGCATGTAAAGACGTTACATGCAACGTCTCTACCGGATATACCGAAAAAACCGGAGCCTCTACGGGTATTTTCATCGAAGAAGGTTTCCGGTTGATGGACAGATTCATCCTGAAAAATCAAAAATCAAAAATCAAAAATCAATTTTTTTAAAATGTTAGCAAAACAAATTATTCCTTGCCTCGACGTCAAAGATGGCAAGACTGTAAAAGGAATCAATTTTGTGGATTTCCGCGATGCGGGCGATCCTGTGGAAATGGGCGCGGAATACTGCCGTCAGGGCGCCGACGAATTGGTGTTTCTCGACATCACGGCTTCGCACGAAGGTCGCAAAACCTTTGTGGAATTAGTTCGCAAAGTGGCAGAAAACGTCAGTATTCCGTTCACTGTGGGCGGCGGTATCTACGAACTTAAAGATGTAGATACGCTTTTGAATGCCGGTGCGGATAAAGTATCGCTCAATTCGGCAATCCTGCGCAACCCCGGACTGATCGACGAGATAGCATCGAAATTTGGCAGTCAGGTACTTGTTGCCGCCATTGACGGCAATCTGGAAAACGGTCGTTGGGTGTGTTATCTCAACGGCGGTCGCATCCCTACAGACAAGGAACTGTTCTCGTGGGCGAAGGAAGCGCAGGAACGCGGCGCCGGCGGGATATTATTCACCAGCATGACCCACGACGGAGTAAGGGATGGTTATCCCAATGAAGCACTGGCAACGCTTTCCGACACATTGAACATTCCCGTTACCGCTTCGGGTGGAGCAGGAAAAATGGAACATTTTAAAGATGCTTTCATTTTGGGCAAAGCCGATGCAGCCTTGGCAGCCAGCGTTTTCCATTTCGGTGAAATTAAAATACCAGAACTGAAGAAATACTTGTCCAGCGAAGGAATAAACGTGCGGTTGTAAGAAACTGGTTGCAACGCCCCGAAAGCGCAGTAAAAAGCAACTGCGCCCGAATAGAGAGTACAAGCCGACAACGCTGTGGAAAATATAACATTCTGAAATTTGCGTATCTTTCCCCTATAAATTCATCTGTCTATGTCAAAGAGCGCAATAAAACCTGTTTTTCGCCTTTGGTCTGCGATTTTCCCCTGCGAGTTTGGTTCTGATGAGGAACATTAACTCATGTCTGTGTCCTTAGAGTCCGTTGCCGGACAAGTAACATTGGTCGATTTGCAAACGGGGTTTCACTGCTTTGTTACAGTTATCCACCACAAAGATACCCGACCTTTACGCTATATTGTTTTCATTTTACTTCAGCAATTTCTGCATTCGTTCCATTTCGTGCTGATGATAATTCATCTTTGCCTCTACTTTTACAGGGTCGTAGATATGTACCAGCTGCGGATTGTATGGTGTTTTGTAATAAAGTACATTCCATGTTACCGTCAACAATTTTCTTGCTATGGCTATGAGCGCTTTTTTTCTTGACTTGCGCATGGACAGCCGGTTAAACTTTTCCATGAACCATCCGTTCTTTATTCTTGAAGCCGCCCATGATACCTGTACCAGAACAGAACGCAGATACTTGTTGCCTTTGGTGGTTGCGGTACTTTTGTATTTGCCGGCGCTTTCGTCGTTTCTGGGGCGCAGTCCCGCCCAGCCGGTTATTTTCCCGCTATTTTCAAAGACGCTCATATCGCCGCCTGTTTCGGCTATGATCATCATCGCCGATATTTCTTTTACGCCGGGTATGGTTACCAGCAGTTCCATTTCCCTGCTGTAATGTTCCTTACATATCCGCCGCATTTGGGTCAGACACTGTTCGGTATGCTTCTCAAAGAGGTCGTATTCCTCCTTTTCCCATTCAAACTGCTGACGGTAATGCTCTTTCAAATTGCCCGTCAAGGTGAAACGAAATCGGTTAAATACTTGATTAAGCGATAATGTATTTCCGAATAATTTCCGAAATTTCCGAATAATTTCCGAATAAATAAAAAACATAAAAAACTAATAATGAATGAAATACACGGAGTATAACGGGCGGTTTTGCGAGAGTGGGGGTATATGCCCGCCCGAATATTTGTGCGAATTTGCAAGTGCACCGCCCGCCCAAACCTTAGTGAGCCCCTCGCCCTCGCAAAGCCGCTGTCTCGTTATATGCCATCCGGAGACAGCATCGTGAGAATTGACTGAAAGTGAAAGTTTTTTTCTGACGCGCTTAAAACATTCAAAAAAATATTGTACTTTTGTAAAAAATAATTTTGAAGTCATGACCGATGAGAATCTAACTGTATTTACACAACTTGATTACGGGGATTTTTATGAGGCAAGGTGAAATATGGTTGACAGATTTTGACCCTACGGTCGGCGCAGAGATGAATAAAACACACTAAAATGGATAAGCAGGAAATAGCGGAATACGAAGACAGTTTGAAAAAATATCAGGATTTATACAGTGCATTGGAAACGGAAAACCATTTGGAAAAGAAGAAAAAGCACAAAAAATTTATCTTTGCACCGAATTTAAAAATTGGACAGTAAAATGAGAAAATGGCATTTAATCTGGTGGATTGCAGTATTATCGACAACCGCTTCTTTCGCTCAAAAGTTTGTATATCAGGCCGGAGTACATTCTTTTTTCAATAACAACGAATTTACGAACTGTAACGTAAAGACTTCGCAAACTATGGCCGGCGTGCATTTCGCGCCTCAACTCGGATTGAGTTTTGAGGAGAAACACCTGATCTTTGCAGGATTGGACGTTTTGCACGAATTTGGAAGCGATCAGGTTATTGGTGATATTCATCCTGTGGCTTATTATCAATTGAATGGAAAACCATTTGTTTTCTACATGGGGGCATTCCCGCGAAAACCCTTGTTGGACAACTATCCCCGAATGTTTTTTCAGGATTCAATCAACAATTACCGTCCTGTCATCAACGGATTGTTTTGGGAATATCGTTCAAATAAGGATGACCATATTAATGCGTGGTTGGACTGGACCGGCAGACAGACCCATGAACGTAAAGAAGCCTTTTTTATGGGATGGTCGGGGAGGTTCAATTCCGGTATTTTTTACGGTCAGCATTTTGGTTATATGTTCCATTATGCCAGCAGAATGGACCCTCCTATTCCGGAACCGGTACATGATAACGGATTGATACTGACTTCCATAGGGATTGATTTAGCCAAAAAGGTAAATTTTGAAAAGATGGAAATCAATGCCGGCTGGGCCATCGGACTTGAACGCGACAGGGGAAGCGACGATGGATGGCATAAGCCTCAGGGATTTGCATCGGAAATCAAAGTTGAATACAGGGGGATCGGACTGTTCAACACCCTTTATACAGGCGATAAACGACAGGTTTTTTTTGACCGGTATCAAACCGGACTATATTGGGGCGATCAGGCATACAGAGCGTCAAAATACGACAGAGCTGATTTTTATATTTGTTTCATCAAAAATCCGGTGGTTCATGTAAAATTTATTTACACATTGCACTTCCTCGAACAGAGAATGTTTCATGAACAATCGCTGTATGCCACTTTTGATCTGGATAATTTGCCGAAAAAGAAACAAAAAGAATACCGCTACCTTTGGAGCAACTGGTTTAAATAACAGACATGTCACCGGCATCACACCACCCTTTTGCACAATACCTGTCCAAACACTCGTTCCGGCCGACCATTCCGCATCTGCCGGAAAAGCCTCCGCAAATGATCGTAGTCATACCTGCATATAAGGAACCAGCCTTGCTGCGCTCGCTGGAATCATTGTACCGTTGCCGCCGTCCGTCGCGCACGACAGAAGTGATTGTGGTAGTCAATCATCCCGAAAATGCGCCGGATGAAGTCAAACAAGTGAATGAGGCATGTCTGCGCGAAGTTCAATCATGGGCGAAGGATCATCATGACGGTCAGTTGTATTTTCATACCATCTACAAACCAGACGTTCCCGAAAAGACCGCCGGCGTGGGTTATGCCCGCAAAACAGGCATGGACGAGGCTGTATACCGCTTCCTCCAATCGGGAACGGACGACGGCGTCATCATCGGATTTGACGCCGACGCTACCTGCGACGAAAACTATTTGGAGGAAATAGAACGGACATTTTTCGGGGACAAAGCCGTCAACGGTGCGTCCGTTTATTTCGAGCATCCGCTGGACGGCGACGAATACGACGCCTGTGTATATGACGGAATTGTACTTTATGAGTTACATCTGCGTTACCTGAATCAGGCGTTGCGGTATGCCGGTTTTCCATATTCATACCACACGGTAGGATCGTCGTTTGCCGTTCGCGCATCGGCTTACGTGAAACAGGGCGGGATGAACAAACGCAAGGCCGGCGAGGATTTTCACTTTCTTCAGAAAATTATTCATACAGGAAACTACGCGGAGATCAATACTACGCGGGTTATCCCGTCGCCGCGCCAGTCTGACCGCGTACCGTTCGGAACGGGAGCAAGCATCCGGAAGTGGCTCAGCGAGGGACAGGCCGCTTTGCATACCTATCCTTTGAATCCGTTCGACGACCTGAAACAACTGTTTGCGCTTGTTCCGTCATTTTTTAAAACCACTCCGGCATACATTGCCGGGTTATGCCAACCCCTCCCCTCTCCTATTCAGGATTACCTTTTGCAGAACAACTATCTGGAACACATCGCACAAGCCAATGCCAACAGCGCATCGCCGGAAGCGTTTACAAAAAGATTCTTCGGCTGGTTCGACGGATTAAAAACCGTGAAATATCTGAACGACAGTTGTCGGCAAACATATAGCAGGCAACCGCCCGAAACAGCCGCCGCACGCCTGTTGCAAAAATCGGGATACGACGGCAATGTTTCTGCAAAAAATCTGTTGCAAATTTATCGGGAAATTGAACGTGCGATTTTACAGTGAAATATTTTTTTATGTTATTTGCAAAAAATACGTATTTTTGTGGTGTCGATGAAAACCTAAAAAAGTATTTGTTATGTCAGTACACGAACAAGAACAGACAAAAGAAAAGTATTTCAACGAAGCCATGCGGTACATGGACAATGCCAAAGATTACTTAAAGAATGCCCGGAAAGACGGCAATGTTTATCGTGATATAAAATACGTCAGGACTGCATGTGGAACTGCATACAATGGCGTTCTCATCGCGTTGGACTGTTTTCTTATATTGAAAGACATACATAAGCCAAAGGGAAAAGAACGAAAGTCCATTGAACACTATCAAAAAAATGTTGGATCGCAGAATAAAAAAATGTTGGATAGTCTCAATATTGCATACAAAATTTTGCATTTATGGGGTTATTATGACGGTATAGAAAGTGTAACTGTCGTTAAAGAAGGTTTCGATTATGCCTATTCTCTCATCGACAAAATAAAGCCATCCGGATTAAATGGCGCAACAAAAGAAACTGTCCCGGCAAAAACTGCCCATAAAAACGTCAAGAGCAAAAAATAATTTTTACATCGCAGGGGCCTTGCGGTTTTTTTCAAAAATCTTATATCCTATTTTGTCGCTGATAGGTATCTGCTCCTCTCCCGTTCAGGATTACCTTTTAAAACCTGCACAACACCTTATTCCATTTCCCTTTCAATTCCCGGATAGCGTTTCGCGATATTTCCACCGTATAACTTGCAGCGGGGGTAACAAGCTGGATGGTCGTATCCGCAATTTTTCGGATATATTTCCGGTTGATGACAACGCTTTTACCTGCCCGCAGAAAGGTATCGGGCGGCAGTTTCTTTTCTATTTCGCCCAATCGTTCAAAGACTTCCTCCTTTGCGCCGTTGGCAAAGAACATGCAGGCATAATCGCGGTCGGCTTCCACATACGCGATGTCGTCAGGACGAAGCACGAATATACCGTTGTAACTTTTGAACTTCAGCAGTTTTTCTTCGTGAATGGCGTCCATTAGATTTTGCAGACCGGTAGAGGTTCCGGCGCGTTCGCGGTAGCGGGTAACGGCTTTCGCGAGGTTTTCCACACTGACGGGTTTGACCAAATAATCAATGGCTGCCAGTTCAAAGGCTTTCAGCAGATACTCCGGGTAGGTATAACCGGTGGTGAAAATGATGTCGGGCGGCGCGAAGGTATCGCATTTCATCCGTATCAGTTCGTCGGCAAGCCATAGTCCGTTTTTTCCGGACATCTGGATGTCGAGGAACAGCAGATCGGGACGTAGCCGCAGGACTTCAATCAGCGCGTCCTCCGCACTTTCGCACTCGGCAACGATTTCCAAATCGGGGAAATGTTGCGATAGTTTTTCCCGCAACATTTGGCGGGGAGAGTATTCGTCTTCGATGATGATAATACGAGGCATTTTTTAATTGAAAATTGAAAATTGTGGCAAATGACTGTTTTACAGATGAACTTTACGAACGCGGCGAATTTTACTGATACTCGACGCAGCATGAATAATATCCAAAACTTCAATGCGTCCGGCGGTTATCCGGTAGATAATCAGGTGCGCGTCGAGGATGATGTTGCGATACATACGGCTTTTGGTTGGAATATGGCGACATTCAGGATAATAGGTATAATAACGGTCAAGCCTTTCGACAAGTTGCGAAATAATATTGAAATACTTACATGCCTGTACATAACCGAAAGTTTCAATACCATATTCAAGAATTTCAACCAGATGTACTTCGTAATATCTGGATGTAACTACTTCTTTTGATTGTAAATCCATTCAGATACTCGTTGATGTACTTCTTTAACCGGATAAAATTCCCCTTCTTCAATGCGATGAAAATGTTCCCACCACTCCTCCTGCGTACCGTGAAACGGAACATTCGGGTTCCAATCATCGGACGACGAAACTTTGGAAAACGTTGTTCCGTACGCCACAGCAGGTTCGCCAACTGTCATCGGCTCATTTTCCGGTACTTGATATGATTTGCTTGTCATGACTTCATTTTTATTAAGATGTGACAAAGGTAAAAAACAAATTATTAATCTTACAGGTGTACTTTGCGAACGCGGCGAATTTTACTGATACTCGATGCAGCATGAATAATATCCAAAACTTCAATGTGTTCAGCGGAAATCCGGTAGATAATCAGGTGCGCGTCAAGGATGATGTTGCGATACATGCGGCTTTTGGTTGCCATGTGGCGACATTCGGGATAGGCAGTATAATAACATGGTAGCGTATCCAGAGACTTCCTTATTTTTTCTCTATAACGCTCGGCCTGAAAATAACCGAATGTGTCAAGCGAATACTCGTAAATATGTTTACGGCTTGCGTTAAAATCCCGACTAACTATATACGGCTTGCGAGGTATTCCTTCTTCCATGCTTCAAATTCTCTATCGGCTTCTTCAATGGTCATAAATTCCCCTTCTTCAATGCGATGAAAATGTTCCCACCACTCCTCTTGCGTTCCATGAAACGGTACATTCGGGTTCCAATCATCGGACGACGAAACTTTGGAAAACGCTGTTCCGTATGCTACAGCAGGTTCGCCAACGGTCATTGGCTCATTTTCCGGTACTTGATATGATTTACCTGTCATGGTTTCATTTTTTAACATGATGCAAAGGTAAAATTAAGTAATTAAAATTCCGGTTTGTTGTATTTCATTAAGAATACCTGCATAATCGCTATCCTGAGCAATTACATGGGGCTCTATTCTGTAATCAATTTGTCGTTTGAGTTTCCACAAGATAGGTTCAGTATTTAAAACACTGTAATCTTTATCCAAATGATTGACCACAAGCGCTACATCTATATCGCTGTCCTTATGTGCGTTGTTACTTGCATAAGAGCCAAAAAGCCAAAACTGGTCAATTGGCACAGGAAAAAATTTTAAGACCAATTCTTTGTATAGTTTTACTTTATCAATAATATTTTCTCTTTCGTCCATTGCTGTAATTTTTGTGTTTTTAGAATCAAATTTTCGCAAACGGTTTTCGTCAATTCTTTTGCCAATTCCTTTTTATAATCAGGATAACGCGCTCTAATGTTTAAAGGGCTAAGTTGCTCAATGAATTCTATTTGTTCATCATCAAGCATTTCCAAAAATCCTGCCCTATTGACAATTAACATTAAATCATGTATGAAAGGTGGGGTGTCATTTTTCCGATATTCGTAAGTCGCTTTAAAAATTTTTTCTATACTTTGATGACACATAAAGCCAACATATAAATAATGTTTCAACTTCAACATTCCTTTCGCTACACGAAAATCCTCGTCAGACAAATCAACCCAATATGTTACTTTTTCTTCAGACGTCATTCTGATATTCTTTTTGCGAGACAAAAATAAACTAATTTCTTTGATTTCGCAAAAATGAAAAGAAAATTAAAATGGTGGTATGAAATTTTACTGATCGTTAATTCACATACGTAAACTCCGCCGGCACCTCAACCCTGAACCTTGTACCCGACGGCTGTCCGGTTTCGTCGTGCAGGTCGTCAATGTGCTGGCTGATTTTCTCTCGGTTGAAACGGTTGTAGATTTCGATTTGACGGTTGAGAATAGACAGTCCCTGTTTGGTGCTGTGCAGATGCGGATTTTGGGCGGAGTAACTGCGTCCCACGCCGTTGTCCTCCACGTTGACGCATACGACATGATTGCGCTGCGACACGTTGATAATGAGCATCCCTCCCGATTTCAGCGGCATAAGTCCGTGTTTGACGGCGTTCTCGCAATAGGTGTGAAGCATCATATTGGGCAGTTGCACACTGTTGTCCACGTCCTTTTCTACATTGATCTGGAAGTCGAACTTGTCAAGAAAGCGTATCTTTTCCAAATCCAAGTACATCTTCACGTAGGCTAATTCTTCGGAGAGGGGGCGGGCTGCCTTTTCCACTTCGCTTAAAGTTTGAAAAGTAAAGTCGGAATAGATACCCAGTAAACGCATGGCGTCTTCTTTGGTGCGGTTGGCAATGTAGTATTCGATGGCAGACAGCACGTTGGCGTTGAAATGCGGAATGGCTTTCAGGCGGATACTGCTGATACGCAACTCGTTGAGTTCTTTTTCCGCACGGAGTTTTTCCAACAGCGCTTTATTTTTCCTGCGTTGGATGTAGAGCGCAACTCCGGCGCTTGCAAGCATCAGAAAAGCGATGCTTGCTACGAGGAACGATGTCGTTTGCCAGAAAGCGGGCTTTATGGAAAAAGCAAGCGATTGCGTTTCACTGTGCGTTTCGTCCGTTCCCGCATCGGCGAAAATCTCAAACACATAATTGCCCGGCGGAAGGTTGTTGAAAGTTACTTCGCGGTTTTTCGCGGGTTCGCTCCATTCGTCCTGAAAACCAAGCAGGCGATAGTGGTAGCGGACGTTTTCCACAGCGGAATAATTCAAGCCGATGAACGAAAACCTGAAGTTTTTGTTTCTGTAAGAAAATTTTGTGTTGGCAAAATCCGTTACGTTTTCCCATTGTACATTGTCGCCGGAAACTGCAATATTTTGTATGAACAGGTTGGGTTTGGAAATTTGACGAATCAATCTTTGAGGGTCAAAATGCACTATCTCATCCGAAGTAATCATCCAGATTTTTTTTCCATTATCCAGAAATATTTGTCCAAATGCAAGTTCAATGCCTGTCATGCCATTATTTTGACTGTAAAAAAGCATTTGTAATTCGTTCTTTTCAAAATAATTTCTGACGTTGAAAATATAAAATCCTTTTAATGTGGATATGATGAGGTGGTCGTCGAAGGGTAATAATCCCATGATGTAATCATTGTCAAAACTGTGGATGGTTTTGATGGAATCGCCCGTAACCAGATTCAGATATTTTTTGGCAGCCGAAAAAACATGATTCCGGTTATCTACACACACTATATCGGAAAATTCGGTATGGCGGTTCTTTAACAATCTGATATTTCCGTTTTCAATGATAGTAATTCCTTCATTACCGCCCACCAATATCCTTTTATTTTTATCAACCGCCAAACCGTAATCACATCCCGTTTGTAATAATTCTTCTTCGGAAAAGGATCTTAACATTTTCCCGGAAGGTGTGATCTCAAAGAGTTTACCACCGCCCACAACCAGTATATTATTTCCCGCAACAGCAATCTCGCCATAAAATTGATTTCCTGCGGGTACATCAGCCCAATGGAAACGGTTGTTTTCATGAATTAAAATTCCGCCCCGTATCAGAAAGTACGTAGCATGGTGGTGCGAAAAAACTGTTCTGAAACTGATGCTTTGAATGTTTTCATTTACGGGATATTCAACCGGTTTGAAAATGCCGTCGGCAAGCGTAAAAATTTCTTCATTGTCGCTTGCAAACCAGTATATTCCGTTGTCATCCTGCGTTACCGACCGGATGGTGTGACCGGATACCTGCCAATTCTGAAAGTCGAAATGAAAAAAGTTGAATAGCCCTTTAGTGGTGGCTATCCAAAGGTTTTCGTCATCATCCAAAGTCAAATCCCAAATGACATTGGAAGAATTACGATACAGATGTTCTGCCTTTTTATCGCTAATTCGGTAAATGTTATAGAAATCCTTGACGTAAATATCTCCGTTTCGCGCTTCTTTGGCTGATTTGTTCTGCATTTCAAATTTCAACGGAACGTATAAAACTGCGCTATTTCCTTCAATTTGATAAATACCGTCGCTGCCGACGCCCAGCAAACCCAGTCGCGAATGGTTGATGAAACTTTCCATGTAAACGTTTTCGATGGTTTGTACGGTTTTATTTTGAAAGTGGTACAGATGAACTTTTTTCCGAGCATTATCAGGAATATAAAGCAAATTTTTCTGTTCATCAAGAAATACCTTACATCTGTTTACACCTTGAAGTTGAGGTATATCCAACACTTCCGCAACCGTGTCATTTTCAACGATTACAAAATATTTTTTCCCTTCCGCGTTTTCAAAAATATAACGGTTGGCAGGCAATGAATGCGAATTGAAAGGATTAAGCGCGATGCTGTCCGAAAGGTGAACAAGCGTTTCCGTTTCGGGGTAAAATATGTCATTATTCCGTAAAAAGCGTACTTGTCCATTTAATTCTTCAATTCTGCTTACAGCGGAAAACATATCCAAAGAGCGGGGTTGAAAGTCAAATCCGTCGAAACTTGAACCTCCTTTGAGCGTACCCTGCCAAAGTAAACCTTTGCCATCCTTGAAAACAGACTGAATAATCATACCCGGCAGCCCGTCTTGCGTGGTGTACCGCCGGTAACTGTATTCCGTTTTCAACAGACTTTCCTGCGCAATTGCAGGACTACCGCAAAGGAGGAACATCAGGCATAATGAAACGCCTATGGCGTATTTGAGGTTGTGTGTCATTTTGTTTTTTATTGATATGAAACGCCTACGGCGTATATGATGTAGATTGTCATTTTGTTTTCTATTGATATGGATGCCCTACGGGCAATGTTTGCTCGTTAGGGCATCCATATCAATAAATGAGTACGCACCAGCCAACAAGCGCTTGCCCGTTAGGGCAAACATGTCAATAAAAAAATACGTACACGCCAACAGACGCTTGCCCGTTAGGGCATTCATATCAATAGAAAAATGCGTATCCAACAACCTAAAACCTCGTAGAGGTTTCATTTTATCCAATCGGTTTAAACACATATCGTTCATCATATTCTATTTCAAATAATTTGAGAAATTCGAGATATTCTTCCATAAATGTTCGCTTTTTATGGTGTTTTTCCTGATTTTCAATATAATTGGCAATGTCAGGAATTTGCGATTTGCCGTAACTGAACGCACCGTAACCCTCTTGCCATGAAAATTTACCCATTACCAAACGTTTGTCGTTAATCCACAACGAAGAACTGCGTTTTACGTCAGCCATTAAATCTGAAGGCGATTGCTTGGGCGACATGCTTGCAAGCATGTGAATGTGGTCAGGCATTCCGCCGATTTGCAACAATTTGTGTCCTTTATTGGTTATTGTCCCGGTCATATATTGGTACAATTCGTCGCGCCAACTATTTTGTATCAATCCGAGCCGATTTTGTACAGCGAAAACGTAATGAATGTAAATTTGTGTGTATGTGTTTGCCATAATCTATTGATATAAAACGCCTACGGCATTAACGAGGTGGTTGTGGATTTGCTTTTTTATTGATATGGATGCCCTATGGGCATTTGCGAGTTTGTTTTGTATAGATTTGGATGCCATTTCGATAAACTCAACGCACTGCTTAACGGGTAAAAATTTCATTTTTAAAACATATTATCCTTATCACTTCTTATCAAAAATTATGCAAAGTAACATATTTTCTTGTAGAAAACCTGAAACTTTGAACCTGAAACTATTTCAACAACTGCAACTGCCGAAATTCGCGTTCAATCCCGTCCTTATCCGGCAGGTAGTCCACCGCTCGGAACAGGTAACTGTCCGAAGAATAAATCGTGCCGCTTTCGGCGTGTTGCCACACATTGTGTCCCGCACTT
>Ga0082212_10008407_pt1 | contig 13478 bp, 13 predicted proteins | sample TergutNt197P3_FD_71548 | JGI IMG/M metagenome (GOLD analysis project Ga0082212, IMG submission 71548) | Neocapritermes taracua P3 segment gut microbial communities from Petit-Saut dam, French Guiana - Nt197 P3 | ecosystem: Host-associated > Arthropoda: Insects > Digestive system > Gut ... | reverse complement strand
TCCTCGTGAATGGAAAAAATAATCTGATACCGCCCAAGAATCAATCGGCGGTATGTACCGGATGTCCTGCGTGTGGGGTACACCGGACAGCGATGAGGCATGAATTCCAACGACACGAACGCTTCATAGAGCATGGTTCTCAATTTGCGGGCGGCGGGAATGCTGACGTTCGCCAAAAAGCGGACATGGTCGTACAGCATTTGCGCGGCATCATCGTGAACAATGACCGTGTATATTTTGGGACTATCACTCATAGCGCGGCCGCCTCAGCTTCGTACAAGATACGGTCAATTTCTAAAAAGACCTCGTTGGCGGGCGTGCTCCGCCGCAACCCGTTTTTTTCTTCGGCCTCCATGTTCAGCAATACGCTCTCAACACGGATCCGCTGGCGTTCTTCCTCCCACGCCTGAATCGACATGACAACAAGCTCCCCTTCGCCGTTGTTGGTGAGAAATACCGGCTGTCCGGTTTCAATGCAGTAATCTGCAACGTTTCGATAATTGTTTCGTATGGATGCGGACGGTTTGATAATCATAATGCTGACGCCTCCTGTTCATGGCTGTATTATAACATAATTCGGCTACGCTATGCAAGCCTTATTCCTTCCTCCCCACCCGCAGCATCCTCGGCACAAAGAACGCGCCCCGGAACACCCAGTCCAGCGCCATGGACAGCCAAATGCCCATCAGGCCCATGCCGAAATGCACACCCAGCAGCCAGGAGCCCGCGACGCGGACAAGCGCCATCGAGACGATCGACACCCACATGGTGAACATCGCGTCGCTGCAAGCGCGCAGGGTCTGCGGCGCGATGAATGACGCGGGCCAGAACAGCGCGGTCGTGGCCAGCACCATCAGCATCACGTTCCGCGCGGCCAGAGCGGTTTCCGGCGATGGGTCGAACAGCCGGATCAGCGGCCCCAGCGCCAGCGCCATCCCCGCCGACAGCACGGCGATCGCCGCCATCCCGCCCAAGGTCAGGCGCGTCATCTGACGGCGCGCGCCTTGGGCGTCACCTTTGCCGTAGATTTGGCCGACCATCGTCACGCCGATCGTCTGGAGGGTCGTGCCCGGCAGGTTCAGCGCGGTGGCCAGGTTGCTCACAATTGCGTTGGCCGCGATCACGGGCGTGCCCATGCCGGACAGAAACACGTTGACAAGAAGCTTGCCGCCGTTGAAAATCAGCGAATCCACCCCGGAAGGCACCGCGATTTTCAGCACCGGGCGCAGCACCGCGCCGCTCAGCTTCAGCGAAAAGCGCGACAAAAACACACCCCCGCGCCCGCGGAATACCAGCAGGCTCATCAGCAGCGCCGGGACAAGCCGCGAAACCGCCATCGCCGCGCCCGCCCCGGCCACGCCCATGCCAAGGCCGTGGATGCACAGCGCGGCGACCAGCACGTACGCGACGTTCGACAGCACCGAGCAGAACATCGGAAGCCGCACGTTGCCCGTACTGCGGGCGATGCCCGACAGCGTGGAAAACAACGCCAGCAGCGGCACGGACAAACAGGACCAGACGAAAAACACATGCGCCGCGTCCAGCACCGCCGCCTCCGAGCCGCCGAACAAAACGCCCAATAACGGCCGGGACAGCAGCGCCATCGTACCGCCGACGCCCACGGACAGATACAGCGTCAGCATCACCGACTGCGACCCCGCGCGGCCCGCGCCTGAGTGGTCCCCGCGCCCCACGCATTGGCTGACCACGACGCTGACGCCGGCCGCCACGGCGGAAAACGCGTTCATCACCAAAAAGTTCAGGATGCCCACAAGGCCCACGCCGGCCATCGCGTCCTCCGACACGCTCCGCACCATGACCGTGGCCAGAAAATTGATCGTGACCGCAAAGGCCTGCTCCACAAACACAGGCCAAAACAGACGCAAGGTGGCTTTTCGGTCAAACATACATGCCTCCGCTTACAAGATATCCTGTACCCCTAACTGGTCTTTCAGGCTCTGCTGTAATGCCTGTGAGAAATTGATGCCCTGCTTCTCGGCCATTTCATTGAGCCATGACGGGATCGTTAGGTTTTTCCTGACGGTGCGGCTGTCATATTTCCGGCGGTACGCGTCAAAATCGACGTCTACAAGAGACACAATCGAACTATGCGATTTGTGTATCGCTTGGACCTCAGAGGCTTCAGGGAACGGCCGCTTCTCGTCCTGCCGGTAACAGCCGACCGCCCCGATCGCGTCCCGAGCCATATAGATGGCTTCCGGCAAATCACTGCCCTGCGTATTGATTTCCCAATCCGGGACATACACATCATAGCCGCCTTCTTTGGCGGGGGACAGAAGAACCGGATATGCGCCTTTCATAGAGAAACACTTCCTTTCCTGCGCATTTATTGACCGTCCGCATGAGCTTTGACCCGTTTTAGGATCATCTTCGCGGTGATTTCATGGATTTCGGTGTGGCGCGGCACAGACTCGGCATGGACTCCGTTGCTGTAAACCGTATGCGGCCCCGCGTCCCGGACTTTTTGATACCCCGCCGCTTCCAATCGCTTGATGAGATCACGCCGTTTCAAGCCAGTCACCTCCGTTTATCATTATGCGCGTTCTATGCGCATTTGTCAATCCTGTTTTCCTCTTTTCTTGCGTATTGTATCCTTTAATGCTATACTGTTCAAGAACATCTGATAAAAATGGGAGAATGCACATGAGCGACCAGAGCCGCATCCGCAATTTCTGTATCATTGCCCATATCGACCACGGGAAGTCCACGCTGGCCGACCGCATCATGGAAGCGACGCGCTCGGTGGAAAAGCGCGAGATGGAAGATCAGCTGCTGGACAATATGGAGCTGGAGCGGGAGCGCGGAATCACGATCAAGGCGCGCGCCGTGCGCCTGTCCTATACGGCGGCGGACGGGCGGGAGTACGCGCTGAACCTGATCGACACGCCGGGGCATGTGGACTTTAACTACGAGGTGTCCCGCTCGCTGGCGGCCTGCGAGGGCGCGCTGCTGGTCGTGGACGCCGCGCAGGGCATCGAGGCGCAGACCCTAGCCAACGCGTATCTCGCGCTGGAGCATGATTTGGAGCTTTTGCCGGTCATCAATAAAATCGACCTGCCCGCCGCCGACCCCGACCGCGCCGCCGCCGAGATCGAGGACGTGATCGGTTTGCCCGCCGCCGGGGCGCCGCGAATCTCCGCCAAACTCGGGCAGGGCATTGACGCGGTGCTGGAAGCCCTTGCCGAGCACATCCCGCCGCCCAAGGGCGACCCGGACGCGCCGCTGAGGGCGTTGATTTTTGACAGCCAGTACGACAGCTACCGGGGCGTGATCGTCTATGTCCGCATTTTGGACGGCGCGCTGGCCGCCGGGGACACGATCCGCATGATGTCCACCGGAGCGGAGTTTCTGGTGGTGGAGACGGGGTATCTGCGCCCGCTGGGACTGGAGCCGTGCGCGGCGCTGAACACGGGCGAGGTGGGATACTTTACGGCCTCGATCAAGACCGTGCGCGACACGGTGGTGGGCGATACCGTCACAATCGCGGACCGTCCGGCGGAAGAACCGCTGCCCGGCTTCCGCAAGGCGCGCCCGATGGTGTTTTCGGGCGTGTATCCGGCCGACGGCGCGAAATACCCGGATCTGCGCGACGCGCTGGAAAAGCTCTACCTCAACGACGCGTCGCTTACCTTTGAGCCGGAAACCTCCGTGGCATTGGGCTACGGTTTCCGATGCGGATTTTTAGGCTTATTGCACATGGAGGTCATCCAGGAGCGGCTGGAGCGCGAATATAACCTCGACCTGATCACCACCGCGCCCAGCGTGATTTACAAGCTCACGCTGACCAGCGGCGAGGAGGTCTGGATCGACAACCCGCTATCCTACCCCGACCCCTCGCGCATAGAATGCGCAGAGGAGCCGTTTGTGAAGGCGTCGATCCTGACGCCGCAGACGTATGTGGGGAGCCTGATGGAGCTGTGTCAGGAGCGGCGCGGCCTGTACCGCGACATGACGTATCTGGACGGGAGCGGCCCCAGCGAGAACGGGCGCGTGGAGCTGCACTACGAGCTGCCGCTGGGTGAAATCATTTACGACTTTTTCGACGCGCTGAAAAGCCGCACGCGCGGGTACGCGAGCCTGGACTACGAGCTGCTGGATTACCGCAAAAGCGATCTGGTCAAGCTGGACGTTCTGCTGAGCGGCGACGTCGTGGACGCGCTGAGCTTTATCGTCCACGCGGACAAGAGCTATCCCCGCGCGCGCCGGATCGCCGAAAAGCTGAAAGAGCATCTGCCGCGCCAGTTGTTCGAGATTCCGGTGCAGGTCGCCGTCGGCGGCAAAGTCATCGCCCGGGAGACGGTCCGCGCGCTCCGCAAGGACGTGCTGGCCAAATGCTACGGCGGCGACATCACGCGCAAAAAGAAGCTGCTGGAAAAACAGAAGGAAGGCAAAAAACGCATGAGAAGCCTCGGCTCCGTGGAGGTGCCGCAGGAAGCGTTCATGGCGGTTTTGAAATTGGACGAATAAACCACACAAACCGGGGGTGACGTCATGGAGGCGGAATACAAGGGAATCATAGAACTGCGATATCAGTCGCTGGTGTCTTCCCTGCGCGAATACAACCGGAAGGCCCCGGACGAAAAGCGTCTGCTGGACGCCTTTGAGTTTGCGCTGAGCGCCCATAGCGGCCAAAAGCGCAAATCCGGGGAGCCGTATATCATCCACCCGATGGAAGTCGCGCTGATCATCGCGCGGCTGAATCTGGATTTGGACTCCGTGATCGCCGCGCTGCTGCACGACGTGATCGAGGATACGCCGCACACGTTCGCCGATCTCAAAAAACGCTTCGGCCCGGCGGTGGCCGAGCTGGTGGACGGCGTGACCAAGCTGACGCGCGCCGGGGCCAGTTACACCTCCCCGGAAGAAAAGCAGATGGAAGATTTGCGCAAGATGTTTATGGCCATGGCCAAGGACATCCGCGTGATTTTGGTCAAAATCGCGGACCGGCTGCACAACATGCGCACCATCTCCTATCTGTCCGACCGGAAGCGGCGGGAGATTTCGCTGGAAACGATGGAAATCTACGCGCCGCTGGCCCACCGGCTGGGAATGCAGCGGATCAAATGGGAACTGGAGGACACCGCGTTCCAGCAGCTGGACCCCGTCGGGTATGACGAAATCGCGCGGGACATGGAAGTCTTGCGGCATACGCACACAACCTTTCTGCAACAGACGCGCGACCAGATCGACGCGCGGCTGACCGAGGCCGGAATCAAGGACGCGCTGATCGAAAGCCGCATCAAGCATGTATACAGCCTGTACCGCAAAATGATGGGGCAGAACAAAACGCTGGCGGAAATCCACGACCTGTACGCCGTGCGCATCATTGTGGAACAGCAGCCGGACTGCTACGCCGTGCTGGGGCAGATGCACGACTTATACAAGCCCGTGCCCGGGCGGGTCAAGGATTATATCTCCATGCCCAAGCCGAATCTTTATCAGAGCTTGCACACCACCGTCATCGGGCGGGAGGGTCAGCCGTTTGAGATTCAAATCCGCACGCTGGAGATGCACCGGCAGGCGGAGGACGGCATCGCGGCGCACTGGCGGTACAAGATCGGCGCGGAAGGCACGGCGCGGACGCAGTATGATCAAAACCTGGCTTGGGTGCGCAGCTTGCTGGAAAGTCAGCAGGACACCGAGGCGGACGAATTTATCCACGGCATCAAGCATCACATGTTTTCCGACGAGGTGTATGTGTTTACCCCCAAGGGGGACGTCGTCAGCCTGCCGGCGGGCGCGGGGCCGGTGGACTTCGCGTACGGCATCCACTCGGCGGTGGGCAACAAGCTGTCCGGCGCGAAGGTCAACGGGCGCATCGTGCCGCTGGACTATAAGCTTCGCAACGGCGACCGGGTGGAAATCCTGACCGGCAACGCGCAAGGCCCGTCACGGGACTGGATGAAGCTGGTTAAAACCAGCGAGGCGCGCAACAAAATCAAGCAGTGGTTTAAGAAGGAACGCCGGGAAGAAAATATTCAGCAGGGCCGCGAGGAGCTGGAACGCGAATTGAAGCGCGCGGGCCTGGACATGGCTGTGCTCCAGCAGGCGGACGCCGCCAAGGCCGCGCTGAAAAAGCTGTCGTTCGCGGCCATCGACGATATGCTGGCGGCGGTGGGTTACGGCGGCCTGTCCGTGCGCCGCGTGGTCAGCCGGTTTAAGGAGGAGGCCGCGCGCCATACCCGTCCGGCGGTCACCGACGAGACAGTGGCGGAGCAGGTCGCCGCCGCGCAAGCGGGACGGAAACCGAAAAAGGCCGTTTCCGGTGTGATCGTGGAGGGGGGGCTGGACAACTGCCTGATCAAATTCGCCCGCTGCTGCGCGCCGGTGCCGGGCGACCCGATTGACGGGTATGTGACGCGCGGCTTTGGGGTCAGCGTCCACCGCGGCGACTGCCCGAACCTCCTGGAATCGCTGAACGCGGACCGGGGCCGCCATGTGCGCGTATCCTGGGCGCGGGACATCCGCGACAGCTACGAGTCCAGTCTGGCCATCCACTGCCGGGACCGGCAGGGTCTTGTGGTGGACGTGATGACGGCGCTGAGCGGCTGCAAGGTCAAGGTCAGCCACCTAAACGCGCGCACGGTGGACGGCCATTCTCTGCTGGTCACACTGCGCATGGAGGTCACGGGGCTGGAACAGCTGACGGACATCATCAACCGCGTGGCGCAGATTCCCAGTGTGGTCGAGATTCAGCGAAAGGACGCGGTGTAAGCGTGAAACTGGTGCTGACGCGCGTACAAAACGCGCGGGTGGAAATCGGCGGCCAAGTGGCCGGTTCGATCGGGACAGGCTTCTTGATTCTGCTGGGCGTGGAGATGACAGACACGGAGAACGACGCGGCGTATTGCGCCGACCGTGTGTGCGGCCTGCGCGTCTTTGAGGATGATGAGGGGAAGATGAACCGGTCCCCGTCCGACGCGGGCGCGGAGTTTTTGGTGATCAGCCAGTTTACCCTCTGCGCCGACATCTCCAAGCGGCGGCCCGGTTTCACCGCCGCCGCGCGGCCGGAACAGGCGATTCCGCTGTATGAGCGCTTTATGGCCCTCTGCCGCCAACAGGGTTTCTCTGTGCAAAGCGGTGTGTTTGGGGCCGATATGCAGGTATTCTCGCAAAACGACGGGCCGGTGACAATTTTGGTGGATTCTTCTGTCCCGCGTCCGAAACCGTCCAAAGGGGGCCGTATGGTATGCTGAAGGTCACGTCTCTTGTCGTGGGCGTCGTGTCCACCAACTGTTATCTCGCCGTCGACGCCGATACCCGCGAGGCGGCGGTCATTGACCCCGGCGACAACGCCAAGGCCATTCTGGAGCTTGTGAGGGCCGAGAAGGCCGATGTGCGGTACATCTTCCTCACGCATGGGCATTTTGATCACATCCTAGCGCTGGATGAGGTGCGCCGCGCGACCGGGGCACAATGCGTGATCCATGAGGCCGACGCGGCGTATTTGAGCGACCCCGGCCTGAGCAATCCGTTCGGGCGGCTGAACACGGCCCGCACGGCGGCGGAGGTTTTGGCGCGGGAGGGGGACGCCTTCCCGCTGGGCGCGTATCGCTTTGAGGTTCTGCACACGCCGGGCCACACGCCGGGCAGCGCCTGTTTCCGCGTTATGACGCCGGACGGCGAGCGGGATGGCGTTCTGTTTACCGGCGACACGCTGTTTGAGGACGACTGCGGGCGGTGCGACCTGCCGGGCGGCGACTATGGCGTGATGCTGGGCTCCCTGCGGCGATTGGCTTCGCTGGAGGGGGATTACGACGTGTATCCGGGCCATGACGTGTCCACAATACTGTCCCGCGAACGCAAGCGCAACGGGAACATGTTGGAGGCGTTGGAGGCGCGATGACGCTGACCCTGCGCGGCCATGACCGCAAGCCCGCCGCCGAACAGGCCCTATTAAACTACTTCCCGCCGTGGGTGGAGGGCGAGGCTGTCTCCTCCCTGCATACGGGCCAGATATGGCTGACCGCGGCGGCGCGGCTGCGTCTGGCGGACGGCCGGACCGCCCGGGGCGTGGTCCGGGGGCGGCTCCCCCATGCCAACGCCGACCGGATGATCCGGGAATGCTTTTACCGCGCGGCCCGGAAGCTGCTGCCGGACGACCCGCCGTGGGGCTCGCTGACCGGTATCCGTCCGGCTAAAGCCGTGGCGGGGTTTTGGGAAACCCTGCCGGACACATTCGGCGAAAGACAGCGGGAACGCGCCGTCGGGGCGGCGTTCCATCTGGGGCCGGAGCGGCGGCGGTTGGCCGTCGAATGCGCCCGCGCGGCGGCGGCGGAACGCGGACGCCTGGAGCCGCGCGATGTCGCGCTGTATGTGGGAGTCCCCTTTTGCCCCTCGCGGTGCGCGTACTGCTCGTTTGTGTCGTCCGACGTCGCGCGTTCGCACCGGCTGGTGGAGCCGTTTGTCGCGCGGCTGACCGAGGAGATCGCGTTGACCGGGCGCGTGGCGGCGGACCTGGGCTTGCGCCCGGTCACGCTGTACATTGGCGGCGGGACGCCCACCGTACTGGAGCCGGACGCGCTGGGGCGCGTGCTGGACGCCCTATATGGCGCGTTTGGGTTGGAGGCTTGCACGGAAATCACCGTGGAGGCCGGACGGCCCGATACGCTGACGGCGGACAAACTGGCTGTTCTGCGCGGACACGGCGTCACGCGCGTCAGCGTCAACCCGCAGAGCTTCCGTGACGCGGTTTTGCGGGCCATCGGGCGCAAGCACACGGCGCGGCAGGCGCGGGACGCGTTGTCTCTGGCGCGGGCGGCGGGGTTTCCAACCATCAACGCCGACTTGATCGCGGGGCTGCCCGGCGACACGCCGAAGGGATTTGCCCGCTCGTTGGAAGAACTGCTGACGTTCCGGCCGGAGAACCTGACGATCCACACCTTGGCGAGGAAGAAGGGCGCGGCCATTTGGGAGGACAGGACGCGTCCCGCGTCTGCCGCCGCGGTGCGGGAGAGGCTGGACGCGGCGTATACCCGTCTCCGCGAGGCCGGGTACGCGCCGTATTATCTGTACCGCCAGAAATTCATGGCCGGGGGTTGTGAAAACGTCGGCTGGACTCTGCCCGGACACGCAAGCCGCTACAATCTGCATATGATGGAAGAACTGACCACCGTGCTGGCGATGGGCTCCGGCGTGACCAAGCTCGTGCGCCCCACAGGACGGGACGATATGCCGTGGCGCATCGACCGGATCGCAAATTGTAAATTCCCCTTGGAATACTTGGAGAAACATGATAAAATAGAAGGGAATCTGGAGAAGATACGGGCGCTGCTGACACAGCCTGTTCCCCGTGGGACGCCGACTCCGGCCTCTGAAAGGAGCACACCTTCCCTATGAGCTTATCTTTTGAATTTGACGAGATCAACCGCCGCGCCGCCGCGGACCCGCGCGGGTTTCTGGCCGAGTGCGACGCCCAGCTGTATCTGCGGCTGGCGATGGCGACCGCGCAAATCGCCGAAACGTCGGCGAAAAAACCCATCGTCCTATTGGCCGGACCGTCCGGCTCCGGCAAGACGACGTCGGCCAACAAGCTGGCCAGCGGCTTGGGGCTGATCGGAATCCGCGCGCATGTGGTGTCGATGGACGACTACTATATGACCGTCACCGAGGAAACCCATAAGCGCGACAAGTACGGGAACGTGGACTACGAAACGCCGGACATTCTGGACCTGTCGCTGATGCTCCGGCATTTCAAGGAACTGGCCGAGGGCCGGGAGGTGGAAATCCCGCGCTTTGATTTCACCGGCCAAAAACGGTCCGAAGAAACGCATCCTCTGCGCCTGGGTCATGACGAGGTGGCCATCTTCGAGGGCATCCACGCACTGAACCCCTCCCTGCTGGACGGGGGCGCGGCGGCCACGCGCATCTATGTCTCCGCCCGCAGCAATATCCGCCGGGACGGCGGCATATTCTTTAAGGGAACCTGGCTGCGCCTGCTGCGCCGCACCATCCGCGACGACAACTTCCGGGGCGCGTCCGCCGCCTATACGCTGTCTCTTTGGGCCGGTGTGCGGCGCGGGGAGAAGAAATACATCTCCCCCTACAAGGGGCTGGCCGACATCATCATCGACACCGCGCTGAACTACGAGGTCTGCCTGCTGCGCGACGCGGCCCTGCCGCTGTTCCGCGACGTGCCGGAGCATCTGGAGCGCGCGCCGGAGATGCGCGAGATCGCGCCGAAGGCAGAGCAGTTTACGCCGATCCCGCTGGAGTATTTGAGCCGGAAATCGCTGCTACGGGAATTTGTGGGGTGAGTCCGCCGCGATATGACATAAGAATAGGAGCCAATCCGACATGAAATATCCAAAGTTCCTGCGCAAAGGGGATACCATCGGCGTCTGCGCCCCGTCCGGCGGCGTACCGGGCGAAGCGTTGTCCAGACAGCTGGATCATGCCATCTCCCATGTAACCGCGCTGGGTTACCGCGTGGTGGAGACGGCTTCGGTCCGCGGCGGTGCGAAATGCGTCAGCGCCGACAGCGCGACCCGCGCGGCGGAGTTTATGAGCCTGTACGAAAACCCGGAGGTGGCCGCCATCCTTCCGCCGTGGGGCGGCGAGTTTTTGATGGACATCCTGCCGCATTTGGATTTTGAGAGGCTGGCCGCTCTGCCCGCGAAATGGGTGTGCGGGTATTCCGATACCACCACGCTGCTGCTTCCGCTCACGCTGCTCGGCGATATCGCAACCGTACACGGCTCGAATTTGATGAACATGGGGTCTGCCCGGATCCACGAAACCGACCTGCGCGCGTTTGAGGTGATGACCTACGCCGAAACCATGCAAAAGAGCTGGGATACATACGGCGGGTTTTCGAGCTGGGAAAATATACCTGATAACAATTACGCGCTGGATCAACCGTCCGCTTGGAAGTCGCTGCAAGACGAGACGCATGTTTCGTTTCAGGGGCGGATGATTGGCGGGTGCTTGGATGTACTCCGCGTCTTGCTCGGCACACGCTTTGCCCCGGTCGGGGCGTTTCTGGAGACGTACAAACAGGACGGCTTGATCTGGGCGGTCGAAAGCTGCGAAATGTCGGCGGCGGATTTGTACCGCGCGTTGTGGCAGATGCGCGAGAGCGGCTGGTTCCGCCATTGCGCCGGCATGATCGTCGGCCGCCCGGACGGGTTTTCGGATCAGCAGGATTTCAATTTGACCGACGCCCTGCGGCAGGGGCTGGGCGATTTGAACATCCCGGTGATCTATGACGCGGACATTGGGCACATTCCCCCGCAGATGCAAATTGTGAACGGCGCGATCGGCAAGGTGGACTTTGCGGACGGAAAAGCAACCGTTCGGCAAAGTTGTAGGCCATAAATAAAAAAAGGCGTGTACCATTATGAACGACAGCACACGGGACCTATTCGACCGGATCAAGCATGGGGCCGCGCAGGCGGGCAAGGCGGTGGACGGGGCGGTCAAGGCCGCCGGGGAAAAGACCGGTGAGTTACTGGAAACCGCCAAGCTGAATCTGCACATCGCGGACCTGCAAACGCGCGTGCGGGAAGTGCTGCGCGACATCGGCGCGCTGGTTTACGCGGCGCATTCCAATCCCAACACCGACACGGAGAAGGTGGACGGAATGCTGGATGAGTTGGACCGCCTCCATCAGGAGATTGCCGAATACCGCGCCCGCGTGTCGGCGCTGAGACGCCGCAAGCGTTGTCATGAGTGCAGCGCCGAGGTTGGGCAAAAGGATGAATACTGCCGCTTCTGCGGCGCGAATCTGGCTGTATGAGCGCATCGCTGGAGCATAACCTGCGGGAAGCCGCCGGCTTTTTAGAGCTACGCTTGAACGGGTTTCAGCCGGACGTCGCGCTGGTGCTGGGAAGCGGCTTGGGGTTTCTGGGTGATTTGTGCGAGGACGCGGTGGTGTTCCCGTACGCGGACATCCCGGACTTTCCGCTGTCCACCGCGCCGGGTCACGCGGGGCGGCTGGTCTTCGGGCGGCTGGCCGGACAGCGCGTGGCGGTGATGCAGGGGCGGTTCCACTACTACGAGGGCTACGGCATGGACGCCGTGGTCCACGGGGTGCGCGTTTTGCGTCTGCTGGGCGCGGGCGCCTTGTTTGTGACCAATGCCAGCGGCGGGATCCATCCGGATTTCGCGCCGGGCGATATTATGCTGATCACGGACCACATGCAGCTGTTCGGCGTATCGCCGCTGCGCGGGCCGAACCCGGCGTTTCTGGGCGACCGCTTCCCGGACATGTCGCGCGTGTATACGCCGAAACTGCAAGACGCCGCCCGGGCCGCCGCGCGGAAGACGGGCGTACCGCTGCGCGAGGGCGTGTATATGATGGCGTCCGGCCCGCAGTACGAGACCCCGGCGGAAATCCGGGCCTACCGGGCGCTGGGCGCGGACGCGGTCGGCATGTCCACCGTTCCGGAGGCGATCACCGCGCGCCACGCGGGCATGGACGTGCTGGGCCTGTCGCTGATTTGCAACGCCGCCGCCGGACTGACCGCCGGACACACCTTGAGCGAGCGGGAAGTGCTGGACACCGCCGAGGCCGGCAAGGAACGGTTCTCAAAGCTGGTGCTGGCGTGTCTTGACGCCATGGATACAGGCGCTAACCTGTAACGGATTCACAAAGGAGAACTACGACATGCAGCGTCTGAATGTTTCGATGGATAAATATGAAGATATCCCGTATACATTTGTGTGCGATGATACGCTTCATTTTTTGAGAACGCTTGAAGATGAATCCGCCCAGCTTATCATTACCTCCCCTCCGTATAATATAGGAAAGTCTTATGAAAACCGCGTGTGTATTCAGGAGTATTTGAATGCGCAAAAAGCGGTGCTTTCCGAACTGGTTAGAATCCTAAATAGGCGGGGGAGCCTCTGCTGGCAGGTCGGAAACTATATCGAAAGCGGAGAAGTATTTCCGCTGGATATATACTACTATGAATTATTCAAGGATTTGAATCTCAAGCTTCGGAATCGAATCATTTGGCACTTCGGACATGGGCTTCATGCCAGCAAGCGCTTTTCTGGACGATATGAAACCCTGTTATGGTTTACAAAAACAGATGACTATTTGTTTCATCTGGATCGTGTCAGAGTGCCATCCAAATATCCGAATAAGCGCCATTTCAAAGGGGACAAACGAGGAGAGCTTTCCGGGAATCCAAAAGGAAAAAACCCGTCTGATTTGTGGGAGTTCATCCAGCGCGAGTGGGATCAGCAGATATGGGACATCCCCAATGTGAAAGCGAATCACCCGGAGAAAACCGCACATCCCTGCCAATACCCCATAGAATTGGTAGAACGCTGTGTGTTGGCTTTTACCCAAGAGGGAGATGTTGTCTTAGATCCATATGCGGGAGCAGGGACAAGCCTAATCGCCGCAGTCATGCACAAAAGGCGGGCTGTCGGCGTGGACCGCTGTCAAGAATATGTCGACATTGGAATGGACCGGATACACGCGTTGCAGGAGGGCACCCTTAAAATCC
>Ga0082212_10008406_pt1 | contig 13479 bp, 10 predicted proteins | sample TergutNt197P3_FD_71548 | JGI IMG/M metagenome (GOLD analysis project Ga0082212, IMG submission 71548) | Neocapritermes taracua P3 segment gut microbial communities from Petit-Saut dam, French Guiana - Nt197 P3 | ecosystem: Host-associated > Arthropoda: Insects > Digestive system > Gut ... | reverse complement strand
GTGGCGACCCACTGTTCGAGGCACTGCCGCCCCACATCGGTAATCGTAAATAACCGCTTCGGTCTTCCGCCTTGAGAAATGTCCCAGTCCGCTGTTACCATACCACGTTTTTCCAGCGATTTCAACACTCGATAGACACCGGAAACATCCGGGGCTTCGTCGAGAAAATGCGGAATATCGCCGACTTGCTGAGCCAATTTGTAACCATGGAGCGGTCCTTTGGAAAGGATCGCCAGCATTGCCGGTTGAATCAGTTTGTCCAATGTCGCTCCTACACAGGGACATTCTGTAAACGTGTTTTGATCGTTCTTCGTTTTTGGCATAGAAACATTATACCGAATGTTAACGGAGCCGCAATCTTTAGATTGCGGAAAACAACACTGCGCAATCTAGAGATTGTGGCTCTGATAACTTGACATTCGTTCTCTGTAAACTACAATGCAGTTGATATTCCAACCCTCTACTCATAAAAAACGATGAAACATTCCCTCCTTGTTCCCTTTTTGTCGGCACTTTTACTCGCATCTTCTGTAACCGCCTTGGCTCAACAGGCACCACAACGACGAGGTATTTTGAATCGTCCCCAAAATGCTGCGCCGGTCTTCGACGGATTATCGGTTGACCAAACCTCGTTGCATCTCTTGTCCGATGCTCAAACCCGTTCGATTTCGCCGGAAAATTTTACTGGCGAAAAAGGCAAAGCCGCCATGTCCACTGACGGTCCCGCCCTCAATGCCGCCAGAGAACTCGGACAAGGTTGGAAAGTTTCTCCTTACGTTCGGGTTCCCGGTAATTCAACATTCACGCTGGCGGAAATCGACGGAAGCGGTGCGATTCAACAAATTTGGCTCACACCCGCTCCGATAAACCGAACCCGCGAAATGATTCTTCGATTCTATTGGGATGGTGAAGAAACGCCTTCGGTCGAGTGCCCACTGGCGGACTTTTTCACCTGCGGTTGGCAAGAATACGTCCAAAACAACTCGTTGATGGTTAACGTCAATCCGGGCAGTGCCTTCAACTGCTATTGGACGATGCCGTTCCGAAAAAAGGCAAAGGTAACAATCGAAAATCTCAATAGGGAACAATGCACGATCTATTACCAGATCAATTACGTCCTCGGTAATGTCCCAGAAAATGCGGCATATTTCCATGCCCAGTTTCGCCGAGTGAATCCGCTCAAAGCCAAAGACGTTGTAACCATGCTTGACGGAGTGAAGGGAAAAGGGCATTACGTCGGTACTTATATGGCTTGGGAAGCCCGGAGTCCCGGTTGGTGGGGCGAAGGGGAAATCAAATTCTACATGGACGGCGACAAGGAATTTCCGACCATTGCCGGTACCGGTACGGAAGATTATTTCTGCGGTTCGTACAACTTCAATCGCGGTGGCAGATACACGATATTCAGTACGCCATATGCCGGTCTCATTCAGGTGAAACCGGAAGATTTATACGAAAAGGCAGGACAGCGATTCGGATTGTACCGTTGGCACATCACTGATCCTATCCGGTTCGAGAAAGATCTGAAAGTTACGATGCAGGCACTTGGTTGGCAATCGGGAGGACGGTACTTGCCGTTGGAGGATGACATTTCCAGTACGACATTTTGGTATCAGACGGAGCCGCATGCTCCGTTCCCGAAACTGCCGAGCAGAGAGGAATTGCTCATCAAACCGATGGAAGTGAAAAACTGAGCAAGTCATTCCGCCAGTGCTCCGGCTAGACAATGTTTCCGAAAAAATGCGGCGATTTCGTCTTTTCCCGTGTCGCCGCAAGCAACGGAAAGCACCAATGCTTCCAACGCATCGTCGTTAGTTTTTCTATGCCCGTCATTCCACTTCGTTTCATTCCGGCTTTTGTTTGCCGTCACTCACAAAAGCCGGAATGGAGCGCAGCGCAATGACGGTACATCTTTTCGATAAGCCGCTGCCATTGCGTAAATGTCGGCATGCAAATAGGTGCCGCCGAACGATGCACTCGGCATTGCCAGAGCAGACTCCAACAATCCCAAGTCTCGAATACCCGTTGAACCGCCGTAACGAGCGATTTGGGTTTCGTGTGCTCGAAGCACTTCTTCTTGTGTCAAAAATAGAGTCATGATTAGGCGAGTCGTTTGAGAACGTTGGAAAAACGGCGATTAACTTTGTCCAGCGATTGTTCGAATTCTTCGCTCACGCCGGAACGTTCCACTTTTTCTTCCTTTGCAATTTCGGCAACCTTCTTCGGCGAGACCACCGCATTGAAGGGAATACCGTTGTGGTTAATGACACCTTTGATGAACACACTGAGGGCATTGGAAGGGGAAATTCCAATGGCATCGCAGACCTTATCGAACTGTTGCTTTGTTGCTGCGTCGATGCGGGTAGAAACTTGAACTGACATGAAAACACCTCTTTTGGTTATTGTTTGCTTTCATGATACAACGTTTTGCTTGCGTTGTCAATAATAATCCGGTGACTGCGTTCTGTTCGGGATGCGTAAATTTCCAGTCGGCTATCGCCGACGCAATCGCCCGGAGGTCGATTGCCTACCTTTGCCACCCTATTTGCCACAGGAGATCTTTCTGTTGATTTGGTGCTTCTTCTCTTTTCAAGATAGAACAACAAAATAATATCCTGCGGCAAATAGGATTCCGGGCAAAAGATTGGCAACTTTTATTTTGGCATTCAGTGCCATATTCAGTCCGATGGCAAAAATCATCACTCCTCCTGTCGCCGAAATTTGTGTAATCAACGGCTCTGTCAGAATTTTTTGCATCGATCCGGCAAATATCTCAATGGTCCCTTGATAGAGGAAGATGGCTCCCGCCGAAAACAACACACCGAGTCCCAATGAAGATGCCAATACCATTGCCGTCATGCCGTCAAGAATGGATTTGGTAAAAATGATGCTTCGATCCAGTCCCAGTCCGCTCTCAATGGAGCCGATAATTGCCATTGCTCCCACACAAAACAGCACCGTCGCCTGTACGAATCCTTCGGCAAACGTGGAACCTTCTTCGCTGCGGCTCAACGTTTTTTGCATCCCTATCCCCCATTTGTTCAGTGTTTCCTCGATATGCAGTAGTTCGCCAGTGAGCGTTCCGAGTGCCAATGAGACCGCCATGAGCATGAAATCTCCCTTAATCGCACCGGCAACTCCGATGACACAAACGCAAAGTCCAATGGCGCGGGCAATATTTTCTGGAATATGTTTCGGTATTCTGCCTTTGAGCAGGAGTCCAATGCCGCCCCCCACTAATACAGCAGCGGCATTCACTAAAGTACCAATGATATAAATTGACATGACTTGTTTATTATAACTGCTTGAAAGATTTCAGGTTGTCATCCCCCTAGCCGATGATGAATCGGCGACACAGCATGAAACAATTCGCGGTAAATCTCAAACCGCTCCGCATAAAACGCCGTCAATTTCAAATCGGGTTCATACACGACCGTTGAGCGGCAAACCTGACCGAAAGCATCCTCTTCGTCCCGATAAAGACCGGCACCGATTCCCGCAAGGATAGCGGCACCGAGTACCGTCGCTTCTTCGACTTCCGGCACGCAGTAGGGACATCCCACCATATCGGCTTTGTTCTGCATCCAAAACGAGTTGCGGATTGCCCCGCCAACACCGAGAAACTCCGTCGCCCGATTGCCGGTCAACTCCTCCATCGTGCGCACCGTATCGAGGAACTGGAAGTCGAGTCCCTCGATCACCGCCCGAACCAAATCGCTCTGTTTGGTCAAGCCGGAGAGACCGACGAACGCTCCGAGAGCCTTTGTATCAACATTCGGACATGACGACGAAGTCAGATGCGGCAGGAACAACACCCGACCGGCACCCGGTTCGCTGGATTTTGCCAACTTGATGAGCGTTTCCCAGTCAGCGGAAGCGGCAACCTCATTGCGGAACCAATCGAGAGCGGACCCCGCCGGATTGCCCCCCCAGAGCGAGTATTTGTCCTTCACGGCATGCGATTGCAACATAATGCCGGAGCGTCCCAACGCCGGATTCGTTGCCGGATCCGATGTAATCATGTTGACCGCTTCCCAAGTCCCCGTGATGTTCAGCACGGCACCGGCACGAAACGCCCCGCTCGGAATCGCACTGACCAAATGGTCATGTCCGCCGAGATAAATCGGTGTACCCGGCGCAAGTCCCGTTTGTTCCGCTGCCGCCGGAGTGATTTCACCGAGAAACGTCGAACTCGGCAACACTTCGGGCAAAATCTGTTTTGGAATCCCGGAAAGCGAACAGAGTTCGTCCGACCAATTCCGGGTTCGCTGGTCGAAGAGCATCGTACAGGAGGCCATACTGTAATCGGAAACGTGCCGACCGGTCAATTTGAAGTTCAAAAAATCCTCGATCAAAAGCCACTTATGAGTCCGCTTGAAAATTTCCGGTTCGTTCTCCCGAATCCAGAGCATCCGCAGTGCCGAATTGATGAGCCAGACCGGATTGCCGCCGATGGAAAACGTCGTGTCCGCGCCGATGGTGTTGAGCCACCAATCGAACTGCGGCTGTGTGCGTGTGTCGTGCCAAGAGATGAACGGATAGAGCCAATTTCCGTTTTCGTCCATTGGTACGCCGTCCATTCCCATTCCGGTAACGGCAACGCCTTTGAGCACCGGAGTACCGGCTAAATGTGAGAGTTGTGCGACGGCATCCCGACATGCGGCGGCGGTGTCGTTCCAAATTTGGTCGGGATCCCAAACGGTTGCGTCGGGAGTTGGATGAAATTTCAATGTCGGTCGGTCGCCGCGGGCGATCAGATGACCGTCCGTGTCGTAAATGATTGCCTTAAGCGAAGTGGAACCGAGATCAATACCGAGAAAATAGTCCATAAGAGTAGTGGGAGATAAGTTTACTCCATTATGATTACCCGAAAGTAATAAATCAAGTCGAATCTCATCATCCGTTAACAAGTGATCTTCTTGTCTTTGCTCTCCGAAAGAAACTTCACCTCCGCCTTCTTGTTTTTTGTCTTTGCCGCTTCGATAGTCAGGCGGTTCCGGGCAAAGTCTATCTGGTTCGGAACCAGCAGGGGCAATTCCGTGAATCGCAAGCCCGTGCCGATGAGGAGTCGGTAAATCAAGACCCGTTCCCCCAAACGCGTTTCACGGCTAAAACGCAAGCGTGAAAGATTACGTCTCCGACTTTTTCACTGCAATCGCTAATTCATCGAGTTGTTTCTCCGCCACGGGACTCGGTGCATCGGTCATCAAGTCCGCCGCCTTCGTCGTCTTCGGAAACGCAATGCAGTCTCGAATGTTGTCCAATCCGCCGAACAACATCACCAATCGGTCGAGTCCCAATGCAATTCCCTCCATGCGGCGGAGCACCGAACTGTAACGCCTCCAATAGTTATTCAATTCATTGCAAATCCTATCGGATTGCTCTGCACATCTTTAACATCCTGCTCCTGCCGAAGCATTCGCACCAATTCGCCGTGATCGGCAATGCCACAGATGTTTGCCTTCTTTGCAACCACTGCAAAATCTCCCGGCGATAAACATGGCAAACCGTCAAGCGGAATCTTCGACTCCGCACCGAAAAAATGCTTGAACGCCGACTCCGTCTGCTTTCGCGTCAAAAAATCGTACTTCACCTTGAACGTAAACCGGCGAAGCGATGCCTGATCCAAGTCGTCCATCAAATTCGTCGTACAAACAAACGGCAACGGATGACTCTCCATCTGTGTCAGCATTTCATTGACCTGCGTAACTTCCCAACTGCGTTGAGCATTGCGGCGGTCTTGCAAGAAACTGTCCGCCTCATCAATGACGAGCAGCATTTTTTTCTTTTTTGCCTCGGCAAAGGCGGCAGCGATATTCCTTTCGGTCCCGCCAACCCACATGATTATCAGATCGCTTGCCCGCTTGTGCAACACTTTCATTTTCAGTTGCTCTGCCAGAAATCGGGCATACGCCGACTTGCCCGAACCGGGAACGCCGTAAAGGCAAAGCGAAAAATTCGTGCCTTTGAGTGCTACGATTCGCCGAGCCAAATTTTCCAGATCGACATCGCAGTTGAGCAGTGCCGTCGAAAATTCATGTTCCGAAACGCACTCCCGCTTGGCAGTATTTCCCATTGCCGATTGCAGAGCGTCAATCGTTTTTTCAAGTGCATCGTGATCGCCGGTCAGAGCGGCAGTGCGGAGTGAGGTGTTGATGATTGCCGGCGCAATATCATACGACTTGACCAATTTGCCGATTTTTTCCTTCGGCAGTTTGACCTTGTTTTTCCGGGCGGAATAATCCCAAATACGTGCTTGTACCGATTCATCGGGTGCCTCCATATTCAGTGCGTAGGAAAATCGGCGAAGATGTGCCGGATCAACACCTGTAATATCGTTACATGCCCAAATTACCGGTACGGGATTGGTTTCCAACAGTTTGTGGAAAAACAGTTTCGATTTTTTATCAGTGCCTGCCCGCTGCCATGATCCGAAGTACATAAATCCATGAGGATCGAAAACGTCTTCCGCTTCGTCCATGAGCAGTACGGCGTTTTGGTTTCCTTGCAAAAGACAGAATGCGGCGGCAAGATCGCTCCGCCGTTCGCTGTCTTCACGTTCGTTTGAGCGATTGTCCGACACGGCAAAGAGCGAAGTCCCGATTTCTTGACAGAGCGTTTTCGCCAGTTCCGTTTTTCCGGTGCCGGGCTTGCCGTAAATCAAGATGTTCACGCCGCGCTGATGTTTTGCCAAAGCACTGGACAACAGATTTCGGAGCCAGTTGTATTCTTCTTGAAGATGTTCAAAATGTTCCGGCTTGAGCGTTGCTTTTTTGGGTTTGCCTAGTGCGACTCGTCTGACGGCTTCCGGTGTTTTACATCGGACACGCACGATTTCTTCAAAAGTTCTTGTCCAATCAGGACTGATACAGTTACGACTCCTCATGTAAAGTCCTTTCTCTACCAACTCGCTTGTCGATGCAAAGAATTTTTCGTAACCTCTTGGCGACAAGTCGAGTATCCCCGCCTTGAGCCGCGTTTTGTCATGATTGCCGCAGTGTTGTTCGACAAGATCGTGCAGTGCCGGAATAGATTCGACCAGAATGTCGCACGCAATCAAGTGATAGTATTCCGGCGAAAACTGAAAAGCCTCGACAATGGCGGCGGCTTCCGGTAGGGTCGGCAACCGACCACTCTTGCCGTTGAGAAGTGTTCGGATTGTTTTGATCTCACGGGGAAGGAGGTGCGGCTCTTCTGTTTTTTTCACCCGGCGACTGTTCGGCAGGCGACTGCGCCGCTGTCCCCATTCTTCTTCGATGTCTCTACCGATGAGCCATCGGGAATTATTCTCGAACCAGTTGCAGATGCGATTTTCGATGTCGCCGAACAACGGATGTTTCACGAGGTTGTTCAAATAGTACAGGACAATGTTTCTTTCGGTTTTCTGGTTCATCGTTTGCATGATAGTTTTCCTTTCTGTAAAAATGGTTGATGTTATCTTTATCCTTTGCCCCGGCGGGGCAAAATGTCTATATGAGGTGTTATGATTACGATCCTTTTCTAATCTGGCAGCGCAATGGTCGGATAGTTGAACCTTATTTTTACCTTATTTTCTGACGAACTAACCTCAGTAGCACCGATATTCAAAAACCTCCAACCTCATTACCTTATTTTCACTCCGCCAATCAGGTAATAAGGTTGAATTGAAGGAGATTTCTCTTGGCTACTGAGGTTGTTTTGTTCTATAAAATAAGGTGTCAATTAGGTTTTTGTTCTACAGGATTGCACTGTCAGGTTGATGTTATTCTTGTTCCATGCGTTGTTTGATTTCTGCAAGTTTGACCGGATCGGTAACGAGTACGCCTTTGCTGCCTAACAAAACTTCAAAGAAGTACAGTCCGACCTCTTCGTTTGGTGCGGCATGAAAGGCAACACTGAACGGCGTGTACCCACTGTTGCATTTGATGTTAATGTCCGCTCCATGTTCGATCAGGTACTTCGCAACTTCGACATTCGGATTATGCCCTGCCACGTAATGGAGCGGTGTCAATCCTTTTTCGTCTTTCGTATTGACATCGACTCCCAACGTTTCGATGTAATACTTCACGTCTTCCACAGTGCCGGTTTTAGCGGCTTCGAATATGTCCTTGTAGGATTCGTTGGTCATGATAATCGTCCTTTCTGTTAATGGTTTGTAACATACCGTCATTTCGCTGCGCTCCATTCCGGCTTGTGTAAAAATGGGTTATCCGTTTTGCCTCGCACGGGTGGAACATTGTACCGCCCAAATTCCGCATGTCCGTCCCCCCTTAACAGGCGAATTCGCCAAAAACCTCAAACACCGTTGTTTTAAGTGCCAACAAAGGATAAAATGTGTCTTTGCATATAGAAAATTTCCATAATTATTTTTTTCGATGACAAAACCTGTCTCTCTCGAAACTCGCAAAGGCATTTTGGACGACTGCAAACAGGGCATGCGCACCGCCGCCGCCGCTCGAAAATGGAAAGTCTCCACCTCATTTGTTACGCAACTTAAAAGGCACTTTCGTGAAACCGGCACTCATAAACCGAGAAAAGAAAAGCCGGGTCCTCGACCTAAACTCCGTCGTCCCAATGACTATCGCCGCATTGCTGCCATCGTTCGGAAGAATCCGAAGGCAACTCTCGAAGAAATCCGCTCACAACTTTCGGTCAACGTTTGCAACGAAACGATTGCCGTTGCCTTGCGTGAACTGGGACTCGATAAAAAGACTCGGCGAGCGTTATAGTCAGCGTAATCATCGTTGCATTTCACGGAAAAGCCCGATACAATGACCGCAGATTTTTTCACGGGTCCGTTGCGTCGATATGATTAAACTAGGAAATGATTGGGATGATCAACTGGCAGGCGAATTTGAAAAGCCCTACTTTCGTAAACTGTGGAAATTTCTGGAAGACCAATATCGCTTCAACACCATCTATCCCGAAAAGATGGATGACATATTCAGAGCCTTGCGTGAAACTTCTTACGAACAGACGAAGGTCGTCATCTTGGGACAAGACCCGTACTACACCCGTGACTACAGCCGTGATGAAGACATCGGCTTGGCGTTTGCCGATGGTTTGGCGTTTTCAGCACCAAAAGATTGTACCATCCCAGATTCCTTGGAGAATATTTTTAAGGCGATATGTGAGGACTTTAAGAACGACACAAAAGAGTATTTTGTGCCGAATAATGGTGATCTGTTGCCGTGGACGGGGCGTCAGGGCGTGCTACTGTTGAACACCGCACTGACGGTGGTACACGGACTTCCCGAGTCCCACGCCAAGACAACGCTGGTTCCCGGCGGTCCCACGTCCAAAAATGAGGACAAATGGGGTTGGAAAACGTTTACAAACAGAGTATTGGAGCAATTATTGAAAAAATCGAAGCCCGTGATGTTTTTGCTCTGGGGAAGTAAAACGAAAGTGCAAAAAATCATCGCTAGTCTGAATATCCCTCAGGAACAGGTCTTGACGACATTGCATCCCAGTCCGATGGCACAGAACAAGTGTGCGGAGAAGGATAAGTTTATCTATTGCAAGCACTTTTCCAAGACCAATGAATTTTTAGGGCAGAAGGAGGCAATCAACTGGCAGATACCGAATGTGAAATGACATACGTTTATCATGTTTCGCCGGAGTATCGGCTAAATAGTTTCGCAATCTTACGATTGCGGCTCTGTTTTTTTCACCGCAATCGCCAATTCATCGAGTTGTTTCTCCGCCACGGGACTCGGTGCGCCGGTCATCAAATCCGCCGCCTTCGTCGTCTTCGGAAAGGCAATGCTGTCCCGAATGTTATCCAAATCGCCGAACAACATCACCAATCGGTCGAGTCCCAAAGCAATTCCTCCGTGCGGCGGAGCACCGAATTGCAACGCCTCCAACAGAAAACCGAACTGCTCCTTTGCCGACTCTTGCGTGAAGCCAAGAAGATCGAACACCTTCGATTGAATTGCCGAATCGTGAATCCGAATTGTGCCGCCGCCTAACTCGAAACCGTTCAACACTAAATCATAAGCCTGAGCGCGGATTTTACCCGGAGTACCGGCTAAATGGGGGAGATCGCTTTCCAATGGGGCAGTGAACGGATGGTGCATCGCAATCCAACGTTTGTTCTCTTCGTCCCAATCGAACATCGGAAAGCGGACGATCCAACAAAAATTCATTTCGTTTGGGTCGATGAGTCCCAACTCCGCCGCAAGCCGACGACGCAAACCGTTGAGCACTCTGCACGTTACGGAAAATGTATCCGCCGAGAACAAAATAAAGTCGTTCGGTTTTGCACCAAGCCGCTTCGTCATTTCGGCGAGTTCCGATTCGGTAAAATTCTTGGCAATCGGTCCCGCCAGTTTTCCGTCGGCATCGACTTTGAGCCACGCCACGCCCTTTGCACCGAACTGGTCGATGACCCAAGAGTTCAAACCGTCAATGTCTTTGCGAGAATACTTTTCGGCGACACCTTTGGCATTGATTGCCCGAACACGACCGCCGCTGTCGGCAACACTGCGGAATACCCGGAACTCCACCGTTTTAGCAAGATCGGTGAGGTCAATCAGTTCCATACCAAACCGCAAGTCGGGAGCGTCATGTCCGAACCGCTCCATCGCCTCATCGTAAGACATTCTCGGAATAGATGATTTCAACTCGCGTCCCAAAACATCTTTCATCAACCGCACCATCAAATTGCTGATGAGTTCGATAATGTCTTCGTCATTCACAAAGGACATTTCAACATCCAACTGGGTGAATTCCGGCTGCCGATCTGCCCGGAGGTCTTCGTCTCGAAAGCATCGGGCGATCTGAAAGTATCGGTCGTAACCGGCAATCATCAAAATCTGTTTGTAAATCTGCGGCGACTGCGGCAGAGCGTAAAATTGCCCCTGTGCCACCCGACTGGGGACGAGGTAATCCCTTGCACCTTCCGGCGTGCTTTTGCCGAGCATCGGCGTTTCGACTTCAACGAAGCCAAGTTCATCAAAGTAATCCCGAAGGACTTTGCTGATCCGATGCCGAAGGAGCAGTGTTTTCTGCATTGGCGGACGACGGAGATCGAGATACCGATATTTGAGCCGGGTTTCTTCGGCGGGCACTTCGGGAGCGGAAGGTTGAAACGGCACCACGGCAGTGCGGTTCAACACGGTGAGCGACTCGGCGGTTACTTCGATTTCGCCAGTCGGAATCTTTTTGTTGACGATGCCTTCGGGACGCAGTCCGACTTTGCCGACAATTTGCACGACATCTTCGGGATGGAGCGACCGGACGGTTTCGGAGAGTTTTTCATCGTTTTCTTGCAGAAAGACGATTTGCGTGAGTCCGTAGCGGTCTCGCAGGTTGATGAAGAGCACGCCGCTATGGTCTCGCACAGAATCGACCCAGCCGGCGAGGGTAACTGATTGACCGTTATGTTCTTTCCGAAGTTCGCCGCAAGTTTTGTTTCGTAACACGTGAAGCAGAGCAAAAGAGTGAGACAGGAGCCGTAAGTATAAAATGTGCGGATTTTTTTTCAAGCGGAGAGTACTCGCGATGTGCAAATTCGTGTTTTCGTCACCCCCGCGCAGCAATTTTGTTTTCGTCAACAGGGAGTTGCTTATTATTCTGTTTCCTTTTTTGAGCTTTTTTTCCATTTTTCGTTGGTACTAGGCAATCCACCGCTCGTATTCCTTTCGGCTTACCGAGCCGATTGGCAGCGGTTTGGAAAAGTTAGAGGGCGGTGTGCTGTCCTTGCTGATTCATGGGAGTTCTTTTTCGAATAGGGCTTGTCGTTTTTCAAACAATCCTATACACTAAACGGCGACTCCCTGTAAAGACCAATGACGAAAAAATTCTTGGAAAGGCAGTTGTGATTAACAAGGACTAAAAATGCCGCCCGAAAGTGTCAATATCATCATTATCATCATTGCCGCCGCTATTATCATTGGCATACCGCTCTTGCTCTGGGCTTCGCTCTCCGCTCTTAAACGGCGGCGATTGTTTGAAGATTTACCAACATCAAAAACATCCGGCGTATTCATCGGACTCGTCGAACTCAAAGGCACCGCCGAATCAGAACAACCCCATCGAAGTTTCCTTGCTGAACAAAACTGCGTTTGGTATTCCTGGACAATTCAGGAACAATGGCGACGCACCGTTGCAATAAAAAAGGGAACCCGAACAGAAAGCGGTTGGACAACTGTTGCCTCTGGGAGCGACACCTCGCTCTTTTATCTCCAAGATGAACTCGGAGTCATTCAAATCAATCCGGCAAGAGCGGAAATTCATGCAACGAAAATTTTCAACAAAACCGTTTCAAAACGTGATTCGCTCTATTACGACAAAGGACCATCGAAGGGAATCATGAACTCGACGGGCAAACGCTGGTTTACCGAACAAGCCATCTCGCTTCACCAACCGATTTACGTCGTCGGGCAGGCGCGCGAACGTACCGATTGCGTTGCCGCAGAAATTGCACATGCGACGGGTGCTCCGATATTTATGATTTCCACTTCAACGGAAGAATTGCATCGTTCCTGGGGACTTTATATGTTCTGGCTATGCGGCATCACTGCTGTCCTCCTTGCGATTGTCGGCGGGATCGGATTAACGGTGGAATCGCTCGACCCAATGACGGCAATCGGTATTCCCACCGCATTGGGGGGCGGGATGCTCACAATTTGGGGGATCGGCTGGCTTTGGATGGTGTACAATTCGCTCATCGGTTTGAAAAATCGGGTCAAGATGGCAACCGCCAACATTGATGTCGAACTCAAACGCCGGTTCGATTTGATTCCGCAACTCCTTCGGGTCATTGAAGGAATGCAACATCATGAGCGACAAGTCCAGGAAACGACTGCTCTGCTCCGTAATCAGGGAACAATTGATTCTGTCTCGGAAGACGTTCCTTCCTTGGCGAAAGGCTGTTCCCGGCAACTGATAGGACTTGCCGAAAATTATCCCGAGTTGAAGACGAACGAATTGTTCTTGAAATTGCAAACGAATCTTTCGGAAACGGAACAGCGGATTGCATTGGCTCGGAATTATTACAACGACGTGGTTGAAACGTACAACAACCGATGTGATCGGTTTCCCGAAAGTATGATTGCTTTACTGGCAAGGATGCGTCCGATACCGCTTTTTCAAGCAGAAAACTTTGAACGTTGGAACATCGACGTTCGATTGGCGGAGTAGTAGTGTAGATTTCTTTATATTTTTTCGCACAAGACGCAAGGAACCCGGAGCATAGCGCAGTCCCCTCTTGACAACTACTAGGAAAGGTAGTATTATAGCGGATAGTATTACTTGCGATAGTTTTCCGATGACCGAACAAGAACTGAACACCCTCGGCACGCAACAGCGGCGGATGCTGGAAATCGTCTGGCAAAAAAACGGTGCGACCGTGCAGGAAGTGCTTGACGAACTCAATGCCAACGCCGATTCGCCGCTTGCCTACACAACGGTATTGGCAACGATGCAGAAACTCGAAAAAGCCGGTTGGCTGAAGCATGAACCGTCGCCGAAGAACAATCGGATTTACCTTTA
>Ga0082212_10008405_pt1 | contig 13480 bp, 11 predicted proteins | sample TergutNt197P3_FD_71548 | JGI IMG/M metagenome (GOLD analysis project Ga0082212, IMG submission 71548) | Neocapritermes taracua P3 segment gut microbial communities from Petit-Saut dam, French Guiana - Nt197 P3 | ecosystem: Host-associated > Arthropoda: Insects > Digestive system > Gut ... | reverse complement strand
GCCCGGCCGCGGTCGACCTGCAAAGGGTATACGAGTACAAAAACAACATCGTTTCGAAACTTACCTCAAACATCGTGCGGATGCTCAGGAACTGCCGCGTCCGCGTGGAGGCAGGCGAGGCGAGGCTTCAAAGCGCGCATGAGATACACTGCCGCGGAAGGAACTACAGTACGGCAAAAGTAGTGCTTTGCGGCGGCACGAAAGTAGGCATGCCTGATATACCGGGGCTTGGCCATTCCGGGGTATGCTCCACGAACGGGCTGTTCAGCATTACCAACGTCCCGCCGCGCATGCTGGTCCTTGGGGGCGGCAGCGCGGGCTGCGAAATCGCAGCGGCTTTTGCGGCTTTCGGCAGCAATGTGATGCTTGTTGAGCCACAGTCCCGTATCCTGCCGGATATGGATGCGCAGGTAGCCGAAGCCATAGACAACGCGCTCACCGGCGCAGGGGTAAAGATACATGCCGGGATCGCCGTAAGGGAAGTGGCGGACAGGGACGGGTATCCCTTTGTCATAACGGAGCGGGGCGGCGTGCTCTGCGACAAGGTCGTGGTCACGACGGACAGGGAGGCGGACACCTCATTTTTGGGGTCGCTCGCAAACGCCATAGCGTTCCGCAACGGATACGTGCTCGTCAATGAATACCTTGAGACCAGCGTGCCCGGGATCTTTGCCGCCGGGGATATCACAGGGCTGGGCACAAAGACGCATGCGGCATACCTGATGGCTGAGTGCGCCGCGTCAAACGCGTTGGGCGGGAAACGCCCCATTGATCTGCGCGTCGTGCCGAAGATCGTCTATACGTCCCCCCAGGCGGCCTCTGTGGGCTTAAGCGAGGAGGATGCGCGTGAAAAATACAGAGGGGAGCTCCTCACAGGGTATTGCCCGCTTTCCGAGAATGCGCGCGCGATGCTTTCGGGGACGACGGAAGGGTTCGTCAAGGTGCTGGCCGGCAAACGGTACGGGGAGATTTACGGCGTCCATATCGTAGGGGCCGAAGCGGCCGAGATGATCGCTGAACCCGCGGCGCTCATGCGCATGGAAGTGACCGTGCATGAGGCGGCGGGGGATATAGTCCACGCGCACCCAAGCTACGCCGAAGCTTTCATGGAAGCTTGTTCAGACGCGCTGGGAAGGAGCATCCACCTTATGAAGGCAGAGATTCTGCAGGATGCGAGGTGAGCGGGATGAAGCCAAAATACAAGAAAGTGATACTTAAGATAAGCGGCGAGGCGCTTGCGGGGGAAGGGCGTTTCGGGCTCGACGAAAAGACGCTGGGGATAGTGGCGCAGGAGGTACGCGAAGTGGTCGAGCTTGGCGTGCAGACGGGCGTGGTCGTGGGCGGCGGCAACTTCTGGCGCGGACGCACAAGCGAAAACATGGACCGCGCCACAGCGGACTATATGGGGATGCTGGCTACTGTCATCAACGCGCTTGCCCTTCAGTCGGCGTTTGAAGACGCGGGGCTTTCGACGCGGGTCCAGACAGCGATAGAGATGCGCGAGATCGCGGAGCCGTATATAAGGCGCAAGGCGATAGCAGAGATGGACCGCGGCGACATCGTGATTTTCGCTGCGGGGACAGGCAACCCGTTCTTTTCAACGGATACGACGGCGGCTTTGAGGGCGGCGGAGATTGAAGCGGACGTGATCCTGCTTGCGAAAAGGATCGATGCCGTCTATTCAGACGACCCCGAGAAAAACCCGGACGCCGTCCGCTATACGAAAATTACACACCAGGAAATACTGGAAAAGGGCCTTAAGGTAATGGACAGCACCGCCGCTTCGCTTTGCAGGGACAATGGCATACCGGTCCACGTCTTTGCGCTGGGGGAAAAGGGCAATGTGCTCAAGGCTGTGCTTGGCGGGGAAATCGGGACACTGATAACATAGGCAGAGGAGGAGGGAAGATATGGATACGCAAGAAAAGGACATCAGGGACGTTCTGAGCGAGAAAATCGAAAAGAGCACCCAATTCCTGAAGGACAACCTGAACACGGTCCGGGCGGGCCGGGCAAACCCGGCGCTGCTCGACAGGGTCATGGTGGAATACTACGGCACGCCGACGCCGCTTAAGTCCATAGCGAATATAGCGGTGCCGGACCCGCGTTCGCTGATCGTGGCGCCGTTCGACCCGAAATCCTTAAACGAGATCGAAAAAGCGATAAATATGGCGAACATAGGCATCAACCCGTCAAACGACGGCAAGATCATACGGCTGCAGATACCTTCTTTGACGGAAGAACGCAGAAAGGAGCTTACGAAGCTCGTCCATAAATATGGGGAAGACGCGAAGGTTGCGATAAGAAACGAGCGCCGCGTGGCGAATGAGCAGCTGAAAAAGCAGGAGAAAGACGGGGACCTGACCGAGGACGATTTGAAAAACGAGGAGAAGCTCGTCCAAAAACAGACGGACGAGGCGATCGCGGAGATAGACAGGATCGTCGAGGGCAAAGAGGCCGAAATACTGGAGGTTTAATGGCGGAAAAACCGGTTCATATAGCAGTCATTATGGACGGCAACGGCAGATGGGCTGAAAGCCGCGGCCTGCCGAAATACAAAGGGCACGAAGCAGGCATGGACGCCATGATAGAGATCGTCAGGCATGCATCGGATCTGGGAATAAAGCATTTGACGGTCTACGCGTTTTCGACTGAAAACTGGAAAAGGGGCGAGGAGGAGGTAAAAGGCATCTTCCAGCTTCTGTTGATCTATGTGAACAGGGAGCTTGAGGAGCTTCACCGCAACAACGTCAGGGTCGATGTGTTCGGGGACTGGGCGCCGTTTTCGGGGGCTGTGCGGGCGGCGCTGAACAAGACGATAGAGAAGACAAAAGGCAACACAGGACTGTGTTTCCATATCTGCCTGAACTACGGGAGCAGGGCGGAGATCCTTCGGGCGGCGGAGGCGCTGGCTGCACGCGGCCAAGGTTTCACCGAGGAGGCTTTCGATAATTGCCTTTATTCGGCCGGCGTCCCCGATCCGGACCTGCTTATCCGCCCGGGCGGCGAGAAACGCATTTCTAATTTTTTGCTTTGGCAGACGGCGTACAGCGAACTGGTTTTTTCCGATGTGCTCTGGCCGGATTTTTCGCCGAAGGAACTTGACGCCGCGATAGAAGAGTATCTTTTGCGCAAGCGCCGTTTTGGTGGCAGGTCATGAAGACACGGGCAAAATCCGCGCTTGTCATGGCGCCGCTTCTGATAATAGTCTTTTTGGGCGGGTATTTCCTCGTCGCGGGCGTGGCGGTGCTTTCAATTTTTGCGCTGCGGGAATACAGCGCGGCGTTTGGCGAAAAGAAGCCTGCCATGTGGGTTTTTTGGGTGAGCCTGGGTATCCTCTACGGCGGCTACCTGATCCCAAGGATACACGCGTATATACTGCTGCCCTGGGTCTTTATTACACTCGTCCTCTGCTTCCTTTCGATGTTCGCCATGGACAGGCGCGGCCTGCTGGAGGGCATGGCGACAGTCACCGGAGCGTTCTATATCAATTTCCTGGCGTTCCACCTCGTACTCGTCGACGAATCGTTTGCAACACGGTTTGAGATCGGTGGTTTTGCCGTCTCAGGGCTCCACAGCTATGTATGGATCGTGATCCTGACGGCGTTCGGCACCGATATTTTCGCGTATTTTACGGGGATGCTTCTCGGATCGCACAAACTATGCCCATCCATCAGCCCGAAAAAGACCGTCGAGGGCGCTGTAGGCGGGGTCCTGGGCAGCGTTTTTCTATGCGGCATGTTCGGGTACTATTTCCTGCCGGCGGGGTTTACGACATGCATCGTCATCGGGGTCGCGGGCGGCGTCGTAGCCCAGCTGGGCGACCTGGCGGCGTCGGTCATGAAGCGCAAGATAGGCATCAAGGACTGGGGCACGCTCATACCGGGGCATGGCGGCATCCTGGACAGGATCGACAGCATCCTGTTTACGGCGCCGCTGGTATTCTATATCCTAATGATAAAAGCGGTGTTCCTGGTCGTATGAAAAAGGTAGCGATATTCGGTTCAACCGGTTCCATAGGGACACAGGCGCTTTCACTCATCTCCTCAAACCCCAGGAGGGTCAAGGCCACAGTGCTGACGTGCAAGAGCCGGGTCGATGTGCTGCGCAGCCAGATAAGCCGGTTCCGTCCGGAAGCCGTGGTGGTATATCACAAGGAGAACGCTGTCGAGCTCAGGCGCGAGTTCCGGGACCTTAAGGTTTTTTACGGCCCGGATGGCCTGGAAGAGGCTGCGGCAACGATGAACTACGACGTCATGCTCAACGCGCTTGTAGGCATAGCGGGGCTTGCGCCTACGCTGTGCGCCATAAAGCGCGGCGGGGCTTCCATTGCGCTTGCAAACAAGGAATCCCTTGTGACGGGCGGCAGGCTTGTCATGAGCGCGGCGGCGGAAAAAAATGTACCCGTGATACCTGTCGACAGCGAGCACAGCGCAGTGTTCCAGTGCCTTGTCGGCAATCAGGACAACCCGATCCGGCGCATACTGCTTACCGCTTCGGGCGGCCCTTTCAGGGGCTATGACCGCGCGCGGCTGGGGTCGGTGACGCTCAACGACGCGCTTATCCACCCGACGTGGCGTATGGGCAGGAAAATCACGATAGATTCTGCGACGCTTATTAACAAGGGCTTTGAGGTCATCGAGGCCAAGTGGCTTTTCGACGTGGACGCGAGCAATATCGAGGTGGCGATCCACCCCCAAAGCATCATCCACTCGCTCGTGGAGTTTGAGGACGGGGCCATGCTTGCGCAGCTTGGCGTATCCGATATGAAAGTGCCCATCTCATACGCGCTTTCGTGGCCGGAACGCTGGGCGACCGACACAAGGACATTGGACGTAATAGGCACGCGCTCGCTCTATTTTGAGGAGCCGGTCGGTGAGGCCAGGCGCAGCCTTGACATGGCGTACCGCGTGCTGCGCGAGATACAGGAGACGGAGGGCGACAGCAGCGCGGTCGTGCTCAACAGCGCGGATGAGGAGCTTGTTGAGATGTTCCTGGCGGGTAAGATACCCTTCGTAGCGATACTCGATACCATAGAGACTATTTTGGACAAGCATATACCGCGCAAGGTCGAGAGCATTGAGGACATCATGGGGATCGACGCGGAAGCGCGGGCGGCTGTGCATGAAAGATTGCTTTAAAGCCCCGGTTGGAATAGAATAAAAGCATGGATTTTCATATGGTTCTTTATATTGTCTACGCGATACTGATTTTCCTGATGCTGATTTTTGTGCATGAGGCGGGGCATCTGATCTCGGCCAAGATCTCAAAGATTCGCGTCAATGAGTTTGCCCTGGGCATGGGGCCGAAGATTTTCGGCTTTACAAAAGGGGATACACAGTATTCATTCCGGGCGATCCCGTTTGGCGGCTACTGCGCGATGGAGGGCGAGAACGACGAATCCGACGACCCGCGGGCATTCGGCAACAAACCTGCCCGCGTGCGCGCGTTTGTGCTCTTTGCGGGTTCGGTAATGAATATTCTGCTTGCCATCATAGTGATCTCGCTGCTGATTTTTTACGTAGGCACGCCTTCCAGGGTGCTGGCGGCAGTCGAAGAAGACAAGCCGGCGTATTCTGACGGCCTAAGGGCGGGCGATGAGCTCGTGGCCATCAACGGGCAGCCTGTATCGAACTGGGACGATATAGTCCCGCGCTTAAGGGAGGTCGCCGCCCTGGACCCGGAAGGAAACGAGCAGCTTGTCCTGACAGTGATGAGGGACGGCGCCGAAAAGACGATAAAGACGCATTTTTACAAGGACGCAAACGGGGATTTCAAGGTAGGCATCATACCGGCGTACTCAAGGGACGGAACATACTTTTTCAAATCGTTCGGCAAGGGGACGGTTGAGACTTTGTTCATGACGAAAATGCTCTACGAAGTGCTAAGGGACCTTTTCACGGGGAAGGCAGGCATGGAGATGCTCACGGGGCCTGTCGGGATCGTGGTGACGGTCGGTGAGGTAGCTCCCTATGGCGCGCCAAATCTTTTTTACCTCATGGCGCTTATCAGCCTCAACCTGGGGATCATCAACCTTGTGCCGTTCCCGGCGTTGGACGGGGGCCGCCTCCTGTTCCTGCTTATCCGCAAGATCACCGGAAAGGCGATCACAGATGAGATAGAGGGCAGGGTGCACCTTGTCGGCATCTTAGTGCTCTTTGGCTTTCTGGCAATCATCACGTTCCTGGACATCGACAGGTTCATAATCAATTGAGCATGCCGCAGGAAACAAAGGAAAAAGAAAAACTTACATTGCGGGCACAGACGCGCCGCGTGATGTGCGGCGACGTGCCAATAGGCGGCGGCGCGAATATCCCTGTACAGTCCATGACAAATACCTTCACCGAGGAAGCTGCGGCTACAGCGGCCCAGATACAGGCACTGGAAAACGCCGGGGCGGATATCGTGCGCTGCGCCGTGCCGTCGCTGAAGGCGGCCCTTGCGCTCCACGATATACGATCGCGCCTTTCGGCCTCTGGCTCTTCTGTGCCGATCGTTGCAGACATACATTTTGACTACCGCATTGCCCTTGCGGCGATCAAGGCCGGCGTCGAAAAGATACGGATCAACCCCGGAAATATCGGCGGCACAGACAGGGTCAAAGCTGTCGCGGACGCGGCCGGCGCAGCGGGCATACCCATACGCATCGGCGTCAACAGCGGCTCTATCGAGGAAGATCTTTTGCCGCTCTTTGAAGAGCAGCCCGCGAAAGCGCTTTGCGAAAGCGCGCTTCGGAATATCGCTTTGGTCCAAAGTATGCATTTTGAAGATATCGTGCTGTCGATCAAGTCGCCGGACGTGGCTGTTAGCACAGAGGCGCATAAGATGCTTGCGGCTGCCACGGACCTGCCGCTTCACATAGGAATCACGGAAGCCGGTTATGGCCGGCCCGCCATAGTGAAATCGGCAGCCGGGATCGGGGCGCTTCTGGCCATGGGCATAGGGGACACGATCAGAGTATCCTTGACCGGCGACCCGGTAAAAGAAATACCCGCGGCGCGGGAGATCCTGCGCGCGCTGGGCCTGCTTCCGGGGGGCGTCGTGCTTATTTCGTGCCCGACCTGCGGCCGCTGCCGCGTCGATATCGAAAAGATCTGCGGGGAAGCGTCCTACGCCCTCTCTGAGATAGAACGCATACGCATGCTGAAGGCGCGGCGGATAAGGCGCAAAGGGCCCTTGCCGGAAGAAGGAGACGAGGCGTTCGGGCAGAGGCTTTCGGAAGCTGAAAGGACGATCGTGGTCGCTGTGATGGGCTGCAGGGTCAACGGCCCGGGAGAGGCCTCACACGCGGATCTTGGCGTCGCGTGCGGCGCGTTCGGGGGGCTGTATTTCGAAAAAGGCGTAAGCGGCGACGTCGTCCCGGAAGAAAAAATAGTCACTACGCTTATTGACGGTATAGAGAGACTTACACTGTAAGCCCGAGCACCTTTTGGGCTGAGGCGACGCCTGCTTCCTCGCCGCCTGCATTTTCGCCATTCAACAGTAAAAATCAAATAAGGCCAAGGGTTTTCAGCGCAGAAGCCACGCCCGCTTCCTCACTGCTTCCTGTCACGAAGCCGGCTGCTGCCAGGGCGCGCGGGACGGCGTTTGCGACCGCTACGCCGATACCGGCGTACTCGACCATGCTGACGTCATTGTCATTGTCACCGAAACAGATGGTCTCATCGGCTGTTACGCCTTCACGCTCCACGATGAATGCGACGGCCGCCGCTTTGCTCACGCCGACGCCTCCGATTTCATAATTGAAAGGGAATGAAGACGTCAGCTCGTAAAGGTCTACCCGTTTTTCCAGAAACAGGCGCAGGCGTTCCTGTACGTCTTCGCGCCCGAATACGAAGTTGATGTTTTCTATGATATGCCTGTTTTCGTGCACAGCGGCCTCAAAACCTGCGAGCGGGATGCGTGTGCTGAAGAAATAATCGCTGAACCAGCGGGGGATGCCGTAGTCGCGGGCGTCACTGTAGCGGGACTCCTCCACATGCGGCGCGCCGTCCCAAAAGGCTTCGCACATCACCTCTTTGTCCTGTAGCAAAGGATGGACATATTCGAGGGCGTTGACAGAAAGATATTTTTCGTAAATCAGATCGCCCGTGGTATTGTCGTATATCCTCGCGCCGTTTGCGGTAATAAGGTATTTGATCCCGGGCAGCGATGTCAGCATCTCGGGGATCGACGTGCGCGAGCGGCCTGTTGCGGCTACCAGTATCACGCCTTTTTCCGCAAGCGCAGCGAGGGCTTCCCTGTTTTCATCAGGGAGGCTGTGGGAGCGGTCAAACAGGGTGCCGTCCAGATCCGTGGCCAGGAGCCTTATGCGCCGCGCCCTGTCCCGGAGTTCATCTATCGGAATGCCTTTGTTTTTATCCATACCCGCTATTCCATCATCCATCATTCATCATCCGTCATCAATAATCCGACATTTTATCCGCGGTCTATTATACAAAACCTTTAGTGAGACCGCAGTTTCATCGTCCTTCCTGTTGAATGTTAGCACAATTCCAGCACCAAAGATATAGATCGGGTTTGCGAATGTGCCGCAGGGCTGTTGGCGGTTGGCGGGGTGCGATGGGTGGTACGATGGTTTCCCAGGCACCCTGACTGCCATGCCTGCCATGATTTCCGCTATTATTGCCCGAAAAAGGGACTTGTGTATGGTTTGTGTTCATTTACTTGGTAGTATATGGAAATAATAGCTTAAAAACGGCCTTGTTTTGCCTGATATTGCTATTTTTCAAGAAATCAGTGTTCAAAAACCATGCACAAGTCCCGTTTTGGGACAATTTTTTGTGATTTCCCGCCAACCGGCATGGGAAACAGGTCAAACAGGCAAACTTAATAGCGGTATGGGTGACAATTTAGTCCCGAATGCCAAAGCATCTGGCGGATGAAACAGTTTTACGAAACATATAACGGCAACGAAAAACTCTCAGCACTGCTGAGAGAATTATCAAGGAGAGCCTATCATGGATTTGAATTTTATCAAAGGGTAGTTTAGCGAAGGCGAGCTTCAAGAGATGGGCGGAATAATTGTATTTTCCCGAAAGCAAAAAAGTGCATCGGGAACACAGGGGGAACAAAAGAGGCAAAGCGCGCCATTATAGAAGAATGTATACAATTAAAAAACCGCTGGAAACGTTGAAATTCCAGCGGTTTTCTGTGGTACACCCGACGCGATTCGAACGCGTGACCCCTGCCTTCGGAGGGCAGTACTCTATCCAGCTGAGCTACGGATGCATGTCAGCCATAGAATATTACCATCTTTTGAAGGTTTTTGCACCTTTCGGCTTTTTTTCACCCTCTGTTCATAGATAAAACAGAAATCCTGATTCAGGATTGGTATAATTGAAGCATCAGGGAAGTATCCAGGAAGCATCAGGGAAGTATCCAGGAAGCGTCAGGGAAGTATCCGGGAAGCATCCGGAAAGAAAATGCAGGGCCTATAAGTATAAGCATAATTGAAGCATTCGGCAGCTAATAGAGAGCTGCACTGCAAGTGCAAGGAATAAATAGGAATAAAGGATAAAGAGGTACGAATTGGGATATTACGGCAGGGATCAAGGGCCCGGGCGGCAGGGCTATGAAGACAACAAGTGGGGGCCGGGCTCACAGGACCAGTGGGGACCGGGGAACCTTGAAAGGATGTACGGGCTGCCGGACAGGAAGAAGGCGGCCTCTAAGCGCAAAGCGGCACAAATCACTGTCATAGCCTTGGCGGCGGCGTTCGTTATTGCCGCCATTGCCTTGATTGGTTCCGGCGTTATCGGGCTGCCCGCTATTTTTGGTGGGGCGGACCTGGGCGGCGGCGCAAGCGCTGGCAGCGCCGGTGCAAGTGTCGGTGGGCATGAGGAGACATGGTACGACCCGGCAGGGGATCCGGAAATCGACCTTTATGCTTTTACGCTGGAGCTGAACGGGGTAGAATTCACACTCCCCGCCCCATATTCCGAATTTGTAGAATATGGTTGGGAGATAGGCAAGCCTATGGGGGAAGAGAGGGAGACGCTCAGCCCGGGGGAAAGTTACTTTTTTTCGCTCTATAATGACGACAACCGGGTCTACGCGTACTTCGTCAACAATGGCGTTGACGTCATGCCGGTCAAGGACTGTAATGTCGGGGGTATCATGTTCGACGAGCATGACGCGGCGTCAGGCGCCAAAGTGGTTTTCCCCGGCGGCATCACATTCGGTTCCCCGGAAAATGACGTGCTTGTCTGCTACGGGCGGCCGTCATATGAATCGTCGAATTCCAGCGGCAAACAATTGAACTATGCGATCCGCCTGGCGGATAAAGACGTCCAGATAGACATAGACGAAAAAACCGGCCTTGTGAGCAGGATGCGCATGAGCAACCTGAAACTGTCAGAGGCCGAAAGGGCGGAAGAGTATACAGGCAGCGCCCCCGGCGTTGTCACAGGCTATGTCCCGCCGGGCGCCCTGGGCGATTCGCTGGAAAGCTGTACGGTCGAGTATGGCGGGGCGGTCTACAGGCTGCCGGCGCCGATGGCCGCATTTGTTGAAAACGGCTGGGTACTCGAGAGTGATGAAAACCTTCTGGTTTCTGCGGGCGATTCCAGTTTCGGGTTTTATTTGAGGAACGGCAACCAGGTCGTTTACACAAATATCCACAATTATGCCCAAACACAGCAGCCTGCAAAATACTGTTTCATTACGTTTGTCGAATACAATTCAGAAGAGCGTAGCGTACCGATCGAGCTCCCTGGCGGGCTCACCGAGAAATCCGGCGTCAAGGCTTTTAATAAAGCATACGGCAAGCCGACAAAGACATACGGGACGGGATCTTCCAGGGAATATGAGTGGAGGATCCGGTTCGAGGATGAAGAAGACTGGCACGGGAATTACACCCTTTCGCTGTCGGTCAGGCCCGTAGGGTGGGGCGACGAAATAAAAAGCATATGGCTTTCCTGCGAGCCGGTTATTTTGGACAGCAATGCCGTCCCCGTCCGGGAGTAAAAAGCAAAAAAACAATTCCATTAAGTGTACCAAATGCGTTATAATAGCTCTTACTTAAGGGCGATCTTACACGTACATTTTAATATTGCATGGCAGGAGTGTTGGAAAACTATGAAATACCCCCGAATTTTTGAGCCGATCAAGCTCGGCAGCGTTTACTTTAAAAACAGGCTTTTTGCCGCCCCGGCGGGGCATCACGGGATGGCGCCCGGCTGTTTCCCTGATCCTTCGAACGCAGGGCATTACGAGGTGAAGGCCAGGGGGGGCGTCGCCTCTGTCTGCGTGGGCGACTGCGTCGTCCACAGCAGGACCGGCCAGTCAAATGAAAAACAGATCCGCATGGACGACCCGCTCGCCGCGGCGCAGCTTGCGGCTATCGCGGCGGCTGTGACGCGGCACGGCTGCGTTGCGTCAGCCGAGCTTTCGCACGGGGGCAAGTACTCCTATACGCTTATGGCCGCGGGCGGTGAAGGCGACAGCATCCCTGTTCTGCGCAACGGCGCCGCCCTAACATACGGGCCGGTCTCGGATATTTCGCCTGACGGGCATCCTATTTTGGAGATGCCCGAAGAGGTCATATACGAGGTCATCGAAGCGTTCGGGCGCGGCGCGGGGCTGGCGCGGCGCTGCGGCTTTTCGATGGTAACGGTCCAGGGGGGGCACGGCTGGCTGCTTGCGCAGTTCATGAGCGAAAAGGCCAACAGGCGCAAAGACAGATGGGGCGGCAGCTTTGAGAACCGCATGCGGCTGCCGCTTTTGGCCATCGAAAGCATACGCCGCTATGTCGGCAAGGATTTCCCGGTCGAGTTCCGCATGAGCGGCGATGAATGCTTTGAAGGTGGCTACAATATCGACTATGGCATAAGGATCGCCAAAGCGCTTGACGGCAAGGTCGATTTGATTCAGGTTTCCGCAGGCAGCCATGAAGCCGAAAACGGCTTCATTGTCACACACCCGGGCATCTTCATGGAAGAAGGCGAAAACGTCAGGTTTGCGGCCGAGGTCAAAAAACATGTGAAGACGCCCGTCGCCACGGTCGGCGCCTTGTCAGGTCCCGAACAGATGGAGGAGATAATAGCATCCGGCAAGGCTGACATAGTGCAGTTTGCCAGGCAGCTGCTCGTCGACCCCGATACTGTAAACAAGGTGCGCGAGGGGCGCGAAGACGACGTGCACCGCTGCCTGCGCTGCGAGGCATGCTTTTCCAGCGCCCTTGAAAACAGTTACCAGCGCTGTGCGATCAACCCCGGGCTTGGGGCGTATGAGGCCGGCCGGAAGGAAAGGCCCCCGGCGCGCAAGCGCGTGCTTGTCGCGGGGGGCGGCGTGGCGGGCATGCAGGCGGCGCTAACAGCGGCGGAACAGGGGCACGAAGTCATCCTTTGTGAAAAAACGGACCGGCTCGGGGGCGCGCCCAACACCTGGCGCGGGATCCCTTTCAAGTACCGCGTGGTCGACTATCTGGACAGGCAGGTGCGGAAGATAGCGCGGGCCAACATCGATGTCCGCCTGAATACGGAAGCAACGCCTCGGCTTGCGGCGGAGCTTCGGCCGGACGCGATACTTGTCTGCACAGGGGCGGCGCCGGTCACGCCGCGGATCAAAGGGGTATATGGCGCGAACGTCATTTCGGTCGAAGAGGCTTCGGTGGACCCCCCAAAGGTCGGCAAATGCGTCGTCGTTATCGGGGCAGGCTTTGCAGGCCTTGAAGCAGCCATATGGCTTGCCATGCTCGGCCGTAAAGTGACAGTGGTCGGGATGCCCGACAATGCGGAAAACGGCAATGCCGAAAACAGCAATTTCGTCCATTCGATCGCCATCGGCATGCAGCTTGAAAAATACGGGATCCTTGTGGAGCAGGCCGCAAAAGTGGTTGAGATCACGCAACACGGCCTTGAGGCAAAGGGGCCGGACGGCAAGGAAAAGCTGTACAAGGCAGACACCATCGTCTACGCTGCCAGCAGGAGGCCGCTTTGGGAGACTGCCGACGCGCTCATGGGCTCCGCGCCCTGGGTCAACGTGGCAGGTGACGCGAGGTCGCCGCGCTATATCGCCGACGCGACGCATGAGGCTTTTTACGCCGCCCGGGATATCGGGGTCTAGGGCCGCCCGGGATATCGGGGTCTAGGCCCGCGGCAAATAACAGTTTACATGCGCGGCTGTGCATGTTATATAAAATAGTATGGATCTGCACAAGCTCAATGTTTTTGTAACGGCGGCTCAGTATATGAACTTCACAGAGGCCGCAAGGCATCTTCATATCGCGCAGCCATCCGTCAGCCATGACATCGCTGAGCTTGAGAAGGAGCTCGGTGCAAAGCTGTTCGCGCGCACGAAGACCGGCATCGCACTGACGCCGGCGGGCGAGGTCTTTTTCGCGGAGGCCAACAAGATGATCACGATTGCGCTGGGCGCCCGGCAGAAGATAGAGAAAATGGCGGCGGCAGAGAGCGGCGAGCTGCGCATCGGGTTCGTGTCCGAGCAGATGGCCGAGCCGATCGCTCCTTTTTTGAAG
>Ga0082212_10008404_pt1 | contig 13483 bp, 12 predicted proteins | sample TergutNt197P3_FD_71548 | JGI IMG/M metagenome (GOLD analysis project Ga0082212, IMG submission 71548) | Neocapritermes taracua P3 segment gut microbial communities from Petit-Saut dam, French Guiana - Nt197 P3 | ecosystem: Host-associated > Arthropoda: Insects > Digestive system > Gut ... | reverse complement strand
CAACGACGCGATTTCCGCCCAGTTCGGCATCCGCAACATCCCGACCATCCTGTTCTTCAAAAACGGCGTCCTTGTCGACAAACAGGTAGGCGCCGCCGCCAAAAGCGTCTTTGTCGAAAAGATTGACAGGTTGCTTTAGGAAAATGAAGGTGACGAAATTAAAACATTACAATCTATGGAAAAACAAAAAAGCGACAAAATAACCCGGATAAAATCTGTACTTTTTGGCGTTGCAGTTGGAGATGCGCTGGGCGTTCCTGTTGAGTTTAACAGCAGACAAACAATCGCTCAAAATCCCGTAACCGATATGATTGGTTATGGCACTTATCATTTACCGGCAGGAACTTGGTCGGACGACAGTTCGCTCACGTTCTGCCTTGCCGAAGCATTGACACAGAAATTTGACCTCAATACAATCGGACAAAATTTTGTCAAATGGTATCATGAAAATTTTTGGACACCAAGCGGAATGGTATTTGACATCGGCATTGCGACAAGTCAAGCCATTTCACGTCTTGCACGAGGCGGACGGCCAGACGTGGCAGGCAATTTTGATGAATCATCGAACGGCAACGGTTCGCTGATGAGAATTTTGCCACTGCTCTTTTACATAAACGACAAACCAATAAGTGAACGTTTCGAAATAACAAAACAAGTCTCGTCAATTACTCACGGACATATTCGTTCTGTAATCGCTTGCTTTTACTATCTTGAATTTGCCCGGCAAATTTTTTCAGGCAAGGACAAATTTGAAATTTATTCGGATTTGCAAACCGAAACCACAAACTATTTGACAAGTCTTTCAATCAATCCTAAAGAAATTGCGTTGTTTGACAGGCTTCTAAAAAATGACATTCACGAATTACACGAAGGCGAAATTCAAAGTAGTGGTTATGTTTTGCATACATTGGAAGCAAGTATTTGGTGTTTGCTGACAACAGACAACTACAAAGATGCCGTTTTGAAAGCAGTTAATTTAGGTAACGACACGGACACGACAGGTGCAGTAACAGGCGGACTGGCAGGACTTTTATACGGACTTGAAAACATTCCGACAAATTGGATAACGCAAATCGCAAGAAAGGATGACATTGAAAACTTGGCTGAACGACTTGCCGACAGTATTGCCTGCGGATAATAGTCAGAATTTTAACGGTTATAAATGTAAGGTAGATAATAATCATGGGATTAAAGGAAGAACAAATTTTAAGAAATTGCAGGCTGGCTGAAAGGTCGCCACGAATTTACTCGACAGGCGTTTATTTGGTTCCCTTGAAGATTCAAATTTGCGGAATAGACCAGTTTGTTTGGGTTGCAGATGAATTTGATGATGATTCGTTTGACGATCAGGGGAATTTGGTCAGTCCCTATATTATTTCTGATGAGCATGAAAGAATGTATGAAAGAGGATAGACAATGAATTTAGTAAGTAAGAAAATATAAAAAAATTATAATGGCAGTAGAAGAAGAACTTTTGACGGTAAAAGAAGCAAGCGAGTGGGCGACGCAATACATCAACAAAAATGTTACGTCCGCAAACATTTCTTATCTCATTCAATATGGACGAATTAAGAAAATGGGCGATAACGGTACTGCGCAAATTGCCAAACAGGACTTGATGAATTATTATAAGTCGTATAAAGGACAGCGTGAAACATCCTGGAAAGACCAACTTGGCAATGACTTGAATTGGGCTTTATCATTTGACCAGTACAAGGAAGCCGAGACGACAAAGCACGTTCACCGTTTGCATCCCTACAAAGGCAAATTCATTCCACAACTTGTTGAATATTTTTTGGACAGCCATATTGACAACTTTAAAAAGGAAATCTATTTTCAAAAAGACGACATCGTTCTTGATCCTTTTTCGGGAAGTGGAACAACCATGGTACAGGCCTGCGAACTTGGAATAAATGCGATTGGGGTCGATATTTCGGCGTTCAATGCCTTGATTGGGAATTGCAAATTAACAAAATACGATTTATTCGACGTTCAAAATGAAATCAACCGTATTTCAAATGCCCTAAAAATGTTTTTGTCAAACTCGCATACGCTGGATTTTGAAGCAAAACTTCTGCAGGAATTGTACAAATTTAACAATAAGTATTTTCCTGTTCCGGATTATAAATACCGTCTGAGGCAAGGTGAAATTGATGAAACAAAATACGGAGAGGAAAAAGAAAAGGAATTTTTACCTGTTTACAACAAACTTGTACAGGAATACAATATAAAATTACGCCAAGACAAAACCGACAAATTCCTTGATATCTGGTATTCACAACATATCAGAGATGAAATTGAATTTGTGTTCAACGAAATAAAAAAAATTAACAATATCAACACAAAGAAAATTATAAGCGTAATTCTGAGCCGCACGATTCGCAGTTGCAGAGCCACGACACATGCAGACCTTGCCACACTTGTCGATCCGGTTACAACAACGTATTATTGTGCAAAACACGGGAAAATGTGCAAACCGCTTTTCTCAATTCTTAAATGGTGGGAAACTTACGGCAAAGACACTTTAAAACGGCTTGTACAGTTTGATAAATTAAGAACGCAAACATTTCAAATCTGCCTGACAGGCGACAGCAGAACGATTGACCTTGACATCGAACTGAAAAAACGAAACCCTTCATTTGCAGCATTAACAGAAAAGAAAAAAATCAAAGGCATCTTTTCGTCACCACCTTATGTCGGATTAATAGATTACCACGAACAACACGCTTATGCTTATGATTTGTACGGTTTTGATCGAAACGATGAATTGGAAATAGGTCCGCTTTTTAAGGGTCAAACCAAAGAAGCAAAACAAAACTACATCCAGGGTATTTCGGAAGTTTTAAATAACTGTAAGCGCTTTTTGGCAGATAATTACGATGTGTTTCTCGTAGCCAACGATAAATATAACATGTATCCGATAATAGCAGAAAAAGCAGAAATGAAAATTGTCAATCATTTTAAACGTCCTGTATTAAACCGTACAGAAAAAGATAAAGGCGCCTATTCGGAGATAATTTTTCATCTTAAATCAAAATAGAAATGGCATTATCAGCAAAACAAGAAGAAGACATAGCAACCGTTTTAAGAAACAGTTTGAGAAACAAGTTCCAAAACCACAATCCCGAACCTGCTTCCATGCCCTTTCACACAAGGCTTTTAGGGAAAGACCGGATGGCTTTGTTTTCGTTTATCCATTCTTTGAACACTAACTTTGGTACAAGTATTTTTGAGCCTGTTGCATTGGCATTGGCGTCAACATCATTCAGACAAGCAAAAACACAAGCATCAGCCGGAACAATAATCAGTGAAGCGGCACAACGTGTTATTCAAGACATTATGGATGGTTTGACGGCGGCTAATGCAAGACCCGATAAACCCGAAGAAATTGAAGCCATCAGAAAAGTTTGCCAAAAAGGAAACATGAAAGTTGTAAAACCAACCAAGGTAGATATTTGGTTGCAAGCGAACGATAACAAACTCTATTTGTTTGATATAAAAACAGCCAAGCCCAATAAAGGAGGTTTCAAAGAATTTAAGCGAACGCTGTTAGAGTGGACGGCATGTGCACTTGCGGAAAATCCAACGGCAGACGTCAATACGTTAATTGCCATACCTTACAATCCTTACGAGCCAAAACCTTATTCCCGCTGGACGATGGCAGGTATGCTCGACCTCGAAAATGAATTAAAAGTTGCCCATGAATTTTGGGATTTTCTTTCAGGACAAGGCGCATATATGCAATTATTGGACATTTTTGAAAGCGTAGGAATAGAATTACGGCCGGAAATAGACGAGTATTTTTTAAGATATAACAATGTAGAATAGTATGAGTATAATTGATTTACAGGAGATTTCGCCTGATTGGTGGAAAGCGAAGTATCGCGGGAACTATGGTACGTATACGATAAAAATCAAAACCGACGGGAAGAAAAGGAACGACTTTTCCTGCTCGTGTCCGAGCGATTATTATCCGTGTAAACACATACCGATGGTCGAAGAAGCAATCAGGGAACGGATTGCAAAAAGCAAAAAAAACGATAACGTTCAGGAACTGACGCTTGAACAGCTCTTGAAAGATTTGTCACAAAGCGAATTATGTAATTTTATCGTCCGTCATGCACAGCATAATCCGCAATTCAGAAATACGGTATTGTTGGAATTTGCCCATAAAGCCAAGAAAACAGATGCGACGAGCGTCAGTAATTATAATCAGTTACTGCAAGACGCATTAGATGGCCTGTGCTTTGATTATGAAGACATTGATTACGGTCATTATGATGATTGTATAGAGATTGACGTGATGGACCAATGGCTCGACAAGGCAAAGAAATTTGTTGACCAAAACAATCCCGCAGAGGCTTTGTTGATTTGCAAAGCCTGCATCGAGGAATATGCCGCGTGGCTTGAAGAACAGGATGATGCTATCGTTGATTACTTTGATACAAGTTATCAGGAAAGACCTTTTGATATTTTCGAAAAAATTATGTCTGCAAAGGAAATCAATTGTAAAGCGTTGCTGGAATATTGCAAATCGGAAATGCCGAAACCGAAATACCGGGGCACGGAGATGTACGACGGCTTCAATGCGTTGCTGCTGGATTTATCGGTCAGGGTCGGGTCGGATGATTTTATTACGTTGCAGGACAATCTGTTGCAGGGGATTGGGGATAAAAGTTCGTATGAGGCAAAAAAAATATTGCAACGAAAAATCGACTTTTACAGGAATAACAACCAACCGGAAAAGGCGGACGAAGTTGTCAAGGAAAACCTGCAAATCGAATCATTCAGGGAAGACCTGACCACAAAACTGATTGCGGAAAATAAACTGAAGGACGCCAAAAAATTGATCAATGAACTAATTGCAGCAAAAGGAAATGAAAACAGGAATTTACATTCGTGGCACAAGCTGAAACTGCAGATTGCGCAAAAGGAAAACGAAGCGTCCGAAATACGGCGCATCTCGTTCCTGTTTATCGAAAGCCATTTTCATGCCGACTATTACCGTATTTACAAATCGACTTTTACAAAGGAAGAATGGCCGGCAAAGATGGAAAAACTGATTGCACATTATGAGAAAAAGAATACCTACCAATGGTTTCGCTCGTCGGTAGCCGATGTATTACAGGCTGAAAAACAGGAAGAACGATTAATGAAATACATCGAGAAACACCTGTCTATCGATAATTTGGAGAGTTATTATACCGGTTTCTCGTCCGCTTTCCCCGAAAAAACGCTCGCACTGTTCCGACAAGCCATCGACCAGCACGCACAAAATACCGGACGCGAAATCTATGAACGCATTGTAAAATTATTCGCAAAAATGGCGAAAATACAGGGCGGAAACGAACTTGTCAGAGAAATGATAAGCCAGTACCGAATCATTTACAGGAACAGACGCGCCATGATGGAGATATTGAATAATTATAAATTATGAATTATTTAGTACGAAAATTCACATTCCTATTACGCCGCAATAAAGGGTATGGCGTATTGAACATCATCGGATTAGCAATTGGACTTGCCTGTTCTTTGCTTGTTTTTCTTTGGGTAGAAGATGAACTGACCTACAATCATCATTTTAAAAATAGAGACAATCTCTATAAAGTGATGCAAAACATGACTTTTAATGGAAAAACAAATGTTTTTCCGGCAAGTCCTCCTATACTGGCTGATTATATTCAGGGGGAAATACCGGACGTAACAAATGTGGTACGTTTTTCATCTCCGACAGAGGCAGTCATATCGTTGGATGAGAAGCAAATAAAAGAAACGGGATTTTATTGCGATTCTTCGTTTTTTTCCATGTTCGACGTGCAATTCGTATATGGTAGTCCCGAATATGCCTTTCAGGATATTAATTCTATTGTTTTGAGTGAAAAAACCGCGAATAAATTTTTCACCGGAGAAAATCCGATCGGAAAAACACTGCTCACAGGGAATGAGGCCTATAGGGTGTCGGCTGTTGTAAAGGAATTTCCGGAAAATGTATCTATCCGGTTCGACTGGCTGATTCCATTTCAGGCATGGCAGGCTCAAAACAGTTGGAGTAACGGTTGGACAGGCAACGCCATAAATACCGTTGTTGCGCTTCATCCTTCGTCTGCTGTAAAGTCGACAAACGAAAAATTAGCAGGAATGCTTCAGGCTCATCGCGGTAACGACATGATAGGCTCTTTTCTGTATAACATGAACGACTGGCATTTGTACAGCGATTTCGACGACAGTGGATTGCCGGTCGGCGGAAAATTGAAAGTGATACGATTGTTTATCTTCATCGCTTTTATTGTTACCCTCCTTGCCTGCATAAATTTTATGAATATGGCAACTGCCGGTGCAATGAAGCGGGCAAAAGAGGTCGGCGTGTTGAAGGCGGTCGGTGCGGGACGGGCTGTACTGGTTCGGCGTTTTTTAAGCGAATCAATGATACAGGTGTTTGTTTCCCTTGTGATGAGTATCCTAATCGTATTATGCGTTCTGCCTGTTTTCAATCAATTGATTTCTAAAAATCTGTCGTTACATTTCCTGTCCGCAACGCATATTATTACATTTATCGCCATATTTTTCTTTTGCGGTTTGTTGTCGGGAATGTATCCCGCTTTTTTTCTTTCCTCGTTTAAGGCTGTCGATGTGTTGAAACAGTTAAAACTGCCCAATCTGAAAGGTGCAAGCGCCATAAGGCAATCACTGGTTGTTTTTCAGCTAAGCGCTTCGATATGTCTTATTATCTGTATTTTAGTTATGTACGGTCAATTTATGCACACCAATAACAGGAATTGGGGTTATCATACGGAGGGCGTTGTTATAATCCCTTTATCCGAAAATGCGGAAACTTATTCGAATGTATTACTGCAGGAAATAAGAGGCTTGGCTACCGTTGAGAGCGCAGGCGTTTCAGGAAATATGTTGAGCTCCGGATATAAAATGGGCGCGGGCAATTTTGGATGGAATGGAAAAGCCGCCGATATTGAGACAACCGTTTGTATAATGGACGGTATCACCGGCGTCCTTTCCACGATGGGCATTGAATTGGCGGACGGTCGGGATTTCAGCGAAATTGCAGGATTCGAAGCGGGCAATGTCATCATTAACCAAAGAATGGCGGCGTTTATGGGCGAAGAAGGCAGGTTGGACGGTGAAATAACATTTCAGGATAGAAACTATCGGATTACAGGTATTACCAAAGACCACATTTTCAATAATTATAATGCTCTGCATTGCGAGCCTTTAATCATGTTTTGCGGACTGAATCAGAACAGGAATTATCGGTTGTATGTCAAATTTAAAGACAAAGCAAACGTCCTGTCAGCCCGAAAATCGGTTGAAACATTGGTCAAGCCTTATCTTGAAGGACGTTATTTCGAATATAACATATTGGAAGACAGTAAAAAATATATGCTGCGCGGCGAATTGTCCATGGCAAAATTATTGACGGGTTTTTCTATCGTATCTGTGATCATTACCTGTTTCGGACTGCTTTGTATGATTGCTTTTGCGACAGAACAACGCATCAAGGAAATCGGCCTCCGAAAAGTGTTCGGGGCGTCCATACCGCAGATACTTAAATTGTTGAGCAAAGATTATTTGATATTAACAGGCATATCCTGTTTTATTGCTATCCCTGTGGCATGGCGCTTTATGGACAACTGGCTTAACAATTACGAATACAGGATGCCGCTGTATTGGTGGATATTTGCTTTGGCCGGTATTATTACGTTGGTAATTACATGGTGTACGGTGGGTGTGCAGGCAATCAGAGCCGCCACAGCCAATCCGGTCAAAGCCATCAAATCTAATGGGTAATAATGTTTCGAGTCGCTCGTCATTGCGAGGAACGAAGCAATCCAGAAGTTGATATAATGCTTTGTCTTTCACTGGATTGCTTCGCAGGCTCGCAATGACGGATGAGCGGGATGTGGTCGGTAGGAGTCCTCAACTTGATTGGGGAAGCAATCCGGAGAAAGTAACATAAAATAAATACAAAATGAAACAATTAATTAAAACGCTGAGTGTTATTACATTTTTGTCCGCAACGGTAACGGTTGCGAGTGTTTGCTATGAAGGGATGGTTTTGAAATGGCTTTCATGGATAGGAACCTCAATTATCATAACCGACGCCTTATTTTTGGTTGCTTCCCTCGTCGGCGTATTTTATTACAAAGAAGTTAAAATACTATTTTACAGTCATTTATTCTCAATATTATTGATAATGATTGCCTTAGCGTTAACCTTGACTTTCGGCGAAAATATCCCGAAACTCCTGCTCTTATTATGGGAATTTTACATCTTGTACTTTTACGGCATAATTGTCTGTAAAAAAATGTGGCAAAAAAATCTGCGAAAATCCTGAAAATCCGTGTAATCTGCGTGCAAAAGAAATGAACATAAGAAAATTAGAAACGACCGAAGCAGGCATTTTAGAAAACCTGCAATACGAAGCCATCTTCATTCCCGAAGGCGTCGAACCGCCGCCTTTTGAAATCATATACCGTCCTGAAATAGCAGTTTATTACAAGGATTTTGGAACGAAACAGGATGATTATTGTTTGGTCGCCGAACTTGACGGAAAAATTGTTGGCGGCGTGTGGGTTCGGATAATCTCAGGCGAGGTAAAAGGCTTCGGATACGTGGATGACGAAACGCCCGAATTTGCCATATCCTTGTTCCCTGCATATAGAAAACAGGGGATCGGCACAAAACTGATGCTTGCAATGATTGATTATTTGAGAAACAGAGGCTATAAGAAATGTTCATTAGCCGTTCAAAAAGCGAACTACGCCGTGAAAATGTACAAAAATGTTGGTTTTGAAATAATCGGGGAAAAAGAGGAAGAGTACTTAATGGTTTGTAAATTAAAGCAATAACAGATATGGGACCAAAAGAACAGAAAATTAAATTATTTGAGACAAAAAAAAATCGTACTGTCTGGAATGAAGAGGAAGAAGAATGGTATTTTTCGATTGTGGACGTAATCGCCGTATTGACTGAGAGTCCAAGACCGCGAAAGTATTGGAATTCGTTGAAAGTCAAGTTGAAAAATGAAGGAAGTGAGTTGTCCCATAATTTGGGACAACTGAGGTTTCCGGCAGAAGACGGGAAAAAGTATCTAACTGATGTCGCTTCTATTGAGCAACTTTTCCGTTTAATCCAGTTAATTCCATCGCCTAAAGCAGAACCGTTCAAGCAGTGGTTGGCGCTTGTTGCGAAGGAGCGAATGGACCAACTGCAAGACCCTGAATTGTCTATCTAACAGGCAATGACCGATCCGTATGTCTTCATATTTTTTCGTTTTTTCAATTATGGTTTCAAAGATACGTAACAATGACTTTATGCAATGAAAGTGGCGGTCAACTGTTCTCAATTTTTATTCGTCAGTGTGTGATTTCAAAAATTTCATCTATATTTGTACCCGATTATTATCTATAAAAAAGTCAGAAAATTTTGATTTTTCCATAGATAATATTAAGGTAAGTCAATAAAATTATGTATTAAACTATGGAAAATCAAACAAGAAGAGAATTTATTAAGAGCGCTGCTGTGTTGACGGCAGGTCTTACTGCTGCAGGTACAGCAAGCGCTACAACATTCGCTGCACCCCTTCCGAGTAGCGTAATGGGCGCTAACGATAAAGTCCGTATGGGGTTTATCGGCATTGGCAATAGAGGGTCGGAATTATTGGGACTGTTTATGCAACAACCCGCTTGTGAGGTGGCCGCACTCTGTGATATTTATGAACCTTATCTCCAAAGAGACCGGTCGAAGGCCAACCAGCGATGGGTGGATATGCTGGGTGCAAGAATCCCGAAGATGGGCGAACAGTTTCCTGTTAAACCGAAACTGTTCAACGACTTCCGCAAATTGCTTGAAGACAAAAGTATTGATGCCGTCTGTATAGCTACGCCCGACCATTGGCATGCTTACCAAACCATCGCCGCTATACAGGCAGGGAAGGATGTGTATTGCGAAAAACCGTTGACCAACACATTAGTCGAGGGGCGTAAGATGATTCAGGCGCAAACGGCAAGCAAACAAGTAGTGGCTGTGGGGATGAATCGTCGCGGGAATATCGCCTACCAAAAATTGGCGGCTATCGTTCATGGCGGTAAGTTAGGAAAAATAACCCGCGGACGGTCGGCGTATGCTGGCGACTTGTTTCCCAACGGCATAGGGAAGTTGAAACCCGAAGACCCGCCTGCGGATTTCAACTGGGATATGTGGCTCGGCCCGCGCGCCTTCAGGCCATATCAGTATAATATTGCTCCGTACATGTTCCGCTGGTGGAACGATTATTCATCTCAATTAGGCAACTGGGGAGTTCATCACATGGATGCCATGCGTTGGCTGATGGGCGAAACGGCGCCATTGTATATATCCGCTCATGGCGGTAAATTTGTGCTGGACCACGATGCTACCATTGATGATACGGATGTGGTGACGTATGAGTTTGCTTCTGGGAAAATCATGACTTACGAGATTCTGGAAGCTACCGGCGGGAGCGGTCTGTTTCCTTACGGAGAATTAGAAATCAGAGGCGTGCATGGCGTGGTTTTTGCCAACGAAGGAGGCTATCGAATCCGTCCGCACTCGCCGGGGCAATTCCAGCGTTGGGAAAAACCCTTCGAAGAAGAGATATTCGACAATAAGATGAGACTTCTCGACGACAACAGCAGCGCTGACAGTACAACCGGCTTGATACGCGACTTTCTGGATTGTATTAAAACCCGCAAGACACCGCTCTGCCCATTGGAAGAAGGACATCGTTCGACGAGCTTATCACATCTGGCAAATATTGCCCTGATTGTGAAAGAACGCCTTCAGTGGGATGCCGTCAATGAACGTTTTGTGAACAACGAAAAAGCTAATGCACTGCTTAGCTACGAATATCGCCAACCTTGGAAATTATAGCTTAGTGTAAGCAATAGCTAAAACATCGGCCGTAGGTGGCACAGCTTATTGCTGTTCGTTAACCTGTATTTTACATTCATAACTTGACCAAAAATATAGATGATGTTTTTTCAAAAATTTTCTTCTATAATGGCCTTGTTATGGTTTATTTTTTTGTAATCGTATAGATGCCTGTGGAGGCTTGAAAGTAGAGCAGGTTATTATCGATTCGGACAAGGCCGGGCGCATTTGGGCCTGTCACTTGCCAGTTTCCTCTTTCTATATCGGTAATGAGCGTTTTGAATGTTCCTGTTTCTTTGATTTCCAATGTAATAGGATCATTTTCAGGGGCGCCGTTTTTGGAGAACAAAACAATCCTGTCGCCGATTTTCATGCCTGTCATCCGGTCGGTATCTATTTTTTCTACCGGTAGTAACCGTGAATTTCCGGCATCGGTAACTTGCATGACATTCAGAAACACATCCGTTTCGGAAGGGTTTTTCGGAGATAATTCTATGCGCCAGTCGGCGCCGTCGCCTGAATTATTTTCATTGCGTAACCGGTTCGGGAAATTAACGCCGCCAACAGTATATTCATTGCCCGGACCGCCCACTTTTTCCCAAGAAATATTTTGGGGTAGCGGCAGTAATACCGTATTCACTAATTTGCCGTTGTATCCTTTTTTATCACAAACCACTGTACAAATATTCTCCTTGAAAACAGGCTCCTGTACACAATGCAAAAGCCAAGTCTTTTTAAAATCTTTATTCGACGAAACGACATAATCATAAACAATCAGCGCTGCAGGAACTCGCGCGTTGTCAAGATTTAAAAATACATAAGCTCGTTGATGATTTTTTACCTTTTCGGTATAAGCCCTTGTGATGTCGCCTTTCAGATAGGAGTAATCGGGTTTGTTGGGATCGGGGCCAAAATCATACGCCTGTACTTCGCCCTTTTTGTATTCATCGGTCATCACAATGTCTATAGTAGCAGGCTCAGCGCCCCCTCGCGACCAGCGTTGCCCTCCATCATTCACTGCCGGACGTCTTTGCCATGTGAATACTTCGTCCGGATTATATACTAACATACAATTATGGGCAATAGAGCGATGGTAGTAATTGAAGAAATGATCGCTCCCGTAAGCGCCTTCAACTCCTTCATAGACACCCGTTTCAACGACAAGCGGCCCTTTGTAATAAATTTGAAAACTGCCGGCATCCAAATGTTGATGGTTATTGAAATGACGTTCTGCAATTTTCATATCAACGACTGCAACGTTTGAAGTAGCTCCATTGTCCCAACCTGTGCGCGCGGTCATACCGCCAAATGGAGACGGGAAGTATCGTGTGAGCGGCAATGAAGCAAGGTTATGATCGACAGGCACCGTCGGGTCTATCAGCAAGAGATCGTACAACGAAGCGCGGGTAAAGGCGCCTTGTCGGGCTGCTTCACCCATCAACAACGGGTCTTTATAATAACTACCTACATAAGCGATATCAGGAAAAGGCCAATAATACCCAAAAGGATTTCGTTCAATCCAGTCGTCGCCATCGCGGAACAATTGACCGTCAGGACGGCGCGTATAAATCCAGCGATACGGCATTTTCCCCTGTAACCTATCTGTTACATGCGGATAGCCCATACGGTCGAAAAGTAGTGTCGAATAAACCTCCCACACATAACGTGACGAACCATACGCGCTTCCTTGATGATGATAGCCCGATGGATAGCTGTAATTTTGGGCGGGAATAAATTCGGCAAAGATACGTCCAGCAGCCCGACGGTATATTTCAGGATTTTCGTCGTAGGTAGCTATCCCACATGATAGGATGTCTCTGGCCACTTGGGCTTCCACGCCGTGACCGGTAACAGAGGCTTGCGATAATCGCGGCCATTGGACCTCCATGTCCGCTGCTAAGCTTTCCATTATCGTTATTAATACTTTCCGCTCTTCGGGAGAAATCAAATCGTAACACCAGTCGTAAACCACTGCCGTAGCAAGGACAATGCGGCCAATGTCGCGACAAACATCGCCTTTTTCATGATCGATGATCAACGTATTGTTCAGGTTAAAAATGTAATCGACAGCTTCATTTCCCATATTTTGGTCGCCGGTAAACGCATAAAGGAAAGCTCTTGCTTCGATTGCGCTAATGATCTGTTGGTTGACGTTATGCTTTACACCTTGCTCTAATCGTCCGTCGGTCGCATAGCAGGCGCTTTGCTTGATTCTCACATAAGCGTTTTCTAATAACGGGTGAACCGTTTTCAATTTTATCGCGGGAAAATCGGCTTTTCGGAAAAACAAACGCGGATGTTCGGGAGGCGGGATTGGAATCGGCAAGTCTTTTCCTTCACGGTCGGTCAGAGGCGGATAAACGATTTCTTTTAATCGTGCAGGGTCAATCCGGCGGATGTCTTGTGCATCAGCGAAGGTATATGTTACCAAAATTAGACTTCCCAGTAATGCTTTTGAAATAATATGTAAAAAATTATGTAACTACTCACCCCCCGCTTTTTTGATGGTGAAGCAATTGTCGTAGCGATTTTTATCAAGTAGCATATAAATAATTTTCCAACACACAGTAGAAAATCA
>Ga0082212_10008403_pt1 | contig 13485 bp, 8 predicted proteins | sample TergutNt197P3_FD_71548 | JGI IMG/M metagenome (GOLD analysis project Ga0082212, IMG submission 71548) | Neocapritermes taracua P3 segment gut microbial communities from Petit-Saut dam, French Guiana - Nt197 P3 | ecosystem: Host-associated > Arthropoda: Insects > Digestive system > Gut ... | reverse complement strand
GCACGGTCCCCGCCTCTGTGGTGGAAAAACGCTTTCGCGACCGGATTTATCAGGAAGCCAAACAGGATCTGCTCAATGTGCATATCAACGAAGTCCTGCAGGAAGGGGGGTTCACGCCTGTTTCCGGTATTGAACTGGACGGCGGCGACTTGACGCGCGGCGAAGCGTTGACCTATTCCTTCTCGTTTGAAATCTTGCCGGAATTTGAACTCCCGGCCTACGAAGGCATGGAAGCGGAACAGGAAAAGACCGTGGTCGCCCCCGAGGAAGTGCAGGAAGTGCTTGACCGCATCCGACGGGACAAGTCCACCCTGCACCCCGTGGACGGCAACAGCCCGCCCGTGGACGGCCAGGTAGCGGTCATCAGCTTCGAAGGCTTTGAGGACGGCAAGCCGCTTGAGGGCATCAAGGCCCAGAATTTCGAGATTTCCCTTGGGGAGCGCCAAGCCTTGGAAGCTTTTGAGGACCTAATCAAAACAATCCCGCTTGGTGAGGAAAAAGAAGGCGATATTGCCTTTCCCGCAGATTTCATCAATCCCCAACTGGCAGGCAAGACCGCGCGCATGCGGATACATGTGCATGCCGTGAAGGACCGCCGGCTGCCCGCGCTCGACCAGAACCTCGCCAAGTCCATGGGCTTTGAAGACGTGGACAAGCTCAGCGCGGGCATCAGCGAATCCTACCGAAAAAACCGGGAAAGTCTGCACAGGGCCGCGGCGCAAAAAAAGCTGCTCGACACGCTGCTCAAAACGGTGGACTTCACCCTGCCCGAGAGCATGGTTGACCTGAACGTCAAAAACCTGCTCGCCGACATGCAGGGACGCCTGGAGCGCCAGGGCAAGAGCCTGGCTTCCCTGGGCAAGAGCAATGAGGAATTGCGGGAACAGCTACTGCCAGAGGCCCGCAACATCACCCGCTCCCAGGTTTTTCTCTTGCGCGTGGCGCGCAAGGAAAAGCTGGAAGTCCCGGAGCAGGAAATAGACAGCCACCTGTACCAGGCGGCCATGCGTTCCGGTGAGGATTTTCCCTCGCTGAAAGATGCGTATGTGAAAAGCGGCATGATCTTCCACCTGCGGGATCGCCTGCTGGCGGATAAGGCCATGGAAGCCATGTACGCCAAGGCGACGATCAAAGAGGTGGAAGCGCTCAAGGAACTCAAACCCAAATCCTAGCCCTTGCGCGGCGGCAAATTTTTCCGCCGAGCGCTGCGGGACACTCAGGGAGACGCTATGCCGGCAGTACCCATAGTCATTGAAACCACAGGACGCGGCGAACGCGCCTATGACATCTATTCCCGCCTGTTGAAGGACAGGATCATCCTGCTCGGCACCGCCGTGGACGACCATGTGGCCTCTCTGGTGTGCGCGCAGCTGCTTTTTTTGGAATCTCAGGAGCCTGAAAAGGAAATCTACATTTACATCAACAGTCCGGGCGGCTCGGTGTCGTCCGGCCTCGCCATTTATGACACCATGCGGTACATCAGTTCCCCCGTGGCCACCTTGTGCATCGGGCGCGCGGCCAGCATGGGGGCCTTGCTGCTTGCGGCAGGCACCGCAGGCATGCGTTTTGCACTTCCAAACAGTCAGATCATGATCCACCAGCCTTCGGGCGGCTTTTCCGGCCAGGCCACGGACATTGACATTCATGCCCGCGAAGTGCTGCGCTTGCGGCACAAATTGAATGAGATACTGAGCATGCACACAGGGCAGTCCCTGGAAAAGGTGGCCGCCGATACGGAACGCGATCATTTCATGACTCCCGAGGAAGCGGAAAAATACGGCATTATTGACCGCATACTTGTTTCCCGAAGCGATATGCAGGGGCAGAAGAAGGCCTCCAAATAACCGTCCCAAGCGGAGAATTGCATGAGCGTCAAACAGAACGACAGCGGCCTGCGTTGTTCCTTCTGCGGAAAGAAGGAATACGAAGTCCAGCAGCTCATCGTGCAGGACAACGCCAGCATCTGCGATCAGTGCGTTGCGATATGCGGCGACATTATCACCCGCCAAAAAATGGACACCATCCAGAGCGAAGGGCGCCTGCTCTCTCCCATGGAGATCAAGGCGCGCCTGGATGAATACGTCATCGGGCAGCACGAGGCCAAAAAGCACCTCGCCGTGGCGGTGCATAACCATTACAAGCGGGTCTTCTATGCCGAATCCCTGGGCAATGACGTGGAGCTGGAAAAAAGCAACATCCTGCTGATCGGCCCGTCGGGCAGCGGCAAAACGCTGCTTGCAAAAACGCTCGCCAAAATGCTGAACGTGCCCTATGCCATCGCGGACGCCACCACCCTGACGGAAGCCGGCTATGTGGGCGAGGATGTGGAAAACATCCTGGTGCAGCTTCTCCAGAATGCGGACTACGACCTGGAAGCCGCCTGCAAGGGCATCATCTATATTGACGAGATTGATAAAATTTCACGCAAGAGCGACGGCCCTTCCATCACCCGCGACGTGTCGGGCGAAGGCGTGCAGCAGGCGCTCCTGAAGATCATCGAAGGCACGGAAGCCAACATCCCCCCCAAGGGCGGGCGCAAACACCCGCAGCAGGAATTCATCCGCATGGACACGAACAATATTCTGTTCGTAGTGGGCGGAGCTTTTATCGGCCTGGACAAAATTGTGGAATCGCGCGTACGCGGCGGCGCCATGGGCTTCGGGGCCAATGTGCGCGCCGGAGGCGACATGTCCATGGCCAAGCTGCTCTCGCAGGTGCATCCGGCGGACCTGGTCAAGTTCGGGCTTATCCCGGAATTTATCGGACGCATCCCCGTCATCACGCATGTGGACGAGCTGGACGAAGCCGACCTGGTGCGCATTCTCACGGAACCCAAAAACGCCCTGGTCAGGCAATATCAGAAGCTTTTCGCCCTTGACGGCGTAAACCTGCGTTTTACCTCGGGTGCGCTCAAAGGCGTGGCCGCCAAGGCCCTGGAACGCAAAACCGGCGCGCGGGGCTTGCGTAACGTGCTTGAAGCGGCCATGCTGGACATCATGTATGCGCTTCCGTCCCGGCAAGGCGTGAAAGATTGCCTAATCAACCGGGCTGTCATCGAAAAAGGGCGCGAGCCCGTGTATCTGCTTGACAACGAGGACAGGGCGGCGTCATAGACGCCTCCCAGCCAAAGGACAGAGCTATGGCCCCCGAAATCACCATACGCGTCGGACGCAACCCGAATGAACTGCCCCTGATGTCCCTGCGGGAAGTCGTCATGTTCCCGCATGCCATCATGCCCCTGTTCGTGGGACGGGAAGCGTCGATCAAGGCTATTGAGGCGGGCCTTGCCGAATACGGCAGGAGAATCTTTCTGGTCGCCCAGCGCGAAGCCGAAATGGAAAAGCCCGATCCGCGCGATTTGTACCATGTGGGCGTGATCAGCCGTATTCTCCAGGTGTTGCGCCTGCCGGACGGCACGATCAAGGTGCTGTTCGAGGGCTTGCAGCGCGCCAGATGGGAAGGAGTGGACCAGCGCGAGCCTTTCGGGACCGGCCCGTATCCCAAGGTGCGCGCCTATGCGCTCGGCGAGCCGCAAGCGGACGCAACCGAACGCGAGGCCCTGATGCGAACCGTGGGCGAAGCCCTGGAAGAATATGCCAAGGCCAATAAAAAACTGACCCAGGAAAATCTGCTGGCTATCACAGCCCTGCGGGAACCGGGACAGGTGGCGGACGCCGTCATGCCCCACATCAAGCTTGAATACCAGAAAAAGCAGGAAGTGCTTGAAATTCTGGATCAGGCCGAGCGGCTGGAAAAGGTATACGAGCTGCTGCAAGGGGAAATGACGGTCGCCAGCCTGGAAAAACGCATCAAGGGCCGGGTCAAGTCGCAGATGGAGCGCAACCAGCGCGAATACTACCTGAACGAGCAAATGAAGGCCATTAACAAGGAAATGGGCCGTGAAGACGACCCGCAGGCCGAACTCCTTGAAATCGAAACGCGCATCAAGGAAAAAAACATGCCGGAAGAGGCCCGCGAACGGGCGCTGCGCGAAACGAAAAAACTGCGATCCATGCCGCCCTCGTCCGCGGAATACACAGTGGTGCGCAACTATGTGGACTGGATTCTCGATTTGCCCTGGAACGAGCTGAAGGAAGTAGACATCGACATTGCCAGGGCGCGGGGCATCCTGGACGGCGACCACTACGGACTGGAAAAACCCAAGGAACGCATTCTGGAATTTCTTGCCGTGCAAAAGCTCTCTGACGGGCTGCGCGGCCCCATTCTCTGTTTCGTCGGCCCTCCGGGCGTCGGCAAGACTTCGCTCGCCAAATCCGTGGCCCGGGCCACGGGGCGCGAATACGTGCGCCTGTCGCTCGGCGGCGTGCGCGACGAGGCGGAAATCCGCGGTCACCGGCGCACCTATGTCGGCGCCTTGCCGGGCAAAATCATCCAGTCCTTGCGCCGCGCCAAGTCGAACAACCCGCTCTTCTGCCTGGACGAGGTGGACAAGATGAGCGCGGATTTCCGGGGCGACCCCTCCTCCGCATTGCTGGAGGTATTGGATCCGGAGCAGAATTGCTCGTTCATGGATCACTACCTGGATTTGGACTACGACCTATCCAAGGTCTTTTTCATCACCACGGCCAACTCGCTGCACACCATTCCGCCGCCGCTCAAGGATCGCATGGAAATCATCGAGCTTTCCAGCTACCTGGAAACAGAAAAAATGCGTATCGGCCGGGATTTTCTCATCCCCAAACAAATGGGCATGCACGGGCTGAAATCCGAAAACCTGAAGATTTCCGAAAACGCCCTGATGGACGTGATCCGCTACTACACGCGTGAAGCCGGGGTGCGGAACCTGGAGCGCGAAATCGCCGCCCTGTGCCGTAAGGCCGCAATCGCCCTGGTTGAGGGCAACAACCTGGAAAAAACCGTCCAGGTGGCGCGTTCCATGCTGAACGGCATGCTGGGCGTGAAGAAATACCGCTATGACGAACGGGAAAAGGAAGCCCAGACCGGGGTATGCGCGGGCCTGGCCTACACCCAGACCGGCGGCGATATTCTGATGGTCGAAACCGCGCTCATGCCCGGCACGGGCAAGGTGGTCACCACCGGCCAGCTTGGCGACGTGATGAAGGAATCCGCCCAGGCCGCTTTCTCCTATGTGCGCTCGCGGGCGGACCTTTTCGGGCTCAAGGCCGACTTCCACCAGGAAGTGGATGTGCATGTGCATGTGCCGGCAGGCGCCACCCCCAAGGACGGCCCCTCGGCGGGGATTACCATGGCCACGTCCATCGCCTCGGCGCTGCTGGGCATTCCCGTACGCCACGATGCGGCCATGACCGGCGAAATCACCCTGCGCGGCAGGGTGCTGCCCATCGGCGGCCTGCGCGAAAAACTGCTGGCGGCCCGCCGCAGCCTGATCGCCACGGTGATCATGCCCAAGGACAACGCGAAAGACTTGAAGGAAGTGCCGGATGAAATCCTCAAGGATTTGGACATAGTCTTTGTGGAACATATGGACGAAGTGCTGCCCCTGGCCCTGAAAGACGCAGGCGATGACATATTCAGCGGCCAAGCCGACAGCGCCCCTCTATCCAAAAAACTGCGGCGCGGCGTGGTAGCCTGCGAGCTGCCCGAGGCCCCGGCGCAATAGAGCTAATCTTTCATTCTGCCGCCAAGATACTTGGCGAGCACCTCGTTGAGCTTGTCAAGCTCCAGCGGCTTGGCCAGATGCGCGTTCATGCCGCTGGCCATGGCTCTCTCTATGTCTTCTTTGAAGGCGTTGGCCGTCATGGCGACAATGGGCACGGTACGCGCATCGTCGCGATCCAGGGCGCGAATGGCGCGCGTCGCCCCGTACCCGTCAACTCTTGGCATCTGCGCGTCCATAAAGACGATGTCAAAATGGCCGGGCTCGGAGGCCGCAAAGGCGTCAATGCCTTCCTGCCCGTCTCCCGCCTCCTCGATCTCCAGTCCCGTTTCAGCAAGCAATTCAATGACGATCATCCTGTTGAGCATGACATCGTCCACAAGCAGGGCCCGCTTGCCGGCCAGCGATGCATCCTGCGCCAGCGCCACGTCTTCGGAAGCCTGCTTTTTCTCTTCCTCCTCCCACAGCCAGACGGCGAAAGAGAAGGTGCTGCCCTTGCCTTCTTCGCTCTGCACATCAATTTTGCCGCCCATCATCTCGACAATGCTGCGGCTGATGGACAGGCCGAGCCCCGTGCCGCCGTATTTTTGCGCAATGCCCGCATTCGCCTGCTCAAACGGCTCGAAAAGCTTGCCGATTGCGGATTCGGGAATGCCGATCCCGGTATCGCTGACGGCAAACTTGATGTGGCTTTTGCCGTCCTTGTGCGCAAGCTGTTCAACGGAGAGCCCCACTGTGCCCAAGGACGGCGTGAATTTGACGGCGTTGCCGAGAAAATTGATCAGCGTCTGGCGCAGTCTGAGCGCATCGCACCTATAGACGGCGGGCTCTATGGCCCCGACGCGCACGTCAAAGCGGATGTTCTTTTCCGCGCAGCGCGGGTTGATGATGGAGACGACGTTTTCAAGCATCTTCGGGAGATCCATGGGCTCTTCGGAGAGTTCGATCTTGCCGGCCTCAATTTTCGATATGTCCAGAATATCGTTCAAAAGCGCCAGCAAGTGTTGCGAGGATACTTCTATCTGCCGGACATGGGAATTAATGTCCTCAACGCCCTTCTGCGGATCGCCGAGCTTGCGCTTGACGATGTTCGTCATCCCGATGATGGCGCCCAGCGGCGTCCGTATTTCATGGCTCATCCGCGCGAGAAAAGCGCTTTTGGCCTCGCTTGCCCTGTTGGCCTGCGCCGCCGCTTTTTCCAGCGCCTTCTGGGTGTCGCGCAGCTCGCGCTCGATCTCCACACGGCGGGAAACGTCCCGCGCCACGCCGAGAATGCCTTGATATTCTCCGGCGATGTTAAAAACGGGGGTTCTGACGACATCGGCTATTTCCGTGTGGCCGTCGGCGAAAATCAGGTTTTCTTCCGTGGACATCGGCGCCTTGCTTTCCGCGGCGACAGCGTCCAGAATGTCAACCCCTCCCCCCTCCTCTTCTGCGGCTTCCGACAAATCAAACCCGTCGAGCGCAATGTCCGCGCCCTCGCTCGGCGCGCTGTCGGCAAGGCCATCAAAACGTGGGTTGGTGGCAAGGTATTTGCCCTCGCTGTCCTTGAACCACATGAGGTCGGGTGAGGCGGTGAAGATGGTATGCAGCATGGCGCGCTGCTTTTCGTGCTCCTGCTGTGCGGAAACAATCGCGGTGAAGTCCGTGGTGACGACAATATACCCGATGTGCTCCCCGGTTTTATGATCCGTCACAAAGTTGGCCGTGCCCTTGTAATGCTTGCCGCTCGGCTCATGAAAGAATACCTCCGGTTCGCGACCCTCCTGCAGGCTGGTAATGGGGCAATACACCGAATGTGGCTGATAAATGCTGTGGTCCGCATAGGGTTTGCCCACAATTGCCTCGAGGCTTGCAGCGCCGACCTTGCGCAAGCCTGCATCATTCATGTAGCGCACATTCAGCTGCATATCCACAATGGTCAGGGGGTCCTGGACGCTTTCCACAATGCTGTCCGCCATTTCGTCGAAAGAATCCGCCAAGGTGCCCAGTTCGTCCTTTATGGGCGCATGGAAGCGGAAATGGCGCTCTCCGGAGCGAAAACGCGATATCCCCGCAATCAGGCCGGTGATGCTGCCCGTAAAGACCGAAGCCATCCAGATGGCGATGAACACCACGACAATAACCATCAGGCTGGTGGAAACGGTCAGGCTGTACGTGGTTTCCCGCAGGTTGCTCGCAATGGCGTCGCGCGCTTCCTCCTGCGTCTTTTCAAGAGTGCCGGCGCTTTGCGCGAACACCGCATCAAGGGTTTTTTTCGTTGCGGTCGCAGGCTTGTGAAAATCGGCAATTTCAGCGCCGATGGTGACAAAACCGAAGCCCCGGGGCGATGCGCCGTATTGTCCGGTGTAATACGGAATGGCCGCGGCGGTGTTGAGCTTCCACAAGCCGCTCCACAGGATCAGGAAGGAACCCGACCCCCCGTCCCGGGTCAAATCGAACCAGCCCGTGCATTGGGGGGCAAAATTGAGATAGCGGCAGTCAAGCCCGACCAGCCCCTGCTTAATCAGCGGCAACGCGGGTTTTTTCGTGTTGCTCTGCTCTTGGAAGGTAGGCGCGGTGGGAATGAATTCCGCGTAGCTTTTGCCGCTGGCCTGCCAGGCCTCGTAAATGGAACGTTCCAGCCAGGGAACTTGCGGGTCGCCGGTTTCGGGGTCGTAGCCGGCGATGGAAAAATGGCGGGGATGGACAATGCTGCGCCCCTTATGATCCCAGATGAACGCGTAGTTTCCCTCGCCGGCATCGGCTATCTTCGTATAGCGTTCGGCCGCGGGCGTCTGGTGATCCGTAAATTTCATCAGCTGGTCGTGATCCAGGGCCAGGGTCACATAGCCGACGATTTTGCCGCCCTGTTCCACTGGCGTCGCCCAGCGGATGATGCCCTGAAAACGTCTGCCGACCGGATTTTCCTTGCCCGCATATGCCGATAGTTCGGGCGCGTAGTCTTCTCCCGCCTTGGCGGCGCTGGCCGGAGTGTAGGTGCCGATGACCCGTGAACGGACATAGGGGCCGATGACCTCGGAGACATATATCTCGCCGGAGCGGAGGTTTTTGAGTTCGGAGAAGTAGGTCTCCGCGCGCGTGTAGGTGTTGCTCCGCAGGGAAACGTCCTTGAGTTGCGGGTCCATGCGGGGAGAGTTGACTGCCTTGACGCGCTCCCTGCCCTGCACGTCGACAAAGGTCATTTCCAGGTAGAGCGGACGGCTCTCATAATCAAACCTGTCAGGCGTACGGTAGTGGAAATTTTTTTCATTTTCGGCGATGGACGATCGGATGCCGCCGCTCGGCACACGGCGGGTCACGTCCACCCAGGATTTTGCATCGTCCGACAGTTGCCACGTGCCCGGCCGAATCAGCATGCCGCGCTTTTGCTCGATAAATCTTGCATACGTGTCCGCATCCGGCTGGAGCGAGGCGGCCGCGAGGATATCGCCGTCGCGGGCGTAGAGGAAATCCGCCACTCGGCGGGCGGTATCCGTGGTCATCCGCTCAATGTCCTCCCGCGCGCGGGCATCAAGCGCCTCCACCGCGTCGGCGACGGCTATTTCTGCGGTTTTCTCAAGAGCGCGTGTCGCGGTGCCGGTAAGCAGTTCCGTTCTTTGCCGCAGTTCCTCTCCCAGAAGCCACGATTGCCTCCAGGCAAGAACGGCAAGCAATATCAGCGGAATAACCTTGATGACGACGAAGAGCGTAATGAGCTTCGCCCGCATGCCGAGCCCAAAAAAGGCAAAGGCCCGCTCGACGTAGTAGACAAGGACTTTCGGGGTCTGTGGCATACAACACCTTGGCGTATATCCGACTGCAACAGAACATACATGCTTTCGCACAGGCATTCAAGCTTGGAAATTCTTTGCGCCGCTCTTGCCGCCGCGCGCACATGGTGATAAAATTGCGCATCGCTTGTTCCTTATAACACATAAGCCATGCCAATGCGCGCGCAACTCTTCGACCGCCTGTCCCTCGCATTCCCGCTTCTGCTATGCTGCCTTGCGCTTTGCATTCCGTCCGCCCATGCTTTGCAGGTGGCGGATGGCATGGCGCTTTTGCGCCAGGAGATGCCCGCCAACTACTGCTCCCTGACCTTTGACGACGGGCCCGGCCCCAACACCGCGACCCTGCTTGACCTGCTGGCTGAACGCGGCATCGTGGCCACCTTCTTTGTCCTCGGACAAAATGCGGAGCGCCGTCCAAGCCTCATCAGGCGCATGCTTGCCGAGGGGCATGAGGTCGCCAACCACGGGTATTCGCATCCCGACATGCGCCGCCTCAAACCCCAAGCCCAACTTCTGGAAATGCAAAGAACCCGGGATCTGTTGCGTTCCCTGGGCGCAGAGGTGCGGTATTTCCGTCCGCCTTACGGGCGCTATACTCCGGAAATAGTTACGCTGGCGGAATCGCTGGGCATGACCATCATGCTCTGGTCCCTGGACAGCCAGGACTGGAAACGTCATGTGTCGCGGCTTGGAGGCTTGCGCAGCGTGTCGCCTGTCGTGCAACAGTCTTTTCCGGGCATGCGCGGCGTGTTTTTGTTCCATGACACGCATAAGCACACTGTGGACGAGATGGCGGACATTCTTGATGCGCTGGTTGCCGGCGGCTGTGAACGTTTCGTGACTGTTTCCGAATATATGACCCAGGCCCCGAGTGAAGAGGAACACCGTCTTTCCACGCAGGCTCCCAATGAAGGACGCGGCGAAACGCCGCCTCCCGCGCATGCCGGACCCTTGCCCTCTCCCGCGGCTGTCGCGCTTGCGCGCCCTTCGGAGGACGCTTGGGACTTGCGGATACCCGGCGCAGGCATGCGGACTCTGGCCGCGCATCCTGTAAACGCCCGGAAAAGCCCCGGCATGCGGACGCAGCCCGCGCACGGTCTCCCCGGCGGATCGCGCGCCGTCCCGGAGACGCTGATGACAGGCATCGTGACGAACGGACAGCCGGCTGTCTGGCGCATCCCGAAGCTGCTTGCCGCTCCGGACATGCTCCTGCCCGCCCACACGCCGAACAGAAGCAGGCAGGCTCTCAAACGAAGCAACCCCGGATAAACGCTGCGACCTCAATACCCCAGGAGTTCCTATGCAGTTCCGTTATCATCTGCTCGAAAAACAGGCCCAGAAAACGCTCCCCCCAGGCGTGCCGCCATTCGGAGCGTTGCGCACCAACCACATGTTTGTGGCGGATTATGAACAGGGAGCCTGGGTTGATCCACGCATTGTGCCTTACGAGCCTTTTGCCATCATGCCAGGCGCCGTCTGCCTGCATTACGGCCAGACAATTTTCGAGGGGGCCAAGGGCTTTCGCCATGCCGACGGGGAACTGTATCTTTTCCGCGTTGACAAGAACTTTGCCCGCTTGAACCATTCGGCGGGCATTATCAGCCTGCCGGAAATTCCGGTGGAACTCCAGCGGGAAGGCCTGCTGCGCCTGGCTGACCTTGAACGCGACTGGTGCCCGGAGGAGCCGGAGTCTTCACTCTATATCCGGCCGTTCATGTTCGGACGATCCGACGTCATCGGCGTCAAACCCAGCGCCAGTTGCGTGTTCTGCATCATGCTTTCGCCTTCCGGTCCCTATTATCACGGCGGTTTTTCCAAGCCCCTGCGTCTGCTCATCAGTACGCGCTTCCACCGCGCCGTATCCGGAGGCACCGGCACCTCGAAGTGCGGGGGCAACTATGCCGCATCGTTGCGCGCCGCGGCCTATGCGGAATCCAAGGGGGCGAGCCAGGTGCTCTATCTGGACGCCGACAACCGCTATATTGAGGAAGTGGGCACCATGAACCACTACCATGTGCTCAAGGACGGCACCTTCGTCATTCCTGAATTCAACGACACCATTCTGCGTTCGATTACATCCGAATCCGTGCTGGAACTCGCGGCCATGGGCAGAATCAAGGCGCGTTGCGAACGTATTGAAGTGGAGGCTTTCCTGGCCGGGATCAAGGCCGGGGAAATTATTGAGGCCGGCGGTTTCGGCACAGCGGCCGTCGTCAGCCCGGTGGGTTCCTATCTGCTGGAAAGCGGGGAAATCATCACCGTGGGCGATGGCCAAATCGGCGAGCATTCCCGCGCCTTGTACAAAATGTACACGGACATGCAAAACGGCTGGGCTCCCGCGCCCGAAGGCTGGCTGACCAAGGTGCCCCGTTATCCACTCTAGCCTAACCTTCGCGCTCCTGCTGGCATGCCAGGCATAAGCCCACGCCGGGCAAGGCCTCCAGGCGGCGCGGAGGAATAGCTTCGCCGCATTCCCGGCAGCAGGCCACGCCGTCTCTCCATTCAGGACCCCCTGTGTCCAGGGCGCTTCTGGATCGAACCAGGGCGCTTTCGCGGTCAAGGCGTTCCAGCTCCTGGGCCTGATCGAAAATATCCATACGTCCTCCCGCACGAGATAAAAATGGAGAGCAGCCCCGGCATTGCTGCCGTGGCTGCTCCCAATATGCATATCACTGGCGCTGGTGCATGTAAAGCTTTTATATAGCTTTATGCCGCCTTGCCGCCGGCAGCGAGAATGTCCTCCAGCGCATCCGCAAAGGCCGTCAGATCCGCCTCGTCAACAGTCAGGGCGGGCAAGAGCCGCAAGACCGTATCCTGCGTAAGGTTGCACACAAAGCCTCGCCGAATCAGCTCTTCCCAGACGGGCTTGCCCGGAACAGCCAGATCGATGCCGATCATGAGGCCCAGCCCGCGCACCTCGCGGATGGTTCCGGGCAGTTTGCCTCCCACGGCCTCCAGACGCGCCTTGAAGCGCGTCCCCAATGCTCCGGCGCGTGCTGCAAGCTTGTCGCGTTCCATGATTTCCAGAATTTTTCCCCCCAACGCGGTAACCAGCGCGCCGCCGCCGAAGGTGGTGGCATGGCTGCCCGCCACAAAGCCCGCAGCCACATGGTCGCCCGCCAGCATGACTCCCAGGGGCAGCCCGTTGGCAAGCGCCTTGGCCGAGGTCAGCACATCCGGCTGCAAGCCGAAATTCTGGAAAGCCCACATGGCGCCCGTACGGCCAAGACCGCACTGCACCTCGTCCGCCATGAACACGATATCCTTCTCGCGGCAGATCTTTTCCAAATCTTTCGCATAGTCGGGCGTCAACGGGCGGATGCCCCCCTCTCCCTGCACAGCCTCGATCAGTATGGCGGCGGTCTTCGGCGTTATCGCGGCGCGCAGGGCATCCATGTCTCCCCAGGGAACCTGGACGAAACCTTCGGGAATCGGCGCAAAGCCGTCCTGGAAGCGCTGTCCCCCGGTAGCGGCGATCATGGCCAGCGTGCGTCCGTGGAAGCAGCCTCCAAAGGTGATAACTTCGTAGGCATCCCTGTTCCGCACCCGCTGCATATAGCGCCGGGCCAGCTTGACAGCGGCCTCGTTCGCTTCCGCCCCGGAATTGCAGAAAAAAACCTTGCCCATGCGGCAAGTGGCCAGCAGGCGCTGCGCCAGTTCAAGCTGTTCTTCCTGGTAGAACAGGTTGCTGACGTGGATGAGCTTGCGCGTCTGGCGTTCCATCACCTGCGCCAACTCCTCGTTGCAGTGCCCGAGCCCGGTCACCGCGATGCCCGCCAGCAGGTCCACGTATTCCTTGCCGTCGCAATCCCAGAGCCGGGAGCCTTTGCCCTTGGCGATCGCCAGGGGATACCGCCCGTAGGTCCGGCACAGCAGCGCCTCTTCCCGCTCTTTGATGGCGTTGAATGCTTGCGACATGATCTTCTCCTGTTATAGACTGCTCTATATTCTTCCTGTATGGCCGAAGCCGCCCGCGCCGCGTTCCGTCTCGCCGAGCGCTTCCGCCACTTCCACTTCCGCGCGGACTATGGGCTGGAAAACCAGCTGGGCTATGCGTTCGCCTCGTCGCAAGCGCCGCTCTTCTCCGGATGTGTTGAGCAAAAAGACAATAAT
>Ga0082212_10008402_pt1 | contig 13491 bp, 8 predicted proteins | sample TergutNt197P3_FD_71548 | JGI IMG/M metagenome (GOLD analysis project Ga0082212, IMG submission 71548) | Neocapritermes taracua P3 segment gut microbial communities from Petit-Saut dam, French Guiana - Nt197 P3 | ecosystem: Host-associated > Arthropoda: Insects > Digestive system > Gut ... | reverse complement strand
CGGTTCCCGTTTGACTGCCTCGCTTATCCTGCCCGGCAGATCGTATGCGGCGGTTCCCTCCCGCGGGTTGTAGTGGTACATATAGGCGTACGAGAACTGGACTTCCTCCATGAGCGTCAGGGTTTGCTCTACATCCTCCTCCGTTTCGCCGGGAAAACCCACGAGGATATCGGTGGACAGGCTGAGTCCCGGCATAGCGCGGCGAATCTCCCCTGTCAGGGCGAGATAGTGCTCGCGGGTATAGCCCCGGTTCATCGCGGCGAGCATACGGTTTGAACCGTGCTGGACGGGCAGATGCAGATGACGGCAGAAGACGGGGTTTTCCGCCATCACGGCGATCGTCTCGCGGGAAAAATCCCCGGGATTCGCGGCAAGGAAGCGCAGCCATTGTACTCCGCTTTGTTCAGCTTCCCTGGCTGCCATCCGCAAAAGACCGGCAAAATGTAATGTGTCTCCGTTCCACGAATAGGTGTTGACGTTTTGTCCCAAAAGGGTAATTTCCCTCACCCCGCGGCTGCCCACCAGCCGGATCTCTTCGGCTATCAGGGCGGGATCCCGGGAAATCTCCCTGCCGCGCACGTATGGGACAATACAATAGGAACAAAAATTATTGCAGCCGTGCATGATGGGAACAAAGCTGCGAAACTGGCCTTCTTCAAGATGAGACGAAGAAAACGAAAATGCAGGTGTCTGTTCGGCGGCGATTTTGGGGAAAGGTGCTGCAAGACCGTGGTTTTTTTCGACTGCCCCAAGGATCAGCGGAAATATCGAACGGCTGGCCGTGCCCATCACATAATCGACTGCCGGAAATTGTTCCCGCAGCGCATCTCCCATCCGCTGCGCCATGCAGCCGGCGACAACCAGCGCGAAACGCCGTCCGTGCGCGGCGGATTTTTTTTTCATGCTCGCGTACAGGGCGATACGTCCCAGCGCCCGCCGCTCGGCGGTGTTCCGTACGGAACAGGTATTGATAAGCACCAGATCGGCATTTTCAGCATCGTCTGCGGCGGTCCACCCCCGCTCCCTGCATACCAGTACCAGCGCCGCCGACTCCGCCGAATTCATCTGGCAGCCGTATGTCTCAAAAAAGTAGGTCAAGAAACCCGCCTTAGTTTTGTCTGTTCTTCGCCGTAAAGTACCGGATCAGGTATTTCAGACCCAGAACCAGAAAGCCGACGGTGAGGGTACTGAGTACGAGCGCCGTAACCATGGGGAGCAGGGAGATGCGGATGCCGGAAAGCATTACGGTTATTCCCACGCCGGTTATGAGCGCGCCTGTTTTTTTATTGACAGGATTATTTGCCAAAAGCCAGCCCATGCCTACCGCGCAGATAATACCTCCGGCGGCAAGGGCGAGAACAATCTTTCCGGCGGCGAAACGGACGGGAACAAGGATTAGGCCGGCGGCAAAGTAGAATATTGCGGTGTTGCGCAGTCTTTTCAGGCTTTCCGTTGACGGAGCCCATTTTTCTTTTTCATCACTCATGGCTGCCACTCTCCGCTGCCTGTACAACATTCTGCATCAGCATGGCGATGGTCATGGGGCCAACGCCGCCCGGCACCGGCGTGATGCAGCCGGCTTTTTCCGCCACGGCAGGAGCCACGTCTCCGCAGAGCCGGAAGCCGTTTTTTTTTGAAGGATCGTCCACGCGGTTTACCCCCACGTCGATAACCGCCGCGCCGGGTTTTACCATATCAGCCGTAATAAGTTCCGGCTTTCCGGCGGCCGCGATAAGGATGTCCGCCTGCAGGGTGTAGCGGGCAAGGTCTGTGGTGCCGGTGTGGCAGACCGTAAGTGTGGCGTTTACGTCGCGGCGGGTCAAGAGGTTCGCCAGCGGCTTGCCGACGATGTTCGACCTGCCGACTATGACCGCGCTCGCGCCGGAAAGGGGAATTGCCGTTTCGCGCAGCAGCGCCAGCACCGCCTGGGGCGTGCAGGGAAGAAAACACGGTCTGCCCAGCACCATGTTTCCCACCGAAACCGGGTGAAAACCGTCAACGTCCTTGGCGGGATCGATGGCGGTGGTGATTCTGTCCGCGTTTATATGTTTGGGCAGCGGCAGCTGCACCAGAATGCCGTGTACCGCCGCGTCCGCGTTAAGCTGTGCGATCAGCGCAAGCAGTTCCGCCTCGGCGACGTCCGCCGGAAGCCGGATATCGCGCCCTTCCATGCCCGCCTCGGCAAGGGCCTTTTCCTTGGCTGTCACATAGGAAACACTCGCCGGGTCTTCGCCGACCAAAATTACCGCGAGGCAGGGAGTGATTCCCCTTTCTTTAAGAACCGCCGTCCGCTGCTTTGCCTTGTCGCGGACTTTTTGCCCAATGGTTTTTCCGTCAATTATTACCGCCGGCACATTTCCTCCTTGGTTTTAGCCGGGAAAATCACCAAAAAGCGCCCCTGTTGCGCGCTTACCGTAATTTCCTGTACAACTGCGACATTGCTTAGCCCGTACCTGCCCCGTTCCCATCGAACATTCCCCAGCGGCCACTTGAGACCTCGGCTTTCCGCTTTCCACGGCCCCTGGCCGAGCGGAAACACCGAAACCAGGCCGCCCACATCGATGGCCTGTGTCACGCCGCCGTATTTGGTCTGCCCGCCGTCCTCTATGCAGAACATATCTTCGGCGGCGGTAATCCACCGGCGGGGAAAACGCTTCCGCTCAAACAAATCTCGTATCCCCAGGAGGTGATCTATTCTGCCGCCGCCCCCGCCGATTATCCAAACCTCGGTGCAGCCTTTTTCCCATAACAGGGAAGCCGCCAGTTCGGTGTCGGTAAAGTCCTTTTCGGCGGCGTGGCGAATGACTTTCTCTGCCGCATACCTGCGCAGGGCTTCTTCGCCGTCAATCGAATCCATGTCGCCGGTGATCCAGTCCGGCTGCAGCCCGGCAGCCTCGGCAAGGTGCAGGCCGGAATCGGCGGCAACAATCAGCGCCGCCTCCTGCAGACTGTTCAACAAGCGTCCGATTGCCTGCGGTTCCGGGCCTTCGCCGCCGGTAAAGACAATGCCTAATGTATCCATGCCTCAATTTTTATTATACCGGGTTTTGGGGGAAATGTCATTGCTCAAAATAATGATATTGGATTCGCGGGGGCATGACATTTATCGTTGAATTTTTCAAAATTTATAGGTATATTTCTATTATAACCGGCTTATGAAAAAGAAAATGTTCATTCCATTATTTCTGGCTGCGCTGTGCCTGGCGGGTTGTCAAAAAACGACGCCTGCGGGATGGGCTCCCGGAAAGCCTCTGGACAGGGGTGCCGTTAAAATCGGCGTCATTCATGTGGATGACGCGAAAAGCGGGTACTCTTACGCACATGACATGGGAATAAGGGAAGCGCAACAGAAAACCGCCCTGCGCGATGGGCAGGTTATACGCAAATTCAATGTTAACGACGCCGATCCCATTATGGTGGAATACATGATGAGCGAAGCCATAACGGAAGGAGCGAATATCATAGTCGCCATCAGTTGGGGGCACATGGATATTTGTGAAAAACTGGCTCTCAAATACCCAAATGTCATTTTTGTGAACGCATCCGGCCATAAAAAAAATGATACCAACTTTACCAATTATTTCGGGCGTGTTTATCAGGCGCGTTATCTGAGCGGCATTGCCGCCGGTTTGAAAACAAAGAGCAATAAAATAGGCTTTGTGGCAGCTATGGACAAGTCCAACAGCGAGGTAACCGGCGGACTAAACGCTTTTGCCCTCGGCGTGGAAAGCGTCAACCCCAATGCCCGCGTGTATGTAAGCGTAACGTACAGCTGGTTCGATCCATCCGGCGAAAGACAGGCCACACAAAAACTTCTTGACGAAGGATGCGATGTAATCGCACAGCATTGCGATTCTCCCGCGCCGCAAATTGAGGCCGAGAGAGCCGGAGTATGGGGGATAGGCTACAACAGCGACATGAGCCGCGAAGCGCCGCGCGCGGTGCTAACCTCCGTTATTTGGGAATGGGGAGTGTATTATACCGCTTTGATCAACAGCGTCATTGACGGAAGCTTCACGACCGCGCCTTATTTTGGAGGGCTTGCGGACGGTATGGTAGATATTACACCGCTGAACAGTATGTTAGCGACGCCGGATATGGAAACCACCATTGCCGGTGCGAAAGAACGTATACTGAATGACAAATTTAATGTTTTTGACGGTGTTATGGAAACAAACGACGGCCGCACGGCAGGGACAGCGGGCACCACATTGTCCGATTCCGAAATTACCGGCGGGATTGACTGGTACTACCGTAACATTACGGAACTGCAATGAAATGGAAAGAAGCAATCCGCACAAATTACGCTCAAATATTTTTTGTATTCGGGACATTCGCCCTCATGGTGGTAATCGGGAGCATCTTCGTCAGTAACATTTTGCAGAAAGAATCTCTGGCAAAAGTGACGGTGGCTCTGGATGAAACCGAAAAGACAATACGCGCCTATTTACGGGAGCCAAAGGTCGCTTTTGACAATATCTATACGGCGGTGCAGGATATTCTTGACCGGGGAGAGCCGCAGGACACGGTGCTTCAGTATTTAACGCAGACTACCAACCTGTTAAGCTCCCAGGAAGAGGGCGTAACCGGCTTCCTTGCCGTATACGGATACATCCGAAACGAATTCATCAGCGGCCTGGAAGTTAATCTTGGCGATAGTTATATTCCGCAGCAGCGTCCCTGGTATCAGCTGGCAATAAGAAGCAGGAACGCCGAATATACCGCTCCCTATATTGACGAAAATACAGGCTCATTGATCATGTCATTGGCAAGGGAGATATACGGCAATAACGGCGGCTATTACGGAGTATTGTCGATGGACATTGCCCTGCCCTGGCTCGTTCAATATGTGGAATCCCTGCAATTTGCCGAAGGCGGATACGGCATGGTTGTGAATCAGTATTTATACACCATTGTTCATCCGCGGGAACAATACCGGAATATGCCGCTGCAGGAACTGGGAAGCGATTATGCCGGAATAGCCGATATGCTGCGCGCCCACAGGGATGTATCCGCCGAACGTGTCCGTGATATTGACAATACCAGGGTAATAATTTTTTTCAAGCAGCTGTACAACGGATGGTTTGTTGGCGCGGTAATGCCGGTCAAAAGCTATTTTTCTGACCTGTATTTTTGTATTGCCGTACTGGCAATTTTGGGGATTGTATCGGCATTTATTCTCAGCTTTTTTCTTCTGCGACTTGCGGCTTTGAAAGTTCACTCGGAAGAAGAAAGCCGGTTTAAGACGGCGTTTTTGGCGCGCATGAGCCACGAAATCCGCACTCCGCTGAACGCGGTAATCGGGCTTTCGGAAATAGAATTGCAGAACGGAATGTCTGGCTCCGCAAACGGCAGCCTGCCTGAATCCACCAGAAACAACATCATGCAGATACATCAATCGGGAACAACTCTTTTGGGGATTATCAACGATATTCTGGATATTTCCAAAATCGAAGCAGGCCGTCTGGACATTGTCCAGGCCGAATATGATACAGCGTCTTTTATTAACGATACGATTAATCTGGGCAGGGTATGGATCGGTTCCAGACCCATAAACCTTGTTCTGGAAATCGGCGGAGATTTTCCCGGCAGGCTGTTCGGCGACGAACTGCGGGTAAGGCAGATACTGAATAATTTGCTTTCAAACGCGATTAAATATACCCAGAAAGGCACGGTAACACTCAGTGCGTTATGTGAAATGACCAATGATGCCGCCATTCTGCGTTTTAGGGTGCAGGATACCGGCATAGGAATTCTGCAGGAGGACATGGGGAAATTATTCAACAGCTATACCCAGCTTGATGCCGGAACAAACCGTAAAACCGGGGGAACCGGACTTGGCCTGACCATTACCAAAAATCTTGTGACCATGATGGGCGGTACTGTCACCGTGGAAAGCGAATACGGAAAAGGTTCGGTTTTTACGGCGGAGATTAAACAGGGCATTGTGTACGCCGGGGGGCAGAATGTTCCGGCAATAGGGGAAGAAACTGCCGAAAACCTGAAAAAGTTCCGCTATGCGATAGAAAAAACAGAAAGAGTAGTCCGCTTTTTTATGCCCGGTGTTAAGGCGCTGGTTGTGGACGATAATCGCGCGAATCTTATGGTAGCGATAGGCTTGCTTGCTCCCTACGGTTTGCAGATTGACACTGCAGAATCGGGCAAAAAAGCCATAGAACTGGTGAAAAACCATGATTACGACATTATATTTTTGGATCACATGATGCCCGAAATGGACGGCGTAGAGACCCTTGCCGCCATCAGGGAACTGGGGAAGACCGGCGTCCCGATAGTAGCAATGACCGCCAATGCAATGCGGGGAATGAGGGAATTCTATCTGGAGCATGGCTTTGACGATTACCTCTCAAAACCGATGAGTCCGAAAACGCTGGACGAGGTGATTGTTAAATGGCTGGGGAAATTACATAACAGGGAGCGGGTAACCATCAACAGTGAACCGTTACCTGCTAACCTGTATCTGGAAATTGAATCCCAGCGCATTGATGTTCTGAAGCATTACCTCGTATCCTTTACCGGTATTCCCCAGGCCGACTGGAAGGCAAAATTTGACAGGCCGTATTTTGAACGATTTGCCGCACTGGTCGAATCGCTGTGCGCGGCGGAAATGAAAGCGGACACACGGGAACAGGCAGATGCGCTGATAAAAGCCGCACAGCAGGAAGAAATACCCGCGATACGGGAAATCCTTCCCGCATTTTGCGAGGCGGCGCAAAGGGAATACCTGCAAAAACGGCAGGAGCAGGGCGCGGACAAGAATGCCCTGGATGCCATTTTGCAGCGGCTGGAAAAGGCGGCGCTGGCCGGGGAAACCGAAACGGCGGAGGCGATTATTGGAGAATTGGGCGCCGCCAACACAACACCGGCCGGAAGGGAACTGTATTTCCGGCTGTATGCCCTGATGTTTGAAGAAAATCCAAACCAAATATTCGCCGAAAAAATCCTGGAAGTAATTTCGAACCACAGGATCGAGGAGCAGTGCAATGGTTAAAATTCTGATTGTTGAAGATCAAATCCTGCTGCGTGATACACTCGCGCGCAGCATCAACGAACAGGACGACATGGAAGTTATAGGGGTAACCGATGACGCCTCGGAAGCTCCCCCTCTGTGCCGGAAGTTAAAACCCGATCTGGTGCTTATGGACGTGGTAACCAAAGACTATACCAACGGCATAACCTATGCGGCCCAGATCCGAAAGGAAATGCCGGACATAAAAATTGTGATAATGACCGGATTGCCGGAAATAACCTTTATTGACGAAGCCAGAAAAGCGGGAGTGCACAGTTATGTGTACAAAACCGCAAAAGACGAACATCTGTTCTATGTACTTCGCAATACCATACAGGGCAACGGCATTTACCCCGGCCCGGAAACCCGTCCCTCTCTTGCCGGTCAGTTTACCGAAAAAGAAATTGCCGTGATCCGCCTGGTATGCAGGGGAAAATCACGCACCGAGATAATCAAGGAACTGGGAATATCGGAACCGGTGGTAAAAAGAATAATTTCCGCTATTTTGGATAAAACAGGTTTTGACAATATAATGAAATTCGCAATTTATGCCGCAAGCAGAGGATTGATAGTCCCCGAAGAATAAACGGCCAATGAGCCAAATGGGATCAAAAAAAGAGCCAAATGGGATCAAAAAAAGAGCCATTTGGTATCAAAAATAGAGCCGTAGTTCTCTCCCTTTTTACCATATATGGCGTTATTATTTATTGCAAAGAAGGGAAAATCTTGTTGTTTTGGAGGGAGATATGAAAAGCACACTCAAATTATTGGGAATTATTTCGCTGGCAGCGATAATCGGATTTGCCGCGTGCGACACCGGCAGTGGCAACGACTCGGGATCGGGAAAATCCCTGGACAGCATATCCATTACCAATCAACCCGATAAAACAACCTATCAACGGGGCGAAACGCTGGACATAACCGGCCTGGAAGTAACCGCTCTTTACAGCGATGGTTCACAAGAACCGGTTGCCGTTACCGGCGCAATGGTTACGGGCTTTAACTCAACCAAAACGGGAGCCCAAACCCTTACCGTTAAATACAACAACAAAAACGCCTTCTTCAATATTACCGTGATAGACAATCCCGAATGGGAGACCATCGATCCGGTCACCGCAACGCCCGGAGCGGGTGAAGTGTCCAGCGGCAAAACAGTTATGCTCTCCTGTCCCACCGAAGGGGTGGAAATTTGGTACACTACCGATGGCAGCGTCCCCGATCGGAACGGCGCCGACAGCACCAAATTTGATTCATTGAACCCCATCCCCATTACCGAAGCGCTTACCCTTAATGCGATAGCTTTTAAGACCAACTGGAACGACAGCCCCATGCTGACGGCGGAATATACGGTAACCGCCCCCAATACGGTGGTACGGCCGATGGCACTTCCCGCGGCGGGCGCAGTGTTCAGAGGTACACCGGTAACCCTGACTACCGAAACCGAAGACGCGGAAATCTGGTATACCAAAAACGGAACAACCCCGACAAATTACGCGCCCAGCATAAAATATATAACTCCCATTCCGGTTACAGAAGCCCTTAATCTCCGGGCGATCGCCTTCAAAGAAGCGTTGGCAAACAGTACGCAGCTGTTTGCGAGTTACACCCTGGTGGTATTTACCGTTACCTTTGACAGCAACGGCGGAACGCTGGTTGCGTCCAAAACGGCGGAAGGCGGCGACGAACCGGTGGCCGAACCTGCTCCCCCCACCAAAACGGGATACATCTTTGGCGGCTGGTACACCGACAACAATACCTTCAGCGAATACTATAGTTTTGCTGAAGATGTTGTCAAAAACTTTACCCTGTACGCCAAATGGACGCCGATAACGTACGAGGTACAGTATAACGCCAACACCGGAAGCGGCTCTATGGCGAATTCAACCCACACCTACGATGCGGCAAAAGCCCTGAGCGCCAACGAATTCACCCTTGCGGATCACGCTTTTGTGGAGTGGAACACGCAGGCGAACGGAAGCGGCACGTCCTACGCCGACAGCGCAGCGGTGACAAACCTTGCCGCTGCCCAGGGGGCTGTTGTCACCCTGTACGCCCAGTGGCTTCCCGGATATACGGTGCGCTATAACGCCAACGGCGGCAGCGGGACAATGGCGGACTCGGACCTGGTTGTCGGCCAGAACCAAACCCTCAGGCTTAACGCCTTTACCCGCACGGGCTACACCTTCGCGGGCTGGAATACGCAGGAAAACGGCAGCGGCACCAGCTATGCCAACGGTGCGACGGTAAAAGACCTTACTACAACCGCGGGAGCAGTTTTCCACCTGTACGCCCAATGGACGGCGATTACGTACACGGTGCATTTTAACAGCAATGGCGGCAACGGCGGATCAACGGCTGACCAAACCCACACCTACGGTGCCTCGCAGGCCCTGCGTACCAACGGCTTTACCCGCACCGGTTATCTCTTTACGGGCTGGAACACGCAGGCAAACGGCAGCGGCACGAGTTACACCAACGGCCAAAGCGTGACAAACCTTGCCGCTACCCAGGGGGCTGTTTTTAATCTGCACGCCCAATGGACGCCGATAACGTACACGGTGCGTTTTAACAAAAACGACGCCGTCGCGGGCGGGACTATGACTGACCAAATCCACACCTACGATGCGGAACTCGCCCTGAGTGGCAACGGCTTTACTCACGATACCCACGGTTTCCTGCGATGGACGGCGAATTCGGACGGTACGGGCGCAAGTTACAATAACGGTGCAACGGTGAAAAACCTGAGCGCAACGCAGGGGGCAATAGTTAACCTGTGGGCGAAATGGGGACTGAGCTACTCGGTGCAGTATGACAAAAACGCCCCTGACGCAAGCGGGACGATGCTGAACTCTAACCACGAGATTGATGTTGCGCAGTCCCTTACCGCCAATGCCTACACCCGCGTCGGTTATGAGTTCTTGAAATGGACAACGAATGCGGACGGCACGGGCACGGCATACAACGACGGCCAAAGCGTAACGAACCTTGCCGGATCGAACGGGGCTACGGCTATCCTGTACGCGCAATGGGCGAATGTCTACACGGTAAGCTATAACGCCAACGGCGGCACAGGCAGTATGGCAAACCAAAATTTTGTCAGTGGTACGCCGCAAAACCTCAGAACCAACACCTTTACCCGCACCGGCTATACTTTTAAGGACTGGAACACGCAGGCAAACGGCAGCGGCACGAGTTACACCAACGACCAATCCGTGAACAACCTTACCGCAGCGCCTAACGGTAGTTATCCTCTGTACGCCCAGTGGACGGCGATAACATACTCGGTGGCTTACAATGCCAACGACGGCAGCGGGAGTATGTCACCTTCAAGCCACACCTACGATGTTGATAAGGCCCTTACTGCCAACACCTTTACCCGCACGGGTTACACCTACACGGGCTGGAACACGCAGGCAAACGGCAGCGGCACGAGCTATGCCAATAACGCAATGGTGAAAAACCTTGCCTCGACACAGGGGGCAACGGTTAACCTGTATGCGCAGTGGGTAGTAAACCCAGTGATTACCTTTGTTTTGAACGGCGGCAACATTGGCGGCAATACGGGCAATATAATCGTGGATGTATCCCCGGGCACTCCCGTTGCCAATCCGGGAACTCCTGCCCGTGCATTCGCGGTTGACGCGGGACTGTACTCCGGCACCGTCGATTTTAGCCTTTACCCGCCCAACTATACCTTTGGCGGCTGGTATAACGGCGGAACCCCCTGGAACTTCAGCACCCCGGTTTCCGGCAATATTACCCTGAATGCCCAGTGGTCACCAGTGTCGCCGGCACCCCCGACACCCATTGGCAGTGTTGCGGCTAACGATGTCGCCGCTGCCGCCGGCTATGTGAACAATGCTTCCAATCCCGCCGGTACCTATACTTTGGTAATGGGTCAAAATGTAACCGCAGCCCCGCAAACGCTGAGTAGGTCGGGTGTTACTGTAATCCTGAAAGGCTCCGGCGGCGAACGGACGATAGCGCTTCCCGGCCCCGGACCCGGCGTGCTCTTAACGGTTCAAGACGGTGCAATACTCCAACTGGACAATAACATTACCCTGCAGGGCCATGGTACCAACAATTATAACCTGGTTTCGGTAGCCTCCAGCGGCACGCTGCGTATGGAAGCCGGCGCGAAAATTTCCGGCAATATGAATCGCGGCGTAGCGGTTTTTTATAGCGGAATCCTTATCATGAACGGTGGGACAATCACCGGCAATCACATTGGCGGGGTAAGTATCAGTAATAATGGAACCTTTACCATGAATGGAGGGACAATCACCGGCAATGACAACAGCGCCTTCTCCAACTTACCCGGCGGCGGGGTAGCTATCGGTGATAATGGAACCTTTACCATGAACAATGGGACAATTTCCGGCAATACCGCCACTTACGGTGGTGGGGTATATGTTGGCGGCAACGACACCGCAACATTTACCATGAACGGCGGGACAATCTCCGGTAATACCGCCACTTACGGCGGTGGGGTGAATGTTGCTGACCGGGGACGCTTTTATATGTACGGCGGCGGGACAATTTCCGGTAATAATGCCACCGGCACCGGCAACGGAGGCGGGGTGATAGTCACCGATAATGGAGTTTTCAGGGTTGCGAACGGAACAATCTACGGTAGTGACGAATCTAATGTGGCTCTCAGAAATACCGGGCCGGCGGCGGTATTGAGTGTCCCTTCCATCGGCTTCAACGGTACCGCCTCGCGCGGCTCATGGGACGGCACAACATATACTCAGACGGGCAGTTATTCGTTCTCCTTCTCTAGCCCGACGATTAAAGTGGTAAATGGAGTACAACAGCCGTAGGTGCCAGGCATGGTCAGTTTAAGATGAGCTTGCGCGAAACGTTGTTTCGCATTTGATACAACTATGCGGCGGCGGCCGTACCAGGAGGTTTTTCTATGAAAGACACCAACACACTTTTCGAAGCAGCGAAGCGTATGGCAATTATTTTCCTCACGGTAATAATTGGTCTCGTAATAACAGCCTGTCCCACGGAACCCGATGACAACAACAGTCCCATCCCCGAAAGCGTTACCTTCATCAGCGAAGACACGGAAGGGAACCACCTACAGCCTTAAAATTACCGAAAACCTGAACAGGGCGGCCTATGCGCCGCAGCAGGGCGATGGCTATGTGCTGACCCTGTCGGGAACCAGAACCGGCACCAGCAGCGGTACCATTACCGGTAAAGCCAGCGATACCTACACGCTTTCCGCGGGCGGCAATGTAACCATAAGCGCCGGCACAATGACCGATATTTCGGGAACCATCACCCTGTCCGGCGGCGGTACGGCGGAAATGCCCGGCGAGGTAACCCCGAAGATTACTGTTGGCCCGGTTACCTATACTGTTGCCTACGACGCAAACGGCGGCGATGGATCCATGGCAGACTCGCAGCACACCTACGACACAGCCAAAAATCTTTCGCTCAATACCTTTACCCGCGAAAATTACGAATTCATCGGCTGGGCGATAACTTCGGGCGGCGCGGTGGAATATACAGACGGACAGAGTGTGACCAATCTGACAACCACACAGGGAGCCACGGTAACGCTGTACGCGGTGTGGCAGCTTGATGTTGCGCCGTTTAATTATGCGGTCGCCTACGACGCGAACGGCGGCAGTGGAAGCATGGTATCATCAGAGCATACCTACGGCACGGCAAAGAACCTGAGCGCCAATACTTTTACCCGCACCGGTTACACCTTTACCGGATGGGCGGCAGTACCGGGCGGCGCAGTGGTATACACGAACGGGCAGAGCGTTATCAATCTGACAGAGGAAGAAGACGCCACGGTAACGCTGTACGCGGTGTGGGCTGGCATTGCCTACTATGTCGCCTATAATGCGAACGATGGTGTTGGAAGCATGGCACCCTCATCGTATACCTACGGCACGGCAAAGAACCTGAGCGCCAATACCTTTACCCGTGCAGAATACACCTTCGACGGCTGGGCAACTTCGTCCGGCGGCGCGAAGGTGTACACGGACGAACAGAGCGTTTCCAACCTGACAACCACACAGGGAGCCACGGTAACGCTGTTCGCGGTGTGGAAAAGCAATCTCACGCTTGTTTCCGGTTATTCCTTTGGTGATAAAATAAGCTGGCTGTATTATAATGCCGAGAACGATACCCATTACCTCATTGAAGTTAATGAGGATGTTACCAATTTTTACCCCTCTGCTTTTTTCTATGAAGCGAAAACCAATGTTGGCATAACCATAATAGGCACAGGCGATGGAGAACGAACCTTGAATTTTAACGCCAATGACGGGTTTGTTGTGGCAGGTGATCTTACGCTAACCCTGGAAAACATTACTCTAAAGGCGGGCCCGGGTATCAGCATTTCCGGTATACCGCTGGTTGAGGTAGTGGACAACGGCCACCTGATTATGAAAACGGGGGCACGCCTTATCGACAAAAATAACACCTACAATGACTAC